>JGI24140J50213_10000449_pt1 | contig 19211 bp, 15 predicted proteins | sample BarGraIncu00222A_FD_50213 | JGI IMG/M metagenome (IMG submission 50213)
TTTATCGAATGTTTCAGCCTGCTTGGAGATAAGGTCATTTTGATGCTTTTCCTGGGAATCCTGATGGTTGTAGGTGTCGATGTTGGTCTGAACACTACTATTCCAAAGTTTNTGATGGAGCGTTGCGGACTGCTGATTGACAAGGCAGGTNTNGGTACCAGCCTTTATTTCATTGCCCGTACAACCGGTGCCTTTGTAGGTGCTATCCTTTTGATGAAATTCTCTCCACGCAAGTTTTTTATCATCAGCATGTTTGTTGCCATTGCAGCTATCATCGTGGCATTGTTCATGAGTAACCTTGTGGCCCTGCTGGCAATGATCTTCTTACTTGGTTTTGCAGTTGCCAATGTTTTCTCTATCGTTTTCTCTGCAGCTTTACAACGCAAACCGGAACGTGCCAACGAAATCTCGGGGTTGATGATCATGGGTGTTTCTGGTGGAGCACTCTTCCCATGGCTGATGGGAGTTGTTTCAGATTCATATCAAAGCCAGGGAGCTGCTTTTGTTGTGCTGCTTGGTCTTTTGTGCTATCTGTTGTTCCTTGCATTTAGCATGAAAAAAGCTTAAAGCATACTTTTACAGTGAACTTAAATTAAGGGTGATAATATATATTTTATCAACCTTCATTCTTTATATTTCTGATTTTTTAGAATCTTTACTTCGTTCCAGATATGAAGAAAGTACACACATTTCAAATGCTGCTTGTATAAGTAGATTTCCTTTTAACTTTGAAAAAACTCTCACCGTACATCAAAATTAACATTCCAACCATCATGTATTATTTAAAGGGTTTATTTTTATTAAGATATTCGTTTGCACTTTTGGCGATAATTTTTGCCATCTGCACAAATTCACGCGCACAATCATCTGTGGTTAGGGATAATAGCTATCATAGTAGTTATGATGATAAAACTTTAACCGTTGACAATAGTTCTGTCCTGATGCCATATAACCGGTTCATTGATCCGGCAGGAACCGTCATACGATTTGGTGATGAGTCACTCGAGAACCATAGTCTCGATTGCGGCTTGTTTCCTAATGGTAAAATACTGGCTGTAGAAGATCGGTATGGACTTGCGTTGATAGACGTGCTTGATAAAAAGCTATTATTCCATGTTGACTATGAAGGGAAATATAAAGAACTGATGAGTACCTACTCAGGAATAAAGGTGTATGAGATTGACAATTCCATCCACATTTTTTGGGGAGCTACTGATCCTAAAGCAAAAAGTTCTTTTATCCTGGAAGCAATTTGGGATGGGAAAAAAGCCGCAATCAGGAAAGCAATTCCATTTAAAGGAATTGAACCTTCACCTATGGCATTGCCCAACGATATATCTATCAATAATGAAGGGGGTGAAAACTATTTATATGTGGTATTGAATGGCAATAGTCAGTTAACCAAGTTAAGACTGAGTGATCAAAAGGAAATTTGGACAACTTCAACAGGCATGGCACCATTTGGTATAGCTATCACTGCCACAAAAGCTTATGTAAGCAATTGGGCAGGTCCCGTACCTACAGATGTTTCAAAAGAAACGGCTGGCATTCCATATGCAAGTGTTAATATAGATCCTAGAACCGGTGCAACGGCTTCAGGCACGGTTAGCATAATCGATCTGCAAAGCGGTAAACTACTTTCAGAGATAGAGGTAGGTTTGCATCCCAATTCAATCATTTCCTCCAAAGACCAGAAATTTATATACGTTGCAAATGGTAACAGTGACAATGTTTCGGTGATCAGTACGCTATCAGATAAGGTGATTGAGACGTTTTCTGTCAAATTGAGGGGTGAGGAAAATACTTATATCGGGGATTCACCCAATGCATTGGCCATTGATAAGAGCGGAACTACGTTGTATGTCTCTAATGGTATGGATAATGCCGTTGCAGTAGTCAGGCTGGGAGAAAAATCATCTACTTCAGGGAAAGGAAAGACGATTGTCGATGGATTTATCCCGACAGAGGCATATCCAGCAGGATTGGCCCTGACTGAGAATACCCTGTACGTAGCCAATCTTGAAGGCGAAGGAGCAAGAGTGGAAACAAAAAAAGGCTTTACAATTCATCAACAAGAGGCAACCGTATCTATCATCCCTTTACCTGATAAAAATACTTTAAATTCATATACATCAAGGGTGGAAGCCTCAAACATGGTATTTCGTTCAAAACTCTCTCAACGCCTGCCTAGAAAAGACATCGCTCCAAAGCCCGTGCCCGAACGCATTGGTGAACCTTCTGTTTTTAAACACGTCGTTTATATTATCAAAGAAAATAAGACCTACGACCAGGTATTGGGTGATATGAAAGAAGGTGATGGCATGAGTTCTTTGTGTATTTATGGTAATGAGGTGACACCAAACCAGCATAAACTGGCTAAAGATTTCCTGTTGCTGGATAATTACTATGCATCAGGAAAATGTTCGGGTGAGGGTCATTCATGGACAGATGCAGCAATAGTCACGGACTATATTGAGAAAAATGTTAGAGCAAATTTCAGAAGTTATGCCCATGTTCTGGCCGACGCGTTGGTCTACAGTAAAGAGGGATTTATATGGAATAATGCACTCGATCATGGGAAAACGGTCAGGGTTTATGGTGAAGCATGTAAGCCGATCTGGAAGGGTAAACCCAGATGGGAGGCGATCTATCAGTCATACCTTGATGGGAAACCTGCAGAATTTGAAAACAAGACTACAATATCCAGGCTAAAACCTATTCTATCGCCCACTTATCCTGGTTTTGATGGTCCAGCGAGTCCGGATCAAATGCGTTCGGAAGCATTTATTAAAGAATTAAACGAGTTTGAAAAACAGCCGGGTGATCAATTACCGCAATTGTTGATTTTAGCCCTTCCTGCAGATCATTCAGCTGGTACACGCGAAGGATGTCCAACACCAAGAGCGATGGTTGCAGATAATGATCTTGCCTTGGGAAAGATCATTGAAGCACTGACGAAAAGTAAGTTCTGGAATTCAACCATAGTTTTTGTAACCGAAGATGATTCCCAATCGGGATGGGATCATGTGTCGGCATACAGAACTACAGGATTCGTAATTAGTCCCTATTCTCACCTCCAAAAAACAGTTCATACCAATTACAACCAGACGTGCATGGTTCGTACTATTGAACAGATATTGGGCATCCCACCAATGAATGTCATTGATGCAACGGCGCTTCCCATGTTCGATTGCTTCAATCCCGATTCTAATCCATCAATTTATGGAACGTTGAAGAATCAGATTCCGCTGAACGAGATGAATAAAAGTACGGTATTGCTGAAAGGTAAAGCTAAAAAGTATGCGCTATTATCTGCAACATCACAATTTGACAATATCGATGGTGGAAACGACGATCTTTTGAATCATATTTTATGGTATGCAGCAAAGGGTAACACACCTTATCCTAAACAAATGACTATTCCCAAACATGATAGAACTGATGAGGATGATTAGATAGTTATTTGTCAACTATAGTGGCAATTAAGCACCACTATAGTTGACAAATAACTAACGTACAAAATTAAAGCATTTCATTTTACACAAAACACTCTACGATCTTCATGGCTCCGAAACCTGAAAAGTTCATGCCGGAACCATTGCCGGTTATCATTCGACTGGTGCGGATTTTTAATTTCACCTCTTAATTACTCGACCAATGGTTCAGAAACGATCTGATGGGAGTACCCGGCGATGAAGATGGAGGCGGAATGACATCTTTTGTTATATTCTCAGACATGGGATTTTATCCTGTTACTCCCGGTATGCCTGTTTACAATATTGGCAGTCCACAATTCGAAAATGTGAAGATCCATCTTGGAAACGGAAAAACATTTGAGATCGTAGCAACGAAGTGCTCCAAGGAGAACAAGTATATTCAGTCAGCCACATTGAACGGGCAGGTCTGGACGAAACCCTGGTTCAGTCATCAGGATTTGATCAACGGCGGCAAATTGATTCTAAAGATGGGCAGCAAAGCCAACTATAATTGGGGAAGCGCTGTAAACGATGCACCCCCATCAAGCGAAAAAGCAGATTAAATGTTCCTGATTTAGAATAACTTATCACTATCCTCTCTTAGGGGGTAAAACCTCTTTTCCCGAGCCTGATAAAAAAATGATATTCAAATAAATGCTAATTTATTTGACTGTTTATTTACAAAAGTATATATCTTTGTTTTAATCAGATTATGTGCAATATTCTTTCGTTCTATCAAAGAACTTATGAAACAATAATATCATGTTTGTTATTTATATAGCTACAGCATCCGTTTTAATTCAATTAACAGCAGCATTTCTGGCTTTGCGCTTAATTTATATTACAAGAAAGCACATATCATGGACATTAATAGCCCTGGCAATGGTTTTACAGGCTTCCCGACGTGCTTTTACAGTTTACGGACTCATCAGAGAAGAGATAATCCCTTCGCAGGTTGCCATTTCAGAGTATATCGGATTAATAGTTTCTGTTTTAATGCTTTTGGGGGTTATTGGTATTGCCTCCTTTTTAAGGAAAAGTGAAAGAAGTATCGAAATGCAAAAAAACTCAGAAGAAAAACTTCTGGAAAGTGAAAGTAAATTCAGAAAACTTTACGAAAATGGGCCCTTTGGCATGGTCCTTTGCAATAAAGAACTCAAATTTACCGCCGCTAATCCTGCTTTTATTGAAATGCTGGGTTATTCTGAAGAGGAGCTCAGAAACTATACGTTTACAGATATAACACACCCTGATGATATCGAAGGAAATCTTCAAAATATCCGCAATCTCATCAATCAGGAAATCTCAGTTTATAAAACAGAAAAACGCTTCATCAAAAAAGATGGTCAGATAATATGGGCTTCCATTACCGTTACATCCAATTACAATACTGAAGGACAGTTTCTTTACAATCTGGCTATCATTGAAGATATTACCAACCGAAAACACGCTAAAGATTTATTAGAATCAAGAAATTCATTACTCTCGGCAATTATTAATAGCCCGGATGATGTCATCATTTTCTCTTTAGATAAAAAATACCGGTACACCATCTTTAATGAAAAGCACCGTGATGAAATGAAACTGATTTGGAATGCGGATATCAAAATAGGTGGGAGTTTATTTGAATATATGCAGATCCCTGAACTTCGTGAAATGGCTCAAAAGAGTATAGACAGAGTTTTTGCAGGAGAATCATTTTCTGAGATTCAAAATCAGTCGGGGTCTGATATTTATTATGAGTTCAGCTGGAATCCTATATTGCTTAATAATGAAATAGTTGGAGTAACTGTCTTCGTTAAAGATATAAGTAGTCGAAAGAAGGTTGAAAATGAACTTTTGGAAAGTAAATTAAAACTGGAGAGTGCCCTTTCGAGTATGACCGATGCCATTTTTATTTCCGATGTCGAAGGGAATTTCCTTGAGTTCAACGATGCCTTTGCGACTTTTCACAAGTTTAAAAACAAAGAAGAGTGTGCCAAGACTTTTGCAGAATACCCTGAATTCCTTGACGTATACATGGATACTGGTGAATTGGCACCTATTGAAAAATGGGCCGTACCAAGAGCGCTCCGGGGCGAAGTAGTCAAAAATGCAGAATATACTTTGCATCGTAGAGACACGGGCGAAACCTGGGTTGGGAGTTACAGCTTTGCCCCAATCCTTGACAGTAATGGAAAGATCATGGGTTCAGTGGTTGCCGGACGTGACATCACTGAACAGAAAAAAGCAGAGGAGACTCTTCGTGAAAGTGAATCCCTGCTCCGTGACATGGGTAAAATTGCTAACGTCGGAGGTTGGGAATTCTCTCCTATTACAGGAAAAGCCACCTGGACCGAAGAAGTCGCGCTTATTCATGATATCGATCCCGGTTTACCAACTTCAGTACTATCAGGTATTAATTATTATCACGAAGATTCAAGACCCATCATAGCAAAGGCAGTGAATGATGTCGTCGAGTTTGCACAACCTTATGACCTTGAGCTCGAAATTGTCTCTGCTAAAGGGATCCGAAAATGGATTCGCACCATTGGGCACCCGATAGTAGAAAATGGAATAGTAGTTAAAGCACATGGTTCCTTCCAGGACATTTCAGAACGCAAAATAAATGAGATCGCGCTTCATGAAAGTGAAGAAAAATTCAAAATGCTGGCAGAAAGCATTCCTCTTCCATTTGCTTATTTAAATGCTTATGGAACATTTATATTCACCAATGACAGGTTCACTAAGTTTTTTGGTTATTCTCTTGAAGATATGCCGACAATCAATGAATGGTGGTTGAATGCATATCCAGATGCCAAATACCGGAAATGGGTAATTGAAAACTGGCAATCCGCTGTCAGGCGTGCAGAAGAAAAAGGAAATGATATTGAATCAGAAGAGTATCTGGTTACCAGTAAAGATGGAACAATTCACAATATTATGATATCTGGAATCATCCTAGATGGCAACATGTTAACAACTTATATTGATGTCACGGACCGAAAGAAAGCAGAGGAAGAAATCATAAACCTAAATGAGACACTTGAACTGAAAGTGACGGAACGCACAACTCAATTGTTGGAAGCAAATAAAGAACTGGAAGCATTTTCCTATTCGGTCTCCCATGACCTGCGTGCGCCATTAAGGCACATTAGTGGATTTGTTGATCTATTGAGTAACAAATACCGGGATCTGCTTCCTGACAACGGAAAACATTACCTGACAGTCATTAATGAATCCACTCAGCGAATGGGCATGCTCATTGATGATCTGTTACAATTTTCAAGAACAGGTCGACAGGAGATGCATCAGTCTGATCTCGATATGAACCACATTCTCAATGAAGTAAAAAGTCTGATCCAGACCGATCTTAAAGACCGCAAAGTAAAATGGGAAATTGCCCGCTTACCTTTAATCACGGGTGATCGTTCCTTGCTAAGAATGGTTTGGTTCAATCTATTGAGCAACGCAGTTAAGTTCTCCAGGGAAAAAGAAACAGCCTTCATTGAAATAGGATATAAAGAAGAAAATTCAGAATATGTCTTTTTTGTCCGTGACAAAGGTGCCGGGTTTGATATGAAATATGCGCTAAAGTTATTTGGTGTTTTTCAGCGCCTCCATACCCAACAGGAATTTGAAGGAACAGGCATTGGCCTAGCAAATGTCCGTCGAATCATCCTAAAGCATGGCGGTCGTACATGGGCAGAGTCACAACCGGGTCAGGGAGCGACATTTTATTTTACATTATTAAAAACAGCAGAGATTAATGGTACAGTTTAAAAAAATCCTCCTGGTCGATGATAACCTTGAGGATATTGAATTAACATTAGAAGCACTTTCAGAGCGAAATCTGGCAAACAGGGTTATATCAGTCAACGACGGTGTACAGGCCATGGAATACCTTCAATGTGAAGGAAAACACAAAGACCGGGAACCTGAAAACCCAGCGTTGATACTTCTTGACATTAAAATGCCACGGATGGATGGCATTGAAGTCTTACAGGCTATTCGAAACAATCCCTTACTGAAAACAATACCCGTTGTGATGCTAACATCATCACGCGAAGAATCTGATTTACTAAAGTCATATGAGTTAGGCGTGAATGCATATGTTGTGAAACCGGTTAATATAAAAGATTTTTTTGAAGCAGTTCAACAGTTAGGTGTTTTCTGGGCAATAATCAATGAACTTCCACCAAAAGGAGGAACACAAAATGAACGATAAATTTGAAGACCTTCCCGAATTAAAAGTATTATCTCTCGAGGATTCTGTATTTGACTTTGAGATAATAAAAGAAAAATTATTGAGTGTCGGTTATAAACTGAATATCACTCATGTAGTACGTGAAAGCGAATTTATTTCCCAGATTCGAACCAACGTCTTTGATATTATTATTGCCGATTTCAATCTCCCGGGCTTCGATGGCTTTGACGCATTAAAACTCTGTATCGAAAATTGCCCCGATACTCCTTTTATCTGTGTGTCGGGCTCAATAGGAGAAATTAAAGCCATTGAACTGTTAAAGCTTGGAGCCGTTGATTATGTATTGAAAGACCGTCTGGAAAGGCTGCCTTTAGCTGTTAAACGTGCCCTGGAAGAAGCAAAGGAAAAAAATGAAAGAAGACAATCTGAGAAAGCATTAAAAGAGAGTGAAGAACGCCTTCGTGACATCATTTTCAGTTCTGCGGACTGGGTTTGGGAGGTTGATCAAAATGGCAAGTATACATATTCGTCACAAAGAGGTCTTGAATTATTTGGTGCATTACATGAAGAAATAATTGGTAAGACCCCATTTGATTTCATGCCTGAAGATGAAGCCAATAAAATTTCTCTAATCTTTTCGCAAATTATAAAAGAAAAAGCCCCTATCAAAGATCTGGAAAACTGGAATATCGCAAAAAATGGCGATAAATTTTGTTTACTCACCAATGGGGTACCCATTCTTGATAGCGATGGTCTCCTGAAAGGATACCGGGGAGTCGACAAAGACATCACCGAAAGAAAGCAGGGCGAATTAGAATTAATAAAGGCTAAAGAGAAAGCCGAAGCCAGCGACAGGCTCAAAACTGCTTTCCTGAACAATATTTCGCACGAAATACGAACCCCTTTAAATGGAATTGTGGGATTTGGCCAGATCTTAACAGATGACACACTCTTGCCCGAAGAAAGGATCCGCGCTGTAAGTATGTTAAACAAAAGCAGCGACCGTCTGATCAACACTGTCACCAACTTTATGGATCTCGCATTACTCAGTTCAGGGAATCAGGGGTTACTTAAAAAGGAAATCGATCTGTACACACTGATCAGTAAAGTCATTCGGAAATTCGAAGAAGCCATCAGAGATAAGAATCTAACCCTTTCAATTCAACCCTCATCTTTAGAAAATGGTGTTAAATTATTTACAGATGGCGAATTGTTAAGTAAGATAATTTTTCATCTCTTCGATAACGCTGTAAAGTTCACATACACCGGCTCCATAACCGTTGGATATACATTGAAAAATAACGAAGTCGAAATATTTATAAAAGACTCGGGAGTAGGCATCTCCGAAGAGACAAAGAATCAGATCTTTGGAAATTTCACTCAGGAAAATATTTCGAATACCCGTGGTTATGAAGGCAGCGGAATCGGACTATCCATTTCAAAAGGATTCGCCGAACTGTTGGGTGGAAATATCAGTCTTGATTCCGAAAAAGGAAAAGGATCAACATTCTATCTTTCAATTCCATACAGGGTAGATTTAGAACAAAAGAAGATTGTAGAGGCCATCCAACCCACAGTTAAAAAAGATATCATTCACACTATACTTGTTGCTGAAGACGATGATATCAATTTCATATATATTGAAATTCTTTTAACTCACCCGGCTATTAAAATTTTACATGCCATTAATGGTGTTGAAGCCGTTGAAATGTGTAAAACACATCCCGAAATAAGTCTGGCATTGATGGATCTGAAAATGCCTGAAATGAATGGCTTAGAAGCTACCCGACAAATTAAACAGTTCCGTCCCGATCTCACTGTTATAGCAGTCACTGCTTATGCCGGAAGCGAAGATAAACAAAAAGCACTCCAGGCAGGATGTGACGACTTTCTCACCAAACCGGTTAAGAAAGAGTTATTATGGAAGAAAATGGAAGAGTTTTGCCAGATCACATTAATTTAAATATATTTTACTAAAAGTTGTAAGTCTGTCTCAAAAAGATAGATTTCTTTATAATCTGATATACTAACAAGTAGAGACGCAAAATATTGTGTCTCTATACATTACATTCACAGGCTGGTGTGGATTTGTAATCCACACTTTTAAATACGCTATAATGCATTCAGCCCTTCTTGCGCAATCTGCAGGTCCTGTTCCGTTTTCCCACCCGAAAAAACCGCAATAATATATCCTGTTTTTACCTTTTTGATCAACCCCCCCTGGTAACCAAACTCACCCTGCAATACAGTTCTTGTTTTATCCGTCCCACTGTTTTGCAATGTAGCGGCCATGTCTGAGGCTTTAGAATAAGCGATCCCCAATAAATTAGATTTGGCATTGGTCAAACTCCCCACCACTCTCATCTTCGTGATCCACGATTCTGTCTTCTCACCCGGAATAAACCCAATAATAGCAGCACCCTTTACCGATAATTCTTCGCCCTTCTTTACCATTATGGCCAATGCTTCATCAGAATATTTCACAAACGACTTTTCATCTTTTACCTTATTAACCGGAATAACAGTGATCGTCTTGCCCGAAACGTTTCCCACGACAGCATTGTTTTGAGCTATTAAACTACCTGAATAGCAAACCGCTGTTATAACAATCAAAAATATTTTTACTGCTTTAACATTCATTTTTTCGTTTGTTTAGTATTTGTTTTATCATTCATGTCTTACAGACAAAAGTAAAATATAATTCATAAGATTAATCAATTTTCCTGGAATGAAATAATAAGAAACTGTTTAAATTTAAACAGTTTCTAAACAGACTCTGGTAAATTGCTTTTTGACACCATGTCATCTCCAAATTAACATTACAAAAAATAAATGTGCGGTTCATCCAAAAAATGGGGGGGTTCATACAATAACTCGGGGGTAATTAGTTTTTTTATAAATAAATGTTTCATATTTACATAATTATTTATGTAATATAAAACGAAGATGAAAAGAACGTTAACAACTATCTGCCTTGTTTTTATTTGTACCTCGCTTAGTTTTGCGCAGGAAAAAACTTCTAAGGATTTATTATATGGTGACCTTAGTTTTGGTTTTGAAACTAACGCAGGGAATACCGGCGTTTTAATGGGTTTTGGATACCAACGGAACTTGTCTAAAAAATTTATATTCCAAACCGATTTGCACTACTATACGACAGAAATAATTACAAACAAATGGCAATATGTAAAAGATTTCCCTAAAGAAGAAATGTATGTAAGAAGCGCTTTTCTATCAGCAATGCTTGGTTATGCTGTTATTGGAAAAACTGATAAATTTAACATTACAATAAAGGGAGGATTGTCACTATTCCATTTAAACCAAAAATCTCGTGGATATTATCAAGCAATGTTTTACCCTGAAGGTAATGTTGTCCCGGTTTCGGATCCAGGATTTATATTATATTCAAAATACCAAATTAGTGGAACAGGACAGGTCGTTTATGGAACCGGATTGGTTTATCCTTCAACAGTAAGATATACTATAGTAAGTAAATTTGACACTGGATTCAATTTTGGTTTGGATGTTAATATTCCAATCAGAAAGAGACATTTTTTAACAATTGAGTTTTTATCCTATTCATCAGACATTCCTCTGCAATATTTTTTCTGTCCAATTCCTGTTATTTCGTATAAAATTAAATTATAATTCATACTAAACTTTTAAATAAATGGTGCCAGGCACCATTTTCTAATTACTTGACAAACTCAAATTTGTTTAGTAAATTAAAATTAATGGGGTCAGTCCCCATTAAGTCTCAAATGTTTGTATATTTGGACATTAACTATTATTTAAGTGTATTGGGGCCTGACACCATTAATCCTTTGCTATTATTAAAAACTTTACTTATGAAAAACAAAACCTTCAAACAAAGCACTTCGTTGTACTTGAGATTGATTTTCTTCCTATTCTTTTTAGTTGTTAATTGTACAATTTATAAATCATTCTCTCAACAAACAGGAGGATATATACTTAGAATGGAAGGGAGAATGTCCGTCAATGGTAATGATATCAGAATGTTTCATAATAAAATGTATTTATTCGGAAATTACCTGCTTGAGCCAGTTAACAATCTTACAATAAAAAGTTATAATAAAATTGATAAAAATGGACAAGCTATTCCAGAGCCCGAATCAACTACTATATACATGGATAGCATCGTAAAATACATATTTACTGATATTACCCTAAAACAATCTACCGAATTTAATTTGTATGATACGCCGGAAGTTATTAATGCATATCCTCTGGCACAAAAGAAACCCGGAATTTCAATTTCATGTTTTAGTAATTTTGAATTGTTTCCACAATTAGTAAAAGAAATGTCAAATTTTTACTTTGTTAATGATACTACTATAAATGGGTTCAAATACAAGATAATGGAAGACACTACCATTAGAGCAAACATGAATAATATCAACATCAAGAGGGCAAAAATTTACATTAACCAGAATTTACCCAATTTCCCTATTCACCCAATGAGTACAAATTTGGATAAAAAATTTAATGGAATCTGTAGTAGGATTGTGCTTTACGATACAGGAAACACCATATATATATCTGAATGGCTTATCAACAAAGAAACAGATTCAAAAATCCATAATTTGCTAGACAAGTACCTGGCAATTTGCAATCATCTAAAAAAATGAAATAATGAATCCGGCCCCATTATTTTCAAATTAATTTAACTTACATATTTGTTTTATATGGTACAAAAATTGCAGTGAAATCAGTACTATTTACCAAGCACTTATATTACTACTCATTAGTTTTAAAAGCATATGAGATGAAAAAAACTTTACTTATTATTCTTGCCTTTTTGTTTATTGTAAATGTTTTTGGACAAAAAACAGAATACGGCGTTTCTTTTAATTCAGGGCTATTTTCTTATGGTGGAGGGATTCCAGAAAAAACAACAACGATCTTTGCTTTTGATGCTACCTCTAATGGAGGTCCGACTAACCCATACGGATCTAAAAATGCGCTTTGTTATGGCTTCTCAGGATATATTCAGCATGTATCAAAAACAAATCAAATTGTTGGGGTTGATCTTGGATTTGAAGACCTGAAGAGTAAGGTTATGATATATGGAGTTAATACTTTTACAATTAATAATACTGGTTATAACATGGCCACGGGGAAAATGATATTTAGCACCAGGTTTATCAATCTTTTCCCATATATAGGCCATAGGTATACTTTTAAACATACTTCACTAGACATTAAAGCAGGCTTTGATCTGGGCTACAATGTCAATGCAAATGTGAAAGGAGATGCTACAACTGATGCCGGAATTGTATACACTGTTAATGGAACTCCTAAAACAATGTCCGTAGATTTCAGACCTAGGCTACAGATATCTGCCAATTATCATAAACTGAGCGTCTATGTAGGATATTCTTTCGGGCTGGCTAATTATCCCGGAAGTTATTATTCAAATACAGGGAAAGGATGTTACTCAAGGGTAATTAGGTTTGGCTTGAGTTACAAGATTAAATAGTTCTGAATAATGATGATTTATTCTCAAGACGTAAATAAGGGCATTTTAAAAATATAGAATCAATAATAAACACAAAATAAGATTATTATGAAAAAAACAGTATTGTTAAGTGTAATGACAGTCATTTTACTTGCATCATTTTTTATCACCGGATGTAACAAAAAAGAAATCACTCCTCCGGTCCTGACAATTACGTCTGATTCAATAGGCAATATCACACAGACGTCTATCACCTGTAAAAGCCATATTACAACAGATGTAGCAGCCAATATAATGATGCGTGGCATATGCTGGAGTAAAACCAATACACCTACCGTCCTTGATAACATAACAAATGATGGAAATGGCACAGGAGATTTCGCAAGTAAAATTACCGGCCTGACTGAAAACACAACTTATTATCTAAGAGCCTATGCAACGACTGACTTCGGGACAAGTTATGGCAATACATTATCATTTAATACCTTAAAGCCATTCCCTGTTAACGGAACCATCGTAACCGACATCGACAACAACATATATCACACGATTATAATAGGCAATCAGGTATGGCTTCAGGAGAATCTGAAAACCACCAAATACAGGAATGGTGATCTGATCACTAATTTCACCAATATGACATATGGCCTCTGGGCTGAATTAATGAACACGAATACCGGTGCGTATTGCAATTACAATAACGATCCCGCTATGGGAGATATCTACGGGAGACTCTACAATTGGGGTGTAATCGGCGATAAAAGAGGGATCTGTCCTGCAGGTTGGCATGTTCCAACGCAAGATGAATTTACAGAACTCTTTAATTTCGTTGGAGGAAATGCTGTTGCCGGAGGAAAGCTGAAAGAAGCGGGAACTTCGCATTGGAATAGTCCTAATACAGGAGCTACAAACGAATATGGATTTACTCTTCTACCATCTGGTTTTAGGGAAATGAACAGTGAATATCAAAATATGGGTTATGTATCATATCTATGGAGTTCGACAGAACCCTCATCAGGTGGGTTCACTGAAGGAGCTACTTCTGCTTCTGCTGCCGGATTTGATAATGAACATCAGGGAACAGGTATTATCTGGGCTATGAAGTTAGAAGGTTTTCCAATCCGTTGTGTGATGGATAAATAGTAAAAAATGGCCCCAATAACTTATCTTAACCAATCTAAAAGAACTCGTTGATGAAAAACAAAGTTGTAATTAGTGCCTTGTTTGCAATACTTCTCTCTACATGTAATATAGGATTTTGTCAAAAAAAACTCCCCGACAATTTCATCCTGAATGGTACAATCAATTCCGATTTTGGAACCGTAAATATTGGCCCCCTATCGGATACATCATTCTATCCAAAATCATTTTTAAAGATAAAGGCAGTAATAAAAAACGGAAAGTTTACACTAAAAGGCAATATCAAATCCCCACAATGTTTTTATTTGGAATACAAAAACAGTACTGGTCAAGGGAGGCTATCCGATTTGATTTATATAGATAAAGGTATCCAAAATGTTTCATATAAAGTGGAAACAAAAGGGATCAGTGGACTTGTAAACAAAACCACCAATGAAAACCAGAATCTTTACAGGCCACTTTTTAAATTGAATTCGGAAAAATTTATAGCTCTCGAAATTCATTACGACAGTATCCATAGGATTGGAAACGATAGTTTATCGAAATTAAATGAAATCTATTACAACTCAGTAGCTTCAACCTTATATCAGAAAATTGACAGCATAAACCTGGAATATGTTTCAGCACATCCCAACACATATCTTGTTTTATGGAATGTAATCAGAGAGATACCCTGGGGTTATGAACCCATTTACGATTCGATTTATTCCAAATTTTCTAATGAAATCAAAAACACCTATGCAGGTCAGGCATTAAAAAGAAGACTGGACAAAGGCAGGATAACCAAAATTGGGAATCCATTTCCATTCATACAGTTAAGTTCTATAGAGGGCAAAGCGTCACGATTAAATTTTAGCGGAATCGCTACTTATACATTATTGGATTTTTGGTACAGCCATTGTGGGCCCTGTAAAGCACAGTTTCCAAAACTTATAAAAACATACTCAACCTTTCATAACAAAGGATTCGAGATTGCCGGAATTTCAGTAGATAAAAAGACCGATCTCAATGATTACGCAAATGCTATTAAAAATAACGATTTAACATGGATGCATTACTGGGACATCAATGGAGTAGTGACTAAAAAATTAGGAATAGGCGTTTATCCATCTAATTATCTGTTGGATAAAACCGGAAAGATCATTGCGAAAAATATCTCCCCCGATGATTTGGAAGTATTTTTAACTAAAAATCTTTGAATAAATGGTGCCTGACACTATTTTTTCACCCAAAAGAGAGACGCAATATAATGCGTCTCTCCGAAGATGGATAATAGGGTGATCAAGTTTTAAAATTAATAAATCATTAAATTACTATCTATGAAAACAATGCATTTATCAAAAAGCTCCTCATTAATTGTATTAGCCTCTTTAAGCGTCCTGATCACAGGAGCAATATTTTATTTTGAAGAAGGAAGACATAATTTTATGTTTATGACCACTGGAGAGATCTCTAATTTCTTCATATTCTTTATACTCGTATCAATAACTCCAATTGCAATCTATTTCCTGACAAAAGAATCAAAATACGCTCGGCGATCCATTTATATCGCTCTTGCTGGCTACATCCCTGCACTTTTGCTGTTACTCAAAATGTTGTAAAATTGCCACAATAGTATTTTCTTGAAGAATAAGTGGTTATTCCATTATTAATAAACTGTTCCTGACTCCATTAATCCTACAATCATTAAATTATGAAAGATCTACTGAATGTTTTGAATAAAAAGTTTGCTTTTATAATCCTTTGTTTATCCATGCTATTCACTTTACAGGGGTGTATGCAATATTACAAAGTGAAGAAAATCAGCAATGTTTCGACGCAGGAGTTGGCGCAGTTCATTGCCAATAAGCGATTTATTATTATTCATCAGGATAGCCTGGCAAGATATCTTTCAAATCCTCTGTTGTCTGGGAATGTGCTTTCAGGAGAGTTAGTGAATCTGACAAAAAATCAGATGAAGTTTAAATCGACTAAACCCAAAGGGGCTACCCGATACAGAAACAACATGACGCACAAAGAGAAATACATTATCAATCAGGTGCATCTCTACCTGCAGAATTCGGTTATTCCTGAATTCGGATCAGCACAAAAGGTGATGATTCCTGTGTCGGATATCTCCAATGCTGATGTTTATCAGATGGCCACGGGGAAGACAATTTTTTCATGGGTTTACCCTGGCCTAACTTATCTCACAGTATCGGGTGTGGTAATCGTTATAATGATTAATGAATTTATGGAAAGTTTTCACCTTGATATAATGTAAATATAAATAGTGCCATTATCACAGCAACAAGAGACTTAAATTCATATGCCACATCAGTTTTTGTTAACCTGATGCAACCTTTTACTGTTTTTCTCCATCTAATCTGAAATGCTTGGTGTTATATTTTCTCTTCATATAATTCTTAAACGCAGTAAAATTAGAAATATGAAAAAATATTTAATCCTACTGGTGGTCATCATTTCATTCATTTCCTGTAAAAAACAGCATCATGAAGATATGTATCTTACTATGACAGGGACTTGGGTAGAGACAACTCAAGGTAAAGATACTATTGTGTTTGGAACCTTTGGTTCAGGCTTTATAGCAGGCCCAAGTTTTTACCTGAAAAGAGCATCACGTGTGAATATTGGCATATATGACTACACTATCAAAAATGATACAATATACACTCAATGGGAGCTTTCAAGTTATTCCGGTAGCCTTCCTTATTTCTTTAAGTTGGATTCACAAAACCAACAAATCCGGATAGGAAATTTCTATGACAATAATAAAGTATGGGGAACTACACTATCATTTTCGAAAATTCCTTAATAAAAAGGGCAGAAAATTAATGGGGTCAGTCCCAATAAGTCCCAACTGTTTGTATATTTGGACATTAACTATCATTTAAGCTGGGGCCTGACCCCATAATCCCGGGAGTTTTAACTGATATGGGTAATATCAATTAAAAAACCATTGTTGTTAAATAAAAGCTCATGCTTTGATGGATCTTGGTCCAGGTGCTCATTGCTTTATCTCTGTAATAGAAAGTACTAAATGGAGAAATTGCTGCTGAAATATTAAAATATTTACTCATTGGGTTTGATTTTTTGCATTCAATCCATTGTATGGTTACAGCAATATCTTTTGTCTCTTTATCAAAATAAATATTATACGGTTCTAAATCAATAGTATACCAACCTACACTACCATCCTTAATTTCAGTAATGATGTTTTTACTTACTATCAGTTCATTGGGCAAATCGTTTTTAATATTATAAAAATTAACTCTGAATTTTACACTTTTAAAATGATTGGAGGCAATCTTAAAACACAAATCTTTGATTTTACTTTCTCCTTTTAACTCTAATTTCATTCCCATTTCTTTGCTCAACCTATCATCAACATCTTTGTCATAATACGAATAAAAACCAAGACTTGTTAAACCAAGGCCAGCCGAACTTTTCCCAATTCTTTTGAAACTGAATTTTTTAGGTTTTACTATAACCTCCTTTAAAACATTATTTTGGGGTTCTAATAAAACAATGGGGTCTTTGGTTTTTAATGCAGAAACCAATATTTTTTTGGTTTTGAAACCTACATACGAAAATTGAATAGTGTCATTTATGGTTACTTTATCATTTAACTTTAACTTAAATAATCCATTACTATCAGACACAGTGCCGACACTTTTATTCGCAATACCGATATTGGCATAATTTAAACCTATATTTTTCTTTGAATCCATTACTTTTCCCATAATGATTGATTCCTGTGAAAAGCAATAATTGTAAAATGATAAAAAGCTAATGATAAGGACAAATTGTTTCATATTGTTTCTATTTAATAGTGCTTTTTCCAAAATAGCATCTAATGATTTTACTTTTATACTTTGAATTGTAGATCAAAAGTATAAGTATATAATATGCGAAAAAATATTTGTGATCATAAATATTGTTAAACAATCTCTTAACCGGTTCAAACAACTGATGAATGTTTAATTTTACCATATAAAACGTAACACCACATGCGTATTATTTTAGGTTTTTTCTTGATTTTCATGACCTGTTTCCAGCTCAATGCTCAGGATCAACAAAAACTGATCAGACTCACCGGTCATGTGGTTACAGTAGAAGACACGAGCAAAGTCGCTTTTGTGAATGTTTTAAATATAACCCATCCCTCAGGAACTATTTGTGATCAGGATGGGAAATTCATACTTACATGCCATTATGGAGATACACTACAGTTTAGTGCAGTAGGTTATGAAAAGACTTACTTTACGACCGGTCGACTTGATCCGGCAAATGTTGAAAATTCAGTTACCATAAGACTTAGGACTGAAATATATATGCTTCCTTCAGTTAATGTTATGCCTTTTAGTTCATCTGAAGGGCTTAAAAGGGTTTTTCAAAATACACCGCTAAGTGAAAAAGACGTCAGGGAATTAGCGTTAAGAAAGAAATTGAAAATAAAGCCTGAAGAAGTTGGAGCAAATCCAGAATACGGAATAACTTTCAGTAGAATTGCTTCTCTCATTTATAGTTTGTTCAGTAAAGAAGCCAGGATCAATAAGAAGTATCGGAAACTTTTACACGGTGAGAGCATTAAATCATTTATTGACAGAAGATTTAATGCTAAAGTTGTTGCTAAAATTATCGGTCATGATGATCGTAAACTGATCGGAGATTTTATGCAACAATGCCATCTCTCAGTCGACTTCCTGATCACTTCAAATGATTATGATTTATATCTGGCCATTAAGCAAAATTGGCAGCATTATGCTTCAGAGAAAAACATAAAATAGGAAAATCATGTAGATGTTATAATCATTCCATCCCTTCAGTATTTGTATACTGCAATTTAAAAGTGTACCAATCTGCAGCTAAAAAGTGTACCATGTAAAATCAATAACTGAACTTTGTTTTCAAAGAAAACAGAGTTGCA
>JGI24140J50213_10000450_pt1 | contig 19203 bp, 19 predicted proteins | sample BarGraIncu00222A_FD_50213 | JGI IMG/M metagenome (IMG submission 50213)
TCCTGCACTGCGGAGTCCCGTTCTGACCCAGTCACAGCGTAGGAGCGGGGCCCGGCCGGCCAGCTCGTCGTAGCCACGTATCCCGTGCCCGTTCTAAGGAGTCAAACCATGTCCCCGGCCTCTGGCGTCGTTGTTGTCGGTTCACTGAATGCAGACCTCACCATTACGACGGACCGCTTGCCCTCGGCGGGCGAGACCGTCGCCGGGCATGACTTCGCGATCCGTCCGGGCGGCAAGGGCGCCAACCAGGCCGTGGCTGCGGTACGACTCGGAAGTGCATTGTCGCTCGTCGGTGCAGTGGGTGACGATGTACATGGCAACATGCTCGTGCGGGCAGCCGACCGCGACGGCATCGATACGGACTCGATTGTCAGGATCGCGGGCACTTCGACGGGGGTGGCTGTCATCGAGGTCGACGCCAACGGGGAGAACAGCATTGTCGTCTTCCCTGGCGCAAATGGCCGGCTCGCGCCCCACCATGTCGAACAAGAAGCCGAACGGATCGCGGCGGCTGCGGTCGTGTGCCTGTGCCTGGAGAGTCCGCTCGAGACCGTCATAGCGGCGATGCGACTGGGCCACGAGGCAGGCGCCATAGTGATGCTCAACCTCTCGCCGTTCAAGGAGGTTCCAGCCGATGTGCTGGCTGATGCGAACCTGCTTCTGGTCAACGAGCATGAAGCGGCCCAACTGCTGGGGTCGACCGATCCCACCCTCGACTGGGAGGCCACCGCTCGCGGATTCACCGCTCGCGGTGTGCGCGACGTGGTGGTGACCTTGGGCGCACGTGGGTCGATGGTCATTCAGGGCGGCCCGCAGAACCCCCCGGTCCTGACCCCGATTCCTGCTACGCCGACCAGCGTGGTCGACACCACCGGCTGCGGGGACGCCTTCACTGGTGCGGTAGCGGACTCGTTGGCCCGTGGGGAGGGCTTGGTGGCAGCCGCGCGGCGAGCCGCGGTGGTCGCATCCATGGCGGCGGCGACGGGAGGTGCGCAAGACTCCTACCCCACCTTGAGTGAGGTAAATGCGCACGTCTGAGTTTGCCCTATCGTCACAACTGGTCAACACGGTGAAATACGTCGAGCGGTTCTGCGATGACTAACCTCAGGTCCGTGACGGTTCGAGGCGAACCGACTTTACCTTCAGCCAGCGCGGATCAACCCGTCGCAGCCGTAACGGCAATCGGGTCGTGGGTGAGGTTTCATCCACCCCTTTGGTTCTGTCTTGGCATGGCATTGGGACGGGTGGACGGCCAACGAGCAAACCGGCGGATGTCCGTCAGGACGGGGGAACTGCAAGCGCTTGCAACCGCGCGATCAGGATGCCTAACAAGATTGGCACAGAGTCCTCTGTGGGTGAGCGCGGACAACCCCTTCCCCATCCCCTGCGACCGAGACACACTACACACCAGAGCGATCGGAAGCGGCCACTTGGTTCCGAACTGTGGCCAACGCTGTCCAGGAAAGGAAACTGCCCATGTCGACCCTCCGCAACCCCCGCTCCAAACGCAAGGTGAAGAATACGAAGTCCCAAAGATGGCAGGTCGACCCCATCAAGCGGAAGTTGGTCGAGGACCACGCACAGGCCCTCTTGGAGAGGCGCTTTCGGCACAAGGGGTGGAAGGTCGATGACACCCGCCGAGGCAACCCATTCGACGCTGTAGCCACCAAGGGCAAGAAGACTCGTTACCTGGAGGCCAAGGGCACCGAGAGGGACGGCGCAAGCATCCTCGTCACGCCCACGGAGGTGAGGTATGCCCGTGCTCATCTCGGCGAATGCGTGATCGGCATCGTTTCGGGCATCCGGTTCCAACCCGACGGCACTCTGGATCCGAGCAGTGGGTCTCTCGCCACCCATAACTGGGACCCCGACGACGGCGTACTCAAACCGACTGGCTACACGTGGGCACCGCCACCTGGAGCGTAGGGCCCAGAAGATACGTCAGGGTGAATACCTCATGTCTTGGCCGCAATGGACATCCGGCTGGCGATTCAGGAATCCCCGGGGGACGCGATGCCGAAGACTGCCTCAATCTGGCCATTGAGGGCGCTGCCTTCGACGTTGTCTACCGCACACGGTTATAGGGGCACACTATGACCAGCGGTCTGCGTTCGGTCACAGGTGGATTCGTCTGGGACTAACCGCGTGAGAATCGGGTCTACGAACTCGAGGACACCCGCGAGCTGGTTTGTGAAGTCTTCGTGACAGTCGGTGTCGAGCTGGTTCTTACGGCGCCACGCCCGCCACTTGTTCTGGGCTATGACGTCATACCCGTCCGTCACTATGGCGAGCGGCCTGAGGGTGACTTGGCGGTGCTCGGCTACGGCTTCCACCTCGATGCGCAGCGGGCCCGCGAGGGATGGGTAGGTGCGGCCTAGCGCAACCCATCAGTGGACGCGTAGACCTCTTGGCTGATCTAGGTGGAGTGCACGCGTTGAACTCACGAGTGGTGGATCTGGCCNCACTCTTCGTCTGATCCATTGAGTAGTCGAACGATCGCGGCGTTCAGCGCTGGTAAGTCGTGGTCCACGGTTACCTGCGGGATCGAGTGCGAGTATCGAAGTAGCTGTGCCCGAGCAGATCACGCAAGCGCGCGATGTCGGACCAGGGGATCTGGTCTTCGGATGTCAGGAGGTCTTCTGGGAGCGCCTTAACCGCCTCGCCGATCTCGATGAGACGAACCCGGACGGCATCAAAGACCAGGCCGTCGCTGCGGTCGCCGCGCTGCAGATGCGCAGCGATCCCGGAGATCGCGGCGGAGATGTCCTCGAGTCGTTGTCGGTCGTGCCTGCTCAAAGCCTGACCATGTCCGCCATGACGTCATGTCGCAAGCCGTCTTGAGTGAGACGGCTGGCACGAGGTCGACTCCGGCATCTAGAAGTTCTTCGAGCTCGCCGGGGTCACACCCAGGTTCAAATCGTCGTGCACTTGCCCGAGGGTCGAGTGGTGTTCACCGGCGACAGCATTTCTTCCCGAGTGCCAGACTTGGTTGATGACTTCCGACATCAACCCGTGGATCACCGCTCTGGACCGGATCCGCACTCGACGCCGACCTCGTGGCTCCCGGTCATGGGCCGCCGGTCACCGATCTGTCCTGCGTGAACACTTAACGCTCGAACCTGCTGGAGCGGGAGACGTCTGTGGCGCAGGCAATAGCAAAGGTGGACCCGAGAGGACACCGTCGAGCGGATCACGTTCGCGAAGCGTCATCCCGTCGACACCGAGCAGGAGCACATGATGCATCACATCCAGACCTTCAACGCCGGATCGCTCTATGACACGCTCACACCGATTCTGGCGCACGTGATCTTAGTGATAACGGTGATGGCACATGCGTGAGGTTCTGCCCGAACTGATGGCCTGGTGGCGCGCAGGCAAGACGATCGGTGTCGGGACCGTTGTTGGGACGTGGCGCTCGGCCCCACGCCCGCCTGGTGCGTCCATGCTGGTCGGCCCGGACAAGAGCGCCGTCGGTTCGGTCTCCGGCGGCTGCGTCGAGAGCGCGGTCTTCGAACTGGCCCAGCAGGTGGTGGCCGACGGCCGTCCGGTACTGCAGCGCTACGGCGTCAGCGACGACGATGCCTTCGCTGTGGGTCTGACGTGCGGCGGCATCCTGGATGTGTTCGTGGAGAAGGTGTCGCAGCTGACCTTCCCCCAGCTCGGCGAGGTGGTCGAGGACATCGACGCGGGCCGCCCGGTCGCCGTGGTGACCGTGGTCGAGCACCCGGATCCCGCCTGGCTGGGTCGGCGACTGATCGTGCGCCCCGAAGGGGCCGGAACACCTGTGGCGGGGGACCTGGAGTCCGACCGAGCGCGGGCGGCGATTGCCGATGATGCCCGGGGGCTCTTGGCCAGCGGCCGCAGCGAGCTGCTCACCTATGGTCCGGACGGTCAGCGCAGGGGTGAGGGGATGCGGGTCTTCTGCAACTCCCACGCACCCAAGCCCCGGATGCTGGTCTTCGGCGCGATTGACTTTGCGGCCGCTCTGGCGCGGCTGGGGTCGTTCCTCGGCTACTACGTCACGGTCTGTGACGCCCGGCCGGTGTTTGCGACTGTCTCGCGATTCCCGCACGCCGACGAAGTGATCGTGGCCTGGCCGCACCGGTACCTGAAGGAGCAGGCGGCGGCCGGAGCGATCGACCCGCGCACCGTGATGTGTGTGCTCACCCATGACCCCAAGTTCGACGTGCCGTTGCTGGAGGTCGCCCTAAGGCTGCCCGGCTTGGCCTACATCGGGGCCATGGGATCGCGGCGCAGCGGCGTCGACCTCATCGAGCGACTGCGCGAGGCCGGGCTGAGCGACGACGACCTTTCACGCCTCTCGAGCCCGATCGGACTCGACCTCGGTGCGCGAACACCACAGGAGACGGCTGTATCCATCGCCGCCGAAATCATCGCCATTCGGTGGGGCGGGGGCGGGGGACGCCTCACCCAGATGGAAGGGCCCATCCACCACGAACAGCATCCGACCTGACGAACGGGCGGTGCTGAGATGAACGTCGCCGGGCTCATTCTGGCCGCAGGAGCAGGGTCCCGGTTGGGGCAGACCAAGGCCGGGGTCGAGGTCGGCGGTCGGCGGTTGGTGGATCTGGCAATCGAGTCCTGCGTCGGGGCGAGGCTGAACCCGGTCGTGGTGGTCCTGGGCGCAGCCTGGGTGATACCCATGCCACTGGCCGACAGCCCCGCCGGCGAAGCTCCCGAGGTCTGGCTGGTAGAAAACCCAGACTGGGCCACCGGGATGGCGTCATCCTTGCGGGCCGGTCTGGCCGCTCTGGAGGGCGAACCCGGTCTGGACGCGGTGATCGTCACCCTTGTTGACACTCCCGGCGTCGGTGAGGGACACCTGCGCCGCATCGATTCGGCATTGCGTGACGGCGCGACGGCCGCCGTCGCAACCTACGACGGCGCAGCCCGCACTCCGGTGGGCCTGACCCGAGGCGTCTGGGCCGAGGTCGCCGGAACGGTCGTGGGTGACGAGGGGGCGCGCCGCTGGCTGCGCTCCCACCCGCACCTGGTCGCCGACGTGGAATGTGCCGACCTCGGCCCGTGGACCGACATTGACTCACCGACCGACCTGCCCGAGCCTCCCGCACCGCCCTCCTCGAGCCAGTCCGGAGTGCGTGACCGAGGCTGATCGCCTGTCATGCAACAGCAGATCTGCTGGACATCGTCGACCTGCCCGACCACACTCTGGGGACCACGCCCCGGCGAGTGCTGGGTCCAAGGACAACGTGCACTACTGCCCACGGCTCATCTCCAGGACCGACGCTCGGGCACTCGTGCGACAAGCCCGCGTCCCAGTTGATGCGGCCGAACGGCTTTGAACCAGTGCTGGCAATACGCTGGCCTTACCCACTCAACATCGAAAGGCCCCAACGGTGAGTACTGACCGGCCAGCTAACCTCGAGGCATCGACCGGTCCGGTGATCGATGACCGGAACCGACCACTGCGAGACCTACGCATTTCGGTGACGGATCGGTGCAACTTCCGCTGTGTCTACTGCATGCCAAAACAGATCTTCGGCAGGGACTTCGTGTTCATGGAGCGTGGGGAGCTGCTGACGTTTGAGGAGATAGCAAGGCTCGCCCGGATCGCGGTCGGCCATGGGGTCGAGAAGATCCGCCTCACCGGTGGCGAGCCGTTGCTTCGAAAGTCTCTGCCGGAGCTGGTGGGGATGCTCGCAGCACTGCGAACCCCTGACGGCCGCGAGATCGACATTGCGCTGACGACCAACGGTTCGGTGCTTGCGGTCAAAGCCCAGGCGTTGAAGGACGCTGGTCTGAAGCGCGTGACGGTCTCCTTGGACTCCCTGGACGACCCGACCTTCAAGGCCGTGAACGACGCGGGTTTCCCGGTCGCAACGGTCCTGCACGGCATCGAGACGGCGCATGAGGTCGGTCTGGGCCCGATCAAGGTCAACATGGTGGTCAAGCGTGGTCAGAATGACCAGGACATTGTGCCGATGGCACGCCACTTCAAGGGTTCGCCCGCCATCTTGCGTTTCATCGAGTTCATGGATGTCGGGACCACGAACGGCTGGAAGCTCGGCGAAGTAGTGCCATCGGCCGAGGTCATCAGCCGCATCAACGCCGAGCTGCCACTAGAAGAGGTCGCTCCGAACTACGAGGGTGAGACGTCCGTCAGATGGCGTTACCGGGATGGCAGCGGCGAGATTGGCGTGATCTCCAGCGTCACCCAGTCCTTCTGCCATTCCTGCACGCGGGTCCGGATCTCGACCGAAGGCAAGCTGTTCACGTGCCTCTTCGCCACGCAGGGCCATGATCTGCGGGCACTCATGCGAGGCGGATATTCCGACGAACAGCTCTCCATCGCGATGGCCCAGATCTGGCAAAAGCGCACTGATGCCTACTCGGAGCTGCGAAGCGCGAAGACCAACGAGCGTCGCGTCACTGGCCGGAAGAAGATCGAGATGTTCTACATCGGCGGCTGAGCCAGGATGGAAACATCTGGACTATCTAGCGCATACCACGCTTCTGCTGTGTCGAGGGACCGGTGGAGGTCAACCTGTCCAGGCGGCGCTTCCGGCGACAGAGCGGCGCCGGTCGGGCGCTTTCCCGCGGGATCACCACGGCCGACGCCCTGCGCTGCTGGATAGCTGTGATCGCAGGTCGCCCGCTGGGGCGACGCGACTACGCGATCATCATCACCCTTGCTGCGTCTGGGCTTGTGTGCGCGTGAGGTGACGGCGCCGAGGCGAGGCAACATCGACTGGCGGGCCGGTGGCCAGTGGTGTGCGGTACGGCGCTCGGCAGGACCGGCTGCCCTTGCCTGCCGATGTGGGCCAGGCGATCGCCTCCTACCTGCGGCGTCGCCGGCCACGCAGCGACTGACGGGAGGTCTTCTTTGTGGCCCGGGCGCCGTTGGCCCCGATCGCAGCAGGCACGGTCTCCTCGACCGTTCGTCGGGCGTGCCGACGAGCCGGAGTGCCGAAGGTGAGAGCGCACCGCCTGCGCCACTCGGTGGCGGGCGAGATGGTCTCAGCTGGCGGGCCGTCAGCGACAAGCTCGCCCGCGCGATGCGCGCGCGGCTTGCGCTGACTGCAGGACGATCCTCGGGTGTACGAAGACCGTCAGGACCCGAGGAATTTGCTCTGCGTAGCTTGTCCGCGAGCCGCTCGTTGTAGGGGCATGCGCCGGCCCTTGATCGTGTTGCTTGTGACCACTGCTTGGCTCCTGGGCGGTGTGCTGCCCGCCTCCGCGATGCCCGCGCCAGCCCCCGGCGCAGACCCCGTGCCGCTGAAGTCGTATGCCGCCCCCTCGTTCGCCGGCGAGTGCCACTTCTTGCACTACGGGGAGGGTGAGCAACCACCGGCGTCCGTGGCATCGCGTGACCCGCTGTGCGTGGAGTACGCCAAGCGCGACATCACCGTGGACAACGGCGGAGCGGCACGGTTCCTGCAGGCTGAGCCCTCGCGGTTCCTTGTCGCCGGGCAAGCCTGTCGCTACTGGCAGATCGACCACTGGAGCGCCCAGGGCGACCGGGCCAACACCGCAATTGTGCGTTGCTACGCCTTGCACGGGAACTAAGCCGGGTTCAGACTTACGCGCGCGATCAGGTCCGGGCGCCGTCGGCGTCCGCTGGTGTGCGGCAGTGGGCTTGCTTAACTAACTGCGCGACAACGACCACGAACATGAGGGGACATCAGGGAACGTTCACGGACTGTTTTGTGCTCAGCGGAGAGTTGCTGAGCGCATACGCGGTTGGGGCCAGGCAGATCCTCATACAGCCACTGCGGCTGTCAGCTGGGAGGCCGGGACGATCAGGGTCAAGGTGCCTCGGGTTACGGCGAACTGAGCGCGGCCCGCGCGGCCTCGAGTGCCCGTGCTCGAGTGGCCGGGTCCAGACCGATCCGGGTACGGCGATCGAGCAGGTCGTCCTCGTCGAGCGCACCCTCATGCTGGACGGCGAAGCGCAGTTCGGCCGTGGTGGTCTCTGTGCCCTCGCAGATCACCTCCGCCCGTCCGGTGTCTCTGGCGATCACGACGGCCTCGGTCCCGTACTTGCGGACCAGTCGAGCCGGCGCGACCAGAGTAGCCAGTACATCGCGAGAAGCCGCGCCTACCAAGGGCAACCGCCGCGTTGAACACGGCGCTGCACTGATGCCACAGGCCGCCAGTGCTGCGTCGAGAGTGTCCTCGGCCATGCGTCGGTAGGTCGTGAGCTTGCCGCCGACAATGGTCACCAGTCCGTCTGGGGCGGTGATTACCGCGTGGCGCCGTGAGATGTCCGCCGTGTTGCCGCCGCCCGTGTGCAGCAGCGGCCTTAACCCGGAGAAAGTCCCCAGCAGATCGGCCCGTGTCAGCGGCGAGCGCAACGCCGAACTCACCGTCTCGAGCAGGAAGTCGATCTCCTCCTCGGTCGCCAACGGAACATCAGGTATCTCGCCCGTGGCGTCCTCATCGGTAATTCCGACGTACACCCGGTTGTCGGGCGCGGGCAGAGCGAACACGAACCGGCTGGTGCTGCCGGGCACCGGGACGGTGAGCCCGGCGGTGAGCCCGCCGAAAGAGTCCTGCGACAGGACGAGGTGTGTCCCGCGGCTCGGCCGAAGCTCAACGCCCGAAGCAACCTGGCCGGCCCACACCCCGGCGGCGTTGATCACCACGCGTGCATCGACGTTGTACGAGTCACCGCTCAGATGGTCGCGGAGCACCGCGCCGCTTCCGGTGACCTGCTCACCCGCGCACCTGGTCAGCACCCGCGCACCCAGTGAGGCAGCCGTGCGCGCGATTCCGACGGTCAGCCGGGCGTCGTCGTAGAGCTGGCCGTCCCAGGCCAGCAGCCCACCGCGCAGGCCGGATGTGCGCACGGTCGGCGCGAACCGCTGCACCTGCGCACCTGTGATCCGGCGCGATCGTGGAAGCGTGTGGTGTGAGGTGTGGGCAGCAGCGCGAAGCGCGTCGCCAGCCAGGAATCCGGTTCGCACCAGGGCGGCATGTCGGCGATTGACCTGCGGCAGTAACGGAACCACCTGCGGAAAGGGGGCCACCAGATGCGGGGCGGTGTGGTCGATCAGGATGCCACGCTCGACGGCACTCTCGTGCGCGATGTCGATAGCACCGGACGCGAGATAGCGCAGCCCGCCGTGCACGAGCTTCGAACTCCACCGGCTGGTGCCGAATGCGAGGTCGTGCTTCTCCGCGAGCACCACCGACAAGCCGCGCGCGGCGGCGTCGAGCGCCACCCCCGCACCGGTCACGCCGCCGCCGATCACGAGCACGTCGATCGGCTCACGGCTCAGTGACTCCAGCTCGCGCGCGCGCCGTGCTGCGTTCAACGACGCCGTCATGGCGCGAGATACCGATCGAGGATTTCCGCGAGCTGTCCGTCGAGGTCCTCCAGCGACACCTCGTCGGCCAGCACTGGCGCGGTGAGCGTGAACGAGCACGCGAGCAGCCACATTGCCCGTGCCTGCAGTGCGACCTTGCCGGCCCGGATCGAGCCGTCTACATGGCCGGCATGCAGGGCCATCTCTATGAGACCCAGCTGGTGCGTGGTGCTCGTGCCGCGCCGAGTGACCAGGTAGGGCAGTAGAAAATCGGGATCGACGTCGATGATCTTGCGCATCAGTGGGTGGACGCGGATCGAGCGCACGATGTCGACGACGGCGCTGACAAGTCCGGCCCGCGCTGACGCAGTATCGGTGGAAAATGCATGCGCCGTCACCGCGGCGAACTCACGCGTGACCAGGGCACCGACGACAGAGTTGACGTTTGGCCAGTGGCGGTAGAGAGTGGCGCGCGAAACACTCGCACTGCGGGCGATGTCGGCCATGTTCAGCCGGCGCATTCCGACCGCGAGCAGCAGTCCGTAAGCCGCGTCGAGGATCTGCTTCTCGGGGATCGAGTTCGGGGCGCGCGTCCCCGCGTGGGAGTCGTCGTCCACGACCTCTGTGGGCTTGTGATACTGCGACATCATGTGTCAAAGTGTATCAGCACCCGTAGGAGTGGGTACCGTGCCAGCGTTCGTCTAGCCCTGTGAGGTTTCGTTGACCGAGTCGCAACTGCCCGTCGTCCAGATGCGTCCCTACCGCTGGGGCGATCCGACCAAAACGGTCGCGCTCCCAGCCGCGGCCGAGGCCGCACTTGGTTACCTCGGCGCGCGCCCTCCCGAACGGGCACCGGTCGAGCCGGACGAGGCGACGCTGCCCGACATCGCCTTGACCACCAGGGTGCGCGAGGCACTCGAAGCAGCCGTTGGTGCGAGCAACGTGACCTCAGAACAGCTCGCCCGTGTCGCGCACACCCGTGGCTGGTCGACTCCCGACTTGCTCAAACTGCGCTCCGGCGACGCCTCGGACGCGCCAGACGCAGTCGTCTTCCCCGGCTCGCACGATGACGTGCTGCGCGTACTCAAGATCTGTAGCGAGCATCGAGTCGCTGTCGTCCCGTTCAGCGGCGGCACGTCGGTGGTCGGCGGCCTAGCTCCCGTTCGCGACACTTTCGATGGGGTCATCGCCCTCGACCTGGGGCGGATGGATGGCCTGACCGCGATCGACACGGAGTCACGCACCGCCACCTTGCAGGCCGGCATGCGCAGCACCCGCGCCGAGCAACTGCTCGGTGAGCAGGGCTTCACCCTTGGGCACTTTCCCCAGTCCTACGAGGGCGCCAGCATCGGTGGCTACGCAGCAACCCGCGCGGCCGGGCAGGCATCCGCCGGCTACGGACGCTTCGATGAGATGGTCGTCGGTCTTGTCCTCGCCACGCCGCGCGGCACGATCACCCTTGGCACTGCGCAGAAGTCCGCGGCAGGACCGGACCTTCGCGAACTCGTCATGGGATCGGAGGGGACGTTCGGTGTGATCACCGAGGTGACCGTGCGCCTGCACCCCGCACCGGAAATACGTACCTACGACGGCTGGCGATTCGACTCGTTCGAGCAGGGTGCGGCCGCGTTGCGCACGCTCGTCCAGGACGGTCCGGTTCCGACTGTCGTGCGCCTCTCCGACGAGACCGAGACGGCTGTCAATCTTGCCGATCCCAGCGGCGGCAGCGGCCCGGGCCCCGGAGGCTGTCTGGCAATCGCCGGGTACGAGGGCGTACCGGATGAGGTCGTGTCCCGTCGGGCGGCCGCGTCAGCGGTCATCGCCGCCGCGGGCGGAGAGGCGTTGGGCACCTCGCCCGGCGAGGCCTGGCGCGCCAGCCGATACCTCGCCCCGTACCTGCGCGATTCCTTGCTGGACAAGGGTGCTTTCGTCGAAACGCTCGAGACTGCGACTTTCTGGTCCAACCTTGCACACCTGCGCGCAGATGTGACCACTGCGCTCACCGCCGTCCTCACCGAACAGGGCACGCCTCCGGTAGTGCTATGCCACATCTCACATGTCTACGAAGCGGGCGCATCCCTGTACTTCACCGTCCTGTGCGCGCAGGGTGCCGACCCGGTTGCCCAATGGCACAAGGCGAAGCTCGCTGTCAACGCCGCGATCCGAGCCGCCGGCGCGACGATCACCCATCACCACGGCGTCGGCACCGACCACCGCGACACCTATGCGCAGGAAATTGGGCCCCTGGCTGTCGAGGTGCTGCGTGCTGTGAAGAACACCCTCGACCCGGTCGGGATCCTCAACCCCGGCGTCCTGATCGCCTGAGCCGGCAGACATGCGCTCGTTCACCGCACTCGTCAACCCGATCTCGGGGGGCGGCCGCGCTGCGAGGCAGTGGGCGCCGATCGCCGAACGTATTGGCAACGCCGGCGCGCCCGTGCGTGAGCAGATCACCCGCAGCCGCGAGCACGCGGTCACCCTGGCGATGGCGGCTGCCGCCCGTGGCGATGTCCTCGTCGCTGTCGGCGGTGACGGACTGGTGCGTGACGTGGCCGGTGCTGCGGTCGCCTCCGGTGGCACGCTGCTCGGCATCGTACCGGCCGGACGGGGCAACGACCTGGCCCGCGCACTGCGCCTACCGACGACCAGCGACGGCCTCGCCGCGCTCTTGCTGGACGGCCCGGCCAAGACGATCGACGTGCTCGACATCAACGGCACGATCGTGCCCGGGAACGTCTACGTGGGGATCGACTCGGTGGCGAACCGGATCATCAACGGCAACCGGTGGATGCCCGGCGCCCTGCTCTATCGCCTTGCACCGATTCGCGCGATCTCCACCTGGAAGGCGGCCACGTACACGATTCGCGCCGATGGTGTGACTACCACTGTCAAAGGACACATGGTCGTGCTTGCGAACTCCGGTGCGTATGGGCACGGCCTGCAGATCGTGCCGCCGGCGAGGCTTGACGACGGACTGCTTGACGTCCTGATCGTCGGTGACGTGCCGCGCCGCGCCATCGTCTCGTTTATGCGCGAGGCCGAACACGGCACGCACATCAATCGCCCTGAAGTCAGCATGAGCACAGCCCACGAGGTCACCCTCAGCGCCGATCGCCCGCTGCCGGTCTGCGGTGACGGGGACGAACTCGCACACCTGCCGGTCACTGTGCGGTTGCGCCCCGGCGCACTGCGGATTCTCGCGCCATAGTGAGGAGCTCGACGGCGCGAGCGGTGGCCGCGGCGTCCGGTACCACATTCCGTCATAACCGGCCGACTATTTCGGCTCGACGCTGCGTCAGTTCGCGAAGTCCGTTGCGGTGCAACTTGTTTTGATCGAGGGCAAGAGCTCTCCCCGGGTGCTGGCCATTCCCTCGCGGACCTGCGCGAAGACCCGGCCGACCGTGGCTAGGTTCGTCATCCTTCTCGACCGCGTCGTCGAGATAGCCAGGGACCCGGTGGACATGTCCGACATCTTCGATGGATCAATATTGCGTGTTCAGATACCAAATTACTGTTTTTTCGTGGTCAAACTGCACTAGAGTTGCGTACTGACACCTCATCTGTCCTTGGAGATCCTGATGCCGGTCACGGTTCGCGTGCCAATGTGCGACTTTGTCATCGTCGGTGGAACTGGCGACCTGGCCGTCCGCAAGCTCCCGCCCGCCTTGTACCGCCGCGATCGCGACGGCCGGCTCCCGGACAAGACTCGGGTCACCGTGACCGCTCGGGCCGGTTTGGACGACGTCGGCTACCGGGACAAGGTCCGCGGGGAGCTGTTCCGCTTTGTTGACCTCGCTGCCCGTGACGACATCGTCGCCCAGCGATTCCTCAAACGGCTTAGTTGCGGTCCAACGGCCGCGACCAGCTTGATTGACCGCGACGACCGCGCCTGGTACGAGGGGCAGACGGCATGAACACGGCACCTGCCGTAGCCGCCGTGACCGGGCGGATCATCGAGCGAAGCCGCCCCACCCGTGTGGCCTATCTGCAGCGGACACATGAAGCTGCCGAACGGGGGCCAGCTCGGGGACGGCTCGCATGCTCGAACTTGGCCCACGGCTTGGCCGCTGCGGGTCCGACCGACAAGGAGGCCCTACGAGCCTTCGTCAAGCCTAACGTCGCGATCGTGTCGGCCTACAACGATATGCTCTCGGCCCACAAACCTTTCGAGACCTACCCGGCCATGCTTAAGAAAGCGGTCATGGGGGCCGGCGGAATCGCTCAGTTCGCCGGCGGTGTGCCGGCTATGTGCGACGGAATCACGCAGGGACGCGACGGGATGCAACTGTCCCTGTTCAGCCGAGATGTCATAGCAATGGCCACGGGCATCGCACTGTCCCACGACATGTTCGACGCGGCGCTGATGCTCGGGGTCTGCGACAAGATCGTTCCGGGCCTGCTCATAGGTGCACTGGCCTTCGGGCACCTGCCGACCATCTTCGTGCCAGCGGGCCCGATGGTCTCAGGCCTGCCCAATGGTGAGAAGGCCCGGGTCCGTCAGCTCTACGCCGAGGGTAAGGTCGACCGCGGCCAGCTGCTGGACGCTGAGGCCGCGTCCTACCACGGCAGCGGCACCTGCACATTCTTCGGCACCGCAAACTCCAACCAGCTACTGCTGGAGGTGATGGGCCTCCACCTGCCAGGGTCAAGCTTCACCAACCCGGCAACGCCCCTGCGCCATGAGCTGATCTCAGCGGCTGGACGACGGGTCACTGCGCTGACGGCCCTCGGCACCGAATACACCCCAGTCGGGGAGGTAGTCGACGAGCGAGCCATCGTCAACGGCGTCGTGGCACTGTTGGCCACAGGCGGATCCAGCAACCACACCATGCACCTGATCGCGATCGCCCGCGCCGCCGGAATCACCCTCACGTGGGATGACTTCTCGGACCTGTCCGCCGCCGTGCCCTTACTGGCCCGCATCTACCCCAACGGTCCAGCAGACGTGAACCACTTCCACGCCGCAGGTGGCATTGCCCTGATCGTGCGCGAACTGCTGGATGTTGGCCTGCTGCACGATGACGTCACCACGGTCGCAGGCAAGGGACTGCGACGCTACACCCAGGAACCGCAACTGCGGGACGGCCACCTGTCGTGGGTGGACGGCCCCCGCGACAGCCTCGACAAGGAAACCCTGCGCCTGGCATCCGACCCCTTTGCGGTCGATGGTGGGCTGCGGATCGTGAGTGGGAACCTGGGACGTGGTGTCATCAAAGTGTCCTCGGTACAGGCCAAGCATCGGGTTGTCACCGCGCCCGCCAGGGTGTTCGACGACCAGGCGGAGCTTCTGGCCGCTTTCGAGGCCGGCGACCTCGACGGCGACGTCGTAGCTGTGCTCCGCTACCAGGGACCTGCCGCCAACGGGATGCCCGAACTGCACAAGCTCACCCCCGCCCTCGGCGTGCTGCAGGACCGCGGCCACCAGGTTGCGCTGATCACCGATGGGCGGATGTCTGGGGCCTCCGGCAAGATCCCCGCCGCTATCCACCTCACCCCCGAGGCGGCAGCGGGTGGGCCGATCGCCCAAATCCGCGACGGCGACGTGATCACGCTCGACGCGAACGCCGGCACACTCGAGCTCCACATCGACCAGGCCGAGCTTCAGGCCCGCGAAGCCACCGGTCACGTTCTCACAAACGATGAGTGGGTAGGAACGGGCAGGGAACTGTTCGCCAGCATGCGCGCCGCGGTCGGTCCAGCCGACCAGGGCGCAAGCGTGTTCGCGCCAAGATCAGGTCAGGCGATCAGCGTTCCATGAGCAGCCTCTCGAAAGCGCTTACGAGATCGTTCAGGACGACGCCGGGGATGATCCGCACCCGGGCTTCTGGTGATCGAGCTAACTCGACGCACGCTGCGGCACTCGAAGCCATCGCGCGCAGATCGAGCGCGGTACCCGAGATCCTGATGGGCACCATCAACGGTCCCGACCAGGGCCGACAGCCCCCCTCAGAATGGCGCACCGTTGGTGATCAAGGAAGAACGTCGTCGGGCGTCAGCCGTGACCACCAGTGTTACCCGGTCTAGAACGATGAAACGGACCCTTGACTCATAACGCAATCCATGCCAAATATCTGGCCAAACCATCGAATAGGAGACCCCATGCTGCTGGGTCATCGGCAGAACCGCACCACGACAGACCAATGGCAACCGATCCGACGTATCGGCAGACCGAGGATCGACGCCGCTGCATCCGAGCTTTTCAACCTGCGGGTCACCCTTGCCGCGACGCCGCCCTCGGATTGGCACGAGGCGTTTATCCAGTTCGAGAATGGCGTCGAACGGTCGACAGCCATGTTTGAGAATCCGTCCTTGGTAGGCAACGCGATCTCGCTGCGTGGCGTCCGGGAGAAAGATGTCGAGTTCTGGTTCGATCTGATTGACACCAAGATCGCTGGGGCTAACGTCCAATACACGGAACGAACGCCCTCCACGGCTGCTGCCGTCGGGGAGCGTGAAGCTGCAGCAGCCAATCGTCAGGNCGCCGCACAGGTCCGCGCCGACGAGATCGCGAGACGCTGGGAGGCACCGGACGCATAGCGTCTCGCGCAAAGTTNTGACCAGCCGCGNGAGACCGGCGTTCACGTTGTCGCCACCCAGGTCGGCCGAAGGACTTGTGGCCGTCACGGCTGGGGTCCTCTAGGAGATGCCAGNACGCAGGAGAGGGGGGGACCACCCCATGAAATGCTTCAAATTCGAAGAGAGCTGGCGTGCGCTGTCGGATGCGAATGACTTGTGATGAGCGTCCGACCTCTGAGGACCCGTCGGCTCCGTTCCCGGCCGAGGCCGAGGAAGGGAGCGCTCGTGCCGTTCATTTCTTCGCGCAAGTGGTCTTTACGGTCTTTCGGCGGCTGGGTTCCAGCTGGTGACGATGTCGTCAGGCCTGATATGAACATTGGCGGCTTTGCTGAACTCGACCATCGCCGCAAGTCGGTTCATCCAGTCGCGCATGTCCTTCGTGTTCTCGCGGTCGGTCAGGTCGCACACTGCCGCGATGACCAAAGGGCCATCGTCCGTGTCGACCCGGGACAGGCTAAGGGTCACGGGGAACTCGGTGCCATCGCGTCGCCGTCCGCGTAAGCACGGTGACACCACCGCTGGCGGTTCAGTGGTTACCTCCCGGTCGGGTTCTGGACGTCGAATCTCGGGGCGCGCAAAGAAGGCTTCCCTGTGCGCCGGGTGGGCCGGCCGGATAGAGTCCGGCACCAGAGTTTCGATGGACCGGCCGACAAGGTCGTCGCGTTCATAGTCGAAAAGCGACTGGGCCCGGCGGTTGATATACCGAATCACCCCTGCCCGGTCGACCGCCACCAAAGCATCAGGCGCCCCCACGAGCAGGTCCATGAAGTCCGCCCCGTGTTGCTCCGCGGTGGCGTGTTGGGAAGTGAGCTCATCACTGTTCGAAGGCATCTGTTCTCCTTTCGACCTGAGACAAGACTCGAACCTTTCAAGAATATGGTACGGCGGTGGCCTGTCTCTGCTTGTCCTGCACAGATTGTCCTTCACCTCGAAGCGGTAACACCTTTGCGTTTCGGCTCGCTCNTGGGATGGTCGCGGACCGGGCGCTCTCCGATCGCGANTGCTTTGAGCNTTCCACCGAGGCGCGCGCCTGACCATCGCGAAGTTCGACAGCAGTATGTGCCCGGATGTAGTCCCGAACCTGACCCACTAGGCGGCTGACCGCCACGCCGACCTTCGGGTTCGGGGTTGATCCGCGGGCTCGGCTACCGCCGACGGTGGTCAGTGAGCCGACGGCCAGTCAAGGGTGCGTTCTACGGCGGCCCGCCACATCGTGTGCTGTTGTCCTCGCTCATCGGGACTCAGCGTCGGGTCCCACTGACCCGCACGGTGCCAGCGACGTCGCAACCCCTCCATGTCCGCCCAGTACCCTACGGTCAGCCCTGCCATGTATGCGGCGCCGAGGCTGACGGTCTCCGAGACCAGGGCCGTACCACCGTAACGTCCAGGACATCGGCGATGTTCTGCATGAGAAGGTTGTTGGCGGTCATCCCGCCATCAACCTTCAATGTTCTCTTGGGCGGCCAGGACGTCATCGTCTCCGGGCGCACCGTCCGACTTGCTGCCGGCAACTCGATCGCCGGGGGGCTAGGATGCTCAAGGTTGTCCGCTGGTGTGTTCAGTGTGCAGGCATCCCGTTGCTCGACGTCGTCACTGCCGCCGTGTCAACACCTAGGCAAGGCGATGACTTGTCATTGTGTGATGTGCTCCGCCGGGGTGAGTAGCTCACCATCAACACAGGACACGGCGTTTCGCGCTGGACCCCGGTTCTGAACCCTGCCGACGGCGAACCTCCAGATCCTCGAGGTGTTCGAAGGTGCCGGAGTCACGACATCACCGGCACTGATGCCATGCTAGGACTGGCCTAGGCCAGAGACGGCTGTCGTCCTGGCCTCCGTTGGCGCCCACATGGTTAAGGCCTGGGAGTCAGAGATGGTGCGAGTCGTGAAAGGCGTACGTGCGGTGACAGATCGCTCCACAGCAGAGTCTCCTGAGCTCGTCGGGGCACTGGAGATAGGTGGCACACACGTCACGTCGGCCCTGGTCGACCTGCGGGCCGGTCTGTTGCTACCCGGCACGGTGCGACGAAGCCCTATCGACCCCCACGCAACAGCGGATCAACTTCTCAGCGACTTTGCGGCAGCCTTAGCCGATGCCCACGCAGCGCCAGAGGTCCCTTGGGCGGTAGCCATCCCCGGACCGTTTGACTACCGTCGCGGGATCGGACGGTACGCGGACGTCGGCAAGTTCGACGCCTTGCTCGACGTCAACCTGGCCACTGGTCTCCATGCAGCTCTACCGCATATGACCGGCGACATCACCTTCGTCAACGACGCTGACGCTTTCGCAATTGGAGAATGGCGCCAGGGCGTGATGGCTGAGGCCACGCGCTGCGTCGGCATCACCCTCGGCAGCGGGGTGGGCTCGTCATTCCTTGATAACGGAGTTCCCGTCACCGCCGGACCTACCGTGCCGCCCAATGGCCGCGCTCATCAACTGAAGATCGGCCAAACAGACCTGGAGGATGTCGTGTCACGTCGTGCCATCCTCGCGCGCTATCTGGCAGGACCGGACGTCAGGCGCACGCCCGGTCTCGACGTCCGCGAGGTGTTCGAACGCAGCCGAGGAGGCGACGCTTTGGCGACGCAGGTACTGCAGGACGCCTTTCGCGCTCTCGGGAGCGCACTTGCTCCTTGGTTCACGCGATTCGGCGCCACGGTCGTAGCGTTTGGGGGCGCGATGATCGGCTCATGGGACCTCATCCTTCCGCCGCTTCGAAGCGGACTGACCGCTGCTGGCGCCCCCACCGACATCGAGTTACTTCTTTCGGCCGACACGGAGCGGTCTGCCCTGGTCGGAGCTGCAACCTATACACGCCCGGTGTAGAGGCCTATCGCGGGCCGGTAGGCGTCGTGCGGCAGGGGTGGAGTCGCGTTTGCCGAGCACCCAAACACCGAAGTTTCAGCAAGCCCCATGACACCCCCGGGCCTGACCGCGTGGAACCCGATCCCCGGATCAAGTCCAACGCCAGGTCTGTCCACCCATCTACGCGTGCTTGGCGAGGGTGACTGATTTAGTGACAACGGGGCACCCACCGGAAGCCTCGTCACGTCGACCGCCACCACGCGCTTGGCGCCCTTCGTGCGGCTGTACGGGCCGCCGCGGTCGTGGAGGTGAACCCGCCGTTGGGCGCCCCGTGGGCGAGGTGGGTGTCGATGACCACCATCGACGGGGTCGCATCGGCCCGGCCGTCCGCCTCGCGGGCGGCCGCGTGCAGCACCGTCAGCGCTCGCGTCCAGGTTCGTTGCGTGACCAGCGGCGGAACTGCGACCACACCCGCGTCCAAGGCCCGAACGACTCGGACAGGTAGCGCCACTGGCAGCCGGTGTGGGAGACG
>JGI24140J50213_10000451_pt1 | contig 19193 bp, 15 predicted proteins | sample BarGraIncu00222A_FD_50213 | JGI IMG/M metagenome (IMG submission 50213)
CGGTCTCCAGCGTGATCCGCAGTCGGCCCTGCGTAAGAGTCACCTCGGGGTCGACGCCGCGCGTTCAACCAGATGAACCGGCTGTCGCACGGCAAGTCCAGCTCGACGTCAGCGCCCCGTCCCGACCAGAGGAAGTCATCATGAGGAAGTCAGACGCTCGTCGCCCCATCGTCACGGTCGCCACGCTTGCCGCCGCAGCTGCCCTCGTCCTCAGCGCCTGTGGCAGCTCGTCCAGCGGCGCCGGCGTCGGACCCACGACTGCAGGCCCAGCGGCGAGTTCGTCCGCCGACGCGACGCTGGCGGCCATGCTGCCCGCCAAGATCAAGACTGCCGGCGTTGTCAACGTGGCCACGGACGCGTCGTACGCGCCGATCGAGTCCTTCGCCGCCGACAACAAGACGATTCAGGGCATGGACATCGATCTGGGACATGCCATCGGCAATGTGCTCGGGGTCAAGTTCAACTTCGTGAACGCGTCATTCGACACGATCATCCCTTCGCTGGGCACCCGCTACGACCTGAGCATGTCCGCTTTCACGGACAACCTGGCGCGCCAGCAGAAGGTCGACATGGTGGACTACTTCAGTGCGGGCGTGAACTTCCTTGTGCAGAAGGGCAAGAACCCGGACCTGACGAGCCTGGCCGCCCTGTGCGGCAAGCACGTTGCCGTGGAGAAGGGCACCGTGCAGCTGGATCAGGCGACCGCGCAGTCCAAGAGCTGCACCGCCGCAGGCAAGGCCGCCGTCGACGTGCAGGCCTACCCGGACCAGAACGGCGCCAACCTGGCGCTGAACAGCGGTAGGGCCGACGTCGTGCTCGCCGACTCGCCAGTCAACTCCTACGCCGCGAAGCAGTCGAACGGGGCCCTCGAGGTGATCGGTACATCCTACGGAGCCGCGCCTTACGGCATCCCTGTCCCGAAGGGTGCGGACTACGCCGGCTTCGCCGCCGCCATCAAAGGCGCCCTGGAGAAGCTGAACGCTGACGGAACCTATGCCCAGATCCTGAAGAAGTGGGGCGTCGAAGCGGGGGCCATCAGCACCTTCACCATCAACGGCGCGACGAGCTGACCGTGTCATGACTGTCGCGGACTCGAAGGCGCCCGAAAGGCCTGAGGCGATTACGGCGGTCGCGGTCCGGCACCCGGGTCGTTGGGTGTCGGCTGCGATCATCGTGGTCCTCGTAGCCCAGCTCGTGCACGGGTTGCTGGACAACCCCGCGATCGACTGGCCCGCCGTTGGTCAGTACCTGTTCGATCCCTCGATCGTGAAGGGCGTCGAACTCACGCTTGTCCTCACCGTCATCGCCATGGCGCTCGGCATCGTGCTGGGTATGGGCCTCGCGGTGATGCGGCTGTCCCCGAACCCCATCGTGTCGTCCGTAGCGTGGACCTACATCTGGTTCTTTCGTGGCACCCCGGTCCTGGTGCAGCTGCTCTTCTGGTACAACCTGCCGACCGTGCTCGATTCGATCTCGCTAGGGGTGCCGTTCGGGCCTTCGTGGTTCCACACCGACCCGAAGACCTTGGTCACCCAGTTCGTCGCGGTATGTCTGGGCCTGGGCTTGAACGAGGCCGCCTACATGGCCGAGATCGCCCGAGCCGGAATTACCTCGGTCGATGAAGGCCAGAACGAGGCGGCCGCAGCTTTGGGGATGTCGGCCGGGCTGACGATGCGTCGCATCGTGCTGCCGCAGGCGATGCGGGTGATCATCCCGCCGACCGGCAACGAGACCATCTCGATGCTCAAGACGACGTCGCTGGCCACAGTCATTGGCGTCGCGGAACTCCTGGGCACAGCCCAGATCATCTACGCCAGAACATTCCAGACCATCGCCCTGCTCATCGTGGCCAGCCTCTGGTACCTATTCCTGACCTCGATCCTGACTGTAGGCCAGTACTACCTCGAACGCCGGTTCAAGCGCGGGTCGACTCGCACCCTGCCACCCACCCCGCTGCAGAAGCTGCGCTGGCGGTTGACCGGCTCACCGCTCGCGAGGACATCATGAACTCCGAAGACCGGGTGGTGGAGGAACGGGCCGGCTCGGCGATGCCGATGGTGCGGGCTGAAGAGGTGCACAAGAGCTACGGCTCGGTCGAGGTACTCAAGGGCATCAACCTGGAGGTCGCCCCCCGTGAGGTCTTCTGCCTGGTCGGGCCATCTGGATCTGGCAAGTCCACCTTCCTNCGCTGCATCAACCACCTGGAGAAGGTCGACGCCGGCCGACTCTCGGTCGACGGTGAACTCGTCGGCTACCGCCAGGCGGGAGGCAAGCTGCACGAGCTGCGCGACCGTGAGGTCTCCACCAAGCGCCGCGAGATCGGCATGGTCTTCCAGCGATTCAACCTCTTCCCCCACATGACCGCGATCCAGAACGTGATGGAAGCACCGATCAGGGTGAAGCGGGAGGACAAGCCCGAGGTACGCGACCGCGCCGAGCAGCTGCTCGAGCGGGTCGGGATGAAGGACAAGGCGCACGCCTATCCGACCCAGCTGTCCGGAGGCCAACAGCAGCGGGTCGCGATCGCCCGAGCGCTAGCAATGCGCCCCAAACTCATGCTCTTCGACGAGCCGACGTCGGCGCTCGACCCCGAGCTCGTAGGTGAAGTGCTCGACGTGATGCGTGCCCTCGCCGAAGATGGCATGACAATGATCGTCGTGACACACGAGATGGGCTTCGCCCGCGAGGTCGGCGACGCGCTGGTCTTCATCGACCAGGGAGTAGTGGTTGAGTCTGGCCACCCCCGAGACGTTCTGCTCAACCCACAGCACGAGCGCACCAAGTCGTTCCTCTCAAAGGTACTCTGACGCCCGTATGTTGCAGCACGTGCAGACGTTGCGGTCATGTCTCGCGTGTCGATGTCACGCCGCGGCCTTGGCCGACGGTGCAGGCCAACGATCACATCGATGGTCGATTGATCGATGATGCTCGCGATGCGGCCTGCCTGAGCTGGCCAGGGCGATCGGTGCTGAGCCGCCGTCATTTGCAGGCTATTCGCCAGCGGGCTTCTCAACCCAACCTTGTGACTCTGGCCGGGGTGGCTGCGGCCCTCGGTATGCGAGTAGCGCTCGAGCTGTCGCCGCAGGCAGAGCGCAGGCAGGTGACCAAGTCTCTCCCGGACAGGAGTAGCGCGGATCCCAAAGCTCTGGCCAGCCACCTGTCCCAGATGTGTCGCCCAAGTGCAACGAGTGTCGGATAGCCACCTCGCACCCCGAGGCCCGTCGGTCGGCCCTTGCCGACAAGGTGGGCCCCCTTGGGATGGCAGCAGAATGTCAACAGCACGTGCAACGACGACCGTGGACACCACTGGACGTCCCCGGACGCCAAGGGGCCGCTGACCTGCGAAAGACACCCCATCCACCCCAGTCCAGGAGCGTCCACGACTGTCCGCTGACGTCCCTTGCTCCCGCGGCTCATAACCCAGAGGTCGCAGGTTCAAATCCTGCCCCCGCTACCAAAGATGTGCAGGTCAGGCCCATGATCATTGATCATGGGCCTGACTCGTTGGCGGCAAAATGTCAACAGCTGCTTGCTTCGTGCGCGGGTCAACCTGCCGATTCATGGCGGGTGCCTGTCAGTCCTGGACAACGGTGGACGTCCGTGGACGCAAGGGCTAGCTCGAGGCGCAGATTGGTGCGATGACCTTTGGGTCGATTCCTAGAGGTCATGGGTTGCCCGATTCCGTCGCGGACTGCCACCGCGTCGTGGAAGGACTCCGCCGCCGCTGGTGGCGAGCGCAGCGTGGTCAAGCCCGAGGCGAACCTGGTCGGCAGTCGGAAGGGTCTGGTGCGGCCGGGCCGGAAGGTGCGTGGCCGGGAGTACCTGCGGATCATCTACGACCCGACGACACCGAACCGGGCAACCTGGACCAGCTCCGTCAGCAAGGGCGGGGACACAAGTGTCCGCCGGCTGCTCGCGAGTAGGCCGTTGGCATCGAGGGTCTGGACCGGGTCGCTCGCGGGGAACCGTTGTGGCGGGTCCACGAGTGCGCGTTCGCGGTGTTCGCCCTTGAACCCGAACCCGTCGACCCCCGGCGTAGGAGGTCCCGTCGCGAGCTGGCAAGGGGCGGTCCCGCGTGAATGTCAGCTCTGGACTACCTCGCTCGGCGGCGTTTGGCAGGGACTGCCGCAGCATCGGGCTGCTTCCCGAGGTGGGCTTGCGCGGCGATGCTGCACAGTCGCAGCACCTCAGCTCTGTCAAGGTGTGGCGCTCCGAGGGTGAGCTGGATCGACAGGCCGTCGATGGCAGCGGCTATCAGGCCAGCGGCCGTGTCGGGGTCGTCGGTGGTGAATGCTCCCTGGTCACGGCCATACCTGATGACGTCGGCGAGGATGCCCCTCGAGCGTGCGTCGAGCTCTTCGTGGACCTTGGCCACGTCTGGGTCGAGGGCTGCGTTCGACCAGACTTCGAACCACAGGACCCATCCTGGGTCGCGTGGACCCTTGGCGGCAGAGAGCTCGGTGAGGCGGCTCAGGCGCTCCCACGGGTCTTCGATGGCTTGGATCTCCAGCTCGAGCTGGTCGGTGAACGTTTCCTCGCTCTGTCGGATGGCCCGCATGAGGAGCTCGGTCTTCGACGGGAAGTAGTAGGTGACGTGGCCAGGACTCATGTTGGCGCGTTCGGCGACGTCGGAGAACCGTATGTTGGCAAGGCCGCGTTCAGCGATGAGCTCGGTGACTGCTTTGAGGACGAGCTCCTCCCTGGCTTCGCCTCGGGTCTGTCGCTTTGTCACCGCGCTCCTTCTGCATTTCGCCGATGTTGGAGCCTAGCGGGCGCGCCCCAGGGCACTGGCTTTGTCCTTGTCCGCGTTGGCGAGCGCGTCGTGTGCCTGGGGCTGTGCAGTCCAGGCGAAGTGGCAAGCCGCTTCCTGCCCTTGTGAGGGTCCGGTGAGTGCGGGGTCGACGGTCCGGCATTGATCTTCGGCGCGCGGGCATCGGGGGCGGAAGCCGCAGCCGGCGACTCGGGTACCAAAGGCCGGTGGCTCGCCGGTGAGCGCCGAGGTTCCGGGCTCCTTCTTGCTGCCGAGACGCGGCGCGGCCGCCATGAGTGCTGCGGTGTAGGGATGTTGGGGGTCGTTGAACAGGTCTTCGGTGGGCCGGTCCTCGACGACCCTCCCGAGGTACATGACGATGGTGCGCTCGCTGATGTGCCGGACGACCGCGAGGTCGTGGGAGATGAAGATCAGGGTGAGTCCGAGGTCCGCGCGCAGCCGGTCCAACAGGTTGAGGACGGAGGCCTGCACCGACACGTCCAGGGCCGCCACGGCCTCATCGGCGATGAGCACGTCGGGTTCGAGGGCGAGGGCGCGAGCGATGCCCACCCGCTGTCGCTGGCCGCCGGACAGCCGACGTGGGTAAGCGCTGAGCAGTGAGGCTGGGAGCTCGACCAGGTCGAGCAGCTCGCGTGCTCTGGACTCGAGCCGGTTGTTGGCAACCATTGAGTGCACGCTGAGCAGCTCGAGCAGCGTCTGACCGACAGTTCGCGCGGGGTTGAGGGAGGAGCTGGGATCCTGGAAGACCATCTGGATGCGACGCTGGGCGGCGCGCTCGCGTCGACNTGTCATTGCAGCACCGTCGAAGGTGATGGAACCGGACGTCACAGGGACGAGCCCGACGAGGGCTTTGGCAAGGGTGGACTTGCCGCACCCCGATTCTCCGACGATGCCGAGCGAGGCGCCACGAGTCACCTCCAAGCAGATGCCGTCGACAGCGGTCACACCGGGCACGGGACGGGAGCGGAGCCTTGCCAGCAGGGCGGACCCGGACTGGAACCGCACGGTCAGGTCCTCGATGCGCAGCAGCGGTGTCAATGCGCCACCTTCGTCAGTGCCTCAGGGTGGATGCACGCGGTGGCGTGGCCATCGGTGGAGATGAGCGCATGCGGGGCGGAGCGGCAGTCGTCCTGCACGTACTGGCACCGTGGGGCGAACCGGCACCCGGGCGGGAAGGCGCGAGGGTCGGGGGGTTGACCTCCGATACCTTCCAGGCGTCCGGCGCCGTCGTGGAACGACGGTGCGGAGGCGATCAGTGCCGCCGTGTACGGGTGCGCAGGTGCGGCCAGGACGTCGTCGGCGCGACCGATCTCTACCAGGCGCCCCGCGTACATCACTGCGATCCGGTCGCACACCTCGGCGATGACTGCGAGGTCGTGTGTGACGAACACCATCGCCATGTTGAGGTCGCGACGGAGCCGCGCGAGCAGCCCGAGGATCTGGTCCTGCACGGTGACGTCCAACGCCGTCGTCGGCTCGTCGCACAGGAGCAGCGCGGGCTCGGTGGACAGTGCAGTGGCGATCATGACGCGCTGCCGGAGCCCTCCGGACAGCTCGTGCGGCCACATGCGGGCTCGTTCGGCGGGGTTCGGGACGCCGACGGCGTCCAGCAGTTCCACGGCGCGACGCTTCGCCGCAGCCCTTCGCAGGCCGGTTCCGCGGGCGCCTTCCGCGACCAGGTCGCCGACCCGCATCGTGGGGTTCAGCGCGGTCATCGGTTCCTGGAAGATCATGGACACGCCCCGCCCACGCATCTGATCGGGGCTCACCTCTGCGTCGCCGTCCGGCGAGAGGCTGAAACGCAGCGAGCCCTCGACCTGGCTGCCGGCAGGGAGCAGCCCCAGGATTGCCTTGAGGGTCAGGCTCTTGCCGGACCCAGACTCACCGACGATTCCGAGTGCTTCACCGCGGTCGACGGCCAGGGTCACGCCGTCGACGGGGGCGATCTGGGCGGGACCGGCGTTGAGTCGTATGCGCAAGTCCTGGACGTTGAGCAGGGCCGGGTTCACAGCTGGGTCCATTCCTCGACGCCCTCACCGATGAGGCTCAGTCCAAGGCCGAAACCGACCACGACCAGTCCGGGGACGGTCGAGAGCCACCACTGGTCGCGGATGAAGGGTTGTCCGGCGGCGATCATGGCGCCCCACTCCGCTGTGGGTAGCGGGATTCCCAGACCGAGGAACGACAGTGCGGCGAGACCTAGCGTGGCGAGAACGATGTCGGAGGGCAGGTATACCAGGGTCTGTCCGATGACGTTGGGGAGCACGTGGCGGCTGAGGATGCGCCGGGACGGCAGACCGGCTGCTCTGGCTGCCTGGACGTAGTCCAGTTCACGGATCCGGAGGATCTCGCCGCGGATAAGGCGGGCGTAGGCGACCCAGGCGAGGAGGGTGAAGGCGACCAGGATCGAGCCGATGCCCTGCCCGAGGACGAAGACGAGCGCGATGATGAGGATGTAGGTGGGGAACGCCTGGACCACGTCGGCGACGCGCATGATCATCGAGTCGCGCCACCCGCCGAAGTAGCCGCCGATGGCTCCCAGGACTGTGCCGACGATGGCGGGGAGCAGGGCCCCGAGCATGCCGACGCTGAGGTCGATGCGGGTGGCGTCGATCAGCCGGGAGAACACGTCGCGTCCTAGCTCGTCGGTGCCGAGCAGGTGGGCTCGGCTGGGGTTGGCCAGAGACATCAAGGGGGCTTGCGCGAGCGGGTCGTACGGTGCGAGCAGGGGAGCGAAGATGGCGACGAGCACGTAGGCGCCGACGATCGCCGCTCCCACCCAGACCCGCCGCGGCAGCTTGGCGCGTTCGGACGCCGCTTCTACGTGTGGCGTGACCGTCTCGGCTTCGAGGGCGAGATCCCCGACGATGCTCATGCCTGGATCTCCACGCGCGGGTCGAGTAGCGCGGTGACGATGTCCGCGAGCAGGTAGACAGCGACCACGAGGACTGCGAACAGCAGGGTGTAGCCCTGGATAGCGGGCAGGTCCCGTCCGCGTGCCGCCAGGACGATGCCTTGGCCGATACCGGGAAGGGCGAACGTCGTCTCGATGACGACAGCGCCGAAGAGCAGGAAGCCCGTGTTCAGCGCGAGGATCGAGATCGTGGGAGGTGATGCGTTGCGTAGCACGAACCGGCGCATGAGGCGGGACTCCGTCAGCCCCATGGCCCTGCCAGTGGCGACGTAGTCGGAGCCGCGGACGCTGATCAGGCTCGCACGCAGGCTGCGGATCTGGAACGGCGCGATGGAGATCGCCAGGGTGATCGAGGGCAGGACGATGGAGCGCAGGTGCTCTTGTGGCGTGTCGCCGAAGCCGCCTGCGGGGAACCATCCGGTCGGCAGGGCGATCAGCAGGATCAGGACGATGCCGACCCAGAAGGAGGGCATGGTCAGCCCAACCAGGCCCAGGCCCCTGACGACGTGGTCGACTGCCTTGTTCGGTCGCAGAGCGGAGATGATGGCGCACGGGATGGAGATCAGCATGGTCAGCGCGGCCCCGAAGCCCAGGAGCCACAAGGTCACGGGCAGCCGCTCGGCGATCGAGGAGCTGACCGGTTGCAGGGACTTGTACGAGTAGCCGAGGTCCCCGTGCAGGAGCCTCCCGACGTAGCGGACGTACTGGGTCACGACCGGGTCGTTCAGCCCGAGCTGGGCGCGGACCTGGTCCAATTGGGCCTGAGAGGCCCGCAGGCCGACGATCTGGCGGGCCGGGTCACCGGGTGTCATCTTCAGGACTAGGAACACCAGCAGGACGATGCCCAAGAGCAACGGGATGGTCAGGAGCAGCCGCTTGAGGACGAACCGGAACCGTCCCACCGTCTCAGCCCTTGATCCAGATGGTGTCCCAGTAGTACAGGCCCCAAGGGGCTGAGGCGAAGCCGTGCACCTTCGGGCTTACCGCCTGCAGTACCTGGTAGTCCGCCAGCGGGATGGCCTGCGCGTTCTTCAGGGCGTCGTCCTGGACCTGGGTGACGATCTGTTCTTTGGCCTGGTCGCTCGTCGCGGCGTTGTAGGCGTTGTACTGGGCCTTCAGCGTCTTCGTCTCAAAGTTCGTGAACAGCCAAGAGGTGCCGAGGATCCAGCCCATCGGGTCGAGCATGTCGGGGGAGATCGCCCCGTAGGACCACAGCACCATGTCTGCGCTCAGGCCGTACGCGCGATCGAGGAAGGCTCCGGTCTCAAGGCCCGTGAGCTTCACGGTGATGCCTATTTTCGCGAGGTCGGCTTGCACGATCTGGGCGACCAGGTCGTCCAGGCCGTCACCTGAGTCGTAGACGATCTCGAACGTGCGGCCCACCTGGACGCCGGCGGCGGCAAGGAGCTGACGGGCTTTGTCCAGATTGAGCGTGTACGCGGGCTGCGTGGGTGCGGCCCAGTGGCCCAGGTTGGGGGGAAGGATTCCTTTCGGGGTCAAGCCGTACCCGCGGGCCGGGCCCTTCACGATCGCGTTGTAGTCGATGGCCGCCGCGATCGCCTGCCGGACGTCGAGGTTGTCCAGTGGTGCCCTGGTGGTGTTGAGGCTGAGGTGTTCGACCTGGCTGGCGGGCAGGGCCTTGATCGCGTCGCCGTACTGCTGGGCGGTGTTCGGCGAAACGTACTCGGAGATGTCGGTTTGGCCGGACTGGAACAGCACGGCGCGCTCGTTGGGGTCGGCAACGACATCGATCTGGATCTTGTCGACGTAGGGGCGTCCCGTCATGTAGTAGTGCGGGTTGCGGGTCAGGATGATCGTCCCGCCGGGGCTCCACGACGTGACGGTGAACGCGCCCGCGCCGATCGGGCTTGTTTCGAACTGCTGCTTGGTCCTACCGCCGTAGTCCTTCGGCATGATCCCCGAGGACGACCACGACATCAGGATCGGCAGCGTGGTGAATGGCGTCGACATGTCGAAGACCACGGTCTGCGGGTTCGGCGTCTCCACCTTCTTGATCGCGGAGTAGAGGGAGCCGAAGTTGGGGCCGGACGCCCAGACCCCTTCGGAGAAGGCCACGTCGGCGGAGGTGACGGGCTTGCCATCGCTGAACGTCACGCCGGCACGCAGTACGAACGTCCAAGTCAGCTTGCTGGGGTCGTAGGTCCACGAGGTCGCGATCCCGGGCTCGAGGTCCTTGCCGTTGGCCGCGGATCGCAACAGTGGCTCCAGCACCGCCTCCAGGGTCTGGTACGAGGCGTACGCCGATGCCTTGTCCTGGTCCCAGCCGTCGAAGGACTCCGAGCGTGTCACGTGCAGGGTCCCCCCGTGCTGCGGGGGACCGGCAACTGCGGATCCCGTTGCCGATCCGCTGCCGTGCGAGGTGCACGCCGTCGCCGCAAGCGCCAGCGTGATCCCGATCGTGATTCCTCGCAGGAGCTTCAGCCGCATGGTGTCGCCTCTCATGAAGGGCCGTCGGATACACGAGTCCAAAGTTAGGATCCCATCAAAAAACTAGTATGGACGCGGTATCTTGGTTGTCAACCCAAAACACGAAAGAGGTGCAACCGTGACCAACGACAGTCAGCTGCTGCTGCACGGGGGCAAGGTCTTCACTGCCGCCGCGTCCGCTCCGTGGGCGGACGCTCTGGTCGTCCAGGGCGATCGGATCGTCGCTGTGGGTCCGTTCGAGGACCTGGCCGCACGCTTCCCTGACGCGCGCGGGCGGGACGTCAAGGGCAGGACCGTGTTGCCAGGCCTCATCGATGCGCACAACCACTTTCTCGCGACGGGGGAGTCCCTGTCAGCGGTCAACCTGCGCTACCCGGCCGCTTCATCGGTCGAGGAGATGATCCGGCTGCTCTCCGTCGCCGCCGACGAGACAGTGCCGGGCGAACCGGTCACGGGTTCGGGGTATGACGACGCCAAGTACCCGGCGGTATTTACCCGGTGGGACCTGGACCGCGCGAGCACGGAGCACCCGGTCATGGTTCACCACGTCTCAGGTCACCACGTGTTCGTCAACTCCCTGGCGCTTGCCCTCAGCGGCGTCACCGACGACACTCCCGATCCCCAGGGCGGGCGCTTGGTACGTGGCGCGGACGGCCGGCTGACCGGGCAGTGCCTGGACGCCGCGATGAACCTGGTGCTGCCTGTCGCGGTCGACATCGGTGCGCACGGGCCGAATTTCCACGTCGTGACCAGCCTGGCGAAGTCGGTGTCCGACGTCGACCGCGCGGCGCGAGCCTTCCTAGCCGCCGGCCTGACCACGGTGTGCGACGCGCAGGTGACCCGCCGGGAGCTGCTCGCCTACCGCGAAGCCCGCCGCCAGGGGCGCCTGGGAGTCCGCACCGTCTGCATGCCGCTGTCCCATCAACTGGGCGAGCTGACCGCCCTCGGACTCGCCGGCCCGTTCGGCGACGACCACCTGAGCATAGGAGCAATGAAGTTCTACGCGGACGGGTCGCTGATCGGTGGTACCGCCTGCTTCGCCGAGCCGTACGGAGCCCGCTCGGAGCTCGAGGGATCGATGTACTGGGCCTCCGCCGAGCTCCGGCAGATGATCGTCGAGGCGCACATGGAGGGTTGGCAGGTCGGGGTGCACGTCCAGGGCGACCGCGCGATGTCCGCGGTCCTCGACGCTCTCGAAGTAGCCGCCGAACGGGCACCGCGTGATCATCGTCATCGTCTGGAGCACGCGGGATACCCGACACCTGCCCAGGTCGGCCGCATCGCATCCCTGGGTGCGATCACCGTCAACCAGCCCAGCTACCTGCACGACAGTGGGGACGATTTCCTGGAGAGGCTCGGGGCGCGGGCCCACCGACTGCAGCCGTTGCGCGACGAGCTCGACGCGGGCGTTACCGTCGTGCTCAGCAGTGACTCCGACGTGGCTTCCTACCGTCCGCTGGAGACGGTGCAGGCAGCGCTCGTGCGCAGGACCCGGTCAGGCGCCGCGATCGGGCCCGGTCAGGCGTTGACGCTCGAGGAGGCCTTGCGGGCGCACACGATCTCCGCCGCCTACGCCCTGCGGATGGAGGACCGCATCGGATCCATCGAGCCGGGCAAGCTGGCCGACCTCGCCGTGGTTGACGCTGACCTCACCTCGACCCCCATCGACGCGATCGCCGACTGCGACATCTGGCTCACCATGCTGGGCGGAGACATCGTGCACGAACAGGCCCCCGTCTAGACCTGGACGACGGCCGGCGCCCCTGCCGGAATCTGCTGGGTGATGCAGTGCACGCCGCCGCCGCCGTAGGCGATCGCCAGACCCGGTACCCCGATCACCTCGTGCTGCGGGTACAGCTTCGCGATGAATTCGAGCGCCGGTCCGTCGTTGTCGTCGCCGCCGACCGCGACCACGATCGCGCCGTTGGCGATGTAGAAGTTCGAGTACGAGACGATCGCTTCCGGCCCCGGGTCCAGCTGGCTCACCACGAGGGCGCGGCCCCGGGCGTCCCGTGCGGCGTTGAGCGCCGCCAGGTTCGCTTGCCCTCCGGCGTACTCGGCGTCGGTCGGGTCGTGCGGGGCCTCGAGCATGACGTGTCCCGGGGCGACGAAGGCGGCGACGCCGTCCAGGTGCCCGTCCGTCCCGGCTGGCCCGACATCGGTACTGTGGCCGCTCTTGAGCCACACGACGGTGGACACGCCGAGGTAGTCCCTGAGCCCCTGCTCGATCTGGCCACGGTCCATCCGCGGGTTCCGGTTCGGGTTGAGCAGGCACTGCTCGGTGGTGATCAGGGTGCCCTCGCCGTCGACCAGGAACGCGCCACCTTCGAGCACGAGTGGGGCGGTGAACACACGCATTCCCAGATGCATGGCTACCCTCTCGGGAACGGCCGCGTCGTTGTCGTGCGGGTACCAGCGTCCGCCCCACGCGTTGAACCCGAAGCTCACCACGGCGACCTGACCGGCGGTGTCGCGAACGAAGATCGGCCCGCTGTCGCGTACCCAGGAGTCGTCGAGCGGGATCGGGAGCGGCTCGACGACCGCGCCGCACAAGTCCCGGACCTCCTGCTCGTCTCCGGGGTTGCACAACATGACCAGCGGCTCGAAGGCGGCGATCGTCCGTGCGACCCCCGCGTAGTCCGCCTTCGCGTCGTCCATACGCTCCAACCAGAGCTCGCGTCGCGTCGGCCACGCCATCAGGCAGCCGGCGTGGGAGGACCACTCCGGTGGCATCGCGAATCCGGCCGCTGCCGGGGTCTCGGCGGGGTCGTGCGGCATGTTCGATCCTTCCGTTGCATCAGCAGTTCATGCAGACTATCTTGGATGTCAACCAAGAAGCCTACAAGCGTGACAATGACGCATCGCGGACCTGGTCGCAAGCCGGAGCCGCCGTGCGTGACCCGACGAACTGGAGCGCGACCATGCAACTCGCCCCCACCGAGCAGGGACGCCTTACGGTGTTCCTCGCAGCGGAGCTGGCCCGTCGATCGCGACGGCTGGGCCTGCTGCTCAATGCCCCCGAGGCCATCGCGATCGCTTGCGACGAGATGCACCTGGCCGCACGTGCCGGTGCCACGTTCGATGAGGTCGCCGCCGCCGGCCGCCGTTCTGTGATGGCCGAGGATCTCTTGGATGGAGTCGCGGAGCTGATCGGCGAGATCCGGGTCGAGGTGCTCCTGGACGAAGGCACGCGACTCATCGTCCTGCGCGGCCTGGGAGGCACCAGCGGCGGTCCCGAACCTGGTGCGTTCCACCTGGCGGAGCAGCCATTGAACATCAACGCCGACCTGGAGGCGTTCGAGCTCGACGTCACCAACCACTCGCAGTACCCGGTCAGGGTCTCGTCACACTTTCCCTTCGATCGGGTCAATGCGCGGCTCAGCTTCGACCGCGTGGCCGCGGTCGGCACCCGGCTCGACATTCCTGCGGGCGACACCGTGCGGTGGGCTCCTGGAGAGAGTCACCGAGTCCCCCTCGTCCGTGTCGGACCCACCGCAGGGAGCAGCTGATGCCGTTCGGAATGTCGCGCGAGGAGTACGCGCGCCGCTACGGACCCACCACCGGCGATCGGGTGCGCCTGGCCGACACCGACCTGTGGGTCGAGATCGAGGAGGACCACGTCGGCTACGGCGACGAACCTCTGTGGGGGTATGGCAAGAACATCAGGTCCCGGATGACCCAGTCCGACCGGGCGACCGCCGACAGTGAGCTGGACGTGCTGATCGCCGGAGTCACCCTCATCGACCCCTTCCTCGGCGTGCTCAAGACCAATATCGGCATCAAGGACGGCCGCATCGTCGGCATCGGCCGGGCCGGCAACCCGGACATCACCGCCGGCGTCGACATGACCATCGGACCCAACACCCTGCCGATCATGGGTTACGGGCTCATCGCGACCGCCGGGGTCGTCGACAGCCACGTGCACCTGATCACGCCCAACCTCGTGCCTGTTGCCCTCGCCGCGGGGGTCACCACCTTGATCACCGCAGGGTTCGAGGAGCCCCCGGTGGCGATGGGCACCACGATGCGCGCCTTCGAGAACCTCCCCATCAACCTCGGCCTCCAGGCCAGCGCGCGCACCGACGTGCCCGGAGCGGTGGAGCGGGTGATCGAAGCAGGATCCATCGGATTGAAGATCCACGAGGACTGGGGTTCGTACCCCGAAGTGATCGATGCAACGCTGCGACTGGCTGATGAGCACGACGTCGCCGTCTGCCTGCACACGGACTCGCTCAACGAGTCCGCCGAGCTCTCCGACACGGTCGAGGCCATCGACGGTCGGGCGATCCACGCGTACCACGTCGAGGGGACCGGGGGGGGCCACATCCCGAACGTCCTCGGCCTGGTCGCCGAGCCCAACATCGTGTGCTCGTCGACGACACCCACCGTCCCATTCGGTGTCGGGACGGCCCAGGAGCACCTCGAGATGATCATGGCCGTGCACGCGGGGAATCCCGATGTGGCCGGCGACGTCGCCGCTGCGGCCGAGCGCGTGCGACCCACCACGATGGCCGCCGAGGGCCCGCTGCACGAGATGGGCGCGATCTCGATCATCAACAGCGACTCACAGGGCATGGGGCGTATCGGCGAGACGGTCCGGCGGACGTTCCAACTCGCCCACCTGATGAAGGACTGGCGCAGCTCGGAAGCCGCGTACGGCCTGCCTGCTGCCCCGCCGATCGGCCATGCCTGGGCACGGTCCCGTCCCGGCGTGCAGGCGGACAACGAGCGGGTCCTGCGCTACCTGGCCAAGATCACCGCCGACCCGGCGATCGTGCACGGCGTCGCCCACGACGTGGGCTCGTTGCTGCCCGGACGCCTCGCTGACATCGTGCTCTGGTCGCCAGGCGNCTTCGGCGTNAAGCCGGCACTGGTGCTCAAGTCGGGGCACGTCGCCTGGGNNCCGCTCGGCGAGGGCAACGCCAGCATCGAGGGATGCGAGCCGGTCCTCATGGGACCCCACTGGGGAGGAACGGGCGCCGCCGGGACCTCGGTCGGTACCACCTTCGTCTCCCGAGCGGCCTACGACGCTGGACTGCGCGAGAGTTTGGGCAGCGGGCGACGATTCGCTGCCGTGGCCCAGACCCGGGGAGTCCGCCGGGCATCCCTGGTGGCCAACACGGCCGCAATACCGGTCGACATCGCCCCCGCCGACGGCACGGTCACGCTGGACGGCAGAGTTGTCGCCTGCCCGCCCACAAAGTCCGTGCCAATGAGCCGCAGATTTCTCCTGATGTGACGCACTGGCCACGGTCGGTCAGGACGCGAGGAGAGTGATCAAGTGNATCGGGTGTGAGGGCGCTCGGTGAGGAGTACGTAGCCCGCNACCCGCGGTCCACCGCGTGAGTTGTTCGCTTCCGAGCCGGGAGCCGCCGCTGGTTGCGGGTCAGTCTTGAGCTGGGTTGACGCAACGTAACATATTTGCTACGTTTCGCATGTCAGTCAACCACTAGAGGGAGACCAGCAGTGGCCGGCACAAAGTGCGTGTTCTGGGAGGACCTGGCGAAGGACCTCGAGGACCCGGACTTCATGCGTGAGTACGTCGTCGAGTCGATCCGCATCGCCACCATCGACACGGTCGTGGGTCGGCTCGACGAAGCTCGTGGTGCCGCTGGCCTTACCAAAGCGGACCTGGCCAGGGCGATCGGTGCTGAGCCGGCGGTGGTTCGCAGGCTATTCGGCAGTGGGCATGTCAACCCAACCCTGGGGACTCTCGCNGAGGTGGCCGCTGCCCTCGGTATGCGAGTCGCGCTCGAGCCATTGCCGCAGGCGGAGCGCAAGCAGGTGACCAAGTCTCTCCTGGACGGGAGCAGCGCGGATCCCAAGGCTCTGGCCAGCCACCTGTCCCAGATGCGTCGCCCAAGTGCAGCGAGTGTCGGATAGCTATCTCCTACCCCGAGCCTCGTCGGCCTCCTCGGGATGTCAGCAGAATGTCAACAACACGTGCAACGACGACCGTGGACGCCGCTGGACGTCCCCGGACATCAACGGGCCGCTGACCTGCGAAGACACCCCATCCACCCCAGTCCACGACCGTCCACTCCCGTCCGCCTACGTCGATTGCTCCCGCGGCTCATAACCCAGAGGTCGCAGGTTCAAATCCTGCCCCGCTACCAAAGAAGTGCAGGTCAGAGGCATGATCACCGATCTCGGTGGTCATGCCTCTGCCGTTCGCACGTCGAGAAGCTGCCCTCAGTCGGGCACTCGAGCTCGTTTGAACGAACACGGCCGTTCGTGGCTAGGCTGACCCTCCCCGACGATGGCTACGGCGCGCCGCGAAGCGCCGATCACCATGATCTGTTCGAGTCTTTCTGACCCGAGAGGCCGCGTCTTCCCAGCGCGGTGAACCAGCCGCAGGTCCGGATTCGTACGCGCAAGGACCTCGCCGCGCAACGCCGCCCGCGAAAGCACCCCTGCTGGGACCACCTGATCGCGGCTCCGCTGTGGCCGATGCACGGCGCGAACCTGGGCACACTGCTGCGGACCTGTGACGCCGTCGGCGCATGCCTTGCGGTACCCCGGCTGCCCTGGGTGCCGGAGGCGCTCGCCCGCGGCAACACTCTGCGCCGCCCCGCCTGCATCCACTGGACGGGACGCGACCCGTTGGACTGGGCTCAGCGTCAACGCGATGCCGGCAGCGTGATCATCGGCGTCGAGCTTGCGGAGGAAGCGGTGCGGCTCGCCGACCTGCTTGCAGCGAGGAGCCGCACGGTGTTGATCCTCGGCAATGAGGGGACCGGGATACCTGCGGAAGCCTGGGACTTGCTTGACCTGGTGGTCGAGATTCCGATGGTGGGATATGGCGGCAGCCTCAATGTCGCGGTGGCCGGCTCACTTGTCCTGTACCGATTGGCCGGCCTGATCTAGGCAGGGCCCGTCGCTGTACGAGGCGTCGTTGGTGCACCGCGACGGTTGTGGACATCGCTGCACCGTCACGGACAGGGGGACCGATTCCCCGGTCTGCAGCCCGACGGTCTTCCATGGGGCGACGTGTCCGACGGGCAGGGTCAAGGGGTCGAGAGGGACATGCGGTTGGGATAGCGTCGAGCCCACAGCGGCTGATGCCCGGCCTGATCGACGGCTTGAGCGCGAAGGGGACGCGGTGCAGGGTCTCCAGACGTCGATCGTGGGGCGCGAGCACGAGCTGGGTGCCGTTCGGAGGTTCATAGCTGGGGTTGGTAGCGGTCCGGCTTCGCTCGTTCTCGAGGGGCTGGCGGGCATCGGCAAGACAGCGATCTGGAAACAGGCTGTACTCGACGCTCGTGTCGCTGGCGTGGCTGTTCGAACCTGCCGGTGCAGTGAGTCCGATGCCGGCTGGGCCTTCGCCGGCCTGGGCGATCTCCTCGAAGGCCTAAGTGACGAGGTCTTGGCGGAGCTGCCCGTGGTGCAGCAGCGGGCTCTTTCTTCCGCTCTGCTGGTGTCCGACGTCGTGGACGTCTCGCCGGGCGACCGGGCCGTGGGGGTTGCGGTGCTGGGTGTCCTGCGAGCGCTTGCCCGGTCGGGTCCGCTGGTGCTCGCGGTGGATGACATCCAGTGGTTGGACCCGAGCTCCCGCAAGGTTCTCTCCTTCGCGCTGAGAAGGCTCAGTGACGAGCCGGTACGGCTGATCGCGTCGTGTCGCACCGGGCCGCTCGCCGACGTGGTGGAGTCCGCGGGCCTGGGGCTGCCGGGTGAGCTGCTCGTCGTCGGCCCGGTCAGCATCGGCATCCTGCAGCGGATCGTCCAGACTCGATTGCGCCAGACCTTGTCCCGCCCCACGTTGACTCGGCTCCACCACGCCACCGGCGGCAATCCGATGATGTGCCTGGAGATGGCGCGAGTCATGCAGATCCGCGGGCGTGAGCCTGCGGCGGGCGAGCCGCTGCCGGTTCCGGCCGACCTCAGGGTGCTCGTCACCGAGCGGTTGCGAGGCTTGAGCGAGGGCGCACGCCAGATGTTGCTCCTCACGGCAGCTCTGGCCCAACCGACCGTCTCCGCGGTCGCCGCTGCAGTCGGAGACCCCCAGGGGTCAGCGCGATGCCTGGACGAGGCGATCGGCGCCGGTGTCCTCGAGCTCGACGGTGAACGCGTCCGTTTCACCCACCCGTTGATCGCGTCGATCCCCTACGCGGACCTGGCGCCCGACGTCCGCCGGAAGCTGCACGAGCGGCTCGCAGCGACGGTGACCGACCCCGAGGAGCACGCCAGGCACGCCGCGCTCGGTTCGACCGAGCCGTCTTCCGCGGTTGCGGCCGCTCTTGACATCGCCGCTCGGCACGCACGTGCCCGGGGCAGCATCGACTCGGCCGCTGAGCTCGCCGAGCTGGCAGTGGCTCGCACTCCGCTCAGCGATCCCGGCGAGCTGCTCCGGCGAACAGTGGGCGCCGCGAAGTTCCTCTTCCTGCTGGGAGACGTCCTACGAGCCCGGACCGTTCTGACCCAGGGCCTGAAGGCGGCGCCGCCAGGCCCTGCGCGCGTGCGAGGGTTGCTGCTGCAGGCGAGTATCGCATCGTGGGAGCAGGGCGACGCGACCGTGGCCAGCTGGTCCGAACAGGCCATGAACGAGGCCGGCGACGACAGGTTGCTCCTTGCTCTGTGCCATGCAACCTTGGCCGCCATCAGGCCGTCCGGTGCTGCGATGGACCTGTTCCACGCCGAGAGCGCGGTGGGCCTCCTCGAGGCCATGGATGCACCGCCGTCAGATCTGTTGGCGAGCTCCCTGACCAACCTCGCCTGCAACGGATGCCGTCTCGGGCGCGGTCTGGCGGTGACGACCCTTGAGCGCGCCGCCGCGTTGCAGGCGGAAGGAGACCCGGTGCCGGTCGGGGAGAGGGCGGGTATGGGCCTGGGCTTGTACCTCAAGGTCATCGATCGGTTCGAGGAGTCACGGACCTGGCTGCAGATGATGTGTACCGCCGCGGTGGACGAGGGCGATGACAGTGCGCTGCCCACGACGTTGGGCCACCTGGCGACCCTGGAATGCTGGGCGGGTGACTATGACCGTGCGTTGGAGTATGCGGTGGAGGGCCGGGAGCACGCAGCGCGGATGGGTGTTCGTGAGCCGATGCCGCAGTCGGCTCA
>JGI24140J50213_10000453_pt1 | contig 19182 bp, 15 predicted proteins | sample BarGraIncu00222A_FD_50213 | JGI IMG/M metagenome (IMG submission 50213)
AATGTAGGGGCCGCCCTTGTGGCCGCCCATGGAAAACATAAAAAATCTTCATTACTCGTGGGCGGCCACAAGGGCGGCCCCTACATTTTCTGTGATTCTGCTATGGAGAACTACACGCCTCCATACATCACCAACATTATCGTACAATAGAACCAATTATTATAACGAAGAAGTTATTACTGCACCTTATTTCTGTGCAGTAATAACTTCTTTTTTCATTTTAGGATAAGGAAAGAGGTCTGCCATTTCTCCCGAAAAGTAATATTCATAGGCCAACAGCCCAAAAGTATAGTCCTTGCCTTTAATATCAATCTTTGAACCCCCAACCTGTGGATCGGGTTTAGGAACCGAATTAACAAAACCAACATTATAGAGTGTAGCCATGATTTCGGGTCGGTCGGTCAGATCATATCCTGCATGTTTCCATTGGGCATCCAGCTGCTTTATACACAAAGCCGAATACAGATATGCATAATAATGATTTTTGATATTGGTGATGCGTTCAAAACGCTCTTGATCCGGTTTATCGGTTTTGAAATCAAGCAGATGTTCATACTTGATACCGGGGTAAAAAACAGAATTTCTATCAGTCAGATTTTTCTCAATAATCTTAGCTGTAAAGTCTTTGATACCTGTAACACCCCATGAAAAGGAGGTTTCTGTAGTCAACATTCTCAATGGAGCAATCCATTTCTTGAATGCTTCACGACGTGAATCAAACAATCTGATCTGTTCGGCAATGAGCACAGCACTAATGATACGGGGACTAACTCCAGTCAACTTAGAAACAGTATCTATCACTTTATAATCTTTCGATACGGCAGCTTTTAACACCGGCCATTCTTCTATCGAACTCCACCAAAACAGATTATCTGATTTGGTGTTTTTTTTATACAAAAAGAATTTCTCCCGATCAGAAACAAGTTTATGAAAATCAGCACTATCTTTCATATATATCTTCATAGCATCGAGCATATGCTCCACAGTATGAATATCTTCTGTCTTACGGAAATAATCCATTAGTATCCTTGCATTCTGAGGATGCAATACACCCAGGGTAATGATTTTATAATAAATCAGACTCTTTTGACCTTCGAGTTTAGTAGAATCAGAAAGCAAAGCATGTCTTTGACTATCAGAGATTGAGACATTCTGAAAGTATCGGTCATTAATATCTACTCCGCCCGGATCATTGGTTAATTTCAATTTTACTCCAAGCCAGGCTGCACATAATCCAAATCCAATAATAGCAAAGCTATAGACAAAAAACCTGAGTAATATGATCTTCCAGGATAACAACTTGATTTTATTTAGCATAAAAAATCTATAAAAAGAGTGCAAATATACAAATAACTCTTTCCATTATTTTTCATTAATAATAAATAACTTCACAATCAGGATGTGTCTCTTTAAACCTTGCAATATCTCTTTTCGATATACTGGAGTTATAACATTTCAAAAGTTTAAGGCTTTTAACTGTTTCGAGCGTAGATAAAGTTCCAATCCTTGTATTAAATATTTCTAACCGTTGTATATTAGTTAACAACTTCAGATATTTGAGTGACTTTACCTGTGTTCCCCCAGCATTCAATGCCATTAATCCTTTAATATTAGCCAGCATCTCAAGCGTACGCACCTGTGTCCCCTCTATATCGAGTTCCTGTAAATCAGGAAGAGATTTTAAAGGATCAAGTTCCTTAATTGGATTATTTGGACACTTCAAAACCCTTAAGTACTTTTGACCTATCAAAGGGATCAAATCTGAAATCAGTGTTCCTGAAAACTCCAATCTTTGAACACGGTCAAGCATTTTAAAAGGTGTGAGATCCGTAATCCTGATATTATCTTTAAATACAACCTCTTTCAGATTCTGAATCTGATGCAACTGAATCCTGTTTGGGACAGTTGATGCATAACCAAAAATAGCTTTCCAGTCAGCCGGCAATCCATTCCACCATTTTTGCAGTGAATCAGTCTGATATACAATCAAACAATCCGTAATCTTGCTTCGCAAAGACTCTTTGGCATCTTTAGTAGCGGGTATTCCATCCATTTCAAGTAACTTCAGATTCATCAAGCCTTGTAAAGGCTCTAAATCAGTTACAGGGAGCTTGTCCATGTCTAGTGTTTCCAGATTCTTCAGATTTCTTAGAGCCGAAATATTTGTAATATGTGCTCCTGAAATATTGAGCGTTTTAAGGTCAGTGAGTTCTTTGATAGGTTCAATAGAAATAATTTGGGTATTGGCAATATTGAGTATCTGTAGATTCATAAACTTTTCGACAGGATCAATATTGAGAATAAGTTGATTACTCTCAATATCTACTTTAGTTTTGGCAATGAGTGCGTGTAAATCTTCTTTACCCGGTGTAGCACTGATCGAGGCAAGCGACATGAATACTTTCTTCCATTCATTGGTTAGCTCCATCCACCATTTTTGTAATTCTTCAGATTCAAAAACAACCAGAACGCCCGGTCTCTTTACACCAAACCTTGCCACTTCAGCCTTTTTTACACCCGAAACATCACAATATACACGCTTAAGTGCAGGCAAACTTTCAAGTGGTCTTAAATCACTGATTGGGGTATTATCAAAGAAAAGAAGCTGTAAGGTTTTTAAATGTTTCAAAGAATCCAGAGCTGTGATCTTTGTATCTTTGAAATCAAGCCGAATCAATTTATTCAAACCCGATACTGCGGATATATTTGTTATGTTAGTTCCTGAAAACTGAAGAGTGAGCAGATTTGTCATATCATGGACAGGAGTGATATCAGAAACCTTTGTATTGTTTAACCGCAAATCGGTAAGACTTGTTAATCCTGCAATGGGTGTGATACTGTCTACTTTTGTACCACTTACATTCAATCGTTCCAATACTTTAAAATTCATTATAGCACTCAAGTCTTTAATGTCGGAAAATGACACATCCAGATCTTTAATACTTTGCATAAATATCAGGGGAGTAAGCGACTGCACCGGACACTTTGAGATATTTAATGTTTCCAGATAATTAAGATTCCGGACAGGGATGAGATCTCCAACATGAGTCCCTGAGATATTCAGGTTTCGCAGGTCAGTGAGTTTCGTCAGTGGATCCAGATTGTCTATTGTAGAAAAATGCGATAAATCGACATCATGTATTTTAACAACTTTCCGGATAGCGGCATAAATTGATTCCTTTCTCAGTGAGAGTGTATCATAAGCACGATGTGTTATCGCATCATCTTTTCTGAAAGTCACAGAATCTGAAAAATACATGATCTGCGAAAGATCTGCATTTTCATTGACCTTAACACCCTGACCCAGTGCCAACTTCCATGCTACAGGTAAATCATTCCACCATTTTTGCTGTTCTTCCTCTTCGTTTATTTTTGTCGTATAGATACTGGCAATCTTCATCAGGTTTTGCTCCGAGTCAAGATTAACCTCGATATAGCGCACTTTGGTTGAACTGATCGTATCCCCTTCAATGTTACGTCCATTCAATTGCCTGGTTACAGCAATTTTAAAATAGAGATTGTTAGGGCCATTTACAAAATACTGAACTTCATCTACCCTGAACTTGAATGAAACATGTTTAAAGAAAAAGTCTACATCCTTCAGATAAGATTGCACATCTTTATATAAAGGGACATTGCGTTTTTCATCAAGATCGTCTTCAATCTGGACTTTCGAGGATAGGAATATCTTGGAGTAACTTTCATTAACAATGACCTCCTTTTCACGAATCATTGATCTGGGGTCACCCAGAAAATTCAGTGTACCCTCCAAAAAACTAACAATATCCAGTGCGCTTTGACGATATTTATCCAAATCTTCCGGACTGATTGATCCCTGATTAGATTGAAGCGAATCGCTTATTTTCAAAACCGGTATCTGATTCGGTGAAGTTTGACTATTTGCTTGTTGTTTAGATTGTTGTGGCTGTGATTTAGTCTGATTTTTTACCTTTTGATTTGTTTTATTTACCGGCTTTACCTGAGCATTTACATTCAATGCAATCAGAAACAGGAATAACCCGGTAAAAAGCCATAATCGTCTCATTTTAATCATGATTATATATTTTTAACAATCTGGTCTTTTCCGTTTCTGAAATTTTCAGCATGTTCGACACAAGCCATCCTGAATTAAAGCCGGAACGGTTAAAATCATTTACTTCAAAATACCATCCATCGATCTGAAGAAAATGAAATTTGACATTATTGATAGTCTTATAAAGTAAATTCTTGTTTTTAATTTCAACAAAGAAAAGCGTTAGATAATCAGGAGTATAGTCATTGGGAGCATAGTAGTCAATATCTTTTGGGTCATCAAAGGCTTTTCTCAGGTTCATAAAATCTATCTCATGACTCATCGGATGAAGAAATGACGATTCTTTCTCTTTGTTGTTAGGATGAAAAAAGATCTGAGAAAATGAATCAAAAAACACATTAGAAATCACCCACTTATAACCAAGTCCCGATTGTTCTAATTCAAGATAAATCAAAATATTTACCGGTCTGTTCTGATAGGTAAACACAGCATTGACCTCTGCAAACCAATCCTTGCCTCTGAAACTAAGAAATTTAGCGTTTTGCTCATTGGTGACATCTTTGATAAACTGAGATTTCATTTCATCAGTAATCGCTGTATTTTTCTTGTCAAACAAGATCCCCAGAAACTCTGTCCGTAGACGCTGATTTCTGAACTGAGTACTATTCGAATCTAATTTATTACCTTTCACATCTTCTTCACCGTTAAACCTTCTGAAAAACTGAGTCAATTGCTTAGTTTGAGCAAACAATGCTGAAGCATCCAGCTTGCTGTCACCTAAACTATTTTGTGCAAAAACATTGTTACAACAAAATACAGTTACAAAAGCCAGAATTAAAAAAGCTAATGAGTTACGTTTTATAGAACCGGGAAGCCAGTTGAAGGATAAATTCATGTAGATAGGGTAATTAATTATTTAGATCAATATTTAAATAAAATCTGAAAGCCGCTGCAATTATTTCCGTTACCTACGGCAATAACTACAACGGCTTTCATCAATGTCATATTGCTTATGGGCGTGTTTCTTTCACACGAATATCACCCAAAAGAACATCCCAGAAACCGATTACACGTCCGCCAATCTGCGTTTCTTTACGCTTAACATAGATAGTTATGTCCTTCTTGGTAGTATCGCGATAAACCAATCCCTTTTCTTTATCAAAACCCTCGAAACGTTGGAAGATAGTAATAACGCCTACAAAAGTGCCATCAGGTTGTTGTTCCAGATCACTTACATATTCAATATTATACCAGTCAATGTTTACCTTTTCATAGTTTAAGCGCATGAGGCGTTCAAAATATTCACGAACTTTGAAATAACTGATTTCAGGACGATAAATTGATGAAACACCCATCTCGCTACCAGGCATAAAAAGCTCTTCAGCACGTTGAATAACACGCTGAGCCTCTGACCATGGTGTAGATTTACTTCCAACCAAGGCAATGTATTTGCTTAAATCTCTTACCTTTTCCAGTGCCAGACTGTCGATTGCTTTCTTACGATCAGGTGAAATTGTTTCCTGAGCAAATAGATTGTTGCATCCGAATAAAACGGCGAGTGCTATTATTGTGATTTTTAATGTTTTCATGTCTCCGTCTTATTTCTTAATGAGTTCTAATTCAGTAATTTTACCATTGGCGTCTAGAACCATATTTTCAATCTGGTTCACATTGCGTTTCTGGTCTTTCAGGTATTCGAGATATCTTTTGGCAGTGGTAGGACGGTCATAATCTTTAGCTGCTCCATTCTGACTGACAATAATCAGTACCGGAACTTCAGGATTAGCAAACAACAAGAGTGCTTCCAGGATTTTCTGGTTGGCAATATCAGCAGAAGAAGACTGAGTAATTGTATTGAATGCTTCATTTAACTTTACAAATCTTGGATCACCGGCTTTAGAAACATTTCTTGCTTCCTCTTGTCTTCGTCGCTCTTCAGCATCACGGGTTTTCTGCTCATCTTCAGCTTTCTTGCGAATTAAATCGCGATCATTATTAAGTTTGGTCTCCACTTTTGCAATAAGATTATCAACATCTTTATCATTAAGATTCAGCGCTTTTACTGCATTGAGCTCAGTGTATTTCTGATCAAGTGTCAAAGTACTTTTGTCATCCAACAAAGATTGTAGCCTTACTTTAGCTTGTTCTATCTTAGCGGCTCGCTCACGTGCCAGAAGTTTCTTTTGCGAATTACAACTGGTCATTCCCACTGACATTGCAATTACAAGCATCAACATCATCAAATTTGTCGAAAGCCTGTAAAAAGAGCGCATACTTTTTCCTTGAAGTATGTTTAAATTGTTAATTGATTGTACACTCATAACCTATATTATATTAGAATTCAGATAAATACGATTCGATAATTAAAGGGCCAAGTCAAATAAAATTCAACTGCAAATTTACAAAAAAAATCTAAAAGGCAGACATTTAATTACTAAAAAAATGAACAGCCTTTATGGCCATTTCACTGCAATTTGTGTGCCATTAAAAGTTAGTGTAACTTTGTAGTTCAAATTTCAATCTTCGGTATTGTGAAAAACCATATTGACGAAATCCTTCTCAAAGAGGATTTCACAAAGGAGGATCTGGTCGCTTTGTTAGAGGCTGACGAGAAAGATCGTAAGAAAATATTTACATTATCCTCTGAGATAAAGAAAAATCATGTTGGTAACAAGGTCTATTTCAGGGGACTTATCGAACTTTCGAACATCTGTTCCAAAGACTGCTACTACTGTGGCATCCGCAAAGGAAACCAAGCAGTAGAGCGTTATATGGTCAATGAAGATGAAGTTTTAGATGCTGCTCGTTTTGCCCTCGAAAATGGATATGGATCAATGGTTATCCAGAGTGGCGAACGCACTGACCGCAAGTTTGTAACTACAATTACTGATCTGCTACACAAGATCAAAGCCCAGAGCGAAGGTAAACTGGGTATCACCTTATCGATGGGAGAACAATCAGAAGAGACCTATCGTGAATGGTTTGAAGCCGGCGCTCACCGTTACCTCATCCGCATCGAAACTTCAAACCGTGAACTCTATTACAAGATTCATCCACAAGATTCAAGGCATGATTATGATATGCGGTTAAATGCATTAAATCTACTCAAAACCATCGGTTATAACGTTGGAACCGGAGTAATGATCGGACTTCCATTTCAGACGATGTCTGATCTGGCAGATGATTTGCTTTTTTTCAAGGAACTCGATATCGACATGTGTGGAATGGGGCCTTATATTGAACACGAAGACACCCCACTCTTTGCTTTCCGGCATTTGCTGATGCCCAAGGTAGAGCGTTTTCAGCTTGCATTAAAAATGGTCGCCATATTGCGTATCATGATGAAAGACATCAATATTGCAGCCACAACTGCCATGCAGGCAATAGATAAAATGGGTCGTGAAAAAGCACTTAAAGCAGGAGCCAATATCCTGATGCCCAACCTTACTCCCATTCAGTATCGCGAAGGGTATCTTCTTTATGAAGATAAACCTTGTATCGATGAAGAGGCAGAACAATGCAAAACATGCCTTGAAGCCCGCATCCATCTTGCCGGAGACGAAATCGGTTTCGGCGAATGGGGCGACAGTAAACACTTTGCAAAAAGAAATCAGGAAAAATAATAATTTAGCCTTTATGTCCAGAAATAGTAAAAAAATACTTCCCCTTTTCGAGAAAGTAACAATCCTTGATGCAGGTGCAGAAGGCAAAGCAGTAGCCCGTGTAGACAATATGGTAGTCTTTGTGCCATTTGCTGTTCCCGGTGACGTGGTTGACATTCAGGCAGTAGCAAAGAAAAAAAGTTTCTACGAAGGCAAAGTCGTTCGCTTTCATTCTTATTCTGAAAAAAGGGTGACACCCTTCTGTGAACACTTCGGCGTCTGTGGAGGCTGCAAATGGCAGAACATGGGATACTACGATCAACTTGTGTTTAAACAGAAACAGGTTGAGGATCATTTTGCCCGTATTGGGAAATTTGATTTCCCGGATGTCAATTCCATTATCGGATCAGAGAAACAACGTTATTACAGAAACAAACTGGAATATACTTTTTCGAGTAAAAGGTGGCTGACCGAAGATGAACGCACGGTAGCCGACGAAGATCGCAACTACAATGCTGCAGGTTTTCATTATCCCGGCTTTTTCGATAAGGTGGTAGACATCAATTTCTGTCATCTTCAACCCGAACCCTCTAATGCCATCAGGCTTGCAATAAAGGAATACGCGCTGAAAAACGAGTTGACCTTTCATGATGCACGCAAATGGACCGGCTTCCTGCGCAATCTTTTGATCAGGACCACTTCAACGGGCGATGTAATGGCTATTCTGGTAGTGGGTTATCCTGATTTCGACCTACTCAATCCGCTCATGGAATATATCAATACAAAGTTTCCTGAACTGACTTCGCTGATGTATGTCATCAATGAGAAAAAGAATGACACCATTTCAGATCTGGAGGTTGTTTTATACCAGGGACAGCCATTTATCATGGAAGAGATGGAAGGTTTGAAGTTCAAGATCGGACCGATTTCGTTTTATCAGACCAATTCTGATCAGGCTTATAAACTGTATAGTGTTACGCGTGAATTTGCAGGACTAACCGGCCAGGAAGTTGTCTATGATTTATATACCGGAACAGGGACAATTGCCAATTTCATAGCAAAGAACGCATCGAAGGTTGTGGGAATAGAATACGTCCCACAGGCCATAGAAGATGCGCATGAAAACTCAGTCTTAAATAATATTGACAATACAGTTTTCTTTGCCGGAGACATGGTCAAGGTATTAACACCTGAATTCATTCAGGAACATGGCACACCCGATGTTATCATTACCGACCCACCCCGTGCAGGCATGCACCCGAAAGTTGTAGAGATGATCATCTCGGCAGGTGCCCAAAAAGTTGTTTATGTCAGCTGTAACCCTGCAACACAGGCCAGGGATATCGCCATGATGGATGACACATATAAAGTCACTGCCATACAGCCTGTGGATATGTTCCCACATACCCATCATGTTGAAAATGTAGTCCTTCTCGAAAAACGCAAAGTTCCTAAAACACCGGTAACGGATTCATTATAAAATATCTGAATAATATTTAGAAGTAGTTTAAACATTTTAAACTGCTTCTTCTATTATAACCCCAACCTGACCTTCACTAAATCAGGAATCTGTTCTTCCAGACTAATTTTATATTGCGCCAGGTTATAAAACCCGATACGTTGTGCCAGATGCTGATTTATCTTCATCGTCAGTTCATCAATTCCCAACCCCATGACCAATGGCCGTTTTCTCTTCCCATTCAATAACCGCTGAACTAGAACCGGAACCGAAGTATTCAGAAAAATAGTCACCCCATATCTATTCATCAATTCCATGTTATTATAGAAACATGGAGTTCCTCCCCCGGTCGAAACGATGATCCTGTGTCGGGTCAACTGTTCTCTTAACATCATGTTTTCAATCCGTCGGAAGCTTTCCTCCCCATACTTTGCAAAGAAATCATGAATACTGATTTTGTAACGCTTTTCGATCAACTCGTCAAGATCAGCAAATTGCCAACCAAGTTCAGCCGCCAACTTGCGACCAAAGGTAGTTTTCCCGCATCCCATATACCCAACCAGAAAAATTAGCATAAATTAAAATAAGATTAATGGCAAAGATAAAGAAATACAGTGGTTCTTAAAACCCTGATAAAATGAGGAACTTCATAATTAATTGGAATTTCCTGAAATAGAATAACTAAACTTCAATTTCAATTATTATTTATCAATCAACAGTGTTTTTCATTTGCATACTTTGTGCATACAGATTTTTAATAATCTCATCTGTTTTGGGATTATAAAAAATGGCCTTTAACTTTTCCATAAATTGTGATTCGGTATCAATTATCACTTGTTCAGGTGTCTCATGTTCAAAATAAATTTCAAAAGGATACAATGAACTTCGCTGAAGTATTCTGAATAATAAATATCGATAATTTGATAATATTGGAGCCTTAATGTAAAATTGATAAATCAAAACCATTTGATGTGCAGGCTCATCATAAGCCTCGGTAGTTATTATTTCCCCAATTAAAATGTTTTTTGTTTGAACTCCCAAATCATTTGCTTGTTCTTGAAGAATTGCAAGTGGAGTCTTTATATCATCAAATTTAAAGTCTGGCCAAAGACTTTTGTTTCCTACTTTATCCATTGTTACAATTGTTAAATATTAAAAGTTGCTTTTATTGGAAGATGGTCAGAATAACCTTCTGAAATTAAGCCATCACTTGTTGTAAGATCATGTTGCTTAAATTTTGTAATAATACCAAAGTCACCTGAATTAAGTTTCCCAATAAGTTCAGGTCGAAGAAGAAATTGGTCAAATATATTCCAAAAATGACAAACATGCTCAGAATTCCAATAATAATATGTTCCTTTTGGTTTTTTATTTGATGAATAGAAATTCCACATAGGGTTAAAGAAAAATTTATAATATTTTCCTTGAACTACTCTTCCTTTTTTTAAAGCAATAACTTCATCCCGAACAGCATGAAATCCCAATGTAGAAATCATTCCTTCATCAAAAGGGTTCATATTAAAATCACCTACGGCAATTGAATCATTTATCCCTTCATTTTTTTCAATATCAATAATCCTGGAAGATATTGATATACACTCAATATTTTGACTTTGGGCGCTCCAATTTCTTCTATCCGGAATATACAACGGAGTTAATAGAAACTTTGTTTTAAGTGGAAGAGAAATTTCCAATATTGAATAACGTGCACTGTCTTCTTTTATTTCAACACAATTGTCACTAAAAGAAGTAAAAATCCGAATACTTTTTCCTTTAGTGCCAATGAAGTAATATAATGTTTTTGGAGTATTCAACTTTAAAAGCAAGTCAGCAGTTGGAATTGTACATTCACATAAAATTAAAATATCCGGAAATTCAGCCTTAACCAGGTCATCAATCTCATTGACCAGGTCTTTCTTTTTTATATTCCAGAAAATAATTTTCATTTATAAAGTTCTTTTAATTCATCAACGGTTGATTGTTTTTCACTTTCTTTAAGTTGAATTAAGCGTTTAGCAGAAATATTGGTCTTTACAGTCACGTTTATTCTGTTCATAGCAATAGTTTCCCTTGCCCAAACAAGAACTTCATGATTAATAGCTATGTTGTTATTCTCGTTCATACTCTTATCCTATTTCAAATATATAAACAATTTAGCCTCTTTTTACTTTCCTTCAATTATTTTTTGTTCATCTAGAGTAATTTCATAAAGAAGATAAACTAGTTCATCTATCTGTTTTTCCAATTCTGTAATGTCCTTACCCATATTAACAAAATCAAGAGTTTTTATTGTCAAATCTTCGATTTTGTTTGAAATAGAAGGTTCAAATCGAATAGGCAACTCCTTTATGTAAATTGTTTTTAGTCGTAATCTTCCTCTATTATTAATATCTCCCAATACCGGACATACTTTTGAAAGGTAATACCAAATGAGTTTGCTATTCAAGAGTCCTAATAAAAAATAGTCTTCCCTTGGAATGCAAAACAATGTAGCGTTTGGCACAAAACCTGATTTATCGATTGTGAACCTTGATTCGAGAGCGATATCAGGATACAAGATTTTTGGGGATTCAAAAACATTATAATATGAACATCTTCTTAAGTCCCACCAATTAATACCTTTATCGCTTCTATTTTCTAATTTTTCACGATATTTCTCCATATGTTTTAATACTGCAGGATATTTATTTAAATCTATACCTGTTTTCGCAAGTATTAAATATGAATTTTTCCAATTGATTTTAAATTTCCGCACATCATCACCATTAACAAATGGGAAAATAATTTCTGAACTTTTTGGATCTTCTTTAATTAACTCTTCTCTCGTTATTTCATTGATAATGAAAGCTTCATTATAACCTGTTTTTATTCCAAATAGAATTTCTCCATTGGTGTATTCATCAAGAGTTATTGAATTCTTTTTCAATTTTTCAATTAATGTGCTTTGATCATCATTTGTTATTACCCATTTATCACTTTTGATAATATTAGGATTTAATACTACACCATTTGTAATTGTGTACTCTTTCAAACTATCAAATTTCAAATGATCAACTTGTGTATAATATGTAATTCCAGAAATATCCGATTTATTTAGTGAAATTATGCAAGGAAATGTTGATGCATTATCAAATACAGGGAGCTCTCCAAAATCAATAATTTCAGTAATATCAAATTGACTTAAATATTTTCTGAGATTTAATCCATAGTTTGACTTAATAAATTTATTTGAAGTTATATAACTAAGTTTACAATTCGATTTTAAAATCCGAATGCCCATCTCATAGAAAATGCAATAAATGTCAGCCATTCGATGATATGTTTTGAATTTGGCATTTTCAAAATAAATTGATTCATTTTTCAAGTTCTGTAATTGAATATATGGCGGATTTCCAATAATCAAATCAAAGCCTTCAAAATCACCATTGTTATTCAATACTTCAGGAAACTCAAACCGCCATTCAAAAGCATTTTTATAAATAACGTTGTTAATGATTGCATCCTTTTCAGCTTCAAGCAAGGCTAATTTTTTCGTAACATTCTCTAGTTTGTCTTTCAATTCTTTTGGCAACTTTTCGCCCCATTGTTGCTTCCGGTTCATTTCGCTTAAAACATTCGTCACTTCACCCCTGGCCCTGGAGATTTTTGATTTGAAGGGATCATCAATGTTTATTCTGAAATCACTTTTAATGGTATCGATTATTTTCAGTAATCCTTTTTTAAGCTCCCGGTCCTTTACATTCTTGTAATCCTTTACAAAACCTCGGTAGGCTTTAATATCATACTTTATGCTTTTCAGCGCCAAACTCAAATCAGCATCTAAAGCAAAGCGACTGATCAGACTGTTTCCACATTTTATATTAATGTCGATATTGGGAAGTGTCTCCAACTCCGAAAAGCCGGTCTCTTCTTTATAGTAAGCATTCTTCAAGAGCTCAATCCACAAACGCAAGCGACAAATCTTAACAGAATTAGGATTGATATCAACGCCAAACAGACAGTTTTCAATAATGGTTTGCTTCTCATAAAACAATGCCTTTTGAAGTCTTTGAATTTCTTTGTTTATTGGCTTGCCATTGAGCAGTTTGTATTCAAAAATATTGCCTTCCCTGTCAGTAATAATCAATTCATCGTTTACAATTTCAACTTCATATCCGTTGATGGTATTACCCTGTTCATCTGCCAATATTCCTAACTCCGCTTTAATACTGATAATTTCATTTAGCGAAGAAACCAAAAAGTGCCCTGAACCTACCGCAATATCACAAATTCGCAATGAATTGATGATTTCGTTGGCTTTTATTACATCCTGCGTTTTGAATAATCGTGAAGTATAGTTCTTAATATCCTCAAACTTATCAAATGGCTTTATACTGTTTTCGGTCAATGCTTCATTAAACTTTTCTAAAACAGCCAAACGAATTGACTGTTTGCACATATACATTGTAATAAATCCTGGAGTGAAAATTGACCCGTCTTTGTAACCGTTTATTTTTTCAAAGACCTTTCCTAATACCGAGGCATTGATAATCGTTTTATTGTCTTCCTGAATATCTTCAGTTCCCTCACTTGCAAAATCATAGGCATCCAAAAACTTAAAGAAGTAATCGAGCGTCGGGAGTTTATCCGTATTTTTTTTAATGTCCTTTAAAATGGTTGTACTGATTAATTCCAGTTGACCGTCATTATCAAGAGCGTTAATCTTTATAGTCAGATCCTCCAATTCGCTGATTTCAAAAAGCGAACTGTTCAGGTATGGAATCCGTCCAAATTTTTCTTTGATCTTGTCATTCCTGCCATCAAGGTTTACGGCTAAGACTTTATGAAAAAGTTTAAACAATTCGTCGAAGTCATGAATTGTCTCCGAATTTAAGAAACGATAGTCTTTATTGCCCTGATGGTAAGCAATTAACTGACCTTCCAATAATTTAAGGAACAGAATTCTATTTATCCACGTTAGACAAAGTTCCAGAGATACGTTGAAAACTTTTTCTTCTTTGGTTTCTCCGTAAATTGATTGATCAGTAATACGATGTAATGAATCTTCAGTAATAATGGAATCAATCGTTGATTCGATCAGAGAAGCCGGATTTCGGTTTACAATTTTCCTCCTGATAATGTTTTTCGAACCTTCCTTCGCTTCCTCAAGTCCAATGATATGCAATAATTCCTTGTAGAACTTTTCATTCAGAGAGTTACTATCGTTTGGTGTTGCTATTTTTAACAGGTGCTGTGGCGAAAGAATTTTAAACAAGGCGCTTAATTCCCGATCATCTTCTTTTTTATCGTTCCTTAAAATGGTATTGTATTGCCTGATATCAAAGTAAATACACGGAATTTCAATTTCAAAATTGGCAATTATTTTAGCAACTTCTTCATAAAAGAAGGGATTGTCCTTTTTGTCGTTGATTTTGGTGTCGTAAAGCTTTTTTATTTGTGTATTCCGGTAGATGTGTTTGTCAAAATAATTGGCATCAATGATATACCACTCGTTAATATTGGTTACAATCAGATGTTTCAGTTGAATGTTTTCAGCTTTGTTCCTTTCGTCTAAATAGTATAGGATTAATTCATGCAACGCCTTTCTGTTCGGGTTATCTGCAGATAACATTTCATTTATATTCGAAGGGCGTTTGGCTTCAATAATGACACCAACTTCAGTATCTGTTGTTTTCCCTAAATGAATAACCAGATCTTTTTTGTCTTTTGTATTTATCGCGTTGGTTTCCTTATAGTAGGTGTCACGCAAAAAATCACGAATATTGTTTTTAAGATGTTCCTCACTTTCATCATGGCATCCCTTTTCAATAACACTTATCTTATCGAGTAAAGCTATGAGGTTGGTTTTGAAACGATCTATTTCGCTTCGTAATGGTTTTTGCTTTAAAAATGCTTTAAGCGCTTTTTTGGGTGACTGTACAACTAATTTCATATTCTACAATGTCAAGAATTAGAATGGCTAATTTAAGACTTAAAATCGATTTTCCGGTTGGAGTTTTTATTTCATGCAACACTTCTTGAATTTTTTTCCGCTACCGCATGGGCAGGGATCATTTCTACCTACCTTGGGTTCGGTATTGATAATAGGTTGATATGATGACTGGCTTTCATAGTATTTCGACCTTGTTTCACTCTTTTTGGCCTCAAATTCGTCAATCTCATTATGTATTCTCTCGGGTATAGTGAAATTTGTCAGATATTCCTCCAACATTTCAGGTATCCTTGGATCAGCATGAAAATGATAGGTCTCTGAAAACATCTCACTTCCTAAAAGATCACTGTCTGAAAGGATTGGCCAGTCAAAAACAAACTTCATTTGCCAAAGTGATTCACGAATTTCTAATTTAAAATCATTTTCAAGCATCCTGATATTTTCTTCCATCATCCCGTAATAGTGGTCATCGATCAGTTGATGTATATGCAGAAATTTATAAAAATATTTTATTCCAAATACTTTTCCGAACATTTCTGTTTCATTTGACAAGAACATCCGGTCATGCATACGGCTAACATGCTGGTTAAGTATTGGATAAGGAATATAAAAATATCCATCAAAAGGGTCAACCTTACCAAACAATTCAATATTAGACAGGATATCAAAATAACAATCAGACAACATGAAGGGTATGTCAAATTCTTCTTTCATGTATTTGAGGAACTGAATTTGTAAAATTGTCAATAATTCATCGCTTAAGTTTTGATCAATTTCCTCATTCCCTTCCCCATTATGAAGCAAAATTTTCGACTGTACGACTTGAATATCAAATGGATCCTTAAGGATTGCATATACTTTATCGTAGTCAAAATTTTCTTCAAAAAATTCATATTCAGTCATTCTTCCTGACAAAGCATCACTATTTAAAGACACACCTTTTTTTATATCCAGATATAATTTTTCTAATTCATATAAATAAATTGTATGACAGAAATCGGTATATGCTTTGCTATTGGTGAGTTTGGCATCAAGAAAAGGATGCCAAACTGCCTTTGAATATTCTATTGCAAGTTCGATATGTTGATAATACAACAATTCAAATAATACCCTGACTGTGACAGTATCAACCCCATGGACAGGATTGCGTTTAATAATTTCCAGCCTTTCTTTTACATTTTCTATATCACCCTTAAAAAGAAGATGACTGATCAAATCTCTCTCTATAAATTCATATTCAGTCTCATAACGATTCGGAAAAACTTTTCGATAACTATTCAAAAAGGCCAGAATATCTTCTATTCTATCTTCTTCAAAAAGTATGGTCTTTATTTCTTCAAACATATCGATCCATTCAATTTTTAATTCAGGATAGTTTGCGAGCAAGTAACTAAGGAATTGATAAGACTCATTATCTGCTAATTCACTGTAATATTCGTAAATATCGTCAACGTTTTTTTCGTACCAATTAATTGTAGAAAACATATTTTTTTTAGTTTTTATTTGGACAATAAAAGTAGTGAGTTTTTTCAAGAGCAACGAACAAAAAGGATATATCTACTTAAAAACTATAACTCTACTATTGCATAATATTGGCCTAAAATTAAAAGGAAAACCATTTTGTCATTCAAAACGAAATATTATTCGAATTTGATTCATTTTCACTTTATAATGTGATTTACATTTCAAATACTATCATTTCATAAAATGAAATCTCAATAACCACAACTTATTGTGATTTTAACCTTAAATCTCTTCGCAAATAAAAAATAATGTTTCAGGAACCTCGGTTCATCCCTTATTTTAAAACCGGTATACCCAGTTTATACCATCGCTAAACGCTCCTGGAAATAGCCTGAAAAGCACCCCATAAGAAGTCTCTTCAAAACCAATATAAAACCAATGTAAAACCAATTCAATACCACTTCAAAACCACTCTATAGACTTGGTTTTGAAGTGGTATCAAAGAGGTTTTTAAGAAGTTTTATTTTGGCTTCATTAATAAGTCATTTAGGCGATATATTAGCTGCTTATTGGGAGCGTATGAGGATGGTATAAGAAGGTTATTTTTGAATTTTGCAGCTCAACTTTCTATTAAAAACCAAAACCAAGCGATAGGCCTGCACGGATTCCAAAGCCATCAATGCCGAATCCGGGTTTGTTGAAGATTGCTGCATCGGAAATATTTGAAAGACTACCGGCATTGTAAATTGGACCTGCAAAAGCATCCAACACAAATCCTTTTCTGTAAACCCATTGGCGTCCAAACAAAACACCCCCTCCAAAAGATGTGTATTTGGCTGTTGCATTCAAATCGTTTGTCAGTTTATAATTTTGATATCTCAGAAAAGGAGCTACATACATACCGGAAATTGCATCTTTATTGAAGTATATCCTGTATTCAGGAGTGAAGGCAAAACCTGAAAGTGTGCTTGATAAATTGGCATAACCAACATAAGCTAAACCCAATTGCCATGAGTGTTTGTCGTCAATTTTATGTTCAAAGAACGCGGAACCAGATGCAACTAAAAAGCTGAAGGGATTGACCTTGATAATATTATTTTGTTCGGTTTGTGACCATGCATTGGTTAAAATCAGGCATAGTAGCATCAATACTAATGTCTTTTTCATAAGCTAGTTTCAAAGAGGTGTGAATTTTATTCCTAAAGGATTCAATTTTAAACAAATATAATTCAAAAGTGTTTTCATTACTTAAATACTTAAAATAAATATAAACCTTTTCTAAACGTATCAGCAATATATGTCCGTTGTAATACTTTAAACAGGAAACATAAAAAACCTCTTTTAAAATTAACTTTCAAAAGAGGTCTTTAATCAATTAATTAATTTTCAGCTACTGGCTAATTATCAATTCTGTCTTTTTGTTTAGGTAATTCCCGTATTGTAAAGAAGCTTCTTCAATCAGGGCTTTAAGAACATTGCTGACAGGCAGGAATAAATTTACTTCCACTCTGATTTTGTCTTTTTGCGTTGTCTTTCGCCATAAACCTGCTACTACTCCATTAATGACAACGATTGGTCTGAAGATGCCGTTGCTCGAAATTGCTTTAGTGTGCATTTCTAAATCAAGCGATGCCGTTCGGTCTCTGTAACTGATCGTAAATTCATCATAAGCCGGCAATAGAAAAACTGAATTTTTATCTGGCAGGGGAATTGAAAGTGAGTCAGAAAACCAAAAAGTTTGATTTCCAATTTTTTCTGAAACCAGTTTTGATTTTATGGATTCCAGGGCTTGTCTTGATAGTGTTATTGGCAAACCTGACCACCAGATAAAATCGTGCAATGTTGCCGGACCATGACTCAAAAAATAACTAAGCGCTAGCTTTGAAGCTGATTCCTCACGCGAAAACCGCTTCACCTGAGGCACTCTTTCGGAAAGTAATGCAAAGGTGCTTTTATGGTTGATCGTTTTCCCGCTGCAGACCAGTTCATCAATTTCAGCGCGCATTAAAAAATGCGAAACTTTATTGTAATCGGTTGGAATATTGGCCATTTCCAATTCTAAAGTCAATTCTTCACGGGAGAGATGTTTACCACCTTGCAATGCATTCCCGATGATGAAATTGGTCTTTTCATAAATTGCAGGATCTAGCTCAAGGACTTTATCCCGAAATTTCATGACACCTTTAATCTGCGGAGTGGTCAGTTCCAACATCCAGTAAATGTCGTCGGATGAGGTCAGATGCCAGGTGGGCCGCATCAAATGGGTTCTCATAATTTCTCCATTATCGATTGCAGATGCTATTGTCTGATCTGTAGCGCCGGCTAATCTGACTCCGACTGCCCATTTGCTCATGCTGAAATCCTGCGCCTGCATTGCCCCCATCCAACCCACAATCTCTTTCGGCGTCCTGAATTTCGAACCGATGATTTGTTGGTTGTAAAGTCTGAGATATGGTATGTCAACAAGGTTCATCAGGCTTTAATTTCTTCTTTTAATTTGTGGTATTTCCGGTACTCTTTACAAACTTCAAAGGAGGCAATGGGGATGAAGGAACGGGTTTACCATCTACGGTACTGGCCTCCATAATCTCTACGCGTGTGCCATCCGGATCGAAACAGTTGATTTGTCGTTTTTTATTGAATCCTGTCTTTAATTCTGTAGGTGTTTTGCAACCTGCAGGTAATGTCCTTT
>JGI24140J50213_10000454_pt1 | contig 19130 bp, 15 predicted proteins | sample BarGraIncu00222A_FD_50213 | JGI IMG/M metagenome (IMG submission 50213)
GCGCGTTCACACCGCCGATGCCCTTCAAAGTCAGGGTGGATGACACGAGGTCGGCCAGGCCCGCCCGCTGCGCCAGCGCCATCGTCGGGCCAAGCCCGCACACGACACCAGATTGGGGTCATCGAAGACCGTGGAGATGGCTGGGAAACTATGAGAAACTCGCGTCCAGCGGATGCCCTTCTTTGCGGACGAAACCGACCCTTGATAAGTCGTATTCTCCCTGCTCAGAAGGGTATTCGTGTGTCACGACCCGCTACCGGGACCAAGAATCGCCGGTGGATCGAGGCTGAGGATGGGGCCCCCACCAGAACAGCCGAGGCCGACGATAAGTTCGTGAGGTTATCTCTCCTCTGATTCCCGGGGCAAGCCCTTGCGACCCCAAGTTATCGACGTGTCTAATGGCCCTCGCGCACATGGAGATGACCCTCTGTCCTGACCTAGGAGCCTTGAATCAGACCACCCCTTCTTTCAAGGCTCGTACACCCCGTGTCGGGGCAGGCATCGAAAACCCAGGCCCCCGACGTCAAGACGAATCTTCACGTCAGACCCTTTCGACCCATGGTGATAGGTGGTGGACTCGAACCTTCGAGCTTTCGCGATGGCTTCACCGTCCCAAGGCTCGCTGCAGGCCGATTGCCGTCCATCCGCCAAACCGATAAGGGTTCCACCTTCGAGCACCCAGGAGGCGACCATGTCAAAGATCCCTAACGCTCCCCCTGCCATCGATCGATTCCTCGTCGCCATCAAATCGGCGACACTCTCCGGTTGCGACCCCTGGAGCGTCACCGGCACCCTTGGGGCGACGGTGCCTAACTGGGGTTCCCGCGTTGACGGTGTCAGCGCGATCCGGTCTGAGCATGCGAAGTGGTTTCGCCGATCCCGGCGCGTTCGAGCAGGTGCGCCGGCCGACCATCGAAGGCGAGGTGGTCGAGTGCAGAGGTACCTGTGCCGAGCACGGCGTGCCACACGCCTCGCACCATCGGCAGGGCCTTACCATCAGCAACGGCCTGGTATTGCTGACACTGTGCCGTGCGGCGGCCGCTGGCCGGCCGCGCTGCTCGCCGAGATGGAGGCATCCAATGGCTAGCCCCATCGGCGAGGTATCAGTGGCGGCTTCAGTCGAGGAGCTTGTCGCGGGCGCGACCCATCGTGCACCGATCGTTGATGGCGCCGGCAAGTCCGGCGCCCGCCTGGAGCGAGTGGTGATCGATGGCGAGCGCTACGTCGTGAAGTACCTCCACCTCGAAGACGACTGGACCATGCGCGCCGCGGGCGATCTTTCGGGCGCATCCTTCACGCTCTGGCGAAGGGGCCTGCTCGCGCGGCTGCCCGACTGTTTCAACCAGCCCATCGTCGGGGTCGCCAAGGACCCGGGCGGGTGTGTTCTGCTCATGCGTGATGTCAGCCAGTGGCTGGTGCCGGTCACCGACGAGGTCATCCCGCTTGAGCAGCACCAACGCTTCCTGGACCACATGGCCACCATGCATGCCGCTTTCTGGGATGCCGGGCAGGAGGTCGAGGTGATCCCTGTCATGCACCGGTACCTCGAGCTGTCGAGATGGACCGCCGAGGCCGAAGCCTCCATCGGCTCAACGCACCTGGTTCCACGGCTCATCGGCCGTGGCTGGACACTGCTCGGCGATGTCGCGCCCCGAGCCGCTGCCGTGGTGGTGCCGCTCTCGGTGGACCCAGGACCGCTGGTCGAGGCGCTTGATCGGACGCCGCAGACATTCGTGCACGGCAACTGGAAGCTCGACAACCTTGGCACGGACGCCGATGAGCGGACCATCCTTCTCGACTGGGAGTCGAGCGGCCGCGGTGCCGCGCTGAGCGATCTCGCATGGTATCTCGCGATCAACTGCCGGCGGCTGCCGCAGACAAAGGAGGAAGCCATCGATGCCTACCGAGGGGCGCTGGAGCGGCGCGGTGTCGACACCGCGCCGTGGTGGGAGACTCAGCTTGCGCTGTGCCTGCTTGGCGCGCTCGTTCAGTTCGGCTGGGAGAAGGCCCTCGGCGGCTACGACGATGAGCTCGCCTGGTGGGAGGCGAAGGCGATCGAGGGGGTGCCGCTGCTCTCGTGACACCCTCGGACATGCAGAGGGCCTATGACAGGTCAGCCGGCGCGTGGGCTTCCGGGCCCGAGCAGGTCTATACCCGTCTCGCCGAGACCCTCGTCGATGCCGCACCGATGCCTATGCACAGTGCGCGGGTTCTTGATCTCGGTGCCGGGACGGGAGTCGCGAGCCGGGCGGCTTCGGCGGCCGGTGCGGCGCAGGTCGTGGCAGTCGACAACGCCATCGGGATGTTGCGCCGCAGCGGGTCGATGCGGCCGGTGCTTGCCGACGCCTGCGCCCTGCCGTTCAGCGCAGACTCGTTCGATCTCGTGGTCGCTGCCCTATCGCTAGGCCATGTCGCCGACCCGATCCGGGCGCTGAAAGAGACCCGCCGGGTCGGCGGCGCACTGCTCGTCAGTGCGTTCGAGGCCGACTGGATACACCCGGCGAAAGCCGCAGTCGACGTAGCCCTGGCCCCATTCGGGTTCCGGCCGCCGCCCTGGTACCTGGCGCTGAAGCGCGATACCGAACCGCAGGTCGACGATCCTGCCAATCTCTGGGCACTGGTCAGGTCGGCCGGCTATCGCCACGTGTCGGCGTGCACCGTGCAGGTCGCTGTTGGTCTCGACACCCCCGCGCAGCTCGCCGCATGGCGACTTGGCATGGCGCACGTCGCGCCGTTCATGCAGTCCCTGCCTGCATCCGCGCGGGCCGCTGCGCAGCACGCTGTCGAGTCCACCCTTGTCGGCGCGCCACCACTGGTCATCCCCTTGGTCGTGCTCGCAGCGACGCGATAATGACACCTGACGATCAGCCGATGACTGCCTTCCAGGTGTCCAGCCGTTGCGCCGCCGCCGCTCGTAGCCCCTTCTCACGCTCGCCGGACTCATCGGCCAGCCGGGCCACGCAGTCCGCAGCGCGGGCGACCCATCCGGGCACCCGAAGGTCCGCCGCAGTCTCACCTGTCCACCACCACGCCTCGATGGCGACTGCGCTGTCCAACAGATCAAGGTCGGCCTCCACAGCGGCCAGGTCCACTGGCATCCCCAGCCGTCCGCGCGCCCGGTGGCCGACCAGCCGTGCCACGCAGGTATAACGCGGCACACCAATCTTGGACGCCCGAGCAGCGAGTGGCTCGGCGATCGCCAGGGCCTGCTCGAACTGGCCCCTGGCCAACGCGAGCCGGCTCTGCAGCAAGCGAAGCTTGAGCTCCAGCCGCCAGCCGAAGACGAGATCACCCCGCAGGTGCAGCTGCGCCTCCGAGAGACGGCCAGCCGCCGCGTCCAAGTCGCCAGCCGCAAGCCGCTCCTCGGCCAAGTCCTCCAGCGCGGCGATAGTCACCTCAGCGGTGCCGTTGCGGTCCGCCACCTCAAGCGCCTCCAGGTGCCGTTGGACCGCCTCGCCCGCCGCCCCGACGTTGCGCAGCACCCATCCGGAGAAGTTCACCCCGCGCCCAGCGAAACGGGGGACGTTTCGTCGTTCGACCTCGTCGGTGTAGCGGGCAAAGCAGTCCAGCGCAGCGACCGGACGACCAGCCAGGGCATGCGCATGCCCGGTGAACAGGAGAGCGTGCAGGGTCGCCGAGGTGTGCTCGACTCCAGCGTTCGATCGCGCCGCCGGGCTGAGCAGCCTCAGCGCGTCGTCCACCCGGCTCTGGTGTGCCCGCAGCACGCCAAGCCAGGCCGACGCCGTCAACCGATCCGCCCCCGTCGCGAGCTCGACGGCCTCGGCGAGCATCCGCTGCGCGCCTTCAAGGTCGCCGCCAGCATGTCGAGTGCGTCCGCCAACGATCAGGCATTTAGCCCGCATGGCCGGATCATCAGCCATGAGCTCTCCGTCCTGCGCCAACCTGACGGCCTGCTCGAAGCGACGGTCGAAGTATGACGCCCACGCGCCGACCTCCAGCGCTGCGGCCCCCGCTGGCGCCGCCCGTTCCACGTCCTCGTACGCCGCCGAATACCGGCCGCGCAGCGTGCGGACCCGAGCACGCTGCAGCCAGGTGTCCGCGTCCGCATGAAGCCCCACCGCGTCGTCGAGCAGTGCCTCGGCCGTCGCGTAATCAAACTGCTGGCTTGCCCGCGTTGCAGCGGCCGCCAGCGAGTGGGCGGCGAGTACGGCGTCGCCACCAAGGCGTGCGTGATCTGCGACCTCCACGGGATCGGCGTCCGCGCGTCGAGTGAGCACTCGACTCGCCTCGCGGTGCAGCACGACGCGACGACTGGCCGCCGTGCTCGCGGCCAGGGCGGCGCGCACCAGCTCGTGGCGGAACCAGAAGGCACCGCGTTCATCGACCAGCAACCGATGAGCAACCGCTTGCTCAACGTCGCCGAGCAGGTCGATGACCGGTCGATGCAGCACCGCGGCGAGCAGGTCCAGGTCCAGCCGCGCGCCGATGACTGCCGCGCTGCGCAGCGTCGCGGCAACTGCCGGGCCGAGCTCGTCGCAGCGGGTCGCGACCACCTCGACGAGCGAGGTGGGCAGCTCTGTGGCCTTCGAGATGGCTGCAAGCTCGACGAGGAACAAAGGGTGACCGCCGGACATCTCGTAGAGTTCGTCGGCCGCACCGTCTCCGACCAACGCGGCGGTGGCGGCACGATCCAGCAGTCCCAGCTCTATCCGCTCACCTGCCGGCAGCAGCGTGCCCTCGCCGGACCTCACTCCAGCCACGACAACCATCGCGGGATCCCGGCGCCGCACGAACTCCAGCCACTGCGCCAATACCGGCCCAGCCAGGTGCATGTCGTCGAGCACGACAACCAGAGGTGCGTACCGGGCCAGCCGCTGCAGCAGGCGCAACACGGCCGTGAACAGGACGAGCGGTCCGACGGCGCCCTCGGCAAGTGCTGGCGGCACCGCGGCTGCCCCGGCCAGGCCGAGCATCGGCCCAAGCAACTCGGACTCCGCTCCGAGTACCTCATCGGCAAAGTCCGGCCCTGCTGCGCGAAGGTGGTCGCCGATGGCAGCAAGGAGGCCATCCAGCGGCAGCGCACGATCCAGGGGTCTGCACGCCACGACCAGCACAACGTCGCCGACAGCGGCCCGACGCGCCGACCACGCCTGCAGCAGGGTGGTCTTTCCCATGCCCGCCTCGCCCTCAACGACGGCGAGCTCGAAGCTCCCGCGGCGAGCCCGGACGGCGAGCGCGTCCAGTCGGTCCATCTCGCCCGCACGCCCAGCCAGCGTGGGAACCGCAGCGCTCAAGGCGGGATGGGTCGAGGCCACCTCGCCGCGAAGGATCGCCCGATGTAACGAGTCGGTGTCCGGCGATGGGTCCGTCCCCAAGTCATCGGACAGCCGTTCGCGTGCGACCGCGTACGCCGACAGGGCCGAGCCCACTCGGCCACCGGCGACGTACGCGCGCATGAGCAGCCGCAGCGCGTCCTCGTCGTATGGATCGCCTTCAACAGCGGCGGAAGCGATGTCGGCAGCCTCGACCCAGTATCCTGCGGCCGTCAACGCGGACGCGGCCAGCCGATACGCCCGGGTGACAAGCCGATCGAGCTCGGCCCGCCGGGACTGCGCCCAGGGCTCCTGCTCGGCCGCGAGCTCGCCACGGACCAGCGATACTGCCACGCGGGCCGCCGCCGCCGCGCCAGCGACGTTGCGCTGGCCTTGGCGTCGCTCGATCTCGTCCACCAGATCAGCCAGTTCGTCGGCGTCCAGCCAGTCGTAGCGCAGCCGATACCCGGCGTCGGTGTGCTCAAGCCGGTCGCGCCCGAGGACGCCGCGCAGCCGACTCACCAGGACGGCCACCTGGTCAACGGGTCTGGTCGGCAGGGTGTCCCCCCACAGCGCCAGCGCAAGCGTGTCTGCCGAGACAGCTTGGCCGCGCGCGAGCGCAAGCAGCCGTAGCAGCGCCCGCCCCTTGCGGCTGCCCAACGTGGACGGCTCGATGCCATCGACATCAAACTCGCCGAGGACACGCACCGACAGGGACTGCATGCCCCGATCCAACCCCGTGCTGCACGCTCGCGCCACCCCGTGCCCAACTGCAAGCTGGCTGCAACCCCCGCAGCGCACGCTACCGGTATCTATCCACTCCACTTCAAGGAGATCACCATGACGGACAAGGCCGAGCAGAAGAGCTTCCACACCCCAGACGAGACACGCACGTTCGAACGCGGCACAGTCGACCTGGTCAGCATCGGCGGCAGTGAAATCGGGCGTCTGACACTGCAACCAGGCTGGCGGTGGTCCGACCACGTCAAGCCGATCGCCGGCACCGAGCTGTGCGAGGCGCCGCACTTCCAATACCACGCCCACGGCACGCTGCACATCCAGATGGCCGACGGCAGCGAGTTCGACGCTCATCCGGGCGACGTCACCGCCTTGCCGCAGGGCCACGACGCCTGGGTGGTCGGCGAGGAACCAGTCGTGCTCATAGACTGGTGGGGCGCCAGCAATTACGCAAAGGGGTGACCCCGGCGCTACGGCACCCCTAAGTTCATGGAGAGTCGAGGCGCGGCCCCGGCGAGGTAGCCGGCGTCGCCGGTGCGAAGGTTGACAGACGCGCCATCGGCCTGCGGATGTGGCCAGGATGGGGACGGCCTTCGCATCACGCGGCCCGGTGGGCCGCACCAGGGGAGTGTCACTCCTGCGACCACCGCGAGGATGACCAACGACAGTGCCACGGCGCCCTGGCCGGCATTTCGTCAGCGGTAACCGCGGCAAGTTCAGGGACGTAGCTGGGCACCGCAGCACGGTCGATTGACATCCCCCGGGCCTGCTTGGCCCGGCGCGCATACCCACACCGCGAGGATCGCCAGCTGACGGAAGGCCGCGAAAAGCGCCGCTGACCCGATGTCTCGCAGGTGGCCATCACCGTCCGCCCACCCCGCGAGATCGACTTCGTCGGCCTACCTCTAGAGTGCCCCGCCTGGAACTTGACCAGATCACCCTCGACCGCGACAGCTACGCGCAGGTCCGCGCCGACGCGCGCAGACGGATGCTCGCGATCCGCCGCAGCCGCCGCGTTCAGCTGGGTCAGCTGATCGCGCTGGAGTTCGAGAATGAGGACACCCTGCACTACCAGGTGCAGGAGATGGTCTACGCCGAGAACATCACCACCGGATCGGGCGCTGGCCAGGAGATCGAGACGTACCGGCGACTGCTGCCGACCACGAGGTCGGTGTCGGCCACGCTCTTTCTCGAGTTCACGGACGTGGTAACTGTTCACGGGGACCTGGACGGTGTCGCCGGCATCCAGCACCTCATTCGCCTGCGGGTGGGCGATGACGTCATCGCCGCCGTCGACGTGCCGCCGCCGGATGAGGCCAACGAGGAGCAGACCTACTCCGTGCACTTCGTCCGCTTCGACATCACCCACGAGCAGCGAGAGTCGCTGGCCAACCTGACCGTGCCAGCGAGCCTGTCGGTCAACCACCCGAACTTCCAGGCCGCCGTTCCCCTTTCTGCCGAACTGCGCGCCCAGCTCATCGCCGATCTCGCTGCGCCTGCCTGACGCGACCGCNGCCGCAGCCGCAGACCAACCGTCCTCATCGCTACCTGAGCTGCGAAACGGCTCGCATCTGGGTCGCGGCGCTCCGGAGGCGAATGGGCACCAGACCGCCCCGAGGTGACCCCACTGCCCGGCTCGAGGCAGCGAGCACGATGACCGGGCGCGACGCGACTGGCACACCATGCCCACCGTCAAGCACACCCGGCATGGGCTGCAAAAAGAACGGGCTTTCAGCGGTCTGTCGACCGTGAAAGCCCGTTCCTCGACCTCGCTTCGGATGGGTTAGGTGTGGGCGGGCGGGGCGGGCGCCCCCAGCTCCTCATCTGGGGAGACCCGCCGCAGGTGGGCGAAGCCGAGCAGCGAGAGGATGAGCATGATCGCGGCGCCGATGAAGGCGCAGATTGCTGCGATGCCGGCGATCACACTCACGGTGCCGAAGGCGTAGGCGTTGAGCAGCAGCCCGCGTAGGGTCTCACCCTTGAACATCGTGTCGACCGTTGCCGCCAGCTTGGTGTCGGTGGGTGCGGCCTTTGCCTTGGCGCTCAGCTGTGCGTAGGTCAAGCCGCCGCCGATCGACTTAAGGTGCACCGCGATGAAGTGGTCGGCGTAGGCCTCAGCCTGGGCACCAGTAAGCAGCTGCTGGCCGGCGTACTGGTTCAGGAACGGGCCAATGTCCGGGCTGGCGGTGGCCGCCCCCTTCGGCGGGAAAAAGATCTGCTGCTCGCTGAGCTGGGTCTTCACCTGGTCGCCGATGAAAGAGCTCGCCCAGGTGAGCAGGCCCCCTGCGACGAGCAAGATGATGGCCAGGACAAGCCCTACGCTGGTGAGCAGGGCATCGAATGTTCTACGTCTCATCGTCATCTCCTTCGTGAGAGCCAACCGGCCGCTCGTGTGCAGGCCGGTGCAGTTCAAGGTGCCGTTCCTTGAAACGGGTGACGGTCCCGGTGACCTCAAACAGCGATCACCTTCATCGTGGCTGACGCGACCACCAGATTGGTCGCCGACGCGCCGCCTCAGCGCTCTTGGCGGCGTTGGCAGGTCCGGCTTGCCCTGACGCCGGAATTGCTCGGCAGGCTCCAACGTGCCCACTGTCGCGCACCAGCGAGAACCATCTTGGCGTGCCTGCTGCTTATCGCCCGGGTGGTTGACGCCGCACGTGCTCGCGTTGGCCACAGCGGTGAGGGCGCAGGCTCGTTACTGGTCACGCACCAGCAGCGGTCACGATCGCATCGGTCGCGAACCCCGCGATCATCCCGACGAGCAGACCGTACGCGAGAAGGTCAGGTCGACGAGTCTTGGCTGCGACGCCGAGCAGCTGGACGACCACGTACAGGATCGAACCCGCAGCCAAGGTCAGGAACACCACGCTGAGCGCCTCGCTGGTGAAGCCATGCCCGACAGCGGTACCCAGGAACGTCGGGCCGCCGCCGATCAACCCCAGGACGAGCAGGAACCTCCAGCTAGGCCGGTTCGCCAATGCATCACCAGCGCCATCAAAGACATCAGCGGCCAGCGGCGCGACGATACCGAAGCCCTCAGTCGCGTTGTGCAGACCGAACCCGATCACGAGCAGCGTCGCGAACGCGACCTCGCCTCGGGCCGCGGACTGCCCAATCGCCAGACCCTCGGCAAAGTTGTGCAACCCGATACCGACCGCGATGAGCAGCGCAAGGCGCCGGGCCGGCGACCACGAAGCCATCCGCCGCGGGGCCGTGGCCAGCTCGCCAACTGTCATTGCCCCGGGACCAAACGTGCTGGCGGACGTCGCCAAGCCCTGGTCCGGGCCACGCACACGCCCCATCCACCGCTCGTAGAAGACCAGAGAGAGAAGTCCAACCGCCAGCCCGCCGGCGAACAACGTGCCGTAACCAAGCACCGGGCCCAGGCCCCCATGGTGGTCGTGAACATTGCCCAGGGCAGTGTCAATCGGCTCCCAGCCATGCGAGAGCACATCCCACACCAAGAACAGCAGGATCCCGATAGCGACCGCGTTCAGCAGCGCCCGCAGGTTTGGGGCAGGCCGGCGCATCCGACCCACCGGCAGACCCAGCAGGATCGTCACCCCGGCGATGAAGCCCAGCAACAGTGTCTTGGGTAAACCCATTCGAAACCCCTCATTCATCAAGTTAGTTGGGTGATCCTAACTCAGAGAACTTAGGGTAGCCTAACTTCGATCCCGGAGGCCGGCGCGGGAGAACCCGCCCAGAACTACTGCAGAACGCGACGCCGGTTCTGCGAACTACGTGCACGTTCATGGGCGCGACCGCCACCCTGCTGTGGTTCGAGGCGATTCCCCGCGAGTCCTGCGCTATCCCCACCTCGTCCACCGTGGCCGAAGTGATAGCTCACAGAACCGGCAGTTCCTGAGAGGTTCTCCTGTGAGCTTCTGGCCGGGTCGACCCGCCCCCGACCCTGGATACCACTGGCCTCGTGAGATATCGCAGTGGCGTATGGGGTCTGCAGTTCCCTCACGAAAGCCAGGTCTGCGTTTGGCCACCGTCAGCGTCCGTTACCTCGTCAACGATGTCGACGCGGCCATCGCCTTCTACTGCCCATGCCAGTTCGGCTGGCACTCAGCGCGCCACGCGGCCAGCGGTGGCGGCAGTCGATGTCTGGCGGCACCGAGCCCCATCCCGGGGGATGGAGCCGGTTCGCCCTAGAAGTCGCCGATCTTGGCCCAATCGTGAAGGTGCTGCGCAAAGAAGGGGCCCACTTCCGCACCGAAGGCTCTGACTGCTTCCAGGGTAGCCACTGATCGCAGGCCACAAGGCCGTGCATGTCCGCAGGGCGAACGTGCACCGGGCAGCCCGGCCTACCAGGGGTGGCTCGTCATGACCACCCGCAGCGTCGCTGACCGGTTACCGATGGGCTCGGGACGATCAGGAAGACGTGGACAAGCAGTACAGGCGTCCTCGATTCGAGGAGTCGAACCGGTGACCGCTGGCGGGCTGGTGGCAGATGTCACAGACCCACTCGATCCGCGGTGGCTCCGGAGGCGCCTGCACGGGGCCGACCTGAGCGCCACCGAAGAACGGCAAAAGGAAGTTCTCGATGCGGCCGAACATGTTCGTCCACATCCGGCCCCTACTGCGGGGTGAGCCTGCCGGGGGCTCGTGCTGCAACGGCCCGCTGACTTGGTCGGCCACGACATCTCCGTTCCGTGCCACCGACTCTGCGCGACCAAGTGGGCGCGTCGACCATCTGGCACCAGCCTGAGACTCTACGCTGACGGCGCCTCGTTGCTGACTGGAAGCCCGTGCTGGACCTGTTGGCCGTCGACAGTGATCGGGCTGATTATGGCTACCCATTCTCTGAGAGTCCTAGGCAGTACCGCGACGATCCTGATGCCTACCTCCCTGCCGACGTGACTTGGACATCACCGACCTGTCGGACCGGGTCTCGGCTGTCGGGTTCGCTGAACCGTGAAGCGGCCGGTCAACAGCTAGGGCGCAGCCAGCGAACACCGGTGTCGCTGCGATGATGAGTTGGTGAATGCCGGTACGACGACCCCAAGGGCGGGGGTTCCTTGGGCGAGGTTCGACGACGTCATCCTCGGGACCGGTCTGGTTTTCTCGTCGCCCCACCGCGTGCTTGCCGCGAGATCGGCCAGTGAGGTGGTGCCAGTGCTGAATGAGGTAGACAAGGCCACGCGGGAGGGAGCCTGGGCATTCGGGTATGTGGTTATGAGGCAGCGGAGGGCCTCGACGCGGGACTAGCGGTAGCTGATCGCCAGCCCATTGGTCCTCCACTGGTGTGGTTCGGGCTATCCGACGAGCCCGTGCGGGTGCCTCCTGTGTCGCCATCGTCAGATGAGAAAAGGCCGTATAGCACGGAACTTTGGCACCCGGACTGGACCAACGCGCAGTACCGCCGCGACGTTTAACGTATCCGTGAGCACATCGCGGCAGGCGACATCTACGAGTGCAACCTGACTGTGCGTCTGCACTCGAGGGTCAAGGGCGACATGGCGCGGATGTACGCCGACCTGACGCTGAACCAGCGGACCCACTATGGGGCATATCTGGACATGGGCCAACACGTGATCGCCAGCGCTAGTCCCGAGCTGTTCTTTCAGTGGGTCGGTGACCGGTTGCTGACACGACCGATGAAGGGCACTGCTGCCCGTGGGCGCACTCAGGCGGAGGACCAGATGCTTGTCCAGGGTCTCGTCAGCAGCGCCAAAGAACGTGCCGAGAACGTGATCGTCGTCGATCTTCTTCGCAACGACGTGTCCCGGGTGGCCGAAGCCGGCAGTGTGAATGTGCCGGTGCTGTGCGCTCTGGAGCGCTACGAGTCGGTGTGGCAGCTCACTTCAGATGTGACCGGGGGGTCCCTGAAGGGACCGGACTGCTCCACATCTTCCGGGCGCTGTTTCCGTCGGGTTCGGTCACTGGCGCGCCCAAGCAGCGAGCCATGGAGATCATCGGCGATGTGGAGGAGAGCCCCCGGGGTGTGTACTGCGGCGCCATCGGCGTGCTCGCGCCGCCAGGCACGGAGCCGCGGGCGCAGTTTAGTGTCGCGATCCGTACGATAGTCGCCGATCGGGCAACGGGCAGCGCGGTCTACGGCACCGGCGGTGCTATCACCTGGGCATCAGAACCAGACGTCGAGCTCGCCGAGGTACACGCCAAGGCCGCGATCCTGCATACGCGTTACCGCGACTTCTCTCTCCTGGAGACGATGGCGCATGTTCCGGGTGCCGGAGTACGGCACCTCGGCCGGCACTTGAGCCGGCTGGCAAGCTCAGCCCAGTACTTCTGCTTTGCCTTTGACGCTGCGCGGGCCAGAGCCGAAGTAGCGGCAGTCACCGAGCATGCGGGTTCCGCGCGAGTGCGTCTCGTCCTTGCTCGGGGCGGTGTGGTGCGTGTTGAGCTCGGCCCCTTACCGCCCACATCGGTGCTGCCCGTGAGGCTCGCGGTCGACACGGATCCGGTGGACTCCGCGCAACGGTGGCTTTACCACAAGACGAGCAACCGCGACACGTACACCCTGCGCGCCCGTAGGCACCCCCACGCCGACGACGTTGTCTTGGTCAACGAGCGTGGCCAGGTCACCGAGACCTCGACAGCCAACCTGGCCGCTCGCCTGGACGGGACCTGGTGGACCCCTCCGCTTGAGGCAGGATGCCTGCCGGGAATCGAACGAGGCCGGCTCGTCGAACTCGAGCAGCTGCACGAGCGCCCTTTGACACCGCAGGACCTTCGACAGGCCGACGCCCTGGCCGTTCTCAGCTCCCTGCGCGGGTGGCGCCGGGCGGTGCTCATCACCGATCCCGTGGCTTAGTCGGTCCAGCCGCATCGAGCATCATCAGCACGAAGCCTTCGACATGTTTCTCACCGAGCAACAGACTTCCGGAGCACGCGCAGAAGGCACTCTGTGCTGCGACCGGAGCGCACTGCGGTCAGGAGAAGCGCCACCGACCAAAGCGATGAACGCGATGAACGCGATGAGCTACTCGATCACTGCCACTCCTCGGCCGACGCAGCCTGGATGACGACCACGTCATGGAGCCAGAGGGCCCACCTCGACACCGCCGTTAAGGCATTGTCTGCTCGCCAGTTGGCAGGCTAGGCGATGAGCGTCAGGCGCAGCACTGGGAGTTGGCGATCGGTCTTGGTGAGGTACCCGTTGAACCTGGAGGCGTTCGACCACCCGGGCCCATGCCTGGTCGCGTTATAGATCGTGGGTAATCCGGCGAGAGGTCCAAGGCCTCAGCACGGTGGTGAATGGGCGCTGCCGCCGGTTCCGCACGGACAAGTGTTGCAGCGGTTCGATGAACCTCACCGATCACCAGACCCGAGGACCACAGACTCTGTCACCTCTTGGGGCTAGCCCCGCCGGACAGGTCTGGACTCCGGCCGCTGGAACGTAACCGCAGCAGCAGGGTGTCGTTGTATCGAATAAGCCACCCCTGCCAACGAACGGAGAGTCCGTGTTCACACCATCCTGGCTGATCGCCCTGACCACAACGACCACCTTGGGAATCGCAAGCCTGATCGCCATGCCCACTGCGGCCCAGGCAACCGCGTGGGCACCGACCGCGACGAAGGCGCTTCCGCTTGCCGGGGCCACCCCGCTGGGCGCTGCCCCAGCCTCCACCCCTCTGCGTTTGACGATCGGGCTGTCACCGCGAAACGCCTCGGGTCTGAAGGGACTGATCGCGCGTCAGGCGAATCCCGCCTCGGCTCAGTACGAGCAGTTCCTGAGCCCCGCTCAGTTCACCGCCGAGTTCGCGCCAACAGCCGCAACTGCTTCAATGGCGGCCAGCTACCTGACTTCACAGGGCATGAGCAACGTTCAGACCGCCGGCAACCGCCTGCAGATCACCGCGGACGCGACCGTCGCCCAAGCCGAGACGGCGTTCAACACCGCGATCGGAAAGTTCAGCCAGCGCGGTGCGACCGTTCTGGCCAACACCGTCGCGGCCTCCGTTCCGTCCTCGCTGAGCGCAACGGTCAGCGGGGTACTCGGCCTGTCCACCCTGGGGGCAAAACCCGTCTCGACGGTGACCGCGCCCAAACTGACCGGCTTCTACCCCCACGAGTTCGTCAAGGCCTACGACGGCGCCAAGACTGGCAGCGGCGCCGGGACCAGCCTGGCTGTGATCGCCGAGGGGAACCTGACTCAGACCGTGACCGACCTGCGCACGGCCGAAAAGGCACAGGCACTTCCCCAGGTCCCGCTGTCGATCATGCACACCGGCATCTCCAGCCCCGACACGTCGGGCGTCGACGAGTGGGACCTGGACACCCAGACCTCGACCGGCGTGGCCCCCAACGCCAAGCACCTCTACCTCTACGACGCGACTTCTCTGACCGACTCGGATCTGTCCCGCGCGATCAATACCTTCGCCGCCCAGGACGTTGCGCAAGCCGGATCGGCATCCCTTGGTGAATGCGACCTGCTCGCCTTCCTCGACGGATCGATGGTCATGGATGACGTCGCCCTGGCTCAGGCGGCCGCCCAGGGCCAGACGTTCTTCGCCTCGACCGGTGACACCGGCAGCTCCTGTGCCGTAGCAGCAACCAACGGCGTGCCGGGTTCGGGACCGGCAGACACCGAATACCCCGCCTCCTCGACCTACGCAATTGGTGTTGGCGGAACCACGCTGGTGACAGACTCCTCGGATAACTACCAGAACGAGATCGCCTGGAACGCCGGGGGCGGAGGCACCAGTCCGGTTGAGAACAGCGGGTCCTGGCAGAACGGCGTGGTGCCATCCTCTACCGCCGGCGCCCGCGGATTGCCCGACATCGCCTTCGACGCTGACCCCAACACCGGTGCGCTGATCTACGTCGGCGGAGCACCCACCCAGATCGGTGGCACCAGCCTGTCCTCGCCGCTGGCGCTCGGCTCNTGGACGCGACTGCAGTCCGATCACCACAACAGCCTCGGCTTCGCTGCGCCCAAGCTCTACGGCATCTACAGCGCAGCGCAGACGGTTCCTCCGCTTCCCCCGACCACGGTGCCGACCAGCTACCACGACATCCTCGCCGGAATCAACGGCCTCTACAGTGCAACCCCCGGGTGGGACTACACCACCGGACTCGGCAGCTGGGACCTGAACAACCTGGACCAGGCCATCAAGTAGTCTCCCAGGGCGAAAACTCGGTCGTTGCGGGCCGCGAGGAAACCCTCTCGCTTGTCGGTGGAAGGGGACACGTCCAGGTCTTTTGGGCCACAACCAAGCCCGGCACTGTGTGGCAGTACCCGCGGTGGACCGCGGCAGGGCATGGCGTGCCAGCGCGTGCAGACGTGGGAGTTCTGGCCCCTGTGAAGCGCAGCCTCAACACCTTGCCACGGGTGAGCGACGGGAATCCTGGTCATTCATGACCAGGAAAATGTCAACAACAGGGGCCTGCTCGAGACCTCAAGACCACACCCCCGGCCGCAACGGCCGGGGGTGTGGCAACGGCAACCAATGTTGACCAGTTCCGGCAACCCAATTCTGATCACCTTCGTGGATATTGCTTCGTCGGTCCTGGGCACCGTCTTCGGCGCAATGGGGTCAGGGTCACCGTCGGGTCTTGGCGGGGGGCTTCCAGATGGCCATACCAGTTCGGGTCGCCCGCGCGCAACCCAGCGGCCGACCAAGTACCCCCAGGCTGGTGGTGGCCCTGCGCCTACATGGTGATCACTTCGCGCAAGCCAGGTGGCCACCCGCGGGAACGACGTCAGATGCGACCGATAGGTCGCACCATGGTTGTCCGGGTCGCCACGGCTGGCCGTTCCTGGCGTGGACCCGAAGACGAGCATCGACGCACAGCCCCAGGCATCTCAGGGGTTGGTGGAGTTGGCGGCGCCGAAACGCAGACCGTCCACCAGGAGCGTCACCAACCGTTGTGCCTGCTCCTGCCAACCCGCCTGCTCGCTGAACAGGCAGAATCCGCTCATGCCTCGCAGCACGTCTTCGGGGTCGGCATCGCCGCGCACCAGGCCTGCCTCGACCGCAGCGTGCACGAGCCGCGCCATCGACTCGTTGATGTGGGTTCGACTCTGGGCAAAGAGCTCGGAGTTGTCGTCGACCATGGACTTCAGCGCAACCGCCAGGCCACGCTTGGTGGCCACATAGCCCACGAATCGGCGCATCCACTCAGCCAGTGCTTCGTCCGCCGGCAGGGTCGCCAACAGCTCGTCAACGCCACCACACAGCAGGTCGACCTCGCGCCGGTAAACGTCGGCGATGAGCGCCCCACGAGTCGGGAAGTGGCGGTAGAGGGTGCCGATGCCGACGCCGGCGCGCCGGGCGATCTCGTCCAGTGGTGCCTCGACCCCCTGCTCAGCGAACTGGGCGGCGGCAACCGCAAGCAGGGCGTCCCGGTTGCGACGCGCGTCGGCGCGCAGCGGCCTGGCCTGACTCACCTCGGTGAGGTCGGTGCTCATCGCGTGCTCCTCTGCGCAGACGCACTTGCCAATCGGAGATACCCTCCGTATGGTTAACGGAGGGACCCTCCGGATAGTTACCGGAGGCAACGTCCGCTTGACCTCAAGATACCACTCCGCTTCGCCCAAGGAGATCTAGTGTCAGTCCAGACCACCTTCGACACGACCGAAACCGGCGCGCAACTGGAGGAATACCTCTTCGGCGCGGCCCAGACCCGACCGCGTCGACGCCTACTGCCCCACGGGCACCCCGGCCTGGTCCTTGCTGTAATCCTGACCTGTCAGCTCATGGTCGTGCTGGACTCGACGATCGTGAACATCGCGTTGCCCGACATCCAAGGCGCGTTGCACCTCTCCTCCGCCAACCTGTCCTGGGTGATCAACGCCTATACGCTGGCGTTCGGCGGCCTGCTGCTGCTGGGTGCACGAGCGGGTGACATCCTCGGGCGTCGGCGCACATTCCTGGTGGGCATCGGGATCTTCGTGGCCGCCTCGTTGGCCGGGGGCTTTGCCGTCGGCGCGCCCATGCTGCTGACCATGCGCGCACTGCAAGGGGTCGGCGCAGCCCTGGCTTCGCCCTCCGCACTGGCCCTGCTCATGACGATGTTTCCCGAGGGGCGCGCGCGAACCCGGGCCATCGGGCTCTACACCATGGTGTCGGTTGGCGGCGCCGCCGTTGGTCTGATGGCTGGCGGAATGCTCACCCAGTGGGCCTCGTGGCGCTGGGTCCTGTTCGTCAACGTGCCGATCGGCCTGGTCGTGCTGGTCCTGGCTCGCGCCGTACTGCCCGAGACCACCAGGCACATCGGCCGTTTCGACCTGGCCGGCGCTCTCACGTCGAGCGTCGGCATGGGAGCCCTCGTCTTCGGTTTGGTCCATGCCGCGTCCGACGGCTGGGGTGACACCACGACGCTCGTCTCCTTCGTTCTAGGTCTGGTACTGCTCGGGTCCTTCGTCGGGGTCGAGCTGCGTGCTCCGTCGCCGATCACACCCCTGCGGCTGTTCGCCGACCGGAACCGGGCCAGCTCGTACGTGACCCGGCTGTTCATGGTCGCCGGGATGATGGGGATGTTCTTCTTCCTCACGCTGTTCCTGCAGGATGTGCTCGGTTACAGCTCCTTGAAAACCGGTTTCGCATTCCTGCCGATGACGGTGCTGGTGTTCACCGGCTCTCAACTGAGCGCCCGCACCGCCCACCTGCTCAACGGCCGGGCCGTGATCCTGTTTGGGCTCACGTTCTCCATGACCGGTCTGCTCTGGCTCTCGCAGCTGTCACAGACCAGCGGCTACCAGGCGCTGCTGGGACCGCTCGTGCTGTTCGGCCTCGGCAACGGGCTGGCCTTCGTCCCACTGACCACCCTCTCCCTGGCCGGCGTCGACCGGCAGGACGCCGGCGCCGCATCCGGTCTCGTCAATGTCATGCAGCAGGTCGGCGGTGCTCTGGGTCTCGCGGTCCTGGTTACCGTCTTCTCGACCGTGAGCAAGAACGACGCAGCCCACAACACGACTGCCACGGCCTTGGCTCAGGCACACCACGCCTTTGTCGCCGGCGCCGACCGGGGCTTCTTAGTGGCCGCAACACTGCTGGCGACAAGCTGGCTGTTGGTGGCGGTAGTCGTGCGCACCCCGCAAAGCGCAGTAGGCGCCGTTCCAGCAATCGTCGACTGACCACCACCGTGACCACGATGCTCAGGTCCCAGTCATGGCTGGACCTGAGCATCGTCGTGTCCAAGACCACGGACGTCTCCGTCGCCAACCCCCTGAACTGACAGTTGGTAGCCCCAAGCATGGCCCCGACCCGGCAGAAGCCTGAGCGTGAGCCTGCCAGACGAAGACATAGCCGTCCTTGACGAGCGCGCCCAAACCCGCGGTCCAAGCTCTCGTTCTGCGGCCCCCAGCACGCGATCCACCTGCTCGCCACGCTGATCTCGGACAGCCAACCCATCGGCGGGCACGTGGGAGTCGTCGGGCGCTCAAGGGTTGTGGGAGGCCACGGCGACCGATGGGCCCGCCGACGCAGCGCGGTGAGGTACGTCTGAGTGATCCGGAGCTGAGTGACCTGGAGCCGGAGCGAGGTAGTGAAACCAACAAGTGCCGGGCCGCGATCATCGTGAACGCGTCGTCTGGGCCTGAGCGTTGCAAATCACCTCGGGGCGTCGGTGGACGGTTTGTCCGGGTAAAGCCCAGCGGTGAGACACACCAACATGTTGGGTCGTATCTGCCGCGTAGTCTGGCACCGGAGACGGTTGGAATCTGAAGAGGAGCAGCGGCATGGGCACGGAGGGCACGACAGGTTCATCGGGCCGGGGCGATGGTTCCCCCGCGAATGTCGTGCTAACCATGACCCCGATGCAAGCTAAGGCGTTGGCCACGCTGATCGGCCGTAGCGCCAGGCATGGCTCCGGGCTCGACGCCATACGAATTGCGCTGATACGTGGGGCTTCTGAAGTGACCTCTCGGGAACCATCATCTGCTGCGGCTGTTCTCGCCGCGACCAAGGCATTTGTCGCCGGCGCACAGGTCGACATTGCGGCCGCTCGCGAGGCGAAGTATGTGGCCAAATCTGCCGCCGCCACCAAAAAGTCAGTGGTAGCCGCGGCTCTCATGACTGCCGAAGCTGCCTCACACGCCCGCAACGTGAAGGCAGGCGCCACTGCCTGTGCGGCTCTCAACATGGCGGACACGGCCGCCCAGACGGCTAGCGGCATACAGACTCGGGCCGATGCCCTCGCCGT
>JGI24140J50213_10000455_pt1 | contig 19111 bp, 20 predicted proteins | sample BarGraIncu00222A_FD_50213 | JGI IMG/M metagenome (IMG submission 50213)
GTCCACGTCTTCGACTTCACTTCGAAGCAGAAGGGCGAAAAGGCCGTCACCCCCACCTCCACTTCCAGGACCCTCGCCACATGAGCAGCAAGCTAGTCGACAAGATCGCCATCGTCACCGGGGCCGCCAGTGGAATCGGCAAGGAGATCGCCGCCACCTACGCCCGCGAGGGCGCGAAAGTCGCCATCGCCGACATGAACATGGCGGCCGCGCAGGCCGCGGCCGACGAGCTGAAGGCGAGTGGCGCCAGCGCGATGGCCATCGCCGCCGACGTCACCGACGAGGCGCAGGTCAATGCCGCCGTCGCCGCGGTCGTGCAGGCCTGGGGCGGCGTCGACATCCTGGTCAGCAACGCCGGCATCCAGATCGTCCATCCGCTCGAGGAGTTTCCCTTCGCCGAGTGGAAGAAAATGATTGCCATCCACCTCGACGGCGCCTTCCTGACGACCAAGGCCTGCCTGCCGCACATGTATGCCTCGGGCCGCGGCGGCTCGATCATCTACATGGGATCGGTGCACTCCAAGGAAGCGTCGATGCTGAAGGCGCCCTACGTCGCGGCCAAGCACGGCCTGATCGGCCTGGCCAAGGTCATCGCCAAGGAAGGCGCCAAGTACAAGGTGCGCGCGAACGTGATCTGCCCGGGCTTCGTGCGCACGCCGCTGGTCGACAAGCAGATCCCCGAGCAGGCGAAGGCGCTCGGCATGAGCGAAGACGACATCATCAAGAAGGTGATGCTCAAGGAGACCGTCGACGGGGAGTTCACGACGGTCGCCGACGTCGCCGAAGTGGCGCTGCTGTTCGCGAGCTTTCCGAGCAACGCGCTCACCGGCCAGTCGCTGGTCGTGAGCCACGGCTGGTTCATGCAGTAAGGTGCCTTCTGAAAATGCGGTCCTCGCGCACTGGCCCGAAGGCTCCCCTGGCGCCCGTGTAGGACGGCGGAGGCCGTAGCGACCGCTTCCGCTCCGACAACAACTCGCTCTCCTTGCCCGCGACGCCCAGACGCGCCACGGCCTACGCTTGTCGCCACGAATTCCGCAATCGCGGGCATCGAGACAACGAGGAGAGCGTGATGACACTCGGAACCATTCTGTTGATCGTGTTGGTCCTGCTTCTGGTGGGCGCCCTGCCGAGCTGGGGCTACAGCACCGGCTGGGGCTACGGGCCGAGCGGCGGGCTGGGCCTCGTGCTCCTCATCGTCGTCGTCCTGCTGGTCATGGGAAAGATCTAGATCCGGCCCGGGTGACGACATGGGCCCGCAGCGCGGGCCATTTTCATGGGCGGCGCTACCATAGCCGCCGATGGACAGCCTTGACCTTCAAGTACTCGGCCAGGCGCGCGACTGGCGCCGCGACGGCCACGGCGTCTGGCTCGTCACGGTGCTCGAGACCTGGGGCTCGGCACCGCGCCCGCCCGGCGCGTTGCTCGCGATGCGCGACGACGGCCTCGTCGTCGGCTCGGTTTCGGGCGGCTGTGTCGAAGACGACCTGATCGACCGGGTCCGCAACGGCGAGCGCGTCAGCACGCCCTCGCTCATCGCCTACGGGGTGACGAAAGAGGAAGCGGCGCGCTTCGGCCTGCCCTGCGGCGGCAACCTGCGTCTCGTCCAAGAGCCGCTCCTCGAGACGCGCTGGATCGACGAGGTGCTCGAGCGCACGACGCAGCACCAGCTGGTCGCTCGGGTCCTCGATCTGGGCAGCGGGCAGGTACGCGTCGAGGCGGCAACGCGCGGCGAGGCCTTCTCGTTCGACGGCAGGCAGCTGCGCGCGCTCTACGGCCCGCGCTGGCGCATGCTCGTCATCGGCGCCGGGCAGCTGTCGCGGGCGCTGGCGCAGATGGCCCTCAGCCTCGACTTCGAGGTCATCGTCTGCGACCCGCGCGAGCAATACCACCTGACCTGGGACGTGCCGGGAACGACCTTCAGCAAGGCGATGCCCGACGACCTCGCGATCGAGCTGCAGCTCGATCCACACAGTGCCGTCGTCGCCGTCACGCATGACCCGAAGCTCGACGACATGGTTCTCCTCGAAGCGCTGAAGTCGCCGGCCTTCTATGTCGGCGCGCTCGGTTCGCGCGGCAACACTGCCAAGCGCAAGGAACGCCTGGCGCTTTTCGACCTGAGCGCGGCCGAGATCGCGCGGCTGCACGGTCCGATCGGCCTCGACATCGGCAGCCGCACACCGGCCGAGATCGCCGTTTCGATCCTCGCCGAGGTCGTGGCGGTGCGCAACGGCGTCGCGCTGAAGCAGAAGAAGCCCGCCGCGGCGGCCGCGTGAGCGGCATGCACTGACGGCGCTAGGCGTGATCCGCTGGCTGCGCGGCGCCGACGATCCGCTGCCCGACGCGCGGTTCGCACTCGGCACGACGAGCGAGGCGCCCGGCCTCGTCGCCGCCGGCAGCGACCTCGGCCCGAAGCGCCTCGCAGAAGCCTACGCGAAAGGCATCTTTCCCTGGTACAGCGAGGGCCAGCCGATCCTGTGGTGGTCACCCGACCCGCGCATGGTGCTGCTGCCGGCCGAGTTCAAGCTCGCGCGGTCGCTGCGCAAGACGTTGCGCCGCTTCGTCTCTGCGCCGAGCTGCGAGATACGCATCGACAGCGACTTTCGCAGCGTCATCGCCGCCTGCGCGACGGCGGCGCGCGAGGGCGAGCCGGGTACCTGGATTGGCGCCGCGATGATCGAGGCCTATTGCACGTGGCACGAGCGCGGCCGGGTGCACAGCGTCGAGACCTGGATCGACGGCGAGCTCGCGGGTGGCCTCTACGGCGTATCGCTCGGCCGCTTCTTCTTCGGCGAATCGATGTTCACCCGGCGCACCGACGCGTCGAAGATCGCGCTCGCCGCGCTGATCGCCTTCTGCCGCGAACACGCGATCGAGACGATCGATTGCCAGCAGCGCACCGCCCACCTGGCTTCCTTCGGCGGCCGCGAGCTGCCGCGCGCCGAGTTCATGGCGCGACTGGGCGCCGCGCTGGCGCTGCAACCGGTAGCCGATTGGACCTATGATTTGCGGATGTGGTCGCAACTCGGCATCGATATCGAAGGCGCCTCCGCATCGTGATGACGCACCCCAAGGAACTTCCGCTCGCCTCGCTTCAGTTCTACGCGACCGCGCCGTATCCATGCAGCTACATTCCCGGGCGGATGGCGCGCTCGCAGGTCGCCACGCCGAGCCACCTGATCCACGCCGACGCGTATTCGGGCCTGGTCGCGAACGGCTTTCGGCGCAGCGGCATGTTCACCTACCGGCCATATTGCGACGGCTGCCGCGCCTGTCTGCCGCTGCGCGTTCCGGTCGCCACCTTCCGGCCGACGCGCAGCCAGCGTCGGGCGCAGCGCGCGCACGGACGACTCGAGGCGCGCGTCCTGCGCCTCGGCTTCGTCGCCGAGCACTACCAGCTCTACCTGCGCTACCAGGCCGGCCGCCACATCGGCGGCGGCATGGACCACGATTCGATCGACCAGTACACGCAGTTCCTGCTGCAAAGCCGCGTCAACTCGCGCCTGGTCGAGTTCCGCGAGCCCGGAACCGACGGCGGCCCGGGATCGCTCAAGATGGTCTCGATCCTCGACGTGCTCAACGACGGCCTGTCGGCCGTCTACACTTTCTTCGAGCCCGAGCCGAAGACCAGCTACGGGACGTACAACGTGCTCTGGCAGATCGAGCAGACGCGCCTCCTCGGCCTGGACCGCGTCTACCTGGGCTACTGGATCGACGGCTCGAGCAAGATGGCCTACAAGGCGCAGTTCGGCCCGCACGAGTTGCTCGTCGGTGGCGTCTGGAGAGCGGCCGGGGAGGCATGATCATGGAGTTCAACGTTACGCGCGAGCAGTGGATCGACCGCTTCGTCATGCGGATGAGCATCCTGAAGAGCGGCGCCGAACCGGCGGCCTTCGTCGCGCTCGCGACGCGCCTGTGGCCGACCCGCGGCCAGCTCGCACCCGAAGCGGCGGCCGACTCCGAGTTCGCAGCGCACGGCAGCACCGATCCGTTCGAGAGCACCGAGCGCTTCGAGCGCACCGAGCGCATCCCGGTCGAGCGGGTGCAGACAGCCGACGAGTACGTGCGCGACAGCGACGAGTGGATCGCCCGCTGCGTGGCGCGCGTGTTGCAGCTCGACCCGATCATCAAGGCCGATGAAGCGCGTCGCTCGGTGAGCGACCTCGCCCAGCTCGACCGCTGGCGCCTGATGAAGCCCGAAGCCGCGGCCGACCAGCTCTACACGCCGATCAACGTCAAGCCGGGTTAGGCCTGCGCCGATGATCCATTTCGTCCTGCACGACGCCAAGGACACCGTCGCGGTCGTCGTCGTCGAGGGAGTGAAGGCCGGCATGGCCCTCGACGGCTGGATCATGGATGAGGACACGACGGCGCACGTCCAGGCACGCCAGGACATCCCGATCGGGCACAAGGTCGCGCTGAAGGACATGAACCCCGGCGACACGGTATTGAAGTACGGCGTCGACATAGGCAAGGTGGTCGCGCCGATCAAGGCCGGCGAACACGCTCACGTGCACAACATCAAGACCAAACGCTGGTAGACGCTCTCGGCTCGTGCCCGCCGAAGCGAATCGAAGGAACTTGCATGTCTGCGGTCTCGAGCAAATCCACCTTCCTCGGCTATCGACGCGCGAACGGCCGCGTCGGCGTGCGCAACCACGTCGTCGTCCTGCCGCTCGACGACCTGTCGAACGCCGCGGCCGAGGCGGTCGCCAACAACATCAAGGGCGCACTCGCGATCCCGCATCCGTACGGGCGGCTGCAGTTCGGCGCCGACCTCGAGCTGCATTTCCGCACGTTGATCGGCGCCGGCTGCAACCCGAACGTCGCCGCCGTCGTCGTCATCGGCATCGAGGACAGCTGGACGAAGAAGGTCACCGACGGCATCGCCGCGACCGGCAAGCCCGTGGCCGGCTTCGGAATCGAAGGCCACGGCGACCACGACACGATCATGCGCGCCTCGAAGGCGGCGCGCGAGTTCGTGCAGTGGGCGAGCGAGAAACAGCGCGAGGCCTGCCCGATCCAGGACCTGTGGGTCTCGACCAAGTGCGGCGAAAGCGACACGACCTCGGGCTGCGGCTCGAATCCGACCGTCGGCAACGCCTTCGACAAGCTGCATCCGCTCGGCACGACGCTGTGCTTCGGCGAGACGACCGAGCTCACCGGCGGCGAGCAGATCGTCGCCGCGCGCTGCGCCAACGACGAAGTGCGCAAGAAGTTCATGTTCATGTTCGACCGCTACCAGGACGTCATCAACCGACACAAGACGAGCGACCTGTCGGACTCGCAGCCGACCAAGGGCAACATCGCCGGCGGCCTGACGACGATCGAGGAAAAGGCGCTCGGCAACATCCAGAAGATCGGCAAGACCTGCACGGTCGACGGCGTCATCGACAAGGCCGAGGTGCCGACGCACCCGGGCCTGTGGTTCATGGATTCGTCGAGCGCCGCCGCCGAGATGGTGACGCTGTGCGCCGCGTCGGGCTACGCCGTGCACTTCTTCCCGACCGGACAGGGCAACGTGATCGGCAACCCGATCCTGCCGGTGATCAAGGTCTGCGCCAATCCGAGGACGGTGCGCCTGATGAGCGAGCACGTCGACGTCGACACCTCGGGCCTGCTGCAGCGCGAGATGACGCTCGACCAGGCGGGCGACCGGCTGCTCGAATGCATGCTGCGCACTGCGAACGGCCGCCTCACCGCCGCGGAAGCGCTGGGCCACCGCGAGTTCGTGATGACGCGCTTGTACGAATCGGCTTGATGCCGGCGAGGCGCGCCGGGCGCGCTCAGGTCTTGCTCTGCATCGCCTGGGCGGCGCGCCTCTTCAATTCGTCCGGCGCGACGTCCTCGACGTGCGTCGCGATCCAGATCGTGTTGCCGGTCGGCTCCTTGACGCCGCCCGCGCGATCGCCATAGAACTGGTTGGCCGGCTTCGACACGACAGTGCCGCCGGCGCGGACCGCGCGCTCGAACACGGCATCGGCATCCTCGACGTAGAAGTGCAGCATGACCGGCGTCGGCCCCTGCGGCTCCATCGCCTCGCTCAGCATGATCACCGAATCGCCGACCCGAATCTCGGTGTGGCCGATCTTTCCGTCAGGCCGGATCAGTTGCTCGGTGGTCGTGGCGCCGAAGACGGCGGACATGAATTCGATGAACTTGGGCGCGTCCTTGACCATCAGGTACGGCGTGACCGTGTGGTATCCGTCGGGAACCGGTTTCACAGGCATGGCAGTCTCCTTGAACGACGTCGAGCGGCGGCGGCTTGCCGCAACGGGAATCGTCTTCGTCGGCAACTTGCGTGCCGAGATTTCGATGCCCTCGCGAACCCTCGGCCGGGCATTTCCTTTGCCGGGTCGCCGGCGCCCGGTTCGGGCGAGCGCCCTCTGGCTTGGCCGGCCCGCATCCACAGTACAGCTACAGGCGAAAGTAGTACGAGGCGGCCAGCCATGCGAGGACGAACGGCCCCAGGGTCAAGGCGGCGACGAGGGGCCCGACATACCACCGTTCGGCCCATTTGATCGCGCGAGTGTCGGCGGGCTCGATGCTGAAGACGCTCGGCCGGGTCTCGAGGTCTTCCTGCGGACACTGGGCATCCATTGGTAGTTGCCCCCAGCCTATTCCGTCACATCGAATGGCCAGGCCGACCTGACTTCAGCAGCGGCCGCCGCGGAATTCAGGCGCCACCCGATGCGGCGCAGGACCTTCGCCGAGCGTTGAATGCGCGTCTCCATCGCCGGCTCCGGGCGCTGGAGCCGGTACGCAGGGAGCGGCGAGACCGGTGCCAGGCCGTCGATCGCCGTCCGCGACGGAGGTACTTCGCCAGTCATTTCCGGGGCCGGAAGGCAAGGAACATACCGGCGCAAAAGTGACGAGATGCGCACCCCGCATGTGAGGGGGATTGCTGATCCATCCCGATGTTGGCGCTGCCATCGCACGGCGGCCGGTGCAACCGCTACTGGCGACGCGTCCCACCGGCCTGAGCCCGACCCGATGCCGGGTCCGTCTCAGCCGCCATTCCAGGATCGCTACTGCGAGCGCCGATGAAGGCGCGCTCGCGAGCCGACTCGGCATAGACGCGTGTGCCGCGGCGCTGGTACGCGGAGGTGCGCAACGGGCTCAGGAGCCGCCGTCGGCGGGCGTCTTCTTATGCGGCAGGTTGATCCAGACCACCTGGACACCGCTGCGCAAAGCGGCACGATTGACCGCTGCTACACGTGCAGAGTCCGTTTTGTCGATCGCCGGCGGCAACGAACCGCAGCCGACCAGCGCCAAGAGGGGAAGAACGCTCAGCGCCAAGTGTTTCATGGGTGTCACTCGCAGACACGGCGATCCCCAAATCTAGACCCCGGGGCGTCAACGGCTGGATCGCCCGCTCTTCATTGGTGGGCGGTGCAGGTTTCGAACCTGCGACCCCGTCCGTGTGAAGGACGTGCTCTACCCCTGAGCTAACCGCCCGTTCGGCGGCGCAAACCCGAGCCGCCGACGGAAGAATTTCATTGTGCCATGGCCTCGCTCGCGACCGAGCGCCACACGGTGTGCCCGCCGCTCGCCTTGTCGATCCCGGAGAGAACCGCCTCGTGCGCCGCGACCTCGTCTTCGTCGGCAGAGATGACGACGAGTGCGAGCCCGCTGAAGTCGATCGGCCGCGCCGCCAGCTCGGCGGCGAGCGCGTCGGCGGCGTCGATGACGAGCGAATCCTGGCCGCGGGTCATGCGGATGTAGACCTCGGCGAGCAGGCCGGCGTCGAGGAGCGCGCCGTGCAGGTTGCGGCCCGAGTTGTTGACCTCGAAACGCTTGCAAAGCGCATCGAGGGAGTTCGACTTGCCGGGGAACGAATCGCGCGCCATCGACAAGCTGTCGATGATGCGCACCTCGTGCGCCTGGAACGTCGGCCGGCCGATGCGGCGCAGCTCGGCGTCGAGGAAGCCGACGTCGAACGCGGCGTTGTGGATGACGATCTCGGCGCCGCGGACGAATTCGAGCAGCTCGTCGGCGATGGCCGCGAAGAGCGGCTTGTCGGCGAGGAAATCCTCGCTCAGGCCGTGCACCTTGATCGCGTCCTCGTGGCTGCGCCGCTCGGGGTTCACGTAGAGGTGCAGGTTCCTTCCCGTCAGGCGGCGGTTCACCAGCTCGACGCAGCCGATCTCGATGATGCGGTCGCCCGACTCGGGGCTGAGCCCGGTCGTCTCGGTATCGAGGAAGATCTGGCGCAGCTCCATCCGGCGTCGGCTCAGGGAAGCGTGGCCGCCGACAAGGGCGCGGTCGCACCGCTGCGCGGCTCGCGCCCGCGACCCCACAGCCACAGGGCGATTCCGGCGACGATCATCGGCACGCACAGCCACTGGCCCATGCTCATGTTCAAGGCCAGGAGACCGAGGAAGCTGTCGGGCTCGCGGAAGAATTCGGCGACGAAGCGAAGCACGCCGTAGCCGACGAGGAACGCGCCCGAGACCTGGCCCAGGCCGCGCGGCTTCTTGCCGTAGACCCAGAGCACGACGAAGAGCAGCAGGCCCTCGAGGGCGAACTGGTAGAGCTGCGACGGATGGCGCGGCAAGGCCGATCCCGATTGCGGAAAGACCATTCCCCAGGGCAGGTCCGGGCTCGCGAAGCGTCCCCACAGCTCACCGTTGATGAAGTTACCGATGCGCCCGGCGGCAAAGCCCGTCGGCACGCAAGGCGCGACGAGATCGGTCACCTCGAGAAAGTGGCGCTTCCTCGATCGCGAAAACAGGGCAATCGCCACGATCACACCGAGCAAGCCGCCGTGGAAGGCCATGCCCCCCTTCCAGACGGCGAAGATCTCTAGCGGGTGCGCCGCGTACCAGCCCGGCTTGTAGAACAGCACGTATCCGAGCCGCCCGCCGATCACGGTGCCGAGCACGCCGTAGAAAAGGAGGTCCTCGACTTCGCGCCGCGACCAGCCGGTGGCTGCGAACTGCGGCAGCCGGGACCGCCGTACGGCCAGGAACAGGAACAGCGCAAAGCCGACGAGATAGGTCAGCCCGTACCAGTGGATCGCGATCGGCACGCCGATCTTCGAAAGGTCGAGAGCGATCGGGTCGAACTGGGGATGAACGAGCATGCGGCGATGATACGGTCGGCGTTTCCAGCCAGTCGCCGCCGTATAGTTCCTGACGATCTTTGCACTGACACGAGGCTGCGATGCCGAGCAACCGCCGTTCCCGCCACATCACCGAGGGCGTCGCCCGCGCGCCGAACCGGTCGATGTACTACGCCCTCGGCTACGAAGAGGGCGACTTCACGAAGCCGATGATCGGCGTCGCCAACGGCCACTCGACGATCACGCCGTGCAACTCCGGGCTGCAGAAGCTCGCCGACGCCGCCGTCGCCGGGATCGAGGAAGCGGGAGGCAACGCGCAGATCTTCGGCACGCCGACGATCTCGGACGGCATGGCGATGGGCACCGAGGGAATGAAGTACAGCCTCGTCTCGCGCGAGGTGATCGCCGACTGCATCGAGACCTGCGTCGGCGGCCAGTGGATGGACGGCGTGCTCGTGGTCGGCGGCTGCGACAAGAACATGCCGGGCGGAATGATGGGCATGCTGCGCGCCAACGTGCCGGCGATCTACGTCTACGGCGGCACCATCCTGCCCGGACGCTGGCAAGGCCAGGACCTCAACATCGTCAGCGTCTTCGAGGCGGTCGGCCAGTTCACGGCCGGGCGCATGAGCCAGACCGATTTCACAGAGATCGAGCGCCGGGCGATCCCCGGCAGCGGCTCGTGCGGTGGCATGTACACGGCCAACACGATGAGCTCGGCCTTCGAGGCGCTCGGCATGAGCCTGCCCTATTCGAGCACGATGGCCAACGTCGAGGACGAGATCGCTGCCAGCGCGAAGGCGGCGGCGCGCGTCCTCGTCGAGGCGGTGCGTCGCGACCTGAAGCCGCGCGACATCGTGACCCGGAAGAGCATCGAGAATGCCGTCGCCGTCATCATGGCCATCGGCGGCTCGACGAACGCGGTGCTGCACTTCCTCGCCATCGCCCACGCCGCCGGCGTCGAGTGGTCGATCGACGACTTCGAGCGCGTGCGCAAGAACGTACCGGTGCTGTGCGATCTGAAGCCCTCGGGCAAGTACCTGGCGATCGACCTGCATCGCGCCGGCGGCATTCCGCAGGTGATGAAGGTGCTCCTCGAAGCCGGCCGCCTGCACGACGACTGCATCACGATCACCGGCAAGACCGTCGCCGAGACGCTCGCCGAGCTGCCCGCCGTGCCGCGTGCCGACCAGGACGTGATCCGGCCGATCGACCGGCCGATGTACGAGCACGGCCACCTTGCCATCCTGAAAGGCAACCTGTCGCCCGAAGGCGCGGTGGCGAAGATCACCGGCCTGAAGAACCCGGTCATGACGGGCCCGGCGCGCGTCTTCGACGACGAGCAGTCGGCGCTGGCGGCGATCATGGACCGGCGCATCGTCCCCGGCGACGTCATGGTGCTGCGCTACCTCGGACCGAAAGGCGCGCCGGGGATGCCGGAGATGCTCGCGCCGACGAGCGCGTTGGTCGGCCAGGGCCTCGGCGAGTCGGTCGGCATCGTCACCGACGGGCGTTTTTCCGGCGGCACCTGGGGCATGGTCGTCGGCCACGTCGCGCCCGAGGCCTACGCCGGAGGAACGATCGCCCTGATCGAGGAAGACGACCCGATCACGATCGACTCGCACCGCCTCCTGCTCCAGCTCGACGTCGGCGACGCCGAGCTCGCCCGGCGCCGCTCCGCCTGGCGGGCGCCGGCGCCGCGCTACACGCGCGGCGTGCTCGCCAAGTTCGCGAAGAACGCGTCGAGCGCGAGCCGCGGAGCCGTCCTCGACGACGACTGACGGCCGGGCGCCGGGCCGCTCCCAAGCCCGGCCCGCCTTGCAGGCCGCGGCGTTGCGAGACGCAACGCCTCCTCGTGCCGTCCAATGCCGGCGCGGGCCGGCATGGAGCCGCGGCACTTGGCCCCCGGGAGGCAGCGACCGCAGAGAGCCCGGCTAGCGCTGCTGCTTTTGCGCCTTGCGCCGGGCGCGCGTGTCCATCCCGAGTGCGGCGAGGTTCTCCTTGCGCCGGTCCTTCTTCTTCTTCTCCATGCGGTCCATCTCGCGCCGCTTGTTCAAGCCCGACACGTCGGAGTAGACCCACCAGGCGGCGGCGAAGATGAACGGCACGGTGAACTTCCACAGGTCGCCGAAGAAGTCCCAGTTCCAGGCGCCGAACGGGCCGATGTTGGCCAGGTTCAGGACGATCAGCAGAACGCCGACGATGACGAAAAACATGGAAGCTCTCCCGAGGCGGAGGCGAGACGGCTGACACCGCCCCTTCCGCTATGCTGATGGTAGCCGAGCGACGCGGCTCGCCACCCTGAAAACACCGCCTTGAAACCGCTGCTCCTCGCGCCGTTCGTGATTGCCTGCATGGCGGGCGCGCCGGCGTCGGCGAGCCCCGAGTTGGCGCAGAAGAAGAACTGCATGTCGTGCCACCAGGTCGACGCCAAGCTGATCGGGCCCGCCTACAAGGACGTCGCCGCCAAGTATGCCGGCCAGGCCGACGCGCCGGCCCGGCTGGCGCAGAAGGTGATCAAGGGCGGCTCGGGCGTCTGGGGCGCCGTGCCGATGCCCGCCAACCAGCAGGTGAGCGAAGCCGAAGCGAAGCAGCTCGTGCAGTGGATCCTGTCGCTGAAGTGATCGCCTCAGAGTCAGCTTGAAGGGATCGCCGCGCGCACTTCGGCCGCAAGCGCGAAGCGATCGCCGAAGGTCGCCGCCAGCTCATCGGCACGGGCGAGAAATCGCTCGCGGCCCTCGGAGGCGATGAACTGGATGGCCCCGCCCGTCCACGCCGGAAAGCCGATGCCCAGGATCGACCCTATGTTCGCCTCGTGTGCGCTCGTGAGCACGCCTTCGGCCAGGCAGCGCGCCGTCTCGATCGACTGCGGGTAGAGAAAGCGCCGCTTCAGCGTCTCGATATCGGGTAGCGCTCTGCCCTCCGCCGTCTTCTCGAACGTCGCCTTCAGACCCGGCCAGAGGCGCTTCGCCTGGCCGGGCGGGTAGTCGTAGAAGCCGGCGCCGGCGGCACGCCCGGGGCGCTTGAACTCCTTGACCATGCGCTCGACGACGCGCTCGCCGGCCGACAGCGAATGGACCTTTCCTTCGGCCGCGAGATCGGTGCGCGTCTGCTCCATCACGTGCACGGACAAGGCGAGCGAGGTCTCGTCGAGCACGGCGAGCGGGCCGACCGGCATCCCCGCGGCGAGCGCGGCGTGCTCGACGAGCGGCGCCGCGATTCCCTCGGCGAGCATCGCCGCGCCTTCCATGACGAAGGTGCCGAAGACGCGGCTCGTGAAGAAGCCGCGCGAGTCGTTGACGACGATCGGCGTCTTGCCGATCGCGGCGACGTAGTCGATGGCGCGGGCGATCGTCTCGTCGCTCGTCTTCGCGCCGCGGATGATCTCGACGAGGCGCATCTTGTGTACCGGCGAGAAGAAGTGCAGGCCGACGAAGCGCTCCGGCACCGCGCTCGCGGCGGCGAGGCCGGTGATCGGCAAGGTCGAGGTGTTGCTCGCGAACACGCCGCCCGGCGCCAGCATCCGCTCGGCTTCGCGCGTCACCTGAGCCTTCAGTTCGCGCTTCTCGAACACCGCTTCGATGATCAGGTCGCAGCCGTCGAGGGCGCGGACATCACCGGCCGGCGTGACGAGGCCGAGCAGCCGGCTCTCGCGCGCCGCGTCCATCCGGCCCTTGGCGACCTGCGGCGCGGTGATCCGGCGCACCGCGGCGAGGCCCGCTTCGGCCTTCTCGAGCGAGACGTCCTTCAGCACGACGGCGATGCCGCGTGCCGCGTTGGCGTGGGCGATTCCCGCGCCCATCATCCCGGCGCCGAGGATGCCGACCTTCTTCGGCTTCCACAGCGCGAAGCCGGCGGGCCGCGACTTGCCCGACTTGATCGCGTTGAGGTCGAAGAAGAACGCCTGGATCATGTTCTTCGTCGTCTGCCCGACCATGATCTTGGCGAGCTTGCGGCTTTCGATCCGCGTCGCCGTGTCGTAGTCGACCATCGCGCCCTCGACCATGGTTTCGAGGATCGCCTCGGCCGCCGGATAGAGATGCCGAGTCTTCTGCAGCAGCACGGCCGGCGCGACGACGAGGCCTGCGGCGATCTTCGGATTCGTCGGCGTCCCGCCGGGCATCTTGTAGTCGCGGCGATCCCACGGCTGCTGCGCGCCCGGATTGGCGGCGATCCAGGCGAGCGCCTGCACCCGCAGCTCGTCGACCGACGCGCCGAGGCCGTCGACCCAGCCGAGCTCGACCGCCTCGCGCGGACCGAAGAGCTTGCCTTCGAGGAGGTACGGCTGCGCCGCCATCAGGCCGAGCTGGCGCACCGTCTTCGTGATGCCGGTGGCGCCGGGAATCAGTCCCAACGTCACCTCGGGCATGCCGAAGCGGATCGCCGCGTCGTCGAGCGCGAAGCGCGCGTGCGCGGCGAGCGCGACCTCCCAGCCTCCGCCGAGCGCGGCACCGTTGAGGATCGCGACGACTGGCCGGCCGAAGGTTTCGATCTTGCGGTACGCCGCCTTGATCGCCTCGATCTCGGCGAACCCGGGTGCAGCGTCCTCGGCCTTCAGCGTCAGGACGTGCTTGAGCGCGGCGCCGGCGAAGAAGGTCGATTTCGCCGAGGCGAGGAGGACGCCCTTGATGCGCTCCTTGTCGCGCTCGAGCTGCGCCGCGACCTCGGCAAGTTCGCGCTGCCATTCGAGCGTCATCGTGTTGACGGGCGCGCCGGGGGCGTCGAAGGTGACCGTCGCGATGCCGTCGGCATCGATCTCGTAGTGGATCGTGTTCATGTCAGTGGTCCGATGGGCTGCGCGCCACGTTGCTGGCGGAGGGTCGCCGGGGCCAGGAGCATCGGGCGGGGGGCTCCGCTCATGTCCCCCGAGCCGCCGCTGCGCGCCGGCTCTCCTCCTTTACTTCGCCGCGCCCCCCACCCGACGCTCCTGGCCCGACCGGTTCGTGCGAGCGAGCAGAGACGATCGGTGCAGGATCGGGGCGATGGGGCGCTCTGTGGAGCGAAGTGAAGGAGGAGGCGTCGGCCGCAGGCCGGCGCCGGGGACGTGAGCACAACAGAGCGCCCCGTCGCCCCGATCCCTCAACGAAGCATCCCGAGAACACCCTACACACGCTCGACGATCGTCGCGATGCCCATGCCGCCGCCGACGCACAGCGTCACGAGGCCGCGCTTGAGCTGGCGCCGCTCCAGCTCGTCGAGCAGCGTGCCGACGAGCATCGCGCCGGTCGCGCCGAGCGGGTGTCCCATCGCGATGGCGCCGCCATTGACGTTGACCTTCTCGGCCGGAACGCCCATCTCGCGCATGAAGCGCATCGGCACGACGGCGAAGGCTTCGTTGACCTCGAAGAGATCGATGTCGTCGATCGTCAGGCCGGCCTTGGCGAGGACCTTCCTCGTCGCCGGCATCGGCCCGGTCAGCATGATGGTCGGGTCGGCGCCCGAGAGGGCCGTCGCGACGACGCGGCCGCGCGGCGTCAGGCCGAGCTCGCGACCCTTCGCCTCGCTGCCGATCAGGACGGCGGCGGCGCCGTCGACGATTCCCGACGAGTTGCCGGCAGTGTGCACGTGCTCGATGCGCTCGACCTGCGGGTAGCGCGCCAGCGCGACGGCGTCGAACCCCATCGCGCCGAGGTCGGCGAAAGCGACCTTGAGCGAGGCGAGGCCCTCGAGCGTCGTGCGCGGCTTGATGAACTCGTCGCGCTCGAGGACGGTCAGGCCGATCTCGTCGTCGACGCTCAGCACCGAGCGGTCGAAGTGCCCGGCCGCCTGCGCCGCCGCGGCGCGCTGCTGAGAGCCGAGCGCGTAGCGGTCGACGTCTTCGCGGCCCCAGCCGGCGAGCGTGGCGATCAGGTCGGCGCCGATCCCCTGCGGGACGAAGCCGGTCGCGATGTTGGTCGCGGGGTCCTGCGCCCAGGCACCACCGTCGGAGCCGATGGCGACTCGCGACATGCTCTCGACGCCGCCGGCGACGACCATGTCTTCCCAGCCGCTCGCCACCTTCTGCGCCGCGAGGTTCACCGCCTCGAGACCCGAGGCGCAGAAGCGGTTGATCTGCATGCCGGCGACCTTGACGTCCCAGCCGGCCTTCAGCGCGGCGGTCTTGGCGATCACCGAGCCCTGCTCGCCGACCGGCGAGACCACGCCCATGACGACGTCGTCGAGCTGCGCCGGATCGAAGCCATGGCGCTTCTGCAGCTTGACGAGCAGGCCGGCGAGCAGGTCGACCGGCTTGACCTCGTGCAGGCTGCCATCCTTCTTGCCCTTGCCACGCGGCGTGCGAATCGCGTCGAAAATCATCGCTTGTGTCATCGTCGTCTCCCGCATTGACAAGCCATTATCCGGCTGTGCAAACTCGTCGTCACCTTACCAAGCAAGCGCTTGGTTGAACACCCTCCTATGCCGAGCTACCGATCGATCTTTCGCGCCGACCTGTTCTCCGGCCGCGTCGCCATCGTCACCGGCGGCGGCTCGGGAATCGGCCGCTGCACGGCGCACGAGCTGGCTTCGCTCGGCGCCCGGGTCGCCATCGTCGGCAGGACGGTCGACAAGCTCGAGACGGTGCGCCGCGAGATCGAGGCCGAGGGCGGGACGTGCACGACGCACGGCGCCGACATCCGCGACGAAGCCGCCGTGCAATCGACCGTCGCCGCCGTGCTCGAGGCGCACGGGCGCATCGATGCGCTCGTCAACAACGCCGGCGGCCAGTTCCCCTCGCCGCTCGCGGCGATCAGCGCCAAGGGCTGGGACACGGTCGTCCGCAACAACCTGACCGGCGGATTCCTGATGGCGCGCGAGTGCGTCAAGCAGTGGATGCTCGAAGACGACGGCGAAGGCAGGCCGAACGGCGGAGCGATCGTGAACATCATCGCCGACATGTGGAACGGCATGCCGGGGATGGGCCACTCCGGCGCGGCGCGCGCCGGAATGCTCAATCTCACCGAGACCGCGGCGCTCGAATGGGCGCCGGTCCGCGTCAACGCCGTCGCGCCGGGCTGGATCGCGTCGAGCGGCCTCGACCACTACCCGCCCGAGATGACGGAAAAGATCCGCGGCATGCGCGACCTCGTTCCGCTGCGCCGCCTCGGCACGGAAAGCGAGATCGCCGCGGCGATCGTCTTCCTGCTCTCGCCCGCCGCCGCGTTCGTCTCCGGCGCCTGCCTGCGTGTCGACGGCGCGGCGCCGAACGCCAAGCGCATCTGGCCGGAGGTCGGAACCGGCGGAACGACCGAGGCCTTCGACGGCTTTCATCTCGCGGCGACGCCGAAGGTGCTGAAAGAGCCCTGATGCCGGCGCTCTGCCCTCCCCTCGACGGCGACGCCGACTCGCGCGCCGCGCAGCGCTCGCACACGCTGGCCCTGATCGAGCGCTGGCGCGAGCTCGAGGCACGCACGCGCGCCGCGAGTGCGCGCGCCGCGCCGCTCTTCGCCAGGCGCGGCCAGCTGCTGCCGCGCGAGCGCGTCGCCCGCCTGCTCGATCCGGGCATCCCCTTCCTCGAGCTCTCGACGCTGGCCGGCTGGCTCCTCGACAGCGACGACGCCGAGAAGTCGATCCCCGGCGGCGGCGTCATCGCCGGCATCGGGGTCGTCTCGGGCATACGCGTCATGGTGGTCGCCGACGACGCCGGCATCGACGCCGGCGCCCTTCAGCCGATGGGTCTCGACAAGCTGCAGCGCGCGCAGGCGATCGCGCTCGAGAACAAGCTTCCTTTCGTGCATCTGATCGAATCGGCCGGCGCCAACCTGCCTGCCTATCGCGTCGAGGCGTTCATCCGCGGCGGCGGGCTCTTCTACAACCTAGCGCGGCTCTCGGCCGCCGGCCTTCCGGTGATCGGCGTCGTGCACGGCTCGTCGACGGCGGGCGGCGCCTACATGACGGGTCTGTGCGACCACGTGATCATGGTGCGCGGGCGCGGCCGCGCCTTCCTGGCCGGACCGCCCTTGCTCAAGGCCGCCACCGGCGAGATCGCCGACGACGAAGCGCTCGGCGGCGCCGACATGCACGCGAGCGTCTCGGGCCTCGCCGAGCACGTCGCCGACGACGACGCCAGCGCCCTCGGTACGGCGCGCGAGCTGATCGCCTCGCTCGGCTGGCAGCCGCGCGCGAGCTGGCCCGACGGGCCCGAGCCGCTCCTGCCCGCCGAAGACCTGCTCGCCCTGTTCGGCGCCGACATGAAGAAGCCCGTCGAGATGCGCCACGTCATCGCGCGCATCGCCGACGCTTCGGAGTTCCTCGAGTTCAAGGCTGATTACGGTCCGGCGACGCTGTGCGGCTTCGCCGCGATCGCCGGCTTTTGCGTCGGCGTCGTCACGAACAACGGGCCGCTCGATCCGGCCGGCAGCACGAAGACGACGCACTTCATCCAGAGCTGCGAGCAGGCCGGGTTGCCGATCGTCTGGCTGCAGAACACGACCGGCTTCATCGTCGGCACCGAGGCCGAGCGCGCCGGGATGATCAAGCATGGTTCGAAGCAGATCCAGGCGCTGTCGAATGCCACCGTGCCGCAGATCACGGTGCAATGCGGTGCCTCGTTCGGCGCCGGCAACTACGGCATGTGCGGGCGCGGCTTCCACCCGCGCTTCGTCTTCACCTGGCCGACGGCGAAGACGGCCGTGATGGGCGCCGAGCAGGCGGCCGGGACGATGGAGATCGTCATGCGCGAAGGCGCGGCGCGCAAGGGCGAGCCGGTCGACGAGGCGAAGCTCGCCGCGCACCGGGCGCGGATCATCGCCACCTTCGAGCGGCAGAGCGACGCCTTCTACACCTCGGGCCGGCTCCTCGACGACGGCCTGACCGACCCGCGTGACACGCGCCGCGTGCTGGCCCTGACGCTCGCCGTCTGCGACGAGGCGGCGCGGCGCACACTTCGACCCATGCAGTTCGGCGTTGCCCGGCCCTGAGGCGACGCCAGGAGAAGGAATCATGCAGATCACGCACGAGCACGAAGAGATCCAGCGCACCTTGAAGCGCTTCATCGACGACCACATCAATCCGCACGTCGACGAGTGGGAGGCGGCCGAGGCATTCCCCGCGCACGAGGTCTTCAAGGGCCTCGGCAAGCTCGGCCTGCTCGGCCTCACCAAGCCCGAGAAGTACGGCGGGGCGGCGCTCGACTACTCGTACTCGGTGATCATGGCCGAGACGCTCGGGCACGTCGCCTGCGGCGGCGTGCCGATGGCGATCGGCGTACAGACCGACATGTGCACCCCGGCACTGGCTCGCTTCGGCTCCGAGGCGCTGTGCAGGGAGTTCCTCGTTCCCGCGATCGCCGGCGACGCCGTCGGCTGCATCGGCGTCTCCGAGCCCGGCGCCGGCTCCGACGTCGCCAACATCAAGACCACGGCGAGGAAGGACGGCGACGACTACGTCATCAACGGCGCGAAGATGTGGATCACGAACAGCCTGCAGGCCGACTGGATGTGCCTGCTCGCGAACACGAGCCAGGGCGCAGCGCACAAGAACAAGAGCCTGATCATGGTGCCGATGAACACCCCCGGCGTCACCAAGGCGAAGAAGATCCGCAAGATCGGCATGATGTCGAGCGACACCGGGCTCATCCACTTCGACGACGTTCGCGTTCCGCAATCGAACCGCATCGGCGAGGAAGGCATGGGCTTCACCTACCAGATGATGCAGTTCCAGGAGGAGCGCCTGTGGGCCGCGGCGCGGGCGATCCAGTCGCTCGGCAACTGCATCCAGGAAACCGTCGACTACGCGCGCGAGCGGCAGATCTTCGGCAAGAGCGTCCTCGACCATCAGGTCGTCCACTACAAGCTCGCCGAGCTGAAGACCGAGGTCGAAGCGCTGCGCGGCCTCGTCTACATGGCGACCGAGAAGTACATCGCCGGCGCCGACGTCACGGAGTGGGCGTCGATGGCCAAGCTCAAGTCGTGCCGCCTCGGACGCATCGTTCCCGACGCCTGCATGCAGTACTGGGGCGGCATGGGCTACACCTGGGACAACCCGGTCTCGCGCCACTTCCGCGACGGCCGCCTCGGCTCGATCGCCGGCGGCGCCGACGAGGTGATGCTCGGCATCATCGCCAAGTACATG
>JGI24140J50213_10000456_pt1 | contig 19104 bp, 25 predicted proteins | sample BarGraIncu00222A_FD_50213 | JGI IMG/M metagenome (IMG submission 50213)
TACGCGCATGTGGTCCCGTTGATGACCCCCAACGCCCCGCCGGCGAAGCGGATCGTCGCCACGGCGGTGTCCTCAACCTCAATCCGCTCGTGGGCCAACAGCCCCGTCCACGCGAAGACCTCGACGGGCTGGCCCAGGAACCACACCAACAGGTCGATGGTGTGGATTCCCTGGTTCATCAGCACCCCGCCGCCGTCCATGGCCCACGTGCCGCGCCAGGGCGCCGAGTCGTAGTAGGCCTGACTGCGCCACCACGAGATTGAGGCGCTGCCGGAGGTCACTGTGCCAAAGCGACCGTGGGACAGTGCCTGGGCGACCACCGCACTGGCCGGGTCAAACCTGTGCTGGCTGATCACCGTGACCCGCCTGTCACTGTCACGTTCGGCCGCCGCGACGCGGGCGGCCGCTTCCAGGCTGACATCCAGGGGTTTCTCCACCACCACGTGCTTGCCGGCCTGCAGTGCTGCCACGACCAGGTCAGCATGGTTACCGCTGGGAGTGCAGATGGCCACGGCGTCGATATCCGGAAGGGCTAAGGCCGCCGACAGGTCGCTCAGTGGTCGGGCCTGGTATCGCCCGGCCAGGTCTTGGGCACGCTCGAGCTGGGTATCGACCACGACACCGACCTCGGCACCTGGCAGGCCGGTGATCGTCCGCGCATGCAGGTCCCCGATGACCCCGGCACCGACAACGGCGAACTTCATCAGAGACTCCNTGGTTTGCTTATCAAGGCGCTAGGTCCGTNTAACCGTAGGTCACGCCCTGCGCGTCCAGCATCTGGGTGAAAGCCCGGGTCGCGGCCGTGAAGAGGTCTGTGCCGCTGAAGCCGCCCATCGTGCCAGTGGCCCCAAGGTGGGGCTCCATCGAGAAGAACCCGTCGAACCCGTCGGCCGCCAGGGCCGCAAGGGTCGCCGACAGCTCGCCGTCGCCCTCGCCCGCCGGAACCACCTCGCCGGTGTCCATCACGGCATCTTTGACATGCAGGTAGTCCAGATACGGCCGCAGGCCGGCATAACCATCGGTAAAGGGTCGCACCCCGCACTGGACGAAGTTCGCTGGGTCCCAGAGCAGTCGCAGCTGCGAGGAACCCACAGACTCGACGATGTCCTGGCAGCGTTGGGGGTTGTCGCCGTAGATGTTCTTCTCGTTCTCGTGCAGCAGCACCACATCATGGCCCTTGGCCGCTGTCGCCAACGCCGCCATCCGGGCCAGCACCTCGTCCCGGTACCGCGCGGGTTCCTGCCCCTTCGGGATGAAGAACGAGAACAGCCGGATATATGGCGCGCCCAGGACCCTGGCAACGTGCAGCGCCCGCTCAAACCGGACCAGGTGCGGCTCGAAGTCCGCAGTGATCGCGATCTTGCCGATGGGCGAGCCGACCGAGGACACCGCGAGGTGTTTGGCGGCCAGGATCCTGCGCGCCACGTCGAGTCGCTCATCGTCCAGATCGAGCACGTTGGTGCCCCACGCGCTACGAAACTCGAGGTGGCCGATACCCAGGCCATTCAGCGTCTCGCACTGGACCTGCAGGTCGGGGTCGATCTCGTCGGCGAATCCGGAAAGGGTCCACATGGTCAAGCTCCTGTTCTGTGATTGATCTTCGGGCGTGACCCTGGGCGCCGCTACTGCACCTCTTGTGCGCCGTGGTCGCCGGCGACATGCTCTGGGCTGTGGTGCAGGCTCATGTACACAACGAGGCCAACGATGAGGACCGCCAGGGCCAGGCTGACGGGACCGGCACCCAGGTCAAGCCCACGCCGGGCGCGGGATACGCCCATCCAGTCCGCGAACGATGCTCCCAGGGGCCGGGTCGCGATGTAGGCAACCAGAAAGCCAGGATCGCATTAAGACCGAAGTACCTATGGGCAACCGCAAGGATGGAGACCACGACGACGAACATCACCCCAGAGGCGAAATAGCCCAGCTTCAAGGTGACGGCGGTCATGTCCCCCGCAGCGGTCCCGAGCGCAAAGGTGGTCATCACCGCGGCCCAGTAGAAAGCCTCGCGCCGAGCGCTGAAGATACTGTGGATGGACAGCGTCTTCTCGCTCGCAGACCAGGCCGCGAAGACCACCGCCAACGTCACGGCGAAGAATGCGGTCGAGACCAGGTACGGAACGCCCAACCCGACGTGCAGGACGTCGGCGGCCATGGTGCCGAAGACCCCCACCATGGCGACGGCGAGCCAGTAGATCCACGGCACGTAGCGGCGTGCCGCGAACTGCAGCGCGAGCGCTGCCACCAGGGCGATGCCCCCGAGGGCAACGGCCATCACCGGAGGCAACGGTGCACGAGGTAGTCCGAGCTCGACTCCCCCATCCCGGTGGTCAACCCCTTGGTGATCCAACAGGCGACGGTCACCGCGGGGACTCTGACCGCCGCTTTCCTGAGGCCGGAGGGCAGGCGGTTCTGATTCACTTCGTCAACAGACACCGGACCAGTGTCACAGTCCCCGGCGCCGATGATCTCCCGGCGCGCTCTGAGGTGCTGCTGGCTGATGTCGCTGTGAGCGTTGCCGGAAGCGCGCAGCCAGCCGCCCAGGGCGTCTGGAGCGCCAGCTCGCGGCCCAGGCAGCGGACAGGGCGGGACGCAGGGACCTTCGGCCCTGACCGTGGCGCCCCATCGGCAACAGAGTTGGCGTGAGGTCATCAGAAGAGGTGAGCGGGAATGCCAGACGGAACTCCATCTCCGGTCGTCGTGGTAGGTGTCGACGGTTCGGACCAGTCTCTGGTAGCGCTGCGTTGGGCCGCCCACTATGCCCGCGCCACCGGTGGCACGCTGCGTGCCGTGACGGCCTGGCACTGCCCGACCACCTACGGGATCGCCCCGGACTGGACGGACATGGATTTCGCCGCCGAAGCGGCTGACCAGCTCAGTGCCTCGCTGACGCAGACACTGGGAGGCTCCCCCGGCGTCCCGCTGGAGACCTCAGTGGTCGAGGGCCAGTCTGCGCCGGTCCTGCTGGACGCAGCGAGCCACGCCGACCTGCTCGTGGTCGGCAGCCATGGCCACGGACGCTTCGCCGGAATGCTGATGGGGTCGGTGAGTACCCACTGCGCAGAGCACTCCCCCTGTCCGGTGGTGGTGGTGCGGGGCGAGACTCGCCCCGTCCCCGGGAAGTAGGACGCCGAACGGTCCAGCTGCAGCGACGACCCGGTTCGCGCAGACACTCGTGGCGCCGAAGTCGTGACTTGACCGTTCGTCGGTCTGTCCGGTGGATGCCCGTCGTGCGACCCAGCCAGCGCCCATCAACCGGGCGACGTCACAGAACCAGACTCCGATGTCTGAGGCACGGCGACGGCAGAGTGCCCGCTCAGGGGTCTGGGCGCTGCCGCTGGAGGGGGACTTCCACGAGATCCCGCAAAGACGGCGCCCGCCGCATCGCCTCCGGCCGCCGTCAGCCCAAGCAGCCCCGGCAGCACGAGCGTTACCCACCCCGGAGACCACCCTGTCCTGGAGGCGTTCACGGTGCTCGAAGCCCAGTGAAGGCACCACGACCCCGGTGCAGGGACCGCCACCCCTCGCTGCGTTGGGGAGCTGGCTCGAACGCCAGACGTCTGCCCTGCCGAGCTCGCCAAGACATGGCACGTGCTTGATCGCCCCCAGTCTGGGTGTTCCCTGGGCCGTCTACCGAAGGTGGCGTCTCGGCGGCACCAGAATCAACGTGATAGCGGCTGAGCAGATGCTGGCTCAACACATTGACAACCTCAGCCGGGAGCCCCGAAACTGTGGACACAGTGCTCGGGTCCACGCTCACACCGGGATGTCCCTTCGGGAACTCGCACGGGGCCGGGCAACGCGACGTGAGAGAGGGTAAACACGTGACGTACGGCGTCGTCCACAAGTTCGCTGGTGGCACCAAGGAACAGTACGAGGCATCGATCGCGGCAGTTCACCCACCGGGCGGGGGCTTGCCCGAAGGGCAGCTTTATCACGCGGGTGGGCCGTCGGCGGACGGCTGGACGATTATCGCCGTCCACGACTCGCGCGAGAGCTGGGAGCAGTTTCGCGACGAGACACTCATGCCGCGCATGATGCAAGGTATCCCTGGCGGGTTCACGGCGCCGCCGGAGGAAACCGGCTTCGAGATCGACAACGAGGTCCGGACCTAGGCAGGCGTCCACAGACGCTCTCCAGCCCAGGCAGGCAGCCTGCGGCCGTCGGGGCGCCCACTGTCGAACGGACCGGGAAACCATCCAACCGCCCGCCAGTTTGGACGGCGCGGGGGATGCCTGACATGCACGAGCCCTTGCCACGGTGCGGTCCAGATGCGGTGATGTGGATCTGTCGCAGGGCACGCCTGAACTCGGCGCCTGCGCAGGACACTTGAGAGGTCGCGGGTGCCTGCGAGTTTGGGTCTACGTCGGGCGAGCGGCCGGACGGGTTTTACCCAAAGCACAGTCGAGGGTGTAGCGTTCTGTAATCTGTGTCACCGCACAGCGTCGTGACGCCAGCCTTTTGTCGTGACGCCCCGTCTTTCTCGTGCTGCTCCCATCCTCAGTGGCCCGTGCCCTACATCGTGGCCACCGAATCGAGTTCGACATGGTGCAGCAGCCCAGTATTCCACTGGAGCTCCCCCCACAGTTCCAGGACCACGTTGTCCTGTTCCCGACCCCTGAGCCAACCCTCGCCAGCGAGTTTCCTGAGCCGCCAGCTGTCCTGGCCGCCCCAGAGCAGCCGGTGCGGCTGCGAACACGCATGGTCCATGACGTAGCGGTCGTGGAGGTTGGGGGTCGGCTCGGTGAGGTCGTGGAAGATCTGAGCCTGGCGATCCAGCTGGCCCTGGCCAGCGGTCCTCGTGGCGTGGTCTGTGATCTGTCAGGGGTCATGAGTGAGGCCGGACCCGCCGGGCTCAACAGCGATGGACCTGAGGCGCTCGAGGTGCTCGCGAGCGCAGGACGTCACAGTCGCGACTGGCCGGGGATCCCGGTGGCGGTGGCCTGCCCGGACCCGGGGGTTCGCGAGGCGCTACACGCTCATCCCCTGGGTGTCCACCTGATGGTGACCGAGTCCCTGTTCGCCGCGATCTCCGGGGTGTTGGCGACCCCGACGCCGGACGTTAAGTGGCTACACCTGGCCCCGCACCCGACCTCGTCGCGCGCCGCCCGTGAGTTTGTCACCCGCACTCTGCTGGACTGGCGGCTGGGCCGAGCCATCCGCTTTGCCACCTTGGTGGTCAGCGAGCTCGTGGCCAGCTCGTCAGTAAATGTCGGCACCGAGATCGACCTGTCCGTCGCCTGGAACCTCGGCGCCCTGCGCCTGACCGTCCGCGACCGCGGCCAGGGCCTTCCCGGCGGGCCCACAGCTGTTGACCTGCACGGACGGGGGCGCACCGTTGTCGCCGGTCTGTCACGCGCGTTCGGGGCGTTGCCCACCGCCGACGGCGGCAAGGTCGTGTGGGCCGTGCTTGTGGCTCCCCGCCTCCTCCCAGCCGCCAGACGAACCCGGGCGGCGTCCACAGCGACCCAGAATTCGCCCGTATTCACCGACGGCCTAGGCATGGGCGAACTGCCTTTCTGCGCAGGGGTCAGCACCGAACCGACCCCGGAACTCGCCCGACTGCAAGAAGCGAAGACCACAACTTCGCCCGGGTGAAGGGCCCGGCTTACCTGTACGCAATCCGAGTGCTCTGACCCGAGACCGCAGGCTCCAAAACCTCAGACTCCAGGACCTCAGCCTCCAGGACCTCAGCCTCCGAGACCTGGATTTGCCGCGGACACGATAGTGCCGCCCACGACGGCCGCCGCACGTGCCGCCGCCCCCGACTGCCAAGAGCATGTACGCGAGCAGACAGAACTGGCTCGCGCCGCCGTGGTGGTGAGCCACATGTCTGAACACCAGTGCGCGGACAGCCGGGTCTGACTGTCGCTGGCCGGCGCCCCGACAGCCGCCCGCGTCGTTGCGGGCAGAGCGCGTTGAGCCGTCATGGAGTGCGCCTCAGCCTCAGCGGTTCGGATCTGACCTGTGCCCTTCGATCGCTTCGCTCGGAGGCCCGAGTCCTGGCCAGTCGGTCCTGGTCGACGTAGATGCTCATCCCCCAAGGGTGATGGCCATCCCGGGCCGCCGGTGGCAGGCTCGAGTCACGTCATCCCCAGGCAAACGACAGCGCAATCGGCAGTCCCAACCTCACGCACAACACGGGTTATGACCCGCGCATGTGTGCCAACGTCCAGCGTTAAGGAGTCATCTCGTGCTCATCTTGGCCATTCTCGTGCTCGGCCTAGCCGCCGGCTGGGTCGCAAACCTCCTGGTCGGTCGCGGCCAAAAAGCGAGCGGGGCCCTGCTGCTCGGGGTCGGGATCGCGGGCTCGTTCGTGGGCGGCCTGCTGTCAAGCCTGATCTTCGGTGACGGCCTCGCCCTGCGTCCGAGCGGGCTGGTCGGCTCTATCGTGGGCGCCATCCTCGTGCTCCTGGTCGTCCGCGCCTTCTCAACGCGACCGGGCGTCAGCCGTTGAAACAGGCGTGCGCACACCCACTGAGGCGGCGCTCGATGACGCTTCATACCGGGCGCGTTCCACCACAGCTGGGGATCGCCAGCCGGTCCACAGCGCGCGGCGACGCGCCAACACCCTCCGCATCCCGGCGACCGCTCACGTTCCTGGCCAGCGTCCCGGCGCACGCGTGCATCCGGTAGGCCCCTTGAGGTCCGGTTCCGTCGCGGTGCGTGGCCGGGTACATGGGCGACACCGAGCATTTCCTTTTTCGGGCCAGAAGCCCGGCCTTGTTGACGAGTCCTCGGTAGTCTTAAGGCGACCCTTACCCATGGTCAAAGAAAGTGCGCCGCCCCGAGTGACTGATGTCCGCCTCATCAAATCCCTTCCTCACCGGAGGCGACCAACGAGCCGTCTGCGATGGTGACCGATCTTGCCCGGCTTCAGATGCTGTCCAGGATCGCCGAGCAGGTCGGCGAGGGTGTCGTGGTGGCCGACAACGATGGCTGGTTCCAGTACGTGAATTCGGAGTTCGCCGCACAGCACGCCAGCACGGTTACGGAGCTGACCGGGGCGCACCTGAGCTCGTTCTATCGCCCCGAGGAGCTCGCCACCCACGTTCAGCCAATCATTGCCGCGGCACTGGAGCAGGGGATCGGCCGCGGGGAGGTGACCCGGCTGCGCCGAGACGGCACCCAGTTCCCCGCTCGCATCACGCTGTCACTGCTGCGAGATGACGCGGGCGCCGTGATTGGCCGGGTGCTCTGCGTCCAAGACATCACCGAGCAAAGGCACCTCGAGGCGGAGCTGCGTCAGGCAGCGTTGTACGACCCACTGACGAGGCTGCCCAACCGGCGGCTGCTGCGTGATCGCGTCGAGCACGCGCTGGTGCTCAGGGCGCGCGGGCACACCGGGGTGGCTGCGCTCTTTCTGGACCTCGACAGCTTCAAAAGCGTCAACGACACGTTTGGCCACAACGTCGGCGACGAGGTGCTCATAGAGGTCGCCAGCAGGCTCATCCAGTGCGTTCGCGCCTGCGACACCCTGGCTCGCCACGGCGGGGACGAGTACGTCGTTCTCTTGGAGGAGATCGTTGACCGGCAACAGGCCCTGTCGATCGGAGAACGCGTGCTGGCGGGGCTTCATGAGCCCGTGCGAACCGTCGCCGGCGCCATCTCGGTGTCTGCGAGCATCGGCATCCATGTCGCCACCGACGATGACGACTATGACTCGCTGCTGCGGGCGGCCGACGGCGCGATGTACGAGGCCAAACGAAACGGCCACGGCGGCGTGCAGGTCTCCCGCGCCCAACCCAGCGGCTCTGACCCGTCCAGCCACTGACTTGGGTGCTCATCGGCGCCGCTAGCGAGTCGACGCCAACCCCGCGTCGCCGATGTTGGGCTCACAGGCCACTGGTCGTGGCGTCGTCGGACTCGCCGCCGAAGTACAGGTCGAGCACCTCCTGGAACAGGGGTTCCCGGGGAGCCGTCCGAGCAAACAACGTCATCGACGACCGCAGCTTCTGAGCATCGATCGGGCCAAAGACGGTGACCGCGTCCGTCTCGGGCAGATTGGTCAGGATGCCTGCGCACTCCACAAGCCGGGGCCCAAGCACGGGGTGGGCGCGGAAGGCCTGGGCCTCAGGCAGACCCGAGATGGCGTAGTGCTGTGCCATGGTGCTCCGGCCTAGACCGGCGATCTGCGGGAAGACGAACCACATCCAGTGGCTGAGCTTTCGGCCGGCCCGGAGCTCACTGACCGCGGCGGCGAAGGCTCCGGCGGCGTCCTGGGTGTCGACAAACCGTTGAAGCTCGAACGGATCGTTCATACTCCCATGGTGGCCCTGCCGTCGCCATCGTCCAAGGTGGTTCGCCCGTCTGGCGGCTGAGCTCAAGGCGGACCGAGCCAATCCCGGGTCGGGCGCCGTGGCGCAGCGGTGCTTGGCTCAGCGGGGCGTGCCCGGCCCGGGGGTGAAAGCGGGGCCGTGTCCAGGGACCACGAGGTCTGCCAGGCCAAGAACCCGCTCGCGCTGGGTGCGAAGCGCCGCGGGGTCGGGTGCATAGGGGTCCTCCAGCGGACCCTGATCCGTCCACCACAGGTGGGTGAGCACGACCACCTGCTTGGGCATACCCACCAGGACGCTCATGGTCCTGGTGGGCCTGGCCGGGATGGGCGGCCGGCACTGGCGGCCAGCGGCAGCCGCAGTCGGAGCCGTCGCGGCCACGACCTTCTGGGTCCTGGGTCAGAACATCGGCCAGCTGTACTCCGGCATGGCCACTGGTCCCAACACCGGCCCGCTCATCGTGCTCATGGCCCTGGCTCTGGCTGCCACGAGCGCCCCACGCCGAGGCACCAGCCCGACGCACCGACTCGACGCAATACCGCTCGCTGCGCCAATCCGCCAGGGCGGGGGCAACGAATCACCGGTATGCACAGCGCCGCCTCAAACGGGGTCACGCAGACCACGGATCGGAGATGACGTGAACATCAGCAGACGGTCGCTGGCCCTAATGATCGCGGTACCGCTCGTGTTGACCGGATGCGCTGCGACCTACGCCAGCGCTCATCCCGGACCGACAGCGTCGATGGCATCAGGCTCGCCGATGTCGCCGGGCATGACCATGTAACCGGGCCAGCCCATGCCCGCCATGACGTCTATGCCCGGCGCGCCACCATGGCGTCCCAGGGCGGCAACTGGGCTCATGGCGGGACGGGCAGCAGATGACGGCCAGCCAGAGAAGGCACGAGTACCGGCCCCGAAGTCGGCGTCACCCGAGAACGCAGCGGGTGACGCCCGCAGAACGCCACCGATGGTCGCGACGTGATCGGGTCTGCTCCAGCAACCGCGCAGGCTCGCGGCAGATCTCCACCATCGAAACGTTCTTGCCGACCAGACCAATCCGCAACCTCCTCCGCTTCGAATGACCAGCAGAGGCCTGCCCCTCGTCGCAACACTGACCACTGACCACTGACCAAGGAGAATCCCATGAAGGAAGAAACGGCCTTCGCAGCGCCGCCAAAACGGGCTTCGCGTGAATCTCGGGCGGTCACAGCAGCCGAAGCCGGGACGGCGACCGGTGGCTAGGCCATCATGGTCATCATGAAGCTGGTTCCCGAGGGCGGAGCTCCCTCCGCCCCTCAGGTCAGCATGCCTTCGGTCAATACGGAGCTGGTCGAGCTGCTCAAGGCATGCTCTCTCGGGGATGAGGCTGCGTTCGCGAAGCTGTACGACACCACGGCGGCACGGTTGTTCGGTCTGGTCCTTCGCACCGTGCGGGATCGGGCACAGGCCGAGGAAGTGACCCAGGACGTCTACCTCCACATCTGGCAGACAAGCTCCCGGTTCGACCCCGACCGCGGCAGCGCACTGAGCTGGCTGTTGACGATAGGACACAGGAAGGCGGTGGATCGAGTGCGCTCAGCTGAGGCAACACGACGCAGGGACACAGCCTACGAAGCCCGCGACCAGGCCGTGGCCTTCGACCAGACCGTCGAGGAGGCCCACCGCAACCTGGATGCACAGCGGGTCCAACGGGCTCTGGGCACCTTGACCGAAACCCAACGCGGCGCCCTCGAGCTGGCTTACTTCGGCGGATACACCCATCGCGAGGTGGCTGCAATGCTGAACCTGCCTCTGGGAACGGCTAAGACTCGCATCCGCGACGCACTTATCAGGCTGCGCGACACTCTAGGACTTGAGACATGAACAACGACGACATCCATGGGCTGACGGGAGCCTACGCCGTCGACGCCGTCGACGACGACGAACGAGCCCGGTTCGAAGCCCACCTGGCAGGCTGCTCGCAGTGCCAGGCCGAAGTGGCCAGCCTGCGTGCCGCGGCCAGCGAACTGGCCGCAGGAACCCTCGCGTCTGCGCCATTCTCGTTGCGCGCATCGGTTCTACGTGACATCGGCGCTGTCCGGCCTTTGCCTCCCCTGGTGGTGTCCGCGCACGCATCAGGGGACGAGCAGGTCACACCTTCAGCATCGTCAGAGCCCTCACCGCCCGCCAGCCTGGACTCCAAACGCTCCGAACACGCGCATCGGGCCCCGCACTTCCGGCAGTGGCTGGCAGGGGCCGCCGCGGCCGCGATTCTGGCCACCGGCGGCCTCGTGTGGCACCCATGGTCCCCCGGGACGAGCGCTGTCCAGCTGACAGCCATGCAACAGGTGCTCCAAGCCAAGGACGCACAGCGTTTCGAGAAGCACGTGGGCAAAGCCACCGCGACAGTCGTGCGCTCGACCAGACTGAACAAGGCGGTCATCGCGGTGGCCAACCTGCCTGCACCACCCCGCGGCAAGGTCTACGAGCTGTGGCTCCAGCACGGCACCACGATGGTCAAGGCCGGATTCCTGCCCAAGGGCTCGTCGAACACCGTTCTGCTCCAAGGCGATGCGACCAGCGCGGCCGGGGCCGGCATCACGATAGAACCGGCCGGTGGATCGCCCACACCCAGCCTGCCACCACTGGCTCTGATCACCTTCGCCTGACCCGGTCCTGCGTGGCCCCTTGGTCACGAATCTGCTCACGGATACTCACGCTGCCGCCCAGACAGGCTCGACGACCCGTTACGTGTGGCACCCACACGTAACACCTCACGACAGCGAAGAGGTCACAACCTTGGCACGGCACACTACTCTGTGATACAAAGTTCTTTGGATTCTTGAATAAGTGACGATGGAGGCAACCAGAATGTCAGGCGACCAGACAGGTGCCAGGCTCGACGAAGACAGCCCGCTGTCGGCTGAGGAGTCTCTGGCGCTGATCGAGTACCAACAGCAGGAGGTGCATCGGCGGCTGGGCGTCAACGTGGCCATGTTCTACGGGCCGTGGGGGGCGGCCTACCTGCTCGGCTTTGGCGCGATCTTCCTGACCTACTCCACACCAGTTGCCATACGGCTTCCGTCCGCGGCGGCGGTGGCGATCACCGCGGTGTTGTTTGTCTCCGCCGTTGTCATCACTGCGGTGACCGGGGCGCGGGCCGGGCGCGGGCTCCGCGGCCCGTCGCGAGCGGCGGGGGCGATGTACGGCTGGAGCTGGGCCCTGGCTTTCTGCGCATTGGGCCTGGTCAACACCGGGGTGACCCGGCTGGGACTGCCCGGCGATGCCGTGACCCTGTTATGGTCCGGAAGCTCCCTGCTGCTGGTCGGCGTGCTCTACCTGGTCGGCGGGGCATTGTTCCAGGACCGGTTCCAGTACGGCCTGGGGGTCTGGATGCTGCTCAGCGGTGCTGGCAGCGTATTCGCTGGGGTGCCCGGTAACTTCGCGGTCGTCGGACTCGCCGGAGGTGGGGGTCTGCTCCTGGCCGCCGGCTACTTCGTGCTGCGTCCACCCCGACCCCGCCGATGAGCGCGATCGGGGCGTTGCCCGGGCTTGACCCGGTCATCCACGCCCAAGCCCGGTTGCGGGTAATGGTGGCCCTGGCGGCGCTGGCGACGGGAGACCAGATCACCTTCCCGCGGCTCCAACAGCTGCTGGACATGACCGCCGGCAACCTCTCGACCCACCTACGCAAACTCGAGGACGCCAGCTACGTGCAGATCACCAAGACCCATCAGCGGCGCACCCCCGTCACGTACGTCGCCCTCACCGAGTCGGGACGGCGCGCCTTCGCGGACTACCACGCCGCACTGCGCGCGCTGCTTGCTGCCCCGACCGACCAGTCCGGAGACTGACGTGGTGATCCTCGCCCGTGCCGTGCAGGCAACCCGCAGCTACGGACCTGTCATCGCCCTTGACGGCGTCTCGCTGGACGTCCCGACCGGGCAGCTGCTTGGGCTGCTCGGCCCCAACGGCGCCGGAAAGACCACTCTGCTGCAGCTGCTCGCCGGGCTGCGCAGGCCAACCTCCGGAACGGTCGAGATCTTCGGCGGCGACCCCCGCCAGGCCTGGCGACGGTGCCGGCTGGGATCCACCCCGCAGGAGACCGGGCTACCCCCGACCCTGCGGGTCCAGGAAGTTGTCGACTTCGTCGCGGGCCACTTCGACCACCCGGTGCCAACGGGTGAGCTGCTGGAACAGTTCGGTCTGACCGGGCTCCACAGGCGTCAGACCGGCGGACTGTCCGGGGGGCAGAAACGTCGGCTCGCAGTGGCCGTCGCCTTCGTCGGCCGCCCAGATCTGGTGCTGCTCGATGAGCCAACCACCGGCTTGGACGTCGAGGCCCGCCATGCGCTCTGGGACGCGGTCCGGGTCTACCACCGGGGCGGGGGAACCGTCGTGCTCACCAGCCACTATCTGGAGGAGGTCGAGGCTCTCGCCGAACGGATCGTCGTCATCGACCAGGGCCAGGTGCGCGCCGACGGCACGCTCGCCGAGATTCGCTCGCTGGTACCAGGTCGCCGCCTTCGGCTGCGAGCCCCGGCCCTGCCCGAGCTGGCGGGCGTTGATCGCATCAACCGCGAAGGCGACCGGTACGAGCTGTGGACAGCCGACTCAGACGCGGTGGTTCGACAGCTAGTCAGAAACGCCGTCCCCTTCCGTGACCTGGAGGTCTCGACGGCCTCACTGGAAGAGGCATTTCTCGCCCTGACGTCACCGGGCGACCGGCCGGCTGCCCCCACCGTTGCGGTGATGGGGCCATGAGCGCGGCCAATGAAATCCGGCTGACCGGTGTGCACGCCCGCTATCAGTTCACCGAGACCATCCGGGTTCCGATCGCGGTAATCGGAACGATGCTCTTCCCATCCCTGTCGCTTCTGTTCTTCGTCGTTCCCCAGTCCTTCGCGAAGGACCCGGCCGCTGCGACCACGGCCACGGCGCAGCTGGCGGTCTTTGCGGTGATGAGCGTCTGTCTGTTCAACTATGGCGTGGGCGTGGCTGAGGACCGAGCCCTGCCCTGGGACAGCTTCCTGCGCACCCTCCCGGTGGGCCCTTCACCGAGGTTGGTTGGCCGGTTGCTCAACGGCCTCGCCTTCATCGCCTTGTCACTGGTGCCCCTGGCGCTCATCGCCTGGCTGTTGACGGCAGCCACGCTGCCCCCATCAAGGCTCGTCCTGACTGCAGCCGGCCTGCTCTGCGCGGGGCTTCCGTTGTTCGCCGGCGGCATCAGCATCGGCTACTCGATGTCCACCAAGGCCGCGTTGGCAGTAGCCAACTCGCTACTCCTGCCTCTTGCCTTTGCGGGTGGCCTGCTCCTGCCCCCGGAGACGTTCCCTGGCTGGCTCAACTCGATATCGTTGTGGCTGCCCACCCGAGCCGGCCGAGATCTGGTCGTCTCCGCGACCACAGGAGTCGGCCTGCCTGGCAGCACCCTGCTCGTGGTGGTCAGTTGGACCGTGATCACCGGCTCACTTGCCGTGGTCGCCTACCGTCGCGACGAAGGCCGTCGCTTTCAGTGAGGACGACCCACGGCACTCGCAGGTGGTGTTCTCGGGGTTAAGGCCTGTGGTGGGTGCCGGGGTCGGGATACGCCTCGGTTTCGGTGGCCTTGGCAGACAGCCATACCGAGGTGCCAGGTCGCAAACCGAGGTCGGCGACGGCTGCGGAGGAGATGTCAACCAAGGCAGGAGGGGTGGCGTCGACCTGGACGCGGACCCGGTCGGCGAGCAACTCCAGGGCTACCACGGTTCCTTGCCACACGTTGCGGGGGCTGGCCTGGGCGGGTCGCGCGGTGTGGATGCTGATTGCTGACGGACGCAACCCGACCAACACCGGGCGCGTGGACTGTCCCTCTGGCGCCGATGCCGCGTCGTCATCGCCCAGGGTGACGGTGAAGGTGCCGCCCGCGTCGAGGAACACCCGACAGGTGGCCACCTCGAGCNTGCCGGTGTAGAGGTTCAGCCCGACGAGCCGGGCGACGTACTGGGTTGCCGGCTGGCTGGCAACGTGGGCGGGGCTGCCCTGCTGAACGACGCGACCGTTCTCAATGACCACGAGACGGTCGGCCATGATCATGGCCTCGAGAGGGTCGTGGGTGATGATCAGAACCGGCCCGGGGAACTGGTCGAGGTGGCTGCGCAGGTGGGTGCGCACCTCAAGGCGGGTCCTGGCGTCCAAGGCTGAGAGTGGTTCGTCCAGGAGCAGGAAACCGGGGTCGGCGGCCAGGGCTCGGGCCAGGGCCACCTGTTGGGCCTGCCCGCCCGAAATCTGGTGCGGGCGCCGGGTGGCCAGAGCCGTCAGGTCAAGGCGCTCCAGCCACGTATCAGCGGCCAGGCGAGCCTGGCGGCGACCGGCCCCCCGAACCCGAGGGGCGTAGGCGACGTTGTCGCGCACGTCCAGGTGCGGGAACAGCCGGTAGTTCTGAAAGACAAGACCAACCGGGCGGTGCTGCGCCGGCACAAATGTGTCAGTCGCGACGTCGTCCAGGGTCAGGCTGCCTAGGTGGATCGATCCGGTGGTAAGAGCTTCGAGCCCGGACAGAGCCCGCAGTAGCGTTGTCTTGCCGGCTCCGTTTGGCCCCAGGATGCCCAAGACCTCGCCGGGAGCGGCACAAAGGTCAGCCTCCAGCCTGAAGGTGCCGCGCTCAACCGTGCCGGCCATGACCAGGTCCCCACCACTTGGGTTCCTCGTCATCGGGCAGCTCCCGTGGTCAACCATCGGTCGCGAAGGCCTGCTAGTACCGCAATGGACACCAGAAGCAGCACCAAGGACAGTGCCACCGCTGCCTCGGGGTCGCTCTCCAGGGCCACGTAGACGGCCAGCGGCATGGTCTGGGTGCGGCCGGGGAAGTTGCCGGCGAAGGTGATTGTGGCGCCGAACTCCCCGAGGGCACGGGCCCAGCAGAGTACCGACCCGGCGAGCAACGAAGGTCCGATCAGAGGCAGGGTGATGGTCCGGAAGATGGTCAACCGTGAGGCGCCGAGGGTGGCAGCTGCCTCCTCGAAGCCGCGGTCAGACGCGCGGAAGGCGCCTTCGACAGTGATGATCAGGAACGGCATGGCGACGAACGTCTCGGCGATGACCACGCCAGCGGTGGTGAATGGCAGTGTGATGCCGGTCCATTCGTCAAGCAGACGCCCCAGGATGCCCTGGCGTCCGAACGCCAGCAGCAGGGCGACGCCCCCGACGACCGGCGGAAGTACTAATGGCAAGGTGACCAGGGCGCGCAGCACCGAGATACCTCGCACCTGCCAGCGGGCCAGAACCCACGCCAGCGGCACACCAAACACCAGGGATATCGCGGTGGCGGCACTGGCACACAACAGGGACAGCCGCAGGGCGTCCAGGACCTGGCTGTCCGCCAGCAGGCGCGGCAGACCCAGCCACGGTGCGCGAACCAGCAGTCCCGCCAGTGGCACAAGGAGAAACACTGCAGCCAGCAGGGCTGGTATGCCCAGCGGCCACGGGATCGCCTCGCGGGAAGCAGCCACGCGGGCAGCCTGTCGAGACCGCTGAGCAGGAAGCTGCCCGGCCGCTGGTCGGTTGTTGGAAGTCATGTCAGGCCCAGAGTCAAGCCGTCAGGTCCGGTGAGCCGGGCTCATGGCTTGGCGAACCCGTCGGCGCTAAGGACACGTGCACCGTCCTCGGACAGGACATATTCGGTAAACGCCACAGCGGTGGCCTTGTTTGGCGCCTTGCTCAAGGTGGCGANGGGGTAAACCGTGGAGGTGTTGACATTCGCGGGAATCAGGATGCCCTTGACCGCCCCGGCGGCGGCCCGCACGTCGGTGACGTAGACCACGCCGGCGTCGACCTCGCCAAGGGTCACCTTGGTGAGGACGGCCTTGACGTCAATCTCCTGGGTCACGGGGGTTACGGCGATCTTGGCGTTGGTGAAGACCTTCGCGGCCGTCGCACCGCACGGGACCGCAACCTGGCACAAAGCCACCTTCACCGCGGGCTTAACCAGGTCGGAGAGACCGGTGACGCCGGCCGGGTTCTTGTCAGGGACTGCGATCTCCATGGTGTTGCTGGCGAAGTCCGTCGGGGAGGTTGCTGCCCCGGCCTTGACGACCTGGGCCATGTTCTTGGTGCTGGCCGAGGCATACACATCGGCGGGAGCGCCGGCCGTAATCTGGGTCGCCAGCCCGGAGCTTGGGCCGAAGCTGAAAACAACCTTGGTGCCGGGGTGGGCGGCCTCGAACTGCTGGCCGAGCGTGCTAAAAGCCTGCTGTAGAGAGGCCGCGGCGAACACCGTGACGGTGCCCGACAGGGCCGGCAAGCTAGACACCGGCGCCGGCGACGTCGCCGGGGATGCCGATGGGGTACTTGATGAACCGCACCCAGCCAGAAGGAGGCCGGTGGCGGCTGCCATGGTGAGAGTGAGTGCCCTGCGACGCATCTGCCGCTCCAAGGTTGAGGTTCGGGGCTGCCGGCTCGTGGGTCAGGGGTGAGCAGGCACCTCGATGACCACGTTGGTGGACTTGACCGCTGCGACTGCCAAAACGCCGGGTTCAAGTTGGAGCTCGTCGGCTGCTTCCCTGCTCATCAGGGACACGATGCGGTGGGGGCCGGCCTGAATCTCTACCTGGGCCATGACGGTGTCGCGGACCACGCGGGTGACGAGCCCCACGAAGCGGTTGCGGGCCGACTCCGAGACCACGGGCAGAGGCTCGGGCCGCTCGGCGGACGCGGCCAGCTCGGTAGCGAACCGGGCCAGCACTGCGCCCTCAATGCTCAGGCGCCCGGAACCGTCAGTGACGGTAGGGACACGACCGCTGTCAGCCCACCGACGCACGGTGTCATCGCTAACACCGAGCAGATCCGCTGCTTCTCGAATACGGAAGATCGACACGCCCGAACCCTACCCGCACCTGCGGCTCAACAATACCCATTGCTCGGTATTCACGGGAGAACAGGGAACAGAAACCAGTGATTGCGGTGGCGCACACTTGCGGTCGACCGTGGACGAGAAGACCACGCCCATCGTGAGGTGCCCGGCGTCCCAAGGCGATGAACCCGCCGTGCGGGTTCGACTCGAACGCGCGATGTGCGGCGATGGGTACGCACTGCAGCCATGACCCCGGTCCGGGCTGTCGCGGTCCTGGCAGGCTAGGTGAAGCTCGCGCTCAATCCTGCGCCGTTGCGATCTACGACCTTGTGGCTCAGCGGTAGTGCGAGAAGGCCGATGGCAGCGTTGACAGCTACTCCGGCAGCGATGCTGCGCCGCCACACGGCTCGCGGCAGGAGCCGTCGAGCTCGCACCACGGCGAACAGCCCGAGCGGGGTCCAGACGGCTATTCCCGATACCAATCCGGGCGAATAGCTTCGGGTGGCTACGCTGCCTGCCAGGTGACCGACTCCATGGATGGCCGTGATGGTTCCCATCGTTGCCACGATCCATCCGAAGTCGACGCGGCTCCGCGCACGCCAAACGGCAGCGCCCATGGCGGTCTCATAGGCCAAATTAACCGCGAGGAAAGTGCGTCCCACGACCTCACGTCCGACCACCCGGCGTATCCAGCGGTAGAAACGCTCGCCGGCTAGACCTTCCTCGGCGACGTGGACGGCGTAACTTGCGGGGAACAGCCATATCCATGGCCCGTTCAGCACGCCACCTTGGTCAGGTTGGTACGTCATCGGATACCCCCATTGTCGCCCACCGGCCGCTCTCGGGCCGAGGAGAAGCTGCCGAGATCCTTATTTGCGAGCGAAGCTGACCCTTTTTTTCCAAGCCCTCCATCCGCCGGGCGAACAAGGACGAACTGCCTGCCATCGCAAGCTTTCTCGTCGATAGCTCACTCGGCACGGGAGATCGCGTATGACTTCGTAACCGCTGCCGGAGGGCCCTAGGTCCCTAGCCAGCAGGGGTCGACTACGTGATACTCCATGAAACAGCCACGAATCGAACAGGGTGATGGACGTCACACCCGAACGGGTGAGACCGTGCCCAGTGGGATTCAGTGGCGCGCTGAGCTAGGCGAGTTGCCAGCGTTCTTCGGTAAAGCCTGGGAGGCGCCCAATGACCATCAGCACAACCATCTTCGAACAGCCCACCGGATTAGTAGGTAAGAAGCTCGCGGGGCGAGTTGCCCTCGTCACTGGAGGAACCCGTGGGATCGGCGCGGCCATCGCGCGGAGCCTGGCAAGCCAGGGTGCGTCGATCGCCGCTGGATACAGTGGAGACCGGGACAACGCCGAGCTTTTCCTCAAGGAGTTCGAGCGTGACTTCGACGGCCCCGGACGCGTGAGCATCCACCAGGGCAACGTCTCCAACCCCGAAGACTGCCGCCGGGTCGTCCAGGAGGTCCTCGACCAGCACGGCCGGATCGACATCCTGGTCAACAACGCCGGTATCACCATGGACAAGATGGCCATGAAGATGTCGGTGGAGGCCTGGAACACGGTCATTGCGGTGAACCTGTCGGGCTCGTTCTACATGGCTCAGCCTGTGTTGGAGCACATGGTCGAGCGTGGGACGGGTCGGATCATCCTCGTCTCGTCGGTTATCGGTGAGATGGGGGCGATCGGGCAGGCGAACTACGCCGCGTCCAAGGCCGGCATGCTGGGACTGACCAAGACCCTGGCCAAGGAGACCGCCTTCATCCTCGCCCGAGCGGGCAGGCTTGAGGAAAACGGCGTCGGTATCACCGTCAACACGGTGACCCCCGGCTATGTGGCGACCGAGATGCTCCAGAACGTCCCGGAAAAGGTACTGGACAAAATTAAGTCGACGATTCCGGTCGGGCGGCTGTGCCACCCCGATGAGATCGCCCGCGTGGTCCACTTCCTGGCCGCGGACGCCTCGGCGTACATCACCGGCCAGGTCTGGGGCGTCAACGGCGGCCTGGAC
>JGI24140J50213_10000457_pt1 | contig 19075 bp, 17 predicted proteins | sample BarGraIncu00222A_FD_50213 | JGI IMG/M metagenome (IMG submission 50213)
GGCGGGAAGTTGTAGTTGTGCATGTAGCGCTTGCGCGTCTCCGGGGAGAGCGTGTCGAGCATCTGCTCCATCCGCAGCATGTTCAGCGTGGTGACACCCATGATCTGGGTCTCGCCGCGCTCGAAGATCGCCGAGCCGTGGACGCGGGGAAGGACCTCGACCTCGGCGCTCAGCGCGCGGATGTCGGCCAGGCCACGGCCGTCAATGCGGACCTTGTCGCGCAGGATCCGCTGACGGATCAACTTCTTCTGCACGGCCTTGTACGCGGCGGAGATCTCCTTGTCGCGACCCTCGAACGTTGTCTCGAACTTGGCCTTGACCGCATCCTTGATCTCGTCGATGCGAATCTCGCGCTCCTGCTTGCCAGCCATCTGCAGCGCGGCGGTTAGGTCGTCGGTGACGGCACCCTCGACTGCGGAGTAGACGTCGTCCTGGAAGTCCAGGAACACGGGGAAGTCCTGGACCTCTTTGGCGGCCTTGGCTGCGAGCTCGGCCTGGGCCTTGCACAGCACCGCAATAAACTTCTTCGAAGCCTCAAGGCCCTCGGCAACGATCGGCTCGGTGGGGGCGCCTTGGCCCTGGTGCTTGACCAGGTCCCAGGTATTCATGGTCGACTCCGCCTCGACCATCATGATCGCGACGTCCTGCACACCGTCCTTGCCAGTGACGACTCGGCCGGCGACGACCATATCGAACACCGAACGCTCGCTGTCGGCAAAGCTCGGGAAGGCAATCCAGTTACCGTCGATCAACGAGACGCGCGTCGCGCCAATCGGGCCACTGAACGGCAGGCCCGAGATCTGCGTCGACGCGGACGCCGCGTTGATGGCCAGAACGTCGTACTGGTGATCGGGGTTCAAAGCCAGGACCGTGATAACGACCTGCACCTCGTTGCGCAGACCCTTCTTGAAGGTCGGGCGCAGCGGCCGGTCGATCAGGCGGCAGGTGAGAATGGCGTCGGTGGAGGGGCGACCCTCACGACGGAAGAATGAGCCGGGTATCTTTCCGGCTGCATACATGCGCTCTTCGACATCAACGGTCAGCGGGAAGAAGTCGAACTGTTCCTTGGGATGTTTGCCGGCCGTGGTGGTCGACAGGAGCATCGTGTCCTCGTCCAGGTAGGCCACGACTGCGCCGCCAGCCTGCTTGGCCAAACGTCCGGTCTCGAATCGGACCGTCCGGGTGCCGTAGGAGCCGTTGTCGATGGTGGCCTCGGCGAACTGTATTTCTGGACCCTCCATTGGGTCCTCCTTTTCTCTCAAGACAGCCGTGCATCGTCGTTGTGCACGTGCTTTTCATGGGATGGGCGCTGCCTGCGGCGGCGCCACGGGGGCGGTGTTGCTCGGTGCCCCGCTCTCAAACGAAGGAAGCGGCCACCTCACGTGTCGTGGAGGGGGCCGCTCCATCGAAGGGAACGATTATCGGCGCAGACCGAGGCGCTTGATCAGCTCGCGGTAGCGAGTGACGTCGGTGGCCTCGAGGTAGCGCAACATACGCTTGCGACGACCAACCAGAAGCAGCAGACCGCGGCGGCTGTGGTGATCGTGCTTGTGCTCGCGCGAGTGCTGGGTGAGGTCCAGGATGCGACGAGTGAGCATCGCAATCTGAACTTCGGGGGATCCCGTGTCGCCCTCGTGGGTGGCGTACTCGGTCATGATCTCTTTCTTGACAGCAAGGTCCAGGGGCACGCAGTATCTCCTCGGTAATTTTCGTTGCGCGGTGCCTCGGGGCAGGTTCACCCAGGCTCTCTGTATCCGCGGCCGGTTGCACGGCAGGATCAAGGTTACCAGCGGCTATGGTACGCCCCTAATCGCCAAACCGGTCCGGGTCGCCCGGCTCTGTCCCGGGTGACTCCCCGGGAACCTTGGCGGCCGGTTGGCCGCCTTGAGTGGCGCGAACACCCTCTCCGGCAACTCATAATGGACACGTTGTTGACATCCTCCCGGCCATGAATGACCAGGATTCCCACCGCTCACCCGGAGGCAGCGTGTTGAGATTCGCGCTTCACAGACCGGGCCAGAACTCCCACATCTGCACGCGCTCCCCACGCCCTGCCGCGGTCTCACGCTGGTACTGCCACACAGTGCCGGGCTTGGTTATCGCCCACCAGACCTGAACGTACCCCCGTCCACCGACAGGCGGGACGGTTTCCTCCCGGCCCACAACGACCGGGTTTCCACCCTAGGAGAAATCCGATGACACGACCTCAAGGAGAATCACTCATGAAGGTGCTCGTTACCGGTGGCGCAGGCTTCATCGGCACCAACTTCGTCCAGCGCATCCGGGTGACCCGCCCAGAGTGGGAGATCACCGTCCTTGACGCCTTGACCTACGCGGGCTCGCTGGAGAACCTCGCTCCGGTCGCCGGCGAGATCGAGTTCGTCCACGGGAACATCGCCGACGCCGACCTGGTCGACCGACTCGTGGCGAACGCCGACGCCATCGTTCACTTCGCGGCCGAGTCGCACAACGACAACTCGCTGGATGACCCTTGGCCGTTCATGGAGTCCAACATCATCGGAACCTATCGACTGCTGGAGGCTGCTCGAAAGCACCAGGTACGCCTGCACCACATCTCAACCGACGAGGTCTACGGCGACCTCGAGCTCGACGACCCGTCGCGCTTCACCGAGGCGACCCCCCTCAACCCCTCGAGCCCGTACTCGGCCAGCAAGGCCAGCGCAGACCTGCTCGTCCGTGCATGGATTCGCTCGTTCGGTCTGCAGGCCACGCTGTCCAACTGCTCCAACAACTACGGCCCGTACCAGCACGTCGAGAAGTTCATCCCTCGTCAGATCACGGGCATCCTGCAGGGAGTCAAGCCCAAGCTGTATGGCACCGGTGCGAACGTCCGCGACTGGATCCACGTGGACGACCACAACGACGCCGTCGTGACAATCCTGGAGAAGGGCCGGTTGGGCGAGACCTACCTGATCGGCGCCGACGGCGAGATGAACAACCGCCAGATCGTGGCTCTGCTGTTGGAGCTCATGGGCAAACCTGCCGACTGGTTCGACCTCGTGTCCGACCGCCCCGGCCATGACATGCGCTACGCCATCGACTCTGGCAAGCTGCGTGCCGAGACGGGCTGGTCGCCCAACTACCAGGACATCCGGGCGGGACTGACCCAGACGATCCAGTGGTACCGCGATCACGAGTCCTGGTGGGCGCCGGCCAAGGAGAGCACGGAGAAGACCTACCAGCGGCTGGGCCGCTGAACAAAAGACCTCTCATCCCAGGAAGGCGCAGGCGAGGCGGTCCGTGCATCGCTGGTCCAGGAGTGCCGGTTTCGAGCCGAGGTTGAGCAGGATGCTGGTGGCCGCTGAGGTGCTCGGGTACGCCACGATGACGCGCATGCCAGCGTTCTGGCCGGGTGACCGATGGTGGGCTAGCCGAGTGGACGCGGACGCCTGAGTCGGGTGCCATGCCGGACGACCTGGTCGAACTCGCGCGGTTCCAGGCCGATGACCGGATCTGGAACCCGGCGCCCGAGCAGGCAGATCCCGCGGCAGGTCACGGCCGCGCCCCGCGGCGCCAGCGCCCCCGGTGGGTTGCCCAGCGTCGGGTCAGATCTCGCGGACCGGCCGCGCCGGGTTCCCCACGGCCAGGACGTTGGCCGGCAGGTCCTTGGTGACCACGGCGCCCGCACCCACCACGGTGTTGTCACCAACGCTCATGCCGGGGAACACGATGGCGCCGCCGCCGAGCTAGACGCTATTTACCGATACGGAATTACCGATACTGATCGGCTTGGCAGACTCGAGCTTGTTACGCCGCGGCAGGGGCTCGACCGGGTGAACGGGCGTGAGCAACGGGACATTCGGGCCGATCTGTACGTCATCACCGATCCTGACCTCAGCCACGTCCAGGCGACCAGGCCGAAGCCCACGAAGGTCCGCGCCCCCACCTTCAGGTGCACGCCGTAGTCGACGTACAACCGCGGCCGGATAGCGGTGTGCTCGCCCAAAGACCCGAGCAGGTCAGCGAGCACCTCTCGGGCAGCGATGGGGTCGGCCTTCCACATCTCGGCGTACTGGTTGGCCAGCCGCTGGGCGGCCCGGCCCGTCAGCGCACTGATTTCGTCATCAGCGGTATACCAGCCCCCGGCGAGCATCCGCTCGCGCTGGCTGCGCGAATCCTCGCCCACGGCGACGAACCTACACACCCGTCCAGCTGACTGCCGACCATCGGCGATCATGCCGCCAAGGCAAGCCTGCGCGATTCACTGTTGACGCTGCCCTGGGCTGAATGCTTTCGTTTCAATGATGGCGACGTACGTACTCATCCCCGGCGCGGGAGGCGCCGCCTGGTACTGGCACCGGCTACTTCCCGAACTGCAGCAGCGGGGTCACGATGCGGTGGCAGTCAACCTGCCTGCCTGCGACGACTCCGCTGGTCTGGCTGAATACGCCGACGCGGTGATCGACGCAGCCCACGATCGCCGCGACCTGATTCTGGTCGCCCAGTCACTGGCTGGGTTCACCGCGCCACTGGTATGCGAACGGCTGCCGGTCGACTTGCTGATCTTGCTCAACGCCATGGTCCCTGCTCCCGGGGAAACCGCCCGGGACTGGTGGGCAAACACCGGCCATGGTGCGGCCCGCGCCCAACAAGCCGACCGCGACGGCCGCAGGCTTCAGGACGATCCGGACCTGTTGGAAGCCTTTTTCCATGACGTGCCCGCCGAGGTCCGGGCCGAAGCCATGGCCAACGGATCGCCGGTCCAGTCCTCCACCCCCTTTGCTCAGCCATGGCCGATGAAGACCTGGCCCAGCGTGGCCACGAGGTTCCTGCAGGGCAGAGACGACCGCTTCTTCCCGGTGGAGTTCCAGCGGCGGGTCGTGTGGGACCGACTCGGTATCACCCTGGACGAGATGCCCGGCGGACACCTTGTCGCACTCAGCCAACCCAAGGAGCTCGCCAGCCGGCTGGAGAGCTACCTGACCGCGCGCCACTGAACCACCTGGGCCTGGCGTCAGCTTGTGTCGTCGCGGTGGCTGGTCGGCAGACCAGAGCGGGACAGTGGACCCGCGACCCAGTGATCCACCTCACGCTGACAATGCAGCCGCACGATGACAAGATCCTGTCGATGCCACCACAGCTGACACCCTTTCAGCAGTCTCGTGATGAGTCCTCCACGCCCATCGAACGATGTGGTTGGGATCGGTGAAAACGGTCGACATCGGCGGTTCGAGGTTGACGTTCCACAGAGCAGTTTTGTCGAGTCGGCGCTGCTCAGTGCGTCGGACCACGCGCCCCATGACGACGGCTAGGGGCAGGTCCAGCCACACGAGAAGGTCCGCGCGCCGCAGCAGCAAAGACCTCGCCTTGCCGTATGCCACTCGGTCACCCAGGTTGGCTGAGCAGCGAGGGCGGCATCTTCGAGCATGAAGGTTTCGCGCGGCGTCCAGTCGGGTCCGTGGTACAGGGCATCAATCTCCGTACGCGGAATGCGCATCGTGGCCGCGACCCGCCCAGCGAGCGTCGTCTTACCCGAACCGGCTGTACCGGCCACCAGGATTCGCTGGGGCACTGAAGGTAGGTCGTCCTGGGCTGTCAGCACCAGCTCATGCCTGCCAGGCGCTGGTCAGCGACCGCATACGCCTTCCGACGTCGCGCGGCTGAGTCAGTCATCACTCCAGTCTGACAACGATCTGCTCGTGCCACGCCCGGGTCTCGCGCTGACTGCGCAAACGCCCAGGACCTAGCATGACTTCATGGTCTTCACCGACACCGAGATTACCTACCTGGCCAGCCAGCGTCTGGGCGGCTGGCGACGGTTCAACCGGGCGGAACACTTCAGGTGAGCCCGGTGGGATTCTCCTACAATCCCGCCACTGCGACGATCGACATCACGGGCTACAACCTGGCGCAGAGCCGGAAGTTCCGGAACAACGCTGACAACGGTCGCGCTGCGTTCGTCGTCGACGACCTCGGTCGCGTGCAGCCGTGGCGCGTGAGATATCTGGAGATCCGCGGGGTGGCCGAAGCGCTCGCCACTGATGGCGGCCCGCTGATCAGGCTGCATCCGCGGCGGATCATCTCCTTTGGCATCGACGAACCCGACACCGCGGCGCACAGTTTGACCACCAGCCGTCGAGACGTCAGATGACGGGACTGCGGCTTGGACCTCAGTGTTACCGTCGACGACGAAGCCCGGGCAGCGCCCCCTACTGGAAGAGGGCTGGATCTCCCATCCCGACCCGCACGACCTCCGGGTAGCCCGCGGACCAGTCCACGACGGTGGTCAGCTCCTTGCCACACTCACCGGCATCCACGACCGCGTCGATCACCTGGCCCAGCTCATCCTGGATCTGCCAGCCATCGGTCATCGGCTCCTCCGCGTCAGGCAGCAGAAGGGTACTGGACACCAGCGGCTCGCCCAGCTCTCGCAACAGGGCCCGGACGACGGGGTGGTGCGGGATGCGCACACCGACGGTCCGCTTCTTCGGATGAGCCAGCCGCCTGGGCACGTCCCTGGTCGCAGGCAGGATAAACGTGTAGGGGCCGGGCGTGGCCACCTTGATGGCGCGGAATGCGGCATTGGTCAGGTCGACCAGCTGGCCGAGCTGGGCGAAGTCCGCGCACACGAGGGTGAAGTGGTGCCTCTCATCCAGGCCACGGATCCGGCGGATCCGCTCGGCTCCGGCTGGGTTACCCATTTGGCAGCCCAAGGCGTAGCTGGCGTCAGTGGGATAGGCGATCAGTGCGTCGTCGCGCAACATGGCCACGACCTGCGCGATGCTGTGCGGCTGCGGGTCCAGCGGGTGAACGTCGAAGTACCGGGCCATGTGTGCAGCGTACTGGTTGAGCTACGCGGCCTGCGGCAGCCGCAGGCCGCCTGGCTCGTCTTCGGCAGCCGTCTGTGCCGAACTGGTCGGTTTGGCACCTGCCGAGATGGCGCCCGGGCGGCTCGGACGCGACCCCGGCAGCAGAGAACGCAACCGGAGCGCGGCGACTACGGCGATGAGGCTGATGCCCACGTGCACTCCGACAAAGAGCCAGCCCTGACCCGCACTAAGGGCGACGCCTGCCAGGAGAGGACCTACCGCGGACACCCCGGTCTGCAGGGCGGCGAAGATGCCCAGCGTGGTGCCAACCATGCCGGAGGGAGCCAGGCTGGCGGTGAGCGGGTTGAGCACCGGAGCGTACATCGTCTCGCCGATGGCGAAGACCCCGTAGACGCCGACGAACATCGCCCCGGCCCTGGCCGGCATGAAGGACGCGGCGGCCAGCATCAGCCACGAGAACACCCAAATCGAGCCGACAACAACCAGCAGTGACGGAGACGAACACTTGGCGGTCCACTTCATCACCGCCATCTGCAGCACGACGATCACCAGGCAGTTGACCGCCGCCGCCGTGCCCATCGTGCGCTCGGACACTCCGAGCACCGTGATGGCATAAGCCGGCAGACCGGATTCGAACTGGGCGTAGAAGCCAAGTGCCAGGGTGACGGTGATCACCGCCGTCCACCGCAGGGCCGGTGTCGCCAGGACGGTTCGGATGCCGGCCCCGGCGGAGCCACCTGGGGTGTCGTGCGGCGCAGGGATTTCGTCGGCGGGTGCGCCCCGCCCTGCCATACCGATCATGGTGGCGGAGATGAGGAACCCGACGGCTGCAGTTGCGAACGCCGGCCACATGCCGTCGCTCACTTTGAGGTTGACGAGGTATCCGGCAGTGAAGGCTCCGATGGCCATGCCGATGGCGGAGCCGGTGGACAAAAGCGCAAAGACCCGTCGACGGTCAACGGACCTGGTCCAGCGGAGCACCAGAATCGTCTCGACCGGAATGGCCGCGCTGATGCCGGCACCAAAGAAGAACATGCCCAAGAGGAAGAGCACCGGTGTCCCGGCGACGATGAGGCACGCGCTGGCAAGGGCAGCGACGATCTGCGCGACGACGACGACCCGAGCCGGGTTGAAACGATCGGCAAGCCGGCCACCGAGCGGAGCGGCCACCAGGGCACCGACAGAGAACAGGCTCGAGGCAGCGGCGGCGACAAGCCCGCCCCAGTGACGGGTGTTGGCCGCGTAGGCGTACTGGTAGGGCAGGATGGCGCCCCAGCCGAGCATGCTTACCGTCGATGCCAGCACCAGCAGCCGTGCGCGCTTCATCGGATCCTCCGCTGACGGTGATGACGTAGTCTTGCATTTCGTAGTATTTCATTTCGTAGTTTTAGTTTTCGAATATTTCGATATCGAAATTCTAGCATGACAGAATGCTGCTCATGACCACACCGACGCCCCCGGCGAAGCGCACCACCAGCAGCGCCATGCAGATTCCGAAACGAGCACGTCAAAGTGCCGAACAGAAGTACCGCGCGGACGTTGCCGCCTACGTCGCTGCCGGTGGTGACGAGTCGGTGCAGCGGGTGATCACTGCGGTTCACGGGCTGGCTCGCAAGCTCGACCAGTGGTACACACGACAGCTGGCAGACCTGGACCTGTCAGCGGGCGAGTGGGCGGTCCTGTCGCAGCTGGCCCGAAGCGACGAAGATGAGGCCCTGACACCCACTCAGCTGGCCGAGGCGAGCTCGGTCGCACCGTCCTCGATGACCCACCGCCTTGACCGGATGGCCCAGCGCAACCTCGTCTTCCGGGCCGCCGACCCAGTCAACCGAACACGCGTGCTGATCACGCTCACCGATGAGGGGTGGGCGACCTTCAAAGCGGCAGTGCGTGAGTCCAACATGGTGGAGTCCGACGTGCTGGGGCCGCTGTCCCGCCCTCAGCGTGAGGACCTAGCCTCACTGCTCGAGCTCCTGATCAAGGGCCTGGACGAACCCGCGGCTGACTAACCAGCCAGCGACCGTCTGAAGGGTCGGCTCGCAGATGTGCCGCCACCTAACGGCGGTCAGAGGAGCTCGGGGAACCAGATGCCGATCTCGCGCGCGGATGACTGCGGGGAGTCCGATCCGTGAACGATGTTCTGCTGGACCTTTGCGCCCCAGTCGCGTCCAAGGTCACCGCGAATCGTGCCCGGCAGCGCCACCGTGGGGTCGGTGGCCCCAGCCAGGGCGCGGAAACCCTCGATGCACCGCTCACCCTCGATCACCACTGCAGTCACGGCGCCGCTGGACATGAAATCCAACAGCGGCTCGTAGAAAGGCTTGCCCTCGTGCTCGGCATAGTGCCTCGCCAGTCGCTCTCGATCAGGAGTGAATACCGACAGGGTCACCAGCAGGTAGCCCTTTGCCTCGATCCGGCGCAGGACCTCGCCGGTGAGGCCGCGTTTGAAGGCGTCGGGCTTGACCAGGACCAGCGAACGTTCTGTCTGTGTCGTCACAGTGCGCAACCCTATCCGTCCTGGCCAGACCGCTGTTCCTCCGACGCCTGTGGCTCCGACGCGTGTTGCCCGGACGTCAGCTGGGCGGCGTGCCACTTGGCGTCAACAGCCCTGGTGTGCTCGTCCATCCTGCGTCCCTGAACCAGTGCCGTCAGCCACAACGCCGCGAACAACAGCCCGACCACCAGCATCGCCGGGACGATGAACGCGCAGGAGAGGGTCGCCACCTGCAGGGCCCAGCCCGCAGTGATTCCCCAGGGGTGACGCAACAGGCCGACATCCAGGATGCACGCCAGCGCCAACAGCGATCCGATGAGCAGGACGGAGCCGGAGGTGTGCGAACCCTTGGAGGCAGCCAGAGCCCGGGCGACCAGGGCACCGAAGAACACGACCAGCCCCTGGGTGCCGATGACGACGCCGAGCAGACGCCGGGTCATCTTGCCCTGCGTGCCATAAAGCGCCGTGCCGCTCATCGGTCTCATCCGTCGGTAACACCCAAGAGCATGCGGATCTCGGCCGCCGTGGTGATCGAGCCAGTCGCCAGCACTCCACCACCGAAGCCTCCTTCGTCAGCCATCTCCGCGGCCAGGTCCAGGGCGTCGGGCAGGTTGTCGACGACGGTCACCCGGCTCTCGCCATAGATGTCGATGGCCAGCTGCCCCAAGCTCTCAGGGTTGATGGCACGCGGGGAGGTGGTACGGGACACAATGATGTCGTTGAGCACCGGCTCGAGAATCTCCAGAATCATCGATGCGTTCTTGTCCTCAAGGATCGCGACGACACCCACGATTTTGGCAAAGTTGAAGGAGTCTTCCAGCGCAGCCCGCAGAGCCAACGCGCCAGCCGGGTTGTGTGCTGCGTCCACCAGGACTGTGGGCGAACGGCGGACAACTTCCAGGCGTCCTGGCGACGTCGCCCCCGCCAGCCCGGCGCGGATCACGTCAACGTCCAGCCGGTGCTCTCCTCCGCCGATGAAAGCCTCAACCGCTGCCAGGGCCAGGGCAGCGTTGTGACCCTGGTGAGGCCCATGCAAAGGCAGGAAGATGTCTTCGTAGACGCCGCCGAGCCCCCGTACGGCGAGCTGCTGACCGCCGACCGCCACTTCCCGCCGCAGGATGGCGAACTGGTTGCCCTCGAAGGCCGGGGTGGTGCCAACCCCATGGGCGAGCGCGATCAGGATCTCTGCCACCTCGGGCTCCTGGGCGGCGCTGACCACAAGGCATCCGGCCTTGAAGATGCCACCTTTCTCGGTGGCGATCGCCTCCAGCGAATGGCCGAGGAAACGCTCATGATCAAGGGCAATCGGAGTCACGACGGCAACCGTCGCGTTGACGACGTTGGTGGCGTCCCACGATCCGCCCATGCCCACCTCCACCACAGCCACGTCGATGGGGGCGTCGGCGAACGCCGCATACGCGACAGCCACCAGGACCTCGAAGTAGGTCATCTGTGGGCCACCCTCGGCGGCCGAGCTAGCGTCAACCATCTCGATGAAGGGCAGAACGTCGTCATAGGATGCGATGAATCTCTCGGCGTCGATCGGGTCGCCGTTCAAAGCGATCCGTTCGCGGATGTTGTGCAGGTGAGGCGAGGTGAACCGTCCGGTGGACAGGCCCATCTCCCGCAGCATCCGCTCAATCATCCGCGTCGTCGAGGTCTTGCCGTTGGTCCCGGTCACGTGGATCACCGGGAACGCATGTTGCGGGTCCCCCAGCAGATCCATCACGGCGGCGACGCGATCCAGTGACGGCTCGAGATCGTGCTCCGGTGCGCGCATCATGATCGACAGCTCAATCTCGCGCATCCGTTTGCGGATCTCCAGCTTCCGCTCTGCGTCTCGCTGGGCGGAATCCGGACGTCCACTCATCACTGCTCCTTGGGGTCGAGTTGGAGCTGCATCCAGACGCTCTCGGGTACGCCAGCGCAGCCGGGCTCGCGGCTGATCTCGACAAACCCTTTACCACGGTAGAAGCCCTGCGCCAGGGTGTTACCGGTGAGGTAGGAGATCCGGATCTCTGGATGCACCCCGTTGGCCGAAGCCACAACCGACTCCACCAATGCCGAGCCGATCCCCTGCCCCTGGAACTCGGGAAGCACATACAGCTTCCACAGGACCAGGTAGTTCTCGTGGGGCCCCACCGAAGCCATGCCGACCACGGTGCCGTCACGTTCGGCGACCGTTACGCGGCCAGCCCGGATCGCGGGAATGGTGGCGCCCTCGGTCCACCACTTGGCCAAGCCCATCGCCACGTAGTCCTGGCCGGCGATAGGTCCGTAGGTGACCGGCCAGGTGCGACGTCCGACGTCGAGAACTGCCACCAGGTCGTTGCCGTCGGCCACCCGGATGATGAGTGTCATCAGATCTTCTTCACGAGGATGCGAATCGACTTGTTGTGGCCGACCACAGCTTCAACGCCCTGGTCTTCGGACAGAGCGTGTCCGGCGCCGGCCGCACCGAACTGAACCGAGAGCGTCTCAAGCATGATGAGCCTCTCATGCGCCACCATGGCCGCCCACACCTCGTCGTCGCCGCTGACAGTGAGGCTGATCCGATCGCTGACGTCCAGGCCCGCATCACGACGAGCCTGCTGGACTGCTCGGATGATATCCCGGGCCAACCCCTCGGCGGCCAACTCCGGGGTGACGTTCGTGTCCAGGACGACGAACCCGTTGTGCGGCAACATGGCGGTGACCCGCGACGTCCCCGCGGTGCCATCGGCTGCAGGGCCGATACCTCCGGCCACAGGTGTGACCTCAGCGACGACCGTCTCAAGGGAATACTCCCCCTCGATGAGCGCGAGCCCGCCCGCTGTGACGGTACCGTCCTCGGACACGGCCCAGTCGCCTTGCTTGCTGCCCGTGATGGCGCGCTGGACGTCCTTGCCCAGGCGCGGGCCGGCCGCCCTGGCGTTCACGGTGAGCTTGGTCGAGACGCCGAAGTCGGCCTCACGCGCAGAGCGGAGGTCCACCAGCGTGACGGTACGGACGTTCACCTCCTCGGCCACGATGGCCCCAAAGGGCTCCAGTGCCGCTGCGTCGGTGGTGACCACCGTCAGGTCGGCAAGGGGCAGCCGATTGCGCAGACCGGCCGCCTTGCGCAGGCCTGAGGCCACCGAGCAGATCTCGCGGGCACGGTCCATGGCCGCCACCAGCTCGTCGTCCGCGGGCAGATCCGATGCCTCGGGCCAGTCGGCCAGGTGCACCGAACGGGCACCGGTCAGCCCTCGCCAGATCTCCTCGGTGGTGAAGGGCAGCAGTGGAGCGGTGACGCGGGTGACGACCTCGAGGGTCGTGAACAAGGTGTCGAACGCGTTGTCGCGGGACTCGCTGGCCGTGTTTGCCGTGTCCCAGAAGCGGTCGCGTGAGCGGCGGATGTACCAGTTGGACAGGACATCCAGGAAGTTACGTACCGACTCGCACGCTGAGGCCACGTCATAGACGTCGAGATCGCCTTGGACCGCCTCGACGAAGCGGCGCAGCTTGGCTAGGAGGTAGCGATCCAGGACGTCTTGCGACGAGGTAGACCACCTGGCCTCATAACCGGCGCCACTTTGTGCGGCGTTGGCATACAGAGAGAAGAAGTACCACGTACTCCACAGCGGGAGCAGCACCTGTCGCACACCGTCGCGGATCCCCCGCTCGGTGACGATGAGGTTGCCACCCCTCAGGATCGGGCTCGACATGAGGAACCAGCGCATGGCGTCGGCCCCGTCACGGTCGAAGACCTCGGAAACGCTGGGGTAGTTGTTCAGCGACTTGCTCATCTTCCGGCCGTCGTTGCCCAGGACGATCCCATGGCTGACACAGGAAGAGAATGCCGGCCGGTCGAAAAGGGCGGTCGCCAGCACGTGCATCAGGTAGAACCAGCCACGGGTCTGGCCGATGTACTCCACGATGAAGTCACCCGGGAAGTGGTGCTCAAACCACTCGCCGTTCTCGAAGGGATAGTGCACCTGGGCAAACGACATCGAGCCGGAGTCGAACCACACATCCAGCACTTCCGGAACCCGGCGCATCGTCGAGCGACCCGTCGGGTCGTCCGGGTTCGGCCGGGTCAGCTGGTCAATGAACGGCCGGTGCAGGTCGGTTACCGGAACCCCGAAGTCAGCTTCGAGCTCTGCGAACGAGCCGTAGACGTCAATGCGCGGGTATGTCGAGTCGTCGGACAGCCACACCGGGATCGGACTGCCCCAGAATCGGTTTCGGCTGATCGACCAGTCACGTGCGTTGGAAAGCCATTTGCCGAACTGGCCGTGCTTGACGTGCTCAGGCACCCAGGTGATCTGCTCGTTGAGCTCGACCATACGGTCCCGGAACGCGGTCACCTCGACGAACCAGCTCGAAACCGCCATGTAGATCAGCGGCTTGCGGCAACGCCAGCAGTGTGGGTAGGAGTGGTCATAGGTCTCGCGGCGCAGCAGAACCGTGCCAGGCGTGGTGGACCCGACATCGCTGCCGCTCTCTCCGGCCGTGCGTGCCTTCAGGTGCTCGATGATCGCCGAGTTGGCCTCGAAGACCAGCATGCCCTCGTAGTCCACGACCGGGGCGGTGAACCTGCCGTCGGGACCGACCGGAACGACCGGTTCGATATCTGCCGCGGCAGTGACGACCATGTCCTCCTCACCGAAGGCCGGCGCGATGTGCACGATGCCGGTGCCGTCCTCAGTGGTGACGTAGTCCGCAGGCAGAATCTGGTGCGCCTTCGGGTGCCCGATGAAGTAGCTGAAGGGCGGCGTGTAGGTCCTTCCGAGCAGCTCGGCTCCCTTCAGGCGCTGCACGATCCGCTCGCTGGCGTCCTCACCGAGCTCACGGCTGTAGGCCGCGACCCGCGCTTCGGCCAATAGGTACCGAACCGTGCCGCCGGTGGCGTCGCCTTCGACCACGACGTAGTCCACGTCGGGGTGAACCGCCATGGCAAGGTTACTGACCAACGTCCACGGCGTCGTCGTCCAGATCAGCGCCACCTCGCCAGTGTCCAGCTGGTAACCCACCGTGACGGCCGGGTCCTGGCGCATTTGGTAGACCTCGGGGTCCATTCTCAGCTCGTGGTTGGACAGCGGCGTCTCGTCGTTCCAGCAGTAAGGCAGGACGCGTTTGCCCTCATAGATCAGACCCTTGTCGTACAGGGCCTTAAAGGCCCAGATCACCGACTCCATGTAGTCCGGGTTGAGTGTCTTGTAATCGTGCTCGAAGTCGACCCAGCGTCCCTGGCGACGAACATAGGCCTGCCACTCGTCGGTGTACTTCAGGACGGACTCGCGGCAGGTGGCGTTGAACTCCTCGATGCCCAGCTCAAGGATCTCGCCTTTAGTCTTCAGCCCCAGGATCCGCTGAGCCTCGAGCTCTGCCGGCAGCCCGTGAGTGTCCCAGCCGAACCGGCGTTCAACCCGGCGCCCGCGCATGGTCTGGTAGCGCGGGATGAGGTCCTTGACGTAACCGGTGAGCAGATGGCCGTAGTGCGGCAGGCCGTTGGCGAACGGCGGACCGTCATAGAAGACGAACTCGTTGTCACCGTCGTCGCCGCTGTCACGCGCCTCGACCGAGGCAAGGAAGGTGCCGTCCTGGTCCCAGTACTTGAGGATCCGCTCCTCTATTGCGGGAAAATCCGGACTCGCGACCACGCCGTGGCGGCGGCGGTCGGCATCATCAACCGTTGCGTCCAAGACCACCGAGTCATCGAGCGCCGAGTCATCGACCGTACGGTGATCGACCAGGGAGTCATCGGGCAGGAAGTCGACCTTGGGATAGGACATTGGTGTATCTCCGTCATCAACTCGTCGAAACAGACCCACACGGTCTGTGAGCTGTCACTACGAGGACGACGCCCGAACGGCGCCGCGGTACCACCTCGCTTGCCGCGGGCGCCCCCCGATCTGGCGGCGGCACACGACCACTCTTGTCTGAGGCTCTCACGGGCCCACCCGTCCGGTTCTAGTGAGGCTTTCGGGCCACGTCGACTGCCGTGCCCCTGCTGCCCGTTCTTCCGGAGGCTCACCGGTGATAGCCGGGTCAATGCCTCTGCCGGGAAGTCTACCGGCCCGACCCGGAAATCCGATTCGCCCGGCGCCGCCGGCGTCTGGGAGAATCTGCCCATGACCAGCCCCGCTTCACTGCAACGCGCCGTGACCATGCCCGACAAGCCAACCATCGACGGCCTCGAGGACAAGTGGATGCAGGTATGGGCACAGCAGGGCACCTACACCTTCGATCGCGCCTCCGCCATGTCAGGGCCGAGAGACCAAATATGGTCCATCGACACCCCACCGCCCACAGCCAGCGGCGCGCTTCACATCGGGCACGTCTTTGGCTACTCACAGGCCGACTGCATGGCACGCTATAAGCGGATGGCCGGGTTCACGGTGTTCTACCCCATGGGGTGGGACGACAACGGCCTGCCGACCGAGCGCCGGGTCCAGAACTACTACGGCGTACGCGGTGACGCCACCCTTGCCTACGTTGAGGGCTTCGAGCCGCCGCAGCAGGGCGACAAGGGCACGGGTGGCAAGAGCCTGAGGATGTCAGACCAGCATCCCATCAGCCGCGCCAACTTTATCGAGCTGTGCGACATCCTGACCGTGCAGGACGAGAAGACGTTCGAACAGGTCTTCCGACGCCTCGGCCTCTCGGTGGACTGGGACATTAACTACCGCACGATCGATGAGCACTCCCGGGCCACGGCCCAGCAGGGGTTCCTGCGCAACCTGGCTCGCGGCGAGGCGTACCAGGCGGAGGCGCCGGGCCTGTGGGATGTGACCTTCCAAACCGCGGTGGCCCAGGCCGAGCTCGAGGCACGCGACTACCCGGGCCACTTTCACCGGGTCGCCTTCCACGGCCCCGACGGGGCCACCGTGCACATCGAGACCACCCGCCCCGAGCTGTTGCCGTCGGTGGTTGCGCTGATCGCCCACCCGGATGACAAGCGGTATGCCAACCTGTTCGGGACCACCGTGACCTCACCGCTGTTCGGGGTCGAGATCCCGGTCGTGGCGCACTACCTCGCAGAACCGGACAAAGGCTCTGGCATCGCCATGTGCTGCACCTTCGGCGATCTGACCGATGTGCAGTGGTGGCGCGAGCTGCAGCTGCCGACCCGGTCGATCATCCAGCGCAACGGGCGGATCCAGGACGAGACACCGCAATGGATCACCACGGACGCCGGACGGGCGGTCTTCTCCGCATTCGCAGGCAAGACCACCTTCGGTGCCCGCACCGCGATCGTCGAGGCCCTACGCATCTCAGGCGACCTGGAAGGCGAGCCGACTCCGACCCAGCGCAAGGCCAACTACTTCGAAAAGGGTGACAAGCCGCTCGAGATCGTCACTTCGCGCCAGTGGTATATCCGCAACGGCGGCAGAGATGACGACCTGCGAGCGGCGCTCATCAACCGCGGCAAACAGATCAACTTCCACCCAGAGTTCATGCGGACCCGCTACGAGAACTGGGTCAACGGCCTTAACGGTGACTGGCTGATCAGCCGTCAGCGGTTCTTCGGTGTCCCCATCCCACTCTGGTACCCACTCAACGACGACGGCGAGATCCTCTATGACCATCCGATCGCCCCTGATGAGGCGTCACTGCCGGTTGACCCGTACTCGGACCTACCGACCGGCTACCGCAGCGAGCAGCGCGACGTACCTGGCGGATTCACGGGGGACCCAGACGTCATGGACACCTGGGCAACGTCGTCGCTGAGCCCACAGATCGCCGCAGGCTGGCGCGAGGACGAAGAGCTGTTCGCCAAGATCTTCCCGATGGACATGCGCCCTCAAGGTCATGACATCATCCGCACCTGGCTGTTCGCCACCGTGGTTCGCGCCCACCTCGAGCACGACTCGTTGCCCTGGAAGCACGCCACCATCAACGGCTGGATCCTTGACCCCGACCGCAAGAAGATGAGCAAGTCCAAGGGCAACGCGACCACGCCGATGGGTATGGTCGTCGACTACGGCGCAGACGCGATCCGCTACTGGGCGGCCTCAGCCCGGATGGGCACAGACGCCGCGCTGGACACGGCGCAGATGAAGGTCGGTCGCCGCCTGGCGATCAAGGTTCTGAACGCCAGCAAGTTCGCCCTGTCGTTCGGTGAAGTCGCCGGCGTGCTGAACGACGCCGTGACCATGCCGATCGACACGTCGATGCTGGGCGGTCTTGGCGACGTCGTTGACAAGGCCACCAGGGGTTTCGAGGCCTTTGACTACACCCGTGCCCTGGAGGTCACCGAAGCGTTCTTCTGGACCTTCTGTGATGACTACCTCGAACTGGTCAAGGAACGCGCCTACGGCGGCCAGGGCGAGCAGGGCGCGGCATCCGCCCGAGCGTCACTACGAATCGCCCTTGATGTGCTACTGCGACTGCTCGCGCCCTTCCTGCCATATGCCACCGAGGAGGTGTGGTCCTGGTGGCACGACGGTTCGGTCCACCGCGCTGCCTGGCCCATCGCGGACGAGCTGAAGGCCATCGCGACACCGGCGGATCCGGCCATGCTGGGGGCGCTCGGGGCTGCCCTGGCGGGCGTCCGCAGGGTCAAGTCGGAGGCCAAGGTCGGGATGCGCGCCGATGTGGTGTCGGCAGTGATGACCGGTCCGCCGGCCGTCCTCTCACGAATCCGACTCGCCGCAGGCGACTTGCGAGCAGCGGGCCGTATCGCTGCCCTCGACTACGAGCCTGGGGACACCTTCAGCGTTCACGATGTGGTGCTGGCTCCGGTCGAGCCCAAGGCCTGAGTCGCCGCGCCAGGTTCAGGGCGCCCGCCCGCCCACATGAGATCCCATGACGGCTCATGACCTGGCGCACCCGGGCGGCGAACCGTTTGGCCTCTGCCCAGGACCAGACGGCGCCGAGGTGTTGATGGCGCCCATGATCCAGACCGCGAACTCGGCATCAACCAGCATCCTGGCGACCCTCAGACGGGCCGACCCCAGCTGAGCGAACGTGGCGAGCCAGGCCGTTCCACCTCGACCGACATACGACGGGACCCCCCCATGCATCCAGAGCTCTGATGCGTCTAGACCTAGGCGGATTCCTTGCGCGGCGCCCGCTTGGCTCGGGGCGCGGCGACCTCGCGACGCACGATTGTCGGGTTGACGTTGTCAAGGACGACCTCACGGGTGACAACCACCCGAGCGATGTCTTCCTCACTGGGCACGTCAAACATCACCGGCAGGAGGACCTCCTCCATGATTGCCCGCAAGCCTCGGGCGCCAGTACCGCGCAGCAACGCCTGCTCAGCGACGGCTTCGACCGCTTCGGGGGTGAACTCGAGCTCCACCCCATCAATGTCGAACATCCGCATGTACTGCTTGATCAGGGCGTTGCGCGGCTCGGTCAGGATCCGCACCAGAGCCTCACGATCCAGCGGTGACACGGTGGTGATGACCGGCAGACGACCAATGAACTCAGGGATCAGCCCGAACTTCATCAGATCCTCCGGCATCACGTCGCCGTAGCGCTCACCCACATCCTTGGCAGTGTGCAGCTTCGAACCGAAGCCCAGACCCTTCTGGCCCGAGCGCGACTCGATGAGCTTCTCGAGACCGGCGAAAGCACCGCCGACGATGAAGAGCACGTTGGTCGTGTCGATCTGAATGAACTCCTGGTGTGGGTGCTTGCGCCCACCCTGAGGTGGCACCGACGCCGTCGTGCCCTCCAGGATCTTCAGTAGGGCCTGCTGCACACCCTCGCCGGACACGTCACGAGTGATCGACGGGTTCTCGCTCTTGCGAGCGATCTTGTCGATCTCGTCGATGTAGATGATGCCGGTCTCGGCCTTCTTCACATCGAAGTCCGC
>JGI24140J50213_10000459_pt1 | contig 19058 bp, 15 predicted proteins | sample BarGraIncu00222A_FD_50213 | JGI IMG/M metagenome (IMG submission 50213)
CTGCGTCGCCGCATCGAGGGGAAGGTTCTCGCCGCTCGCGTTGAGCCGCGTCCAGTGCTCGGCGTCTTTCGCGATCGAGGCGAACAGCGGCGCCATCGGCCGCGCGGGCGCATTGGCGGCAGCGCGCCGTTCGCTCGCCGCGGCCTCGTCGCGAACCGGTGGTGGCGCGGTGGCGAACGCAGCCGGCGGCGCCGAGGGGGCGCGGGAGTCGAGCGAATCGGCCGTCGTCTCGCGAGCCGTTGTCGCGTCGCGCTGCCGCGCCAGGTTCGCCGGCTTCGTCGCTGCCGCCACCGCGTTGGCGCGGTCCGCGTCGACCGACGCTGCATCGGCGCGCTTGGCGTCGGCGACCGCCGCCGGCTCGGCTGCACCACGCAACACTCTTTCGGGCGCTTCCTTTTCTGCTTTCTTGGCCATCGTCGCGGCCGGCGCGGTTCGTTCCTGCAGCGAGCCGGCGCCCGCCGGCGTCGGCGTCGCGGGGAATGGCGCCGGCGCGACCGGCGCAGCGACGACGCGGGCCGGCAGCGTCTCCGCCACGCGCGGAGCGACGCTCTCGCGATCCTCGCGCGGTGCATCGACCACGCCGGCCATCGGCGCCGTCTTCTGCGGTGAGGCGTCGAGACGACCGGTCGGCGCCGCGGTTGGCGCGGCAAGGGGCACGCGCGGCGCGGGCTGTGCGGCCTGCGGCTCGGCCGGCGTGCGCAGCGTCGGCGCTGGCGCGGCCTTGGGCACAGGGATGGGCGCAGGCGCAGGCGCGACCGTGGGCGCAGGCGGCGCAAGCGCAGGCGCCGCCACCCGCGACGAGGAGGCGGGAGGCGGCAGCGCTTCGTCCATCGGCCGATCCCACCACATGAGGCCGACGATCGTCGCCGCCATGACGCTCGCGAATCCGGCAGCGATCGGCGGGCGGGCGAGCCAGGACCAGAAGTCGGCGATGGCGTCGAGCGGTGATCGCCCGCGAGGTGCGGGCGACGGCGCGCGCGAGCGGGCCCGCGCTGCCGATCGCGCTTCGGCGAGGATCGCTTCGCGCAGTGCGTCGGGCGGCGCTGCTGCGGCGTCGGGCGCGTGCAGCAGGGCCTGATGCAGCCACGCGTCGTGTTCTTCGCCTTCGCCGCTGCGGGGTCGCGGGTCGGTCACGACGAGCCTCGCTGCTGCAGCGGTTCGAGATACGCGCCCATGCACGTGCGCAGCTTGCTCATCGCGTAGCGCAGCCGCGTCTTCGCCGTCTCGAAGCCGACCTCGAGCGCGCGGGCGACTTCGTCGAGCCCGAGGCCGTCGTCGTGGTGGAGAAGAAACGCGCTGCGTTGGGCGAGCGGCAACTGCTCGAGGCAGAAGAGGAGCTTTTCGCCGGCGCGGCGCCAGAAGGCGAGGTCCTCGCCCTGCGGTGCGGCGCTCGCCGGCGCCGGCCAGTGCTGCCACGCCGCGGCGTCGGGCTGCCACGGTTCCTCGCCTTCGCTGTCGAACGCGTCGAGCGCGACCTCGCGGCCGCTCTTGCGCAAGAGATCGATGACGCGGTGGTGCGCCAGCGTGAAGAGCCAGGTGCGGAAGGTCGCGCCCTGCGGCGCCCAGCGCTCGCGCGAGTGCACGACCTTGAGCCATGTGTCCTGGAACACTTCGTCGGTCTGCGCCGACAGCGCCGTGCCGAGGAGGCGCCGGATGAAGCGATAGAGCCCGGCCTGGTGGCGTGCGTAGAGGCGTTCGAAAGCCACGGCGTCGCCGCGCGCGTAGGCGCTCATCAGGAGGTCGTCGGGGAGGTCGTCGGGGCCGGCCATCGCAATCGGGGAGTCTGCCGCATACGACCGTGATACGGCCACGGGGCGGCGACGGGGTGATTCTTCCGCAGCCGTCCCGTCAGCCCGCTGCAAGGACCCTGAGGATGTCTTCGCCGTACGCCTCGAGCTTCTTCGCCCCGACGCCGCTGACCGAAGCCAGGTCGTCGAGCGAGGCCGGCTGCGCCTCGGCCATCTCGGCGAGCGTCGCGTCGTGGAAGACGACGTAGGCGGGCAGGTTGTGGGAGCGCGCGACCCCGGCGCGCCACGCCTTCAGCGCCGCGAAGCGCTCGAGGCCGGCGTTGTCGAGCGGGCGCGGCGGCGGCTTGCCCGCGCCGCCGCCCGCTGCGCTCGCGCCGCGCTTGCGTTGCGCTCGAGTGCGGGTCGGCGCTGCACTGGCCTCGCGCAACAGCAATTCCACCTCGCCGCGCAGCACCTCGCGTGACGATGCCGTGAGGGCGAGCGTTCCATATTCGCCCTCGGCGGCGAGGTGGCCGAGCGCGACGAGCTGGCGAAAGACGCTGCGCCATTCGGTCTCGGAAGTCGCGGCGCCGACCCCGAAGGTGCTGAGCCGGGAGTGGCCGTGCTGCGCGACCTTGTCGGTCGGCTTGCCGCGCAGCACGTCGATCAGGTGGCCGGCGCCGAAGTGCAGCCCCGAGTGCTGCTCGACGCGATAGACGCAGCTGAGCGCCATGCGCGCCGCCTCGGTCGCGTTCCACGTCTGCGGCGGCGCGCGGCAGTTGTCGCAGGCGTTCTGCAACGGGCCGCACGGCGCGCTCGCCTCGCCGAAATAGGACAGGAGGCGGACGCGCCGGCAATCGTGCGCTTCGGCGAGCGCGAGCAGGGCATCGAGCTTGCCGCGCTGGTTGCGCTTGAACTCTTCGCCGGCCGGGCTCTCGTCGATCATGCGGCGCTGGTTGACGACGTCGGCCAGGCCGTACGCCATCCACGCATCGGCCGGCAGGCCGTCGCGCCCGGCGCGGCCCGTCTCCTGGTAGTAGCCCTCGATGTTCTTCGGCAGGTCGAGGTGGGCGACGAAACGCACGTCGGGCTTGTCGATGCCCATGCCGAAGGCGATCGTCGCGACCATGACGACGCCGTCTTCGCGCAGGAACCGGTCCTGGTTGCGTTGCCGCACGTTCGCCTCGAGCCCGGCGTGGTACGGCAAGGCGGCGATCCCTTGCTCGTTCAGCCACTCGGCCGTCTCGTCGACCTTCTTGCGTGTCTGGCAATAGACGATTCCGGCGGCGCCGGCGTGCTCGTCGCGCAGGAAGGCGAGCAGCTGGACCCGCGCGTTGTCTTTCGGGACGACGGCGTAGCGGATGTTCGGCCGGTCGAAGCTGCTGACGAAGACGCGCGCATCGCCCAGGGCCAGGCGCAGCACGATGTCGGCTCGCGTCAGGGCGTCTGCAGTCGCCGTGAGGGCGATCCGCGGCACGCCGGCGTAGCGCTCGGCGAGCACCGACAGGCGCAGGTAGTCCTCGCGGAAGTCGTGCCCCCACTGGCTCACGCAGTGCGCCTCGTCGATGGCGAAGAGCGAGAGCAGCCCGCGCTCGTGCAGCGAATCGAGCTGCGCCAGCATGCGCGGCGTGGCGATGCGCTCGGGCGCGGCGTAGAGCAGGACGAGGCGGCCGCTCATCATCTCGCGCTCGATGCGCGCGGCACCGGCGCTGTCGAGCGTCGAGTTGAGGAAGGCGGCGTGCACACCCGCTTCCTCGAGCGCGCCGACCTGGTCGTGCATCAGCGCGATCAGCGGGCTGACGACGACGGCGATGCCGCGGCCGGCGCGATGCCGCACGATCGCCGGCACCTGGTAGCACAGGCTCTTGCCGCCGCCGGTCGGCATCAGGACGAGCGCGTCGCCGCCGCCGATCGCGTGGTCGACGATGGCGCGCTGCGCGCCGCGGAACTCGGCGTAGCCGAAGACCTCGCGCAGCACGGCTTCGGCGGCGTCGGCCGATCTCGTGCTGGCGTGGCGAAGGGCGGCGGCGTCCATGGCGGTCGGCCATCGTACGCGAGCGCCGCGCCCGTGAACTCCCCGGTCGGGGCGCCCTCAGACGAGACCGATGTCCTTCGCCGCGCTGCCCGCGAACACCTGCTGCAGCTGCGCCGTGGACAGGCCGTACAGCTTCGCGAAGACGCCGCCGAGCACGGCGCGATATTCGTTGAGCACCGGATAGTCGCGGTTCTGGAACAGCGACCCCGCGGCGATGGCGACCTGCTCGCCGGCGACGCGACCGCCGCGCACCGCACCGCCGAGCACCCAGTAGACGCTGCCGTGACCGTGGTCGGTGCCGCGATTGCCGTTCTCCTTGAAGGTGCGGCCGAACTCGCTGACGACGATGACGACGGTCGAGCTCCACGCGTCGCCCGACTCCTCGGCGAAAGCGGCGAGCCCCTTGCCGAGCTCGCCGAGGCGATTCGCGAGATAGCCGCTGCTGGCGCCCTGCCCGACGTGCGTGTCCCAGCCGCCGACGTCGACGAAAGCCAGGCGATAGCGCTCGCGCATGAGCCGGCCGATGCGTCGCGCTTCGCCTTCGAAGCCCTTGCCCGTGATGGCGTTGCGGTTGGCCTCGACCATCTCGCCGGCGAGCGCCTGCGTCGCCTGGCTGCGCACCTCGAAGCCTTCGCTCACGACATTGCCGAAGCGCGAGCCCTCGTACATCGCGGCGATGATTTCCGACTGGCGCGGATCGATGCCTTGCCGCCCGACGCTGCTGAGCGCGAGGTTCGGAACCGGCACGCTGCCGCGAAAGACGAGCGGCAGCCGGTCGGTGAAGGCGATCGCGTCTTGGCCGCCGAGAACGGCGGCGAGCCGGTTCAGGAATCCCGAGCCGTAGTCGCGCCGGCCTTGCAGCGCCTGGCCGAGCTCGATCGAGTCCTGTGTCTCGAAATGGCTGCGCGAGGCGTCGTCGGTGCCGGCGAAAGGGATGAACGCGGCCTGCTTCTTCTCGAACAGCGGCAGCACCGACTCGCGCAGCGACGGGTGCAGGCTCCAGTCGGCGTCGAGCGGCAGGGCGGCATCGGCGGCCGTGCCCGGGCGGGCGATCGCAATATGCGGGCGCTGCTCGTAGTAGAAGCTGCTCACGGTCGGCACGAGCAGGCTCGCTGCGTCGTAGCCGCCGCGCAGGAAGACGACGAGCAGGCGCGGCGGCGCGTCCGGCGCAGCGAGCAGCGTCGCACTGCCGCTGGCGAGCGGGAGGACGGCGCCGGCGGCGATCGAGCGGCGAATGAATTCCCTGCGTCGCATGGTGGTGGTCTCCGGAAGACGTGGACAGGCGCGGCGCACTCAGCGCAACATGAACTCGGGCGAAGACAGCAGAAAGACGTTCCATTCCTGCGCCGAGCTCGCGCGGTCGAGGGCGGCGCGCGTCGAGGCGCTGAGGGTCGGCTCGATGCTCTCGTAGTAGAAGGCACTCGCCAGGCGGGGGAAGGCCGGCGCGTCGACGCTCGACCCCTCGGCGCGGAAGAGCCCGGCGCTGCCGCTGCCGATCCCGCGCGCGATCTCGAAGCGTACCGCCATCTGGCCCGGGCTCGCCCAGGCCGACTCGTCGAGCGGATAGCCGTCGGGGGTTTGCCGGTTGTACGGCAGCTCGCCGAGGCGACCGAGCCAACCTAGCATCGGCCCGGTGTTCAAGATCGGTTGCTCGTCGTAGGCCAGGCGCACTGCGGAGACGACGTAGTGCATCGGATCCTTGAACTTGCGGCCGAGCGTCGCAGCGAATTCCGGCGATTCGAACATCGCCGCCAGCGTCACCGCGATGTCGCCGTCGCTGCGCGCAAAGGCCTGGGCCATGCGCTCGACCAGCGCGGGCGCGGGCTGGTCGGCGGCGAAGTATTCGGCCAGCCTGCGGCTCACGAAGCGCGCCGTCTGCGGGTGTGCGGCCAGCCGGCCGAGCTGGTCGAGCACTTCGTCCCAGCCGCGGCCGGCAACGCGCTGGCCGAGAACGACCTTGTCGCCCATGTCGTGCCGGCCCGGGTTGAACTCGGTGAGGCCCTGGCGCACGTAGAGGGCGCGCTGGTTCGGCCGGACCTCGGGCGCGCGGTCGCCGAGGTTGACGCCCAGTCCGGTGAGGACGCGCGCCAGCTCTTGGACGTCTTTTTGCGTGTAGCCGCCGTCGACGCCCAGCGTGTGCAGTTCCATCACCTCGCGCGCGTAGTTCTCGTTGATTCGGCCGGCTGCGTTCTGCTCGTTGTCGAGGTAGCGGATCATCGCCGGGTGCGTCGCGCTGGCGACGAGCAGGTCGCGAAAGCGTCCCAGCGCGCGCGGGCGCAGGGCCCGGTCCTCGTAGTCGCCGACCATGACGCGCAGGTTGTTCTTGTACTGGTGCACGTTGAAGTGGTTGAACCAGAACCAGGTCATCTGTTCCTGCAGCTGGTTCGACGAGTAGAGCGCGCGCAGCAGCGAGCGCGAAGCGGCTTCGCGTGCGACCTGGTTCAGCGCCTGCTGGTAGGCCTGCAGCGCCGCCTGCTTCGCGGCGTCGTCGCTCGCCGCTTTTGCCCGGGCGTCGCTGTCGCGGCGCGTCGCGTCGATCCCGGCGACCAGGGTCTCGAACGGTGTGGTGCTGATCGACATCGCATCGATCCGGGCCTGAACTTCGTCGGGAAGGCGGGTCTGGCGCGGCGGATGCAGCTGCGCTTCGATCCATGCGGCGCGGCCGCGCCGCTTGAACTCGGCCGCCGTCCCCGCCGACGCGCCCCACGCGACGCGATTGACGAGAGCGAGCTCGTCGGCCACGAGCGCCGCGTCGGGACGCGACGGCGACCGCGGCACGGCCGTCGCGGCGCGCCCGCCCTCGCCCGGCAGCGACGTGCCGCACCCCGAGGCGAGCGCCAGCCAGGGCAAGGCGGCGACGGCCGCAGCGCCTTCGAGCAAGGTGCGACGCCGCGGTGCTTCCGGTGGGGGCGACGCCTCTGCCGCCGAGGGTCGGATGGGTTCGGGCATGGGCTTGGAACCCATCCGTCCTATTGGCGGTTAGGTTCTTGGTCGAAACGCCGCGCGCGCGGCCGCCGATGACAGGCTGTGCCCTCGCTTTACGTTTGTGACAAGCGCGCGTGGGGTCGATGCGGGCGTGCTACCGTACCGGCCCTGCCGAACCGGCGCGCGGCACAACCGCCCGCCGCTGCCCTCACCCACGGGCTACCCGCCCGTTCGAAAGAGTCCCATGCTGCACACCCTTCGAACGCTTCGCACGGCCGCGCTCGCTGCCGTCGCGGCGCTGCTCGCCGCTGCTTCGTTCGCCCAGGACAACGGCCCGCTGCCGGCGCCGTCGAAGAGCGTAACCGACAACTTCTTCGGCAAGCCTGTCGAAGACCCGTATCGCAACTTCGAGAACAAGAACGATCCCGCCGTTGCCGCCTGGATGAAGACGCAGAGCGACCATGCGCACGCCACGCTCGAGAAGATTCCGGGACGCGCCGCGCTGCTGCAGAGCCTGATCAAGTACGACTCGGCGGTGACCGAGCGCGTCGCCCAGGTGGTGCGCCTGCCGCACGATCGCTGGTTCCTCGAGCGCCGCTCGGCAACGGCGAACCAGTTCAAGCTCTTCGTTCACGACGGGCTCGCCGGCAGCGACAAGCTGCTCGTCGACCCCGAGGCGCTCGAGAAATCGACCGGCAAGCCGCACGCGATCAACTGGTTCGCTCCCTCGAGCGACGGCAAGCTCGTCGCCTACGGCCTGTCGAAGCAGGGCTCGGAAGAGGCTGAACTCAACCTTGTCGACGCGCGTACCGGCGCGGCGGTCGGCGCGCCGATCAGTCGCGCCAACTTCGGCGGCGTCGACTGGGCCCGGGACGGTAGTGCCTTCGTCTTCAACCGGCTCCAGGAGCTGAAGCCGGGGATGGCCGAGACCGACAAGTACCAGAACAGCCAGGTCTGGCTGCTCAAGGCCGGCGAGCCCGAAGCGAAAGCCCGCGCCGTCTTCGGCAACGCAGTGAAGGGCGTCGACATCGGTCCGGTCGAATCTCCCTTCGTNAGCCTCAGCTACGACGGACACTGGGCGATCGGGATTTCGGCCAACGGCACGCAACGCGAGCTCGCCGTCTTCGTCTCTCCGCAGGCGGCGCTGCTCGCCGGCCGGCCGGCGTGGAAGCGGATCATCGGCAGCGGCGACGACGTCACCGGCCTGGCCTACCACGGCGACGTGCTGTACATGGTCTCGCACAAGGGCGCGCCGCGCTCGGAGGTGCTGGCGCTCGACCTGAAGAAGCCCGTCGTTGCCTCGGCGCGCGTCGTCGTGCCGGCATCGGAGCGCGTCGTCGTCAACATCGCTGCGGCCGCCGATGCGCTGTATGTCGAAACGCGCGACGGCAACATCAAGGGCCTCTACAAGCAGCCTTATGGCGGCGGTGCGGCGAGCAAGGTGAAGCTGCCTATCGAAGGCTCGTTCACGCTCGTCGACGACGAAGGGGGCGGTACGGCCACCGACCCGCGCCTGCCCGGCGCCGTGATCGACCTGCAGGGGTGGACGCGCGCGGCGCAGATCTACGCGGTCGCCGCCGACGGCAAGGTCGCGAACACCGGGCTGCAGCCGCAAGGCCCCTACGATGCGCCGAACGACATCGTCACCACCGAGGTGAAGGTGAAGGCCGCGGACGGAGCGCTCGTGCCGATGTCGATCATCCATCGCAAGGGCGTCGCCCTCGACGGCAACAACCCGACGCTGCTCTACGGCTACGCGAGCTACGGCGTCACCGAGGAGCCGTTCTTCAGCAGCGGCCGGCTCGCCTGGCTCGACGCCGGCGGCGTCTTCGCCGTCGCCAACCCGCGCGGCAGCTCGGTCTACGGCGAGGAGTGGTACCGCGGCGGCTTCCAGGCGACCAAGCCCAACACCTGGAACGACTTCATCGCCTGCGCCGAATACCTGATCGCGCAGAAGTACACGCGGCCGGCCCGGCTCGGCATCCTGGGTGGCAGCGCCGGCGGCATCCTCGTCGGTCGGGCGATGACGACGCGGCCCGACCTGTTCGCCGCGGTGATCGATGCGGTCGGCGCCAACGACCTGCTGCGCTTCGAGTCGACGCCGAACGGCGTTCCGAACGTTCCCGAATTCGGCAGCGTCAAGACCGAGGCGGGCTTCAAGGCACTCCTCGCGATGAGCACCTATGCGCATATCAAGCCGGGTATCGCGTATCCGGCCGTGCTCTTCACGCACGGCGTCAACGATCCGCGCGTCGAGGTCTGGAACACGACCAAGACGGCGGCGCGCCTGATGGCGGCGACGACGAGCGGCAAGCCCGTGCTGATGCGCCTCGACTACGACGCCGGCCACGGCATCGACAACACCAAGAAGCAGCAGCTCGAGGAGCGTGCCGACATGTTCGCCTTCCTGTTCTGGCAGATGGGCGTGCCCGGCTACCAGCCCTGAATCGGTTGACAGCCTCAGGTGGGAACTCCTCCGGGGGCTGGCGCCGCGCGCCGCTGCCGACATAATCGTCTTGACCCGCAACGCTCGAAGGAAACGCCATGGCCTCGGTCAACAAAGTCATCATCGTCGGCAACCTCGGCCGCGACCCCGAGGTCCGCTACACGCCCAACGGCAGCGCCGTCTGCAACGTCAGCGTGGCGACGACGCGCAGCTGGAAGAACAAGGAGTCGGGCGACAAGTCGGAAGAGACCGAGTGGCATCGCGTCGTCTTCTACGACAAGCTCGCCGAGATCGCCGGCGAGTACCTGAAGAAGGGGCGCTCGGTCTACGTCGAGGGCCGCCTGAAGACGCGCAAGTGGCAGGACAAGGACGGCGTCGAGAAATACACGACCGAGATCATCGCCAGCGACATGCAGATGCTCGGCAGCCGCGAAGGCATGGGCGGCGGAACGGCCGCCGCGGGTGGCGAGGACAGCGGCTACGGCGGCGGCGCGAACTACGAGCGCCCGGCGCCGGCGTCTCGCCCGGCCGCGGCGGCGGCGAACCGCCCGGCCGCGAAGTCGACGACCGGCTTCGACAACATGGACGACGACATCCCGTTCTGAAGGTCGGCCTCGCGACCCTGGGCGTCGAGTCGTCGACGCGAGCTCCGTCGCTCTAGCGAGCGCTTGCGTCGCGGGCGCGGCTCACTTCAAGCGCCGAGACTGCCGGCGCGCGATTGCCCCACGATTCGCGAACGAAGCTGAGCAGCTCGGCGACGTCGGCGTCGCTCAACCGGGTCGCGAACGGCGGCATGCCGAAGGGACGCGGGTTGCCCGCGGTCGTCGGCGGAAAGCCGCCCTCGAGGACGACGTGGACGAGGTTGGCGGGCGAGCGCATCGTCGCGGCCCGGCCGCCGGCGAGCGCGGGATACGCGCCCGGGACGCCCTGGCCCTGCTCGCCGTGACAAGCGACGCAGTGGTCGTGATAGAGCGTCGCACCGCGTTCGCTCGGTGCGACCGCCGTCCGCGCGCGTGCGTCGTTGTCGCTCTCGGGTGGAGTGGCGAGCGATTGCAGATAGGTCGCCATCGCCGCCGCGTCGGCGTCGCTCAGGTGCTGCGTGCTGTTGCCGACGACCTCGCTCATCGGACCCATGACGAAGCCGTTGGCGGCGACTCCCGTCTTCAGCAGGCGAACGACTTCGCTGCGCGGCCAGGCGGCGACACCGGCTTCCAGCGGCGAGGCGAGCGACGGCGCGTACCAGTTCTGCACCGGGATCAGCCCGCCTTGCAGGTCGAGCGTTCCGACCGTCGCGCCGAGCGCATTGCGCGCCGAGTGGCAGGCGTTGCAGTGGCCGAGCCCCTCGACGAGGTAGGCGCCGCGGTTCCACTCGGCCGAGCGCTGCGCGTCGACAGCGTAGCTCGCGGGCCGGAAGTAGAGGGCGCGCCAGACAGCCACCGCGACCTGCGTATCGAAGGGAAAGCGGAGCGCGTGGGCGCGGTTCGGCTGCTCGACCGGCGCCAGGCTTTGCAGATAGGCGAACATCGCGTCGGCGTCGTCGCGGCCGACGTGGGTGTAGTTCGGATAGGGGAATGCCGGGTAGAGGAGGCGACCATTCATCGAGCGCCCGCGATGCAGCGCGCGCCAGAACGCGTCGGCCGACCAGGCACCGAGCCCCGTGCGCGGATCGGGCGTCAGGTTCGAGCTGTAGACCGTGCCGAACGGCGTCTCGATGCCGCGGCCGCCCGCGTACGGGCGGCCGCCGCGCTCCGTGTGGCAGCCGAGGCAGTCGCCGGCCCGCGTCAGGTATTCGCCGCGGGCGAGCAGGGTGGCATCGGGCGACGACGTGCCCGCGGCGCGCGGGCGGACCACGTCCTCGCCGCGCAGGTTGAGCCACGCGACGAGCGCACCGACGCAGCCGATGGCGGCCAGCGCGCAGAGCGCAACGATTCGCGCGGCGCGGCCGAGCTTCATCGCGCCGCAGCGCCGGCCGGCGCGACGCCTCCGCATTCGAGCGGCGGGGTCGTCGCGAACGCGGCCGCCGGTTTCGCTCCGGCCGGAACCGGCTGCGTCGCCAGCCATGAGCCTATCGCAGCGATCTCCTCGGGCGCGAGGGCGCGCGCGACCTGGCTCATGCAATCGGGAGATTGGGCGCGGCGCTTGCCTTCGCGCCAGGCGCCGAGCTGTGCGTTGAGATAGTCGCGTGGCAGGCCGAGCAGACCGGGGACTGAAGGCGCCGTTCCGGTCAGCGCCGTGCCGTGACACGCGGCACATGCCGGCATGTGGCGCGACGCGTCGCCCTCGGTCACGAGGCGGACGGCAAGCGCTCGTTGCGCGTCGCTCGGCGCCGCGGCGGCGGGCGGCGCATAGGGAAGATCGAGCGCGGCGAAGTGCGCCGCGATCTCCTCGAGGTAGGCGTCGCCGAGCGGCGCGAGCAGGCGACTCATCAGCAGGTACGGCCGGCGCCCGTCGCGAAAGTTGAGGAGCTGGTTGTAGAGGTATCCCGCCGGCTTGCCGGCGATTCGCGGGTAGTAGCCGTCGGGCGCGGCGCGCCCCTGCGGCCCGTGGCAACCGGTGCAGGCGAGGACGCGTTGCGCCACCGTGTCCTCGAACGGCGCGGCGGCGAGCGACATCGTCGTCGCAGTCATGAGGACCAGTGCCGCCGCGACGCGGCGCGCCGCAGGTTCGCGGGTCACCCGCCTCGCCCGGGCTCGTGCACTTCGGCTGCCATCGCCACGGCGTCGCTGCCGGCGATGCCGGCGAGGCCACGCACGACGCCGTCGCGGTCGGCGGGCACCCGGTTCTGGCTCACCTTCCACTTGCCCGCGATCGACGTGACGACGATCTCGAGGCCGACGATCGCGCGCAGCATCGAGTCGATGTAGTCGACCGGCGCGTCGGTCACGGCCCACGGCGCGGGTTGGCCTGGCTGATTGGCGCGCTCGCGTTCGTGATGGTCGGTGAGGCGCGAAACGAAGGCGCGCAACCAGGCCGCGTCGTCGATGAAGCGAACCGTGCCGCGCGCCTGCACCATCACGTAGTTCCAGGTCGGCACCACCTTGCCGTGCTCGGCCTTGCTCGGGTACCACGCCGGCGAGACGTAGGTCTGCGCGCCCTCGAACACGACGAGCGATTCGACGTCGCCGCGCGCCTCGCGCCAGACCGGGTTGGCGCGGGCGACGTGGGCGCGCAGGATGCCGGCGCCGCCGGCCGGGTCGGCGTCGAGAAAGAAAGGCACGCTGTTCGCGTCGATGCCGCCAGGGCCCTGCGTCACGAGCAGGCCGAGCGGGTGCTCGCGGACGAGGCGCTGCAGGACTTCGGGGCGACTCTCGGCGAAGTGCGCAGGCAGGTACATCGACATGGCGTTGGGACTCGCGTCAAGTCATGGATTCGGCAACCGCGCGGGCGCGCTGCCCGTGCATCGATGCCGCGCCGATGACGGCGCCGCCGAGGCAGACTTCGCCGTCGTAGAGCACCGCCGATTGCCCCGGCGTCACGGCCCATTGCGGCGCATCGAAGCGCAGCTCGAGCCCGCCCGCGGCGTCGGCGGCGACGAGATCGCACGCCGCGTCGCTCTGACGGTAGCGCGTCTTGCCCGCATAGCGCCCGGGCGGCGGCGTCTGCCCGGCGATCCAGCTCGAATCGTCGGCAACCAGCGCGTCGCTGCGCAGCCAGGGATGGTCGTGCCCCTGCACGACGACCAGGACGTTCGCGGCAAGGTCCTTCGCGGCGACGAACCAGGGCGCGTGGTCACCGCCGCCGTACGCCGCCCGGCGTTCCTTGAGGCCGCCGATGCCGATGCCCTTGCGCTGTCCGATCGTGTAGAACGACAGGCCGACGTGCTCGCCGATCGTGCGACCTCGATCGTCTTGGATCGGCCCGGGCGTGTTCGCGAGGTAGCGATGGAGGAACTCGCGAAACGGCCGCTCGCCGATGAAGCAGATCCCGGTCGAATCCTTCTTCCGCGCGTTCGGCAGGCCGATCTCGGCGGCGATGCGGCGGACTTCGGTCTTTTCGAGCTCGCCGATCGGAAAGAGCGTTCGCGCCAGCTGCGCCTGCGTCAGGCGATGCAGGAAATAGCTCTGGTCCTTGCGCCCGTCGAGGCCCTTCAGGAGCTCGAATCGGCGTTCGGCGCCTTCGCGGATACGCGCATAGTGGCCGGTCGCGATCTTCTCGGCGCCGAGGCGCACGGCGTGGTCCAGAAAGGCCTTGAACTTGATCTCGGCNTTGCACAGCACGTCGGGGTTGGGCGTGCGGCCGACGCGGTACTCGCGCAGGAACTCGGCGAAAACCAAGCTGCGGTATTCGGCGGCGAAGTTGACGTGCTCGATCTCGATGCCGAGCACGTCGGCGACGCTCGCCGCGTCGAGGAAGTCCTGGCGCGACGAGCAGTACTCGTCATCGTCGTCGTCTTCCCAGTTCTTCATGAAGATCGCGACGACTTCGTTGCCGGCGCGCTTGAGCAGCCACGCCGCCAGCGCCGAATCGACACCGCCCGACAGGCCGACGACGATGCGGTGCTTGCGAGCGGAGGGCCGGGCGTCCATGAGNCTTCGCATCGTAGCGGCGAAGCCGATCGCAGAGGCGCGCAGGGCGATCGCGGCGTCGCGCCGACAATGCGCGGCGTGGAAGGAACGCACTCGATACCCAGGGCGACGATGGAGCTCGCGCCCGCATGAAGCGCTTCGCTCGCTACGCGATGGTCGGCGCCGTCGCGACGGCGGTGCACTACGCCATCCTCACCGCCTGCGTCGAGGCTTCCTTGCTCGCGCCGGAGCTAGCCGCGGCGCTCGGCGCCTGGGTCGGCGCGCAGGTCGCCTTCGCCGGCAACGCCCGCTTCACCTTCGACGGCGCGCCCGTCAATGTCGTCTCCTGGCTGCGTTTCCAGATCGTCGCCGTTCTCGGCGCGATCATCAGCTTTGCGATCGTCGGCGCCGGCGTTCGCGCCGGCTGGCACTACCTGCTCGCGCAGGTGCTCGCGACCGGTGTCGCGCTCGTCGTCACCTTCGAGATCAACCGGCGCTGGAGCTTTGCCACGCCGCTGCAACGCTGAAGCCGGCACCGGCCAGATCGTCGGCGAAGGCGGCGCTCGCCAGATAGGAGGCTTCACGCAGGCGCGCGTCGGCGATCGCATCCTCGCCACCGGCCCGGCCGCGGTTCGGATGGCAGAAGACGAGGCCGCCGCGCGGCGGAGCTGCGGCGAGCCAGGCTTGAACGAGGCGGCGATAGTCCGCGTCGCGAAAGTCGTAGACGCCGAGCAGCGCTGCGTTGTGGCGAATATTCTTCGCTTCGAGCAACGTCTGCAACTGGCGCCCACCAGTGCGCTCGATCAGCATGCGCTTGACGGCATGGCCGGGCCCGACGACGTGACCGGTGTTGCGGATCGCGGTCGACTGCGCCGCGGCCCGATCGGTCTCGAGCGCGCCCAGCACGAGGTCGCGGATGCCGGGCAAGTGGTGCACGTGCTGATGCCCGTCGATGAAGGCCGGCGGCCGGTCGAGCGCCGCGGCGAAGGCGTCGCGCTGCGCCCGCAGCTCGCTCGCCAGCGCGGCGCGCGGCAAGCGCCCGAGGTGGGCCAGGGCGATCAGTCGCGGCAGTGTCGGCAGGGTCGGCCAGAGGCGGGCCAGGTCGGCGCTGAGCGGTCGGCCTTCGCTCAGGTTGAAGTGCAAGCCCAGCTCGAGGCGAGTCGCGGGATCGAAGGTCGTCGCCAAGGCGCGGCCTTCGGCCGCCCACGCCGTCGTCGTCGTGATGCACGAAGCGCTCGAGAGCCTCCTGTCCGCGGCGAGCGCGGCNACGGTCTCGGCGATGCCGCCGACGAGACCGACGTCGTCGGCGCAGAAGGCGATCGTCCGCGCCGGCNTTGGCGCCGCCGCTGCGACCGGCGTGCCTACCAACCCTCGCCCTCGCCGCTGTCGTGGCGGACGAGGTAGACCGGGCGCTGCTTCACCTCGTCGAAGATACGGCCGACGTACTCGCCGAGGATGCCGATCGAGAGCAGCTGCACGCCGCTGAAGAACATCGCGCTGACGGCGAGCGTGGCGTAGCCGGGCACCTGCGAACCGGTCGTGTAGTGCTCGATGACAATCCACAGGCCGCCGACGAGCGCCGACAGGGCGATCATCGCGCCGACCGCGCTCCACAGGCGCAGCGGAAAGTTGGTGAAGGCCGTGAGCCCGGTCGCGGCGAGGCGGAACAGGCTGCGCAGCGGGAACGAGCTGTCGCCCGCGAAACGCGCCTGCGGCGCGTAGGCGACGGCGGCCGACGGGAATCCGACCCAGGCATAGAGGCCCTTCATGAAGCGGTTGCGCTCGGGCAGGCTCTTCAGGGCGTCGACCACCTTGCGGTCGAGGAGGCGGAAGTCGCCGGCGTCAGGCGGGATCGGCGCCCGCGAGCCGGCGTTGACGAGGCGATAGAACCAGCGCGTGCCGAACTTCTTCAGCCACGACTCGTCGTCGCGCGAGGTCCGCACGGTGTAGACCATGTCGGCGCCGCCGCGCCAGGCGGCGAGCATGTCGTCGATCAGCGCNGGCGGGTGCTGCAGGTCGGCGTCCATGAGGAGGACGATGTCGCCGCGCGCCCGATCGATCCCGGCGGTCAGCGCCGCCTCCTTGCCGAAGTTGCGCGACAGCGCGACGTAGCGGACTCCGCCGCGCGCCAGCCAGGGCGCGAGCGCGATCTCGGTCGCGTCGCTGCTGCCGTCGTTGACGACGACGATCTCCCAGCGATCGAAGCGCGCCCGCAACGTCGCGCTCAGCTCGTCGAGCAGGACCGGCAGGCTCTCGCTCTCGTTGTAGGCGGGAACGACGCAGCTGATCGAAGGTCGCGCGTTCGCGCGCGGCGGATTCATCGCGGCGAGCTCGCAGGGTCGGCAGGTGCGCAGCCGCCGGGCGGCACGCGCCAGAGCGACACGCGGTTGCCGCCCTGCGCCACCTGCGTCGCGCCGGGCAGCGCCGCGACGAGGGCCGCGTTGTCGGTCTTGGCGACGGCCCACAGCGGCGCCTTGCCGCAGCGCAGCGCCAGGCCGTGATCGGCGTCGAGGAGCAGCGTCGCGGCGAGCACCGGAGCAAAGGGCGCGGCCTCGGCCAGCTCGCGCTTCCAGTTGTCGCGCAACGCGATTGCAGGATCCTGCCAGGAGCTGATCACGGGAACGGGCTCGGCGAGACGGGCATGGAGCGGAATGTCGAAGAAGTATTCGCCGACGAAGACAACCGGATCGCCCGGGGCGCGCGAGCGTTGCAGCACGCGCGCCAGCGCCGTGTTGTCGCGGTCGTAGAAGATCGCATAGTAGGCGACCGCACCGATACAGATCAGCGCCGCGACGACGGCACTGGCGACGACCGGCCAGGCGGCACGAGCCGGCCCGTCGCGCCGGCCGGCGGCGATCGCGTCGGCGGCGAGCGCGGCGATTGGAAAGAGCACCGGCATGGCGTAGCCCACCGGCTTCGACTGCGGGATCGAGAAGAAGACCAGGACGACGCCGAGCCACGTCCACATGAGTTGCCGCCAGAGCCGGGCTTCGCTCGTCTCGCCGCTGCGCCCGCCGAAGGTCGAGCGCAGCAACCAGAGCGACCACGGCAGCACGAGTAGCGGAACGACGACGATGAAGAACCACCAGGGCTGGGGGTTGTTGAAGCCGCCCGCTGCGAAGCGCTCGAAGTGCTGGTAGACGAAGAAGAAATGCGCGAAGCCGGGATAGCGCCATTGCGCCGCGATGAACCAGGGCGCGGCAATGAGCGCGAAGACCGCGATCCCGGTCGGCGACAACAGGCGCAGGATCGTCCGGTGCTGGCCGGTCGCGACCAGCCAGGCGAGGATGACGAGCCCGGGCAGGGCGATGCCGATCAGCCCCTTCGCAAGCACGCCGAAGGCCATCGCCGCCCAGGCGCCGAGCAACGCGCCGCGATGCGCCTCGCCCAGGCGCATCAGCAAGGCGGCGTGGCCGGCGAGGATGATCGCCAGGGCGATGAACGCGGCGACGAGCATGTCGAGATTGGCGAATTGCGCGCCGGCGAAAAAGAACGGCTCGGTGAGCAGCACGAGCATCGTCCAGCGCGCCGATTGTTCGCCGAGCCAGCGGCGGCCGACGCCGTACAGCCCCGCCGCGCCGAGGAGGCCGGCGAACAGCGGCGCCAGCCGGGGCGCCCAGTCGTTCACGCCGAACACCTGCATCGACGCGGCGCAGAGCCAGTAGAAGAGCGGCGGCTTGTGAAAGAAGGGCAGGCCGTCTTCGGTCGGCACGATCCAGTCTCCCGAGCGCAACATCTCCCAGGCGACTCCGACATAGCGGCCTTCTTCGGGCAGCGTCAGCGGGCGCAGCGCGATCGAGAAGGCGAGCCAGGCAAAAGCGGCAACAGCGCCGACGAGAACGGGCGAGCTGCCGAGGCCGCCGCGCTCCGGCCGAAGCGCCGCCGTCATTGCCGATCGGTCGCGGGTCGGCACAACAACGGCATGAAGAGGAGCGCGCAGACCGTCCAGTCGACACTCGCCGACCACAGGGTCGCGCTCGCGAACTGGGCGCCCTGCGCGATCCGCACGATGCTGAAGAGAACTCCGGCGGCAATGCCGATGGCCAGACCCCGCCAGCGCCAGGCCGGCCGGCCCGCCGCCCAGCCGGCGAAGTAGAGGCCAAGCAAGGCATAGCCGCCGCCGGCATGCCCGCCCGGCAGGCAGTGGCCGGCGCTCTCGCGCGTCGCTGCCCAGAACGGCGCGCTTCGATCGGTGGCGTAGCCGACGACACCGCCGAACTCCAGCAGATCGGACGGGCAGTGCTGCGAGGTCATCGTTTTCAGCAGGTTGATGAGGAGCGGCCCGACCAGCATGCTGCCGCCGAGGGTCAGCAGGACGGCGCGCCACGGCTTCAGCGCCGGGACGACGGCGCCCGCCACGCCCGCGGCGATCGCGACGCCGCCGACCAGGATCGGCAAGCCGCGCGCGGCCTGGTGGCCGACGATGTCGAGCCAGGCGGAATGCTTCCAGGCGAACGATTGCGTCTGCGCATCGACGAACAGGCGCGTCAACGCCATGTCGAGCGGCCCGTGCTGGAGCAGCCATGCAGCGATGGCGAGCAAGGCGGGTATGAGGAGCAGGTGGCTTGCCGCATAGGGCAGCACCGCCTCGGCGGGGGAGGCAGGCACGACGAGGTGCTTCGGCGCTTGGGGATCGACATCGCTCATGGGCGCCACCCGAGGCGGCGACACGGGGCAATCGCGTCTAGGGATTGTGCAAGAAGGGTGAGAGGGTCGTGCCGCGGCACGCGGGGTGGCACCTCAGAAGCTCTTCTTCCAGCCGACCGTCAGGCCGTGCGGCAGCAGGCCGACCGATAGCGCGGTCGAACGCGAATGCGTGTAGTAGCCGATCGCCGTGCCGATCGCGAAGCTGGCGAGCACGTCCGTTTGCCAGTGTGCCTGCGACTTGACGCGAGCGATCGCGTCATACGCCGGCAGCAGCTCGAGCGCCCACACGGCGGGATGATCGGCGCCGTACTCGAGGATGAAAGGGGTGACCGCGGTCGTGATCTCCACGACCTCGCCGCTCGGGAAGCTGTAGTGTCCGTGCCCCTGGAACCAGAGGCCCGGATCGCCGGTCTGGCTCGGACGGGCGCGAGTGAATATCACCTTCATGCCGGCCGCCGTGACGGCGCCGATGGCGAGCGAATCGACGGCCTGCCACGAGGTGTGGCCGTAGCGCGTATCGTCGCCCTCCCACAGGGCGCCGGCGATGACGACCAGCGGCGTCACGGCCTGCACGAACTTCTGATTGTTGCGGCTCCAGATGCCGGTGGCTTCGTCGGGGCCGAGGCGTTGGTCGATGTCGAACGGGCCGGCCGCGGCGTGGCCCGGGGACAGGGCTGTGGCGGCGATGAGCACGGCCGCTGCGATCCGGCCCCGCCGGCGTCGCGTCGTCGATCCTTGCATGCGCGCGAGGCTAGGGCTCGGGCCATGAGCGA
>JGI24140J50213_10000461_pt1 | contig 19024 bp, 14 predicted proteins | sample BarGraIncu00222A_FD_50213 | JGI IMG/M metagenome (IMG submission 50213)
GCGAATCACTTCGCGCACCATTGTGACCGAAGTTGTGGCCGGTGCATCCGGGTCGATGGCGGAAAACACAACATGGGCGGTCATGCCGAGCGGTAGACGGCTAAGCGGCCGGAACGCCGCAAAATCGGTCGATTCCAGCGTGGCCCGGTCGGTATCGACCACCGGAAGTTTGTGGTGGCTGTCGGCCGTGGCGCGGCCGTGCCCCGGCAGGTGTTTGAGCACCGGTAGCACCCCGCCTGCCAGCAGGCCCTGCGCGATCGCCCCGGCGATGGCGGCGACCTTGCCGGGCTCGGTTCCGTAGGCGCGGTCGCCGATCACCGGGTCGGCGCCGGGCGCCAGAACATCGGCCAGAGGAAGGCAGTCGACGTCTATCCCAAGAACATTGAGCTCTGCCGCGATCAAGTGACCTGCTAGCCGAGCAGCCGCCAAGCCAGAGGCCACGTCGCGGTCGTAGAGCGCTCCATAGCGGGCGCCGGGAGGAAAAACCGGCCAATGCGGCGGTCCGAGCCGCTGCACCCGGCCGCCTTCCTGATCCACCAGCACGGGCGCGGCCCAGCCGACAGCGTCGCGAAATAAGTTAGCTAATTCAGTGACTTGCTGTGGTGTATTCACGTTTCGCTTGAAGATGATCAGGCCCCAGGGCTGGGCCTCTTTGAGAAACGCGCGCTCATTGGCGGAGACGTTAAGCCCGCTCAATCCGGTGATGAATGCGCGCGCCGCCATCGGCGCGGATTAGCCCGCAACCAGTGCAAGTTCAAGTAAAGACGCGCTAATTTCTCTGGACGATGCACTGCCCGCCGGCCGCCTTGAGGCCGCTGCACAGCTCGCTCGCCTCATTGGCGTTGGCGAAGGGGCCAACCATGGCGCGGTAATAGATACCCTTGTCGCCCAGCTCCACTTTGTGGATCAGCGCCTGCTTGCCGCCGAGTTGATTGGGGAATTTGGCTTGCAAGCTACGGAAGGCGGCCTGCGCATCGGCTTCGCTCCGCTGCGAGGAGACCTGCACCGCGTAGCTGCCGCTGGCCGCCGCCGCAACAGGCTTGGCCGCCCGCGCGATCGGCGCCGGTGCGGCAACCGCCGCGGTGCGCATGGGAGCGCGCGCGGCCGGGGCGGCGGACGCGTCCGGGCTCAGCGAGAGCGGCGCGTTGCCGGACGCGGTGGTGCGAGGCGCCGGTGGAACGGCGCGCGATTCCGTCTGACGTGGTGGCGATTCCGGATTGGCCGCAACGGGGGGATTGTTGGCGGCCTGTGCAGGCGGTGCCGTGGGTGCGGTGGGAGCTGGCGCCATCCGTGCCGGCGGTGGCGGTGGCGGAGCCGGCGCGGTGGCCACCACTGGTTGGTTATCGCCCAACCCGGACTGATCGGGATGGATGGCGATGGTGCGAATTTTTTTCGGCTCGCTGGAAATGACTCCGCTGCCGAGTGCCGCCGGGGGTGCAGCCTGCGGAGCGCTGCCTTGCGCCTGCTGCAGTAGCGGTGGCGGTGGCGGCGCGACCGGCTGTTCTTCGCGCGATACGAGCTTTTCGTCCTGTGCGCGGTCGGCGACCCGATCGGTAATCAGCTTGTTGGGCGCCTTGCTGACGGTCACCGGCANGATCTTGCTCGGCGCGGTATCGGCCTTGATCACCGGCGGTGGCTGGCTCGGCCCGGACGTGCCGAACAGCGCGCGATAGCCGAAGGCGCCGGCGGTGCCGATCACCGCCAACGCAAATATGGCGGCGATGGCCATGATGCCCATGCGCCGTTTCGCGGGCGGGACATCGTCGTAGAAGTCCTCTTCCTCGCCCGCGAGTTGGGCATTGCTCGGATGATACGGGTCCGGCTCGAAGCCGCCGGTCTCGGCTGCCGGATGGCCGGCCGTCTCGGCGTCGTCCTGATAGAGGAAGCCGTCGGAGGCGCCATAAAGCGGCGCTTCCGGCGCCGATGGTCGCGCGGCCGGCGCTGCCGGCGGGGCGGACCTATTGACTGCGGGCGGCGGCGCGGCGGCGCGGCGCGCGTTACCGCGACCGAATTCGACGAACGGGTCGTTTTGTCCGATCAGGCGGGCGAGTTCGGCGAGCGGATCGCTGCCGGAAGCAGAGGCGGCCGGCGTGGCGCGCGGTATCGTTTCATTCAAACGATAGGGTCGTTGATTCTGGTCGTCCGCCATTCGGTCCCCGGTTATTGAGTGCGCCTTCGCCGTCTAATCGCGAAGCTGCATTAAATGCGGTTCACTGAACGACAATTACCGCATTTCTTCCGGCGCTTCGACCCCGAGCAACGCCAAGCCCGAGGCGAGAACGGTGACGATCCCCTGCACCAAAGCGAGCCGGGCCATCGTCGTTTCTGGATCATTCTGGATAATGAAGCGTAAATGAGGCAAGTCTTTTCCCCGCGTCCAATGCGCGTGAAATTCGCTTGCTAATTCATAGAGATAGAATGCAACCCGGTGCGGCTCATGGGCCTGCGCGGCGGCCTCGACCAGGCGCGGGTAAAGCGCGATCCGCCGCAGGATGGACAGCTCGCCGGAATCGCTGAGCCGATCGAGTCTCGCGTCTTTGAGCCAGCGCGCACGCTCAGGGGCCGCGGCCGGCAGGCCGGGCATCTCGACGCGCGCATTGCGGAACACGGACTCGCCGCGAGCATGACCGTATTGCACGTAGAACACCGGGTTCTCGCGGCTATGTTCGATTACTTTGGCCAGATCAAAGTCGAGTACGGCGTCGTTCTTGCGGTAGAGCATGTCGAAGCGCACCGCATCTTTGCCGACCTCGTCCACCACCTCGCGCAGCGTGACGAACTCGCCCGAGCGCTTGGACATTTTCACCGGCTCGCCCGCGCGCAACAGCCGCACGAGCTGCACCAGCTTCACGTCCAGTGCGGCCTTAGCCCCGCTCACCGCCTTCACCGCCGCCTGCATGCGCTTGATATAGCCGCCGTGATCGGCGCCCCAGACGTCGATCATGTTGCAGAAGCCGCGGTCGAACTTGGACTTGTGATAGGCGATGTCGCTGGCGAAATAAGTGTAGCTGCCGTCCGATTTCAACAGCGGCCGGTCGACGTCGTCGCCGAAATCGGTGGAACGGAACAAAGTCTGCTCGCGATCCTCCCAGTCCTCGAGATTGCCGCCCTTGGGCGGCGGCAAGCGGCCTTCATAGACCTCGCCGCTTTTGCGCAAACTCTCGATGGTGTCGCCGACTTTATTGGCGCCACCTTCGATCAACGAGCGCTCGGAAAAAAACACGTCGTGCCGCACGCCGAGCTGGCCAAGATCGTCGCGGATCATGTCCATCATCATGGCGATGGCTTTGGCGCGCACGATCGGCAGCCATTCGGATTCCGGTTTGGCACTGAGTGCGGGGCCGTGCTCGGCGGCGAGTTTGCCGCCGACCGGCACGAGATAATCGCCCGGATAAAGCCCCTCCGGCATCGGCCCGATGTTTTCGCCGAGCGCCTCGCGGTAACGCAGGAAGGCCGAGCGCGCCAGCACGTCCACCTGCGCGCCGGCATCGTTGATGTAGTATTCGCGCGTCACCGCGTAGCCGGCAAAGGCCAAGAGATTGGCGAGTGCGTCGCCGAACACCGCGCCGCGGCCGTGTCCGACATGCATCGGGCCGGTCGGATTGGCCGAAACATATTCGACGTTGACCTTATCGCCCTTGCCGATGTCGCTGCGGCCGTAGTCCGTTCCCGCCGCCAGCACAACGCGCAGCTCCTCGCCCCACACATGCGGCTTGAGCATCAGATTGATGAAGCCGGCGCCCGCTACTTCGGCCTTGGCCACCAGGGCGTCGCCGCGCAAAGCGTCTGCGATTTTTTCAGCGAGCTCGCGCGGCTTTTTACCGGCATCCTTGGCCAGCACCATGGCGGCGTTGGTGGCGAGGTCGCCGTGCGTCGGATCGCGCGGCGGCTCGACCACGATGCGCGAGAGGTCCGCATTCGCTCCCACGAGCGGCGCCGCCGCCGCGCGCACGCGATCGAGCATTTGGGCGAAGAGATGTTGGGGCGCGGAGGCGGTTGCCATTGTGGCGTTGCGGCTAACGTAATTCCGAAAGGGAGTCAAAATGTAGTGGGCAAAACGCCGGCTGCGACCGCCTACACGACCGTCGCCCCGCTATCGACCGACAGGATCTGCCCGGTCGTAATCGCGGATTCGTCCGAGGCGAGATACACCGCCGTGTCGGCCATATGGCTCGGCAGACCAAGGCCGAGCAGGTGCGTCGCGGCCAGCTTCTCAATGTCCTTGGAGCCTTCCAACAGCTTCTTGACCCGCTCCGTGAGCACGACGCCGGGCGCGATGGCGTTGACCCTGATCTTGTGGGCTGCGTATTCCACCGCCATCGAACGCGTGAGCGCGGCGATCGCTCCCTTAGCGGCGGTGTAGCAATCGCGCCCCGCCAGCGCCTTCAAGGCGACGATCGACGACATGTTGATGATCGAGCCGCCGCCGGATTTGATCATGGCGGGAATGCCGAGCTTCGAGCACAGGAACGTGCCGAACAGGTCGAGCTTGATCACCCGCCAGAATTCTTCTTCCGGCGCCGTAGTGACCGGACCGTCTTGCAGCGTGGAGCCGCCGGCATTGTTGTGAAGGATGTGCAGGCCGCCAAACCGCTTGACGGTTTCCGCGACCGCAGCTTCGACGTTCGCTTTTTCGCGCACGTCGCAGTGCACGAAATGGGCGTCGCCGCCGGAATTTTTGCCGCGCGCGCGGGCCGACTGGGCGGCCGCCTCGCCGCTCGTCGCGTCAATCTCGGCGATAACGACCTTGGCGCCCTCCTCGGCAAAGCGTTCCGCCGTGGCGCGGCCGATGCCACGGCCGCCGCCGGTGATGAATGCCACTTTGCCCGCCAATCGCGCCATACCGCAGCAGGATATTGGCCGATGGGGCGGGCACGCAAGGCCGGCCGCGCTCAGCCCAGCCTATGGTGCTGCCCCATCGCCGCGCGATTGGGCGGATCGGCTTGGTCGGGGTGCGGCGGACCTATTCGTTGGCTAGGCCACCTTGGGGGTCCGGTTTTGATGGCTCACGGCATATAACTGTTCGCGCTCGCAGTTTACGCAGACGAACAATTCATGGTCCATGCCAATGCCAGGGTTGGCCGACTCAATCAGCTTGAGCCGCAACTCGCCACCGCAGAATTCGCAGCGCGACGAGGGCGGAGGCTCGACGAGGATGCGCATATGATTTCCTTTCGCCCGACCAACTTCGGGGCGAGGGAATGCAAAGCATGAAAATATTCACGGATTAATGATGCCGGTGAATACAATTTGTTCCGCATTTTCGATATTTCAGCAGCGCGCCATTTCTTTTTTGAGACGATGGCGTTGAAAAGGGCCGCCGCATACCTCCAGCACGCAACACGTTATGAAAGAGCAATTTGGCTGGCGGCGTGCCCCGGATGCGGCGGCTACCGCAACTCCGGCGTCACCTTGAAATACTTGGCGTGCTCGATCAGCGCGTAGCGGTCGGTCATGCCGGCGATGTAGTCGGCGATGTGGCGCGCGCGGGCGCTCTCGTCCGTGAGCGCGGATGCGTGCGCCCATTCAGCCGGCAGGTCGGCGGGCGTCTCGGCATAATGGGCGAACAGGTCGCGCACGACTTTTTCGGCGTCATCCATCACCCGCATCACGCGCGCGTGCCGGTACATGCGGGGGTATAGAAAGCCCTTGATGGCGGCGTCGGCTTTTTGCATGGCCGGCGAAAATGCAATCAGCGGACTCACAGCCTTGCGAATTTCGGCCGCCGAGGGCTTGTGCGCCGCCGCACGCCGGCCGGTCTCGGCGATGACGTCCTCGATCATGCGGGTGATCAGGCGGCGCACCACTTCGTGCACACGGCGCGCCGGCTCGAGGGCGGGAAATGCCGCGTCGATCTCGCGCACGATGTCGCCAATAATCGGCACTACTGCGATGTCGTCGAGCGTGAACAAGTCGGCGCGCAGGCCGTCGTCGATGTCGTGGGCGTCATAGGCGATGTCGTCGGACAGCGCGGCAACCTGCGCCTCCGCGCTCGGCTGCGACCACAGCTCCAGGTCCTGAATTTTCGTGTAGGCCAGGATCGCCGACGGCACGCCGCGTTCGCGATAACGCGCGACCGCTTGGCCAGCACGATCGGTGAGCGGGCCGTTGTGCTTCACCAGCCCTTCCAGCGTCTCCCAGGTGAGATTGAGCCCGTCGAAGGCGGCATAGCGGCGTTCCAAATCCGTGACGATGCGCAGCGCCTGCGCGTTGTGATCGAATCCGCCGAACCGGCTCAGCGCTTCGTCGAGCGCGCGTTCGCCGGCATGACCGAACGGCGGGTGGCCAAGATCGTGGGCGAGCGCCAGCGCCTCGGCCAGGTCCTCGTCGAGCCCGAGCGCACGCGCCAGCGAGCGGGCGATCTGGGCGACTTCCAGGGTATGGGTGAGCCTTGTGCGGTAGTGGTCGCCTTCGTGATAGACGAACACCTGCGTCTTGTGCGCCAGCCGGCGGAACGCGCTGGAATGGATGATCCGATCACAATCTCGCCGGAACGCGTTGCGGGTCGGGCTGGCCGGCTCAGGCCAGCGCCGACCCCGGCTTTTGCCCGGATCGGCGGCGTAGGCGGCTCGCTTGCCCGTCTCGATGGCCATATCAGCGCATTGACCTTGCTGTCGTGCGCACTTAACTATTCGGAAGGCCGTCTGCCAATAGGCGCATGATCCCGAAAAGTGGGAACCGGTTTTCGGATAAGACCACGCGCTAGAATCGAAAGCACGGCGCAAGGACACACGATGGACGTGAGCGTCACAGTCAGCGAACGCGCGGCGCGGCGGATCGGCGAGATCCTCAAAAGCGAGCCGGAAGGTTCCATGCTGCGCGTGAGCGTGGAAGGCGGCGGCTGCTCCGGCTTCCAATACAAGTTCGGCGTCGAGACGGCGCGCGCCGACGACGACCTCGTCATCGCCCGCGAAGGCGCCGTGGTGCTGATCGACCCGGTGTCGGTGAATTACATGGCCGGCTCGGAAATCGACTTTGTCGACGACCTGATCGGCGCCTCGTTCAAGGTGAAGAATCCGAAGGCCACCGCGTCCTGCGGCTGCGGCACCAGCTTCGCGCTATAGCGCGTGATCCCGAAAAGTGGGAACCGGTTTTCGGACAAGATTACGCGCAACTAAAAAGCCTACTCCGCCGCCACCGCGGGCGGCGCTTCCAGTACTTCTTCCAGCTGCGGCTCGATCCGGCGCTTGATCATGCGGTCGACGCGGTCGAGGTAGAGATAGATCACCGGCGTGATGTAGAGCGTGAGCAACTGCGACAGGCAGAGACCGCCGACCACCGCCACGCCGAGCGGCTGACGCAATTCGGCGCCGGCGCCGGTGCCGAGCGCGATCGGCAGCGTGCCGAAGATGGCGGCGAAGGTCGTCATCATGATCGGGCGGAAGCGCAAGGTCGCGGCCTCGCGGATCGCGGCTTCCGCGGAAAGGCCGACGCGGCGGCGCTCGATCGCGAAGTCGATCATCATGATCGCGTTCTTCTTCACGATGCCGACCAGCATGACGATGCCGATCATGGCGATCACCGACAAATCCATCTTGAACAGCATCAGCGTCAGAATCGCGCCGATACCGGCCGACGGCAGACCGGAGATGATGGTGATCGGATGGATGAAGCTCTCATACAATATGCCGAGCACCACATAGGCGGCAAAAATCGCCGCCAGGATCAGAATGCCCTGCCCGCGCAGGGAATCCTGGAACACCTGGGCGGTGCCCTGGAAGCCGGTGGTGATGGTGGCCGGCAGCCGCTCGTCGCGCTCCAGATTGGTAATGGCGTCCACCGCCTGGCCGAGCGACGTGCCGGGCGTGAGATTGAACGAGATGGTCACCGCCGGCTGCTGACCCTGGTGGTTGACCAGCAAGGGTCCGACCGTGGGCACGAAATGGGTGACCGCCGACAGCGGCACTGTGGTGCCGTTGGTGGTCTTGATATAGATGCGGTTGAGGTCGTTCGGGCTCTGCTGGAACTCCGGCTTGGTCTCCAGAATAACCTGGTAGTCGTTCGCCGGCGTGTAGATAGTGGCGACCTGGCGCGAACCGAAGGCGTTGTAGAGTTCCTGGCGCACCTGATCGATGCTCACGCCATAGACCGCGGATTTCTCGCGGTCGACCTCGACGGTGACCTGCGGGTTCTTGATGTAGAGATCGGTGGTGACGTCGAGCAGCTGTGGCAGCTTGGCGATCTTGTCGCGCAATTCGGGCGCGATGCGATAGAGCGCGTCGGTGTCATTGGACTGTAGCGTGTACTGGTACTGGCTCTTGGCCAGCTTGCCACCGAGATTGATGTTCTGGATCGGCTGGAAAAAGATCTGCATGCCGGCAACGACGTTCGCCTTGGTCCGCAGACGCGCGAGGATCACCCCCAGCGCGTCGCGCTCTTTGCGCGGCTTGAGCGCCACCAGCATGCGGCCGCTATTGCCGACGGTGTTAGGGCCGCCGGCGCCGACGGTGGAATTGACGTAAGCCACGGCCGGATCGGTGCGCACGATGTCGGCGACTTTGCGCTGGTGGTCGGCCATGGCCGGGAAGGCGATGTCGGTATTGCCCTCGGTGATGCCGATCACGTAGCCGGTGTCTTCCTGCGGGAAGAAGCCCTTCGGCACCACGATGTAGAGCCAGATGGTGCCGACGATGGTCGCCAGCGTCACCATTAGCATGATCGACTTGGCCTTGAGCACCCGATCGAGCGTCAATTCGTAGGTCCGCAGCATCAGCACGAACAAGCGCTCGAATGCGCCTAGAACGAAGTTCTGCTTTTCGCCGGCGTGATGGCTGTTGAGCACGCGCGCGCACAGCATCGGCGTCAGCGTCAGCGACACGAAGCCGGAGACGATGATCGCCACCGAGATCGACACCGCGAATTCGCGAAACACGCGGCCGACCATGCCGCCCATCAGCAGCACCGGGATGAAGACCGCGATCAGCGAGAAGGTGATCGATACGATGGTGAAGCCGATCTCGCGCGAGCCTTTCAGCGCCGCCTCGAACGGGCGCATACCACCCTCGATATGGCGCACGATGTTTTCCAGCATGACGATGGCGTCGTCGACCACGAATCCGACCGACAGCGTAAGGGCCAGCAGCGTCATGTTGTTGATGGAGAAGCCGAAGGCATACATCGCCGCGCAGGTGCCGATCAGCGACACCGGCACCGCCAGCGCCGGAATGATGGTCGCCGACACTTTGCGCAAGAATAGGAAGATGACCATGATCACCAGCGTGATCGCGATCGCCAGCGTCTCCTGTACGTCGCTGACAGCAGCGCGGATCGAGATCGAACGGTCGAACAACGGCGCCATATTGATGGCGGGCGGGATTTGCGCGCGCATGGCCGGCAGCTTGTTGCGGACCAAGTCCACCACTTCGACGGTGTTGGCGTCGGGTTGACGCTGGATCGCCAGCACGATGGCGCGCGCATCGTTGAACCATGTGGCGATCTTGTCGCTCTCGACGCTGTCGATGACGCGCGCCACCTCGTTGAGCTTGACCGGCGCGCCGTTGCGGTAGGCGACCACGACGTCGCGGTAGTCGGCGGCGTGGTTCATGGCGCCGGTGGCGAGCAGCGTCACCGTCTGCTGCTCACCCTGCAAGGTGCCGACAGGAGCACTGGAGTTGGCCTTGGCAACCACATTGCGGATATCGTCCAGCGATATGTTGCGTGCGGCCGCCGCCACCGGGTCGACCTGGACGCGCACCGCGAATTTCTGCGCGCCGAAGACCAGCACCTGGGCGATGCCGGGCAATTGCGAAATCTGCGGCGCCAGCACGGTCTCGGCATAATCGTCCACCGCCGAAAGCGGCATGGTGTCGGAGCGCATGCTGACGTAGAGCACCGGGAAGTCGCCCGGATTGACCTTGCGGAAAAACGGCGGCGTGGTCATTTCCACCGGCAGCCGGCGCTGCGCCACCGCCAGCGCGGTCTGCACGTCGAGCGAAGCGCCGTCGATGTTGCGGCCGAGGTCGAACTGGATGGTGATCTGCGAGATGCCGAGCGAGGACGACGAACTCATCGACGAGATGCCGGCGATCGTCGAGAGCTGCCGCTCGATCGGCGAGGCCACCGAGGCCGCCATGGTCTCCGGACTGGCGCCCGGCAAGGTCGCCGTGATCTGGATGGTCGGGAAATCCACCGCCGGCAGCGCCGCCACCGGCAGCAGCCGGTAGGCGAAAGCGCCGAACACGATCAGCGACGCCGTCATCAGCGTCGTCAGCACCGGTCGGCGAATGCAGGTTTCCGAGAGGTTCATGGATCAGCTGCCGGCGGCTTTTACGTTGCGCGGATTGACGCGCGTGCCGTTCGACAGCAGCAATTGACCGTCGGTGACGACGGTCTCGCCGCCCTTAAGCCCGCTGCCGATCACCGATAGCTCGCCGACCGTGCGCTCGACCGTCACCGGTTGCACCTTGGCCACGGCGTCGTTGATCACGAACACGAAGTTTCCGGTCTGGCTGACCTGAACGGCATTCGACGGCACCACCACCGCTTGCTCGATCCGCAAGGTCAATTCGGCGGTGACCAGGGTTCCGGGCCAGAGCACTTCATGCTCGTTCGGCATGGTGGCGCGGATCGTCGCCATGCCGGTGGTCGGATCGATGGTATTCTCGATCATCGTCACCTGGCCGTTGGCGCGCTTCTGCTCGCCGGGGACGACCGCCTCGATCGTGGCGGTTTCCGCCGCCAGCGCCTGGCGGATTTCCGGCAGAACCTTCTGCGGCACCGTGAAGCTGACATAGACCGGGGCCATCTGGTTGATCGTCGCCATCGCCGCCGTATCGGCCTGCCGCACGAAATTGCCGACCTTCACCGCCGCCGCGCTGATGCGGCCGTCAATCGGCGCGGCGATGGTGCAATAACTGAGCTGGACTTTGAGATTATCCAGCAAGCCCTGGTCGGATTTGATGGCCGCGCGGTAGACGTCGGCTTGGGTCTTGGCGTTGTCGAGATTGATCACCGGCGTGGCGCTCTTGGCGACCAGGTCGGTGTAGCGCGCCACGTCGCGCTCGGCGCCGGCCAGTTGCGCCCTGTCGCGGGCGACCATGCCTTCGGTCTGCGCGATCTGTGCATCGATGGCGCGGCCATCGAGCGTAAACAGCAAATCGCCAGTCTTAACTTCGGCACCGTCGCGGAAATGGACCGCCATGATTGCGGTATCGACCCGCGCCTTGATGGCGACGCTAGCGATCGGGGTGACGCTGCCCAGCGATTCGATGCGCACCGGCACCGCCTTGCGCTCGGCGGTGGCGACCTCGACCGGCACCACGTGGACCGCCACTTGCGAGCGCGCGGCGCCATCGCTGGTCCACAGGCCGCGGATAAGCAAGACAATGCCAATCAGGGCGAGCGCCGCCACCCCAAATAGCCACTTTCGCTTCGTCATCTGCGATTGTCGGCCTGAGCTCTTTGAGGGCCCTGCCCAGGCGCTCCCTAATTCCGCGGAACTACTTTTATTTCCAGCATATCCAAGGGGCCGCGTTGGCCGCCTTCTAACATATAAACGCCGCCGGGTGCATATCCCTGCGCTCACTGGTAAACACGTAAAACACTGGTTTTATTCAGGTCTGCCCGCCGGAGCCGTGCATGCGCATCGCCACCTGGAACGTCAATTCGATCCGCCAGCGGCTGGACAACATGCTGGCCTGGCTGGCCGAGCGCACCCCCGACATCGTCTGCCTGCAGGAAATCAAGTGCGTGGACGAGGCCTTCCCGCGCGAGGCGTTCGAGGGCCTTGGCTACAACGTCGCCGTGCATGGCCAGAAAGCCTTCAACGGCGTGGCTTTGCTCTCCAAGCTGCCGTTCGACGAGGTCGCACCCGGCCTGATCGGCGACGATGGCGACGTGCAGGCCCGCTTCCTGGAAGCGCTGGTCTCGACCCGGACCGGGGTGCTGCGTGTGGTGAGCCTCTATCTGCCCAATGGCAACCCGCCAGATACGGACAAATATACCTATAAACTCAGATGGATGGACAGACTTATTGCTTTTTCACTTGAACGGCTGAAGATGGAAGAGCCGTTCGTCCTGGCGGGCGACTACAACGTCATCCCGACCGCGGTCGACGCCCGCAATCCGGCCGCCTGGACCAAAGACGCGCTGTTCCTGCCGCAGACCCGGGAGAAGTTCCGCGCGCTGATCAATCTGGGGCTTACCGACGCCATTCGCGCCAGCAGCGACGCCCGCGACCTCTACACCTTCTGGGACTACCAGGCCGGCGCCTGGGCCAAGGATGACGGCATCCGCATCGACCACCTGCTGCTGTCGCCGCAGACCGCCGACCGGCTGGTCGATGCCGGCATCGACCGCCACGTGCGCTCATGGGACAAGCCGTCCGATCACGTGCCGGTCTATGTGGATCTGGATATCGAGGGGCGTTAGCCGCCGTCTACTCGCGCCGGGTTTCCATCCAGCGCTTGAGATAGACCAGCGCCAGCGCGCGCTCGTCTTCGGTCGCCTGCTGGAAGGCGCTGTCATAGAGCCGGTTGATCCAGGCCTGATCGGTGGCGGCGCCGTCCTTGGCGTTGTCCTTGGCGAGGGTGAGCCACATCAGTCCGCGCGCCGCCTGGCGCGGCACGTGGTCGCCGGCAAACAGCATGGCGCCCAGCATGGCCTGCGACTGGCACTGGCCCTTCTGCGCTGAGAGGCCGAACCAGCGCGCCGCCTGGCGCGGGTCGTGCGGCGCGCCGACGCCATCGAGATAAAGCCGCGCCAGATAATACTGCGCTTCGGAATCGCGGAAATACGAGGCGGCATAGGCGAACATTTCGCGCGCGCGGTCGGGATCGCGTTTGATCGCCGTCTTCGGAATGCCGTCGAGATAGTAGTGGCCGAGCGCCACGAACGCGTTGGCAACGAAGCGCGACTGCGGCGTGTCCGGGTTGTCCTCGGCATGGCTGTCGGCGATGCCGCGAAAATATTGGAACGCCTTGAGGTCGTCCTGCGTCACGCCGTCGCCTTCGGCGTACATGCGGCCGAGCTTCCACTGCGCCAGCGCATGGCCCTTTTCGGCGGCGTATTCGAGCGAGTGGACGGCCTTGGCCTTCTCGCCCGCTTTCAGCAAATGCGCGCCGGATTTGAAGGCCTCCATCGCCGACAACGGCGGCGCGGCCGCCATCGCGTCGGTGGATTTGCTGCCGTCGAACGCCATAGCCGGCACCGCCAGCAGGCAAGCGCTTAGAAGGCTTGCGCCGATCACCACTGCGCGCAACAGGAACTCAGATATCCGCATAGCACGCCTTCTCGCCCGCCCCGCCCGGATGGGTGACCGCGCCTTTGACGGCCGGCCCGACCTGCTGGGCGTATTTCCACAAATAACCGGAGCCGAATTCGGCCTCACGCGCCTTCCATTGGCTCTTGCGCTTGGCCAATTCGTCGGCCGAAAGCTTGACGTTGATGGTGCCCTTCTCGGCATCGAGCTCGATGATGTCGCCGTCGCGGATAAGCGCGATCGGCCCGCCGACCGCCGCCTCCGGCCCAACATGGCCGACGCAAAAGCCGCGGGTGGCGCCCGAAAAGCGCCCGTCGGTGATGAGCGCGACCTTGTCGCCCTGACCCTGGCCATAGAGTGCGGCCGTGGTGGAAAGCATTTCGCGCATGCCGGGGCCGCCCTTCGGCCCTTCGTAACGGATCACCAGAACGTCGCCGTGCTGGTATTTCTTGTGCTTGACCGCATCGAAGCAGGCTTCCTCGCTGTCGAAGCAGCGCGCCGGTCCGCTGAACTGGAGCGCCGACGACATGCCGGCGACCTTCACGATCGCGCCTTCGGGGGCAAGATTGCCTTTCATGCCGACCACGCCGCCGGTCGCCAGCAACGGCTTATCGGCCGGGCGCACCACGTCCTGGTCCGGGTTCCATTTCACGCTCTTCATGTTCTCGGCGATGGTGCGGCCGGTAACGGTCAGGCAATCGCCGTGCAGATAGCCGTGGTCGAGCAATGTCTTCATCAAATTCGGCACGCCGCCAGCCTCGAACATATCCTTGGCGACATAACGGCCGCCCGGTTTCAAATCCGCGATATACGGTGTCTTTTTGAAGATTTCGGCGACGTCAAACAGATCGAACTCGATGCCGCATTCATGCGCTATCGCCGGCAGATGCAGCGCGGCATTGGTCGAGCCACCAGTGGCGGCGACCACGGCGGCGGCATTCTCCAGCGCCTTGCGGGTGACGATGTCGCGCGGGCGGATGTTCTTGACGATCAGGTCCATGATCATCTCGCCCGCCAGCATGCAGAGCTTGTCGCGGATTTCGTAGGGCGCCGGCGCGCCGGCCGAATAGGGCAGCGCCAGGCCGATCGCCTCGGAGACCGTCGCCATGGTGTTGGCGGTGAACTGCGCGCCGCAGGCGCCGGCCGACGGACAGGCATTTTCTTCGAGGGTCTGGAGATCCTCATCCGACATCTGCCCGACCGAATGCTTGCCGACCGCCTCGTAGACGTCCTGCACGGTGACGTCTTTGCCTTTGAACTTTCCGGGCAGGATCGAGCCGCCATAGATGTAGATCGAGGGCACGTTGAGGCGGCACATCGCCATCATCATGCCGGGCTGCGACTTGTCGCAGCCGGCGACGCCGATCAGCGCGTCGTAGGCGTGGCCGCGCATGGTGAGCTCGACCGAATCCGCGATCACCTCGCGCGAGGGCAGCGAGGACTTCATGCCGGAATGGCCCATGGCGATGCCGTCGGTGACGGTGATGGTGCAGAATTCGCGCGGGGTCCCGCCGACCGCGGCAACGCCCCGCTTCACGGCCTGCGCCTGGCGCATCAGCGAGATGTTGCAGGGCGCCGCTTCGTTCCAGCAGGTGGCCACGCCGACGAAGGGCTGGTGAATCTGCTCGGCGGAAAGTCCCATCGCGTAATAGAAGGCGCGATGCGGGGCGCGATCTGGCCCTTCTGTGGCGTGCCGGCTCGGCAGCTTGGCTTTCAGATTGCTCTTTTTGTCGACTTTGGCGTCCATGACCTTGCCGTGCCCCCAGCCCCAATTATCGCTGCCGGATTAGTCCGGCTTGTTCCGAGGCCCCCGGCCCGTCGCTAAAACCTTAAAGCCCTGCAACGGTTTGTGCCGCTGCCCGGCGTCCTTCGATGTCGGAGAAGGGTATGGCCAAATCGCGGCGCCGCGGGGATGATAGGTGCCGATGGCTTAAATGTTCTAAACGTGTTGCAGCTTAGCCACAGCCCGGCACCCTCCAAAATGCCCCTGCCCCCCAAGCCGCGGCAAAGCTTTTTCGACCGGCCGGTGCTCAAGGTCGCGCCCGAGCTGATCGGGGCCACCCTGCTGGTTAACGGGGTCGGCGGGCGGATCGTCGAGGTCGAGGCCTATCATCACACCGACCCGGCCGCGCACAGCTACCGGGGGCCGACGCCCCGTAACGCCGTCATGTTTGGTCCGCCTGGGGTGGCTTACGTCTACCGCTCCTACGGCATCCACTGGTGCCTGAATTTCGTGTGCGAGGAGGAAGGCAGCGCCAGCGCCGTGCTGATCCGGGCGCTGGAGCCGGTGGCGGGAATTGCTGCAATGCGGCGACGGCGCGGGGTCGCCGATGAGCGGGCGCTGTGCTCGGGGCCCGGTAAATTATGCGAAGCGCTCGGCGTCACCAGCCGCCACAACGGCCTGCCGCTCGATCGGGCGCCGTTCGAGTTGCGTGAGCGCGAGGCCACGCCTGAAATCGCGGTCGGACCGCGCATCGGCATTACCAAGGCGATCGAACATCCCTGGCGCTACGGGCTGAAGGAGTCGAAGTTTCTCAGCAAGCCGTTCAAGACGTGATGCGGAATGCCGCATCGAAGCCGAATTCGCGCTTGGCCTTCTCGCTCGAAATCGCGCCGTCATCTTCGGCGATATTGTAGATGCCGGGCTTGCCTTTGCTAACGGCGAGTAGCGCTACATGAGCCGCGGCATCGACATGCAAGGCCGGTTTTCCGCGCTTTTCCCGCTCGAACCAGGTGCCCGGGCCATAGAGTAAGCCGTAGCGCAGCACGATGCCTTCCGGCATTTCCAGCGTTGCGTCTTCCAGCGCGACCACGCCGTCCACCATGCTCTTGCGAGCGCCGGTCGCGCCACGATCAAGCGGATCGCTTTCGACGCGCGCGCCGTCACCCGGCGCATAGACGAAGGCGATGCTCTGCGCGATCAGCCGCTGCACGCCGGCGGCCTTCGCTGCGGCGACCAGATTGCGCGTGCCCGCGATGCGCAGCTTCGCATTTCGTTCGAGCCCGGCGTCGAAACCGGGCGTACCCGGCGCACTCGGCAAATCGGTGAGCTGATGGATGACGACCTGAGGTGCTGCGACCTGCACGGCGCGCATCAGCGCCACCGCATCGAACACATCGACCACCACCGGCGCGGCCCCAAGCGCACGCAACGCGGCAACCTTCTCGGTTGAGCGCGTGGTACCCACGACTTCATGGCCGTCGGCAATCAGGAGCGGCACTAGCCGCCGTCCGATCACGCCCCCCGCTCCCGCGAGAAATATTTTCATCAATGCAACACTCAATAAGCGATGATGAACTCGCACCCCGCCGCGGTCGGGAATTGCCGCGTGACGCGGCCGTTTCGCAACTCGAACTCCATGGTGATCGCCGCATCATGGCAGCAAAGATAGGCATGCATGCCGTCGGCGGCGAAGCCGAAGCCCATGGGCGCCTTTGGCGTGTTAAAGCCGCCGACCTGTTTGAGCGTGTCGGCTTCGTAGACCGCGGCGAAATTATCGACATGCGAGGACGCGCACACATAGCGGCCGTCCGGCGACACCCGCACGCGGCGGAGCTGGTTGGCCTCGCCCGGCGCGCCTTCGATGGGAAGCGTGCGGCGAAGCTCATGGCTGTGCGCGTCGATGACATGCAGCAGGCCCTTGCGGTGCGCGCAGACGAACAGCGTGGCGCCGTCGGGCGAGACCGCGATGCCTTCGGCGCCATGCAAAATCTGGATCGTGCCGATGAGATGGCGAGACCGTGTGTCGACGACCGCGACCGCGTCCTTGGTCTTGAAGGAAGCGAACAATTTGAAAAACGGGTGGCTGAACGCGATCCAGTGCGGCGAGCCGCCGACATCGATGCGCTCGACTTTGTCCGTTGCCGGATCGATCGCCAGCACCGCGTTGCCGAGCTCGGCGGTCGACCACAGCGTGCCGCGCGCGTCCATCATCACCGAATGCGGGGCATAATTGTCGCCCACATCGATGGTGCGTTCGAGCTTTTTCGACGCGAGATCGATCACCGCGATGCGGCGGTCGGGGTCTTTGTTCTTGCCGAAAATGCCGCCGCCATAAACCGAGGCGTAAATCTTGCCGCCGTCGGGCGAGCGGATCATCTCATGGGTGGACGCCGGCATGTCGATCTCGCCGGTCTTCGCCAGCGTCATGGCGTCGAAGAACTGAATTTTGTTGGCGCTCTTGGCGGTCAGAATCAAAATCGGCCCGCCCGGGCGATTGTTGGGGTCGATCATGTCGCGCCTTTGAGCCGCTCCAGCGCCTCCGCGATCTTTTCCTTGCGCCCGAGCGCCTCTTCGCGCTTCTCTTTTTCTTCCTCGACCACCTCTTCCGGCGCGCGCGCGATGAAATTGGCGTTGCCGAGCTTGGCATCGACGCGGGCGATGTCGGCGTCGGCCTTGGCCATTTCCTTGGCCAGCCGCGCGCGCTCGGCTGCAACGTCAATTATGCCCTGAAGCTCCAGTGCAAAGGTGTCGGAGCCAACAATAATTTGAATTGCACCTTTTGGTGCTTTCTCAGCATTTACGGTTCCTGAAATCCTCGCAAGCCGATTCAACGCATCATCCCAAATCCTCGCTCTTTCAAATGTCAGTTTTGAAGGATTTATCATCGCGAGCTGAACCAGCGAGCTGGCTGGCACATTCATTTCGGTGCGCACCGAACGAATGGCGCTTACAAGATCGATCAGCCAACCGACCTCTTCCTTGGCGACCGTAAAATAAGGCTGCTCGCTCGGCCACGCCGCGAGAGCCAGCATCGGCTCGCTACGATTGTTTGCCGTGACACACCATAACTCTTCCGTGATAAACGGCATGAAGGGATGTAGCAGCCGTAAGATCTCGTCCCGAACGTACGCGACCGTTGCCTGCGTTTCACTCTTTGCCTCGGCGTCGAAACCGAGAAGAATTGGCTTTGCAAGCTCTAAGTACCAATCGCAATAAGAATTCCAAACGAATTGATAGACTCCATTGGCCGCATCGTTAAATCGGTAGTCAGCTAACGCCATTTCGACGCCACCTATCGAATCCGCGAGCTGGGTAATAATCCATTGATTGACTAAAACCTTCACCGATTTTGGATCGAAGTTTGCAACCGTGGCGCAGTCATTCATTTCGGCAAAGCGCGCCGCGTTCCACAGCTTGGTCGCGAAATTGCGGTTGGTCTCAACATCCTTTTGCCCGAGCCTGATGTCGTGACCTGGCGCCACGGCTCGCATCAACGTGAAACGCAACGCATCGGCGCCGAACTCGTCGATGACTCCGAGCGGGTCGACGACATTGCCTTTCGACTTCGACATTTTGGCGCCGGTTGCGTCGCGCACCAGGCGATGGATATAGACATCGCAAAATGGCACTTCTTTCTGGAAGTGCAGCCCCATCATCATCATGCGCGCGACCCAGAAAAAGATGATGTCGAAGCCGGTGACCAGGGCGCTGGTCGGATAGAAGCGCTTGATCTCGGGCGTCTCGTCCGGCCAGCCCAGCGTGGAGAACGGCCACAGCGCCGAGGAAAACCAGGTGTCGAGGACGTCCTCGTCGCGATAAATAAAAATTGCGTGTCGACCCGTATTTCGCTGCTTGTCAAATAAGGGCGCGACCTCTTGGGCCGTGACAACAAGAACATCATCTGTACCGTAGTATATTTTTACTTCGTCGAGCGCTGCCGCTTCAGAGTCCGCTACAAATATTTTGTTCTCAGAAAGCACAGGATTATTTCGTTCGTCCAGAACGGGCCCATACCACGCCGGAATCTGGTGTCCCCACCAGAGCTGCCGCGAGATGCACCAGGGGTGGATGTTCTCCATCCAATTGAAGTAGGTCGTTTCCCA
>JGI24140J50213_10000462_pt1 | contig 18961 bp, 16 predicted proteins | sample BarGraIncu00222A_FD_50213 | JGI IMG/M metagenome (IMG submission 50213)
CCATGAATGCGTGATTATGGCGAAAGACACCACCGGCCGGTTGCGGGTCACCGTCAAGAGCGGCGGCAGGCTGAAGCTGTCGTCGAAACTCTGGCTGGAGCGGCAGCTCAACGATCCTTATGTGGCGCAGGCCAAGCGCGATGGCTTGCGCTCGCGGGCGGCCTACAAGCTGATCGAAATCGACGACAAGTACCATTTCCTCAAATCCGGCATCACGGTGGTCGACCTCGGTGCCGCGCCCGGCGGCTGGAGCCAGGTCGCCGCCAAGCGTGTCGGCGCCGCGGACGGCAGGGGCAAGGTGGTCGCGATCGATCTGTTGGAGATGCCGGAAATTGCCGGTGTTACTTTCGCGCAGCTCGATTTTCTTAAGCACGATGCGCCGGAAGAATTGCTCGCGATGATCGGCGGACGCGCCGACGTGGTGTTGTCAGACATGGCCGCCAACACCACCGGCCATCGCAAGACCGACCAGCTGCGCATCCTCGGACTGGTGGAAGGCGCGGCGGCCTTTGCCGCCGACGTGCTGTCGCCGGGCGGAACGTTCGTCGCCAAGGTGTTTCAGAGCGGCGCGGACGCGACGCTGATGACGCAACTCAAGCATGATTTTGCGACCGTCAAGCATGTCAAACCGGCATCGAGCCGCAAGGATTCGTCCGAGCGCTATGTGGTGGCGACGGGATTTCGGGGCGTGCCCAAGGTGCAAGCCTAACACCCCGTCATTGCCTGCGACAAACGCGAAGCGTTTGCGCAAGGGAGCGCCAGCGACGAAGCAATCCGTCTTGCTTTGGCGCAACGGATTGCTTCGCTTGCGCTCGCAATGACCGGGGTAAGCAATCAACCCAGCCGTTGATCCCGGGCATTGGCGGTCTCGGCGGCGGCGGTCTCTTCGGGTTCGGCATCGCGCTCCGGACGGGGGACGGCGATCACGCCGCGTCCCGACACCTGATGACCGGCATCTGCCGGCATCTGGTAGAAGAAGTATGCCGAAATCGTCGAGATGATCGCGACCACGATGAAGCCGGGCGCGAAATCGGCGGCGCTGAGCTCGGTGACATGATGCACCCACATGGTCGATTCCACCGAAAACGCGCCGACCGCGACGCCGGCGGAAACCGCCAGTTGCTGGTTGACGCTTACCAGCGTGGTGGCCCGGCTCATCTGTTCCGGCTCGACTTCCGCATAGGCCAGGGTGTTGATGGCGGTGAATTGCAGCGAGCGGAAGAACCCGCCGACCACCAGAAGAATCATGATCAAGAGCAGCGGCGTCGTGATCGTGAACAGCGCGCAGGCGGCGAGGAAGATCGAACTCACGACCGCGTTGATGATCATGATGTTGCGAAAGCCGAAGGTGCGGATGATGCGCGCCGCCAGCGTCTTCATGCCCATGGCGCCGGCCGCCGAGGCGAATGTCACCAGGCCCGACCGCAGCGGCGACAGGCCGAATCCGACCTGCATCAACAGCGGCAGCAGAAACGGCAATGCGCCAATGCCGACGCGGAACAGAAAGCCGCCGATGACGCTGGCGCGCATCGTCGGCAGCCGCAGCAGCGCGAAATCCAGCACCGGCGAAGCGGTTCGCCTGGCGTGGATCACGTAAAGCGTCATCGAAACCGTGCCGATCGCGACCAGGGCGATGACGACCGGCCATGGCAAGAGATTGAGGCCCGCGACCGAAAGGCCGAACGCGATGCCGCCAAGCCCGATGCCGGCCAGGATCAGCCCATACAGATCGAAGCGCTCCGGGTCTTCGGTGCGGATCGGGTCGATGTAACGCAAGGCCATGAAGATGCCGACCAGACCGATCGGGATATTGATCAGGAAAATCCAGTGCCAGGTCAGGTAGGTGGTGATGAAGCCGCCGAGCGGCGGACCGATCACGGGGCCGACCAGCGCCGGCACCGTGACCCAGGCCATCGCGTTGACCAGCGCGCTCTTGTCGATCGAACGCAGCAGCACCAGCCGTCCAACCGGTGTCATCATCGCCCCGCCGATGCCTTGCAGGGTGCGGGCGATCACAAGATCGGTGACGGAGGAGGACAGCGCGCAGCCGATCGATCCCGCCATGAAGACGGCGATGGCGATCGAAAACACCATGCGCGGGCCGAACCGGTCGGCGGTCCAGCCGCTGGCCGGAATGAATACTGCGAGCGCCAGCAGATACGAGGTGATGGCAAGCTTCAGCGTCAGCGGGCTGGTGCCGATGTCCGCTGCGATCGCCGGAAGCGAGGTCGCAATGACCGTCGAATCCATGTTCTCCATGAACAGGGCAGTGGCCACGATGAGCGGGATCAGGCGTTCTTTGTTCATCGAATTTCGGGGAGAGACACGAAAGCGAGGCGAGCAGGGGCTGTATCACCCCCTTGCCGTCGAGGCTATTGCGGAACCGTGGAAACCACCTAAATCCAGCGCACCACCGCCGGAGATCCGACGATGATCTATGTCCTCGCCGCACTATTGCCGCCGCTTGGGNTGCTCCTGAACGGGCAGCCTTTTTCGGCGATTTTCAACCTGGTCCTGATCGTCTTTTGCGCGATTTTCGGGCTGATTTTTCATGTCCTGCTGCTGGTGCCGTCGGCGCATGCGCTGATCGCGGTTCATATGAAGCGCGAAGACCGCAGGCACCGGGAGGTGGTGGAGGCGATCCGCCAGCATGGCCCGCCGCCGGGCTATCCGCGCTGACGCCGGGAACAACTCGGCTCTCGGCCATGAAATGGCTGTGCATGGCTGGCAAACGCTTTGATTCGGCGTGCCGCCATGCTATCGACCACCGCCAACCCTACCGATGGGCTTCGATTCGACGGCGATGCCGACAGCATCGCCGAAGGACCTGTTCATCCCTTAGGTCGTAGCGCGGCGAACGGGCCGCCGAATGGAGTTGGTGATGGCGCAGGGATTTCAGGCAATACGCGAAGCTTTCACGTTCGACGACGTGCTGCTCAAACCGGGCCTGTCGGATATCCTGCCCTCGGAGGCCGATATCCGCTCCCATGTCACCCGCGCCATTCCGCTCAACATTCCCATTATCGCATCCGCCATGGATACCGTCACCGAAGCGCGGATGGCGATCGCGATGGCGCAATCCGGCGGAATCGGCGTCATTCACCGCAACTTTGACGTCGACGGCCAGGCCGCCCAGGTGCGGCAGGTCAAGAAGTTCGAATCCGGCATGGTCGTCAATCCCTTGACCATCGGTCCCGACGCGATGCTGTCGGACGCCCTCGCGCTGATGAAGGATCACGGTTTTTCCGGCATCCCGGTTGTCACCGGTGCGGCCAAGGGCGTGCCGGGCAAGCTGGTCGGCATTCTCACNAACCGCGANGTGCGCTTTGCGACCGATCCGCGGCAGAAAATCTCCGAACTGATGACNCACGAAAATCTGGTGACGGTNCGCGAAGGCGTCAGCCAGGACGAAGCGAAGCGGATGCTGCACCAGCACCGNATCGAGAAATTGCTGGTTGTCGACGATCAGTACCGCTGCGTCGGATTGATCACCGTCAAGGACATGGAAAAAGCGGTCGCGCATCCTCTGGCCTCCAAGGATGCGCAAGGCCGGCTCCGGGTCGCGGCGGCAACGACGGTGGGCGAGGGTGGTTACGAGCGCACCGAACGGCTGATCGAGGCCGGGGTCGATCTGATCGTGGTCGACACCGCGCATGGTCATTCCTTGCGGGTGCTTGAAGCCGTCAACCGCATCAAGCGGCTTTCCAATGCCGTGCAGGTGATCGCCGGCAATATCGCGACCGAGGAGGGAGCGCAGGCGCTGATCGACGCCGGCGCCGATGCGATCAAGGTCGGGATCGGCCCCGGTTCGATTTGCACCACGCGGATTGTGGCCGGCGTCGGCGTGCCGCAACTGACCGCGATCATGGATGCGGTGGAAGCCGCGAAGAAAGCCAATGTGCCGGTCATTGCCGATGGCGGCATCAAATATTCCGGCGATCTTGCCAAGGCGCTCGCCGCCGGGGCCGACATCGTGATGGTCGGCTCCCTGTTGGCCGGCACCGACGAGACGCCGGGCGAAGTGTTTCTATGGCAGGGCCGCTCCTACAAGGCCTATCGCGGGATGGGTTCGGTGGGCGCGATGGCGCGCGGCTCCGCCGACCGCTACTTCCAGCAGGACATCAAGGATACGTTGAAGCTCGTACCGGAGGGGATCGAGGGCCAGGTGCCCTACAAGGGCCCGGTCGGAAACGTGATGCATCAGCTCGCCGGCGGCTTGCGCGCAGCGATGGGATATGTCGGCGCGAAAAACCTCGCCGAATTCCACGACAAGGCGCAATTCGTGCGCATCACAGGCGCAGGCTTGCGCGAAAGCCACGTCCACGACGTCACCATCACGCGCGAGAGTCCGAACTACCCCGGCGGGGCGTAGTTCCAAAGCTCCAGATTGAGCACCACAAGGCCGCGAAACGCGGTATATTTGCACCGGGATCGGCCTGCTGCCCGCAATCCGCATCCGGATCGGGGCGTGGTCAGAGATTGATCTCAACGCCATTTGAAAGAGAAGTGGGTCACTATGGTCGATTGGTCGGACGACAGGATTGCTGCGCTTTCAGATCAGGATCTGAAGAATCTGCTTGTCAATGCGGAGCGGAAATCCGTCGCCGGAGTGATTGCGCAATGCCAGGCCGAAATGGAAAAGCGCAACGCCGCGAAGCCTCGCAAGGCATCGAAGCCGCGCACCGAAGTGAAGGAATTCGAGCACGAGATGTCCGGCCAGCTTGCTGCGATCGGCAAGGAGATGGCCGCGAGGTACGATCTGTCCGAAGAGACCGCGAAGGCAAATTCGGCGGGCGTGAAAGGCTTCAAGGCACACAAGTTGCTGGATGCCAAGGGCTACGCGAAACTGGGCGGCATGCAGCGCGACGGCTCGGTCGCGGTCGATCGATATATCTCGTATCGTCGCGGCAAGGACATCGTCTCGCTCAGCGTCTTCCTGCTCAAGGATCAGCCGATCGAGGCCCACGAGTTTCATCTGATCGCGCCGCGAGCCCTGCTCGATGGCGGAAAGCCGGTGGCCGAGATTCGCCCCACCGCGACCGAAGCACAGAAGCAGTCGGCCGATAGCGGGCAGGCGTTCAAGGATTTGCCGAGCGCCGCGGCGGCATTCGACGCGGTGCTGGCGAAGATCACTGCCTGATACTACCGTCAATGCGAGCTAACAGGTCGCGCGAATGCGCGCCCGATGATAAACTTCGCGAAAACAATCCATTTTGTCGCAAAAACAGAAAACTGGGTTGCGTCGTCCGCTTCACTCCTCGCAATGACGACGATGGATCATCAAAGTTCAATCAAGGAATCGGAGGAAATAACCATGTCGCAACAGGCAAAACGTGTCGTTCTCGTCTCTCGTCCCGTCGGCGAGCCCAAGGCGTCGGACTTCCGGGTCGAGGATTACGCGCCGCCCGCGCCCGGTGAGGGCCAGGTCCTGCTGCGCACGATCTGGCTGTCGCTCGATCCCTATATGCGCGGACGCATGAGCGACGGCCCGTCCTATGCGGCGCCGGTGCCGATCGGCGGCGTGATGGAGGGCGGCACGGTGAGCGAGGTCGTCGCCTCGAACAATCCGGGCTTTGCCAAGGGCGACATCGTGCTGTCGCGCGCCGGCTGGCAGACCCACGCGCTCTCCGACGGCAAGGACCTGCGCAAGGTCGATCCGAAACTCGCGCCGGTCTCGACCGCGGTGGGCGTGCTCGGGATGCCCGGCATGACCGCCTACACGGGATTGCTCGATATCGGCAAGCCGCAGCCCGGCGAAACCGTGGTGGTGGCGGCGGCATCCGGCGCAGTCGGCTCGGCGGTCGGGCAAATTGCGAAGATCAAGGGCGCTCGCGCCGTCGGCATCGCGGGCGGCAAGGACAAATGCGATTACGTCAAAAAAGAACTCGGCTTCGATGACTGTCTCGATCATCGCGATCCCCATCTCGCGGCCAAGCTGAAAGAGGCATGCCCCAAGGGCATCGACGTCTATTTCGAGAATGTCGGCGGCGCCGTGTTCGAGGCGGTGTTTCCGCTGCTCAACGCATTCGCGCGGGTGCCGGTATGCGGCCTGATCGCGCATTACAACGACACCGAAGCCACCACGCCGAAATGGGCGTCGTCGATGATGCGCGCGGTATTGACCAAGCGGCTGACGATCCGCGGCTTCATCGTCAGCGATTTCGCCGCGCGGCACGCGGACTTCCTGCGCGACATGTCGCAATGGCTGCGCGAAGGCAAGCTGAAGCATCGTGAGTTCGTCACCGAAGGTCTGGACAGCGCCCCCGGCGCATTCATGGGACTTCTGAAGGGCGCCAATTTCGGCAAGCAACTGGTGCGCGTCGGACCGGACAAGGCATGAAGCGCCCGAGACTAAAGGGTCGATTCTGATTCAATCAGAACCGATCGTGCCTAGTAATTCTTCGGAACCAGGGCCAGCAGCGACTCCAGATCGACATCGGTCTGGCCGGGCGCCCTGACGTGACGGACCTCGAAGCTGTCGGGCTGGAAACGGTATTCCACCAGCCCGACCTCTTTGATCCCGATCACTTCCTGCCTGGCATCGGAGATGATGAAGCCGGCGGAAGGCGCCCAGATCTGACGGATGTGGGCAAAGGTGAAATCGCGGCGCTGGTGGACGTGGCCGCTGGCGACCAGCCGCAGGTCGACGGCGCGCAGCATCTCGATCAGCCGGCTCCGTGCCGGCATCGGAACGTAGCGTATCGATGTTGCGACGAGTTCCGGATCGTCGGGCGCATTCAGAAAAAGCGGCTTGTGCAGGAACAGCGCGACCGGCTTGCCCTGGGTGCCGGTGAGTTGCGAAGTGAGCCAGTCGAACTGCTCGGCTTCGTCCACGAGTCCCGTGTTCATGATCAGCGAATTGAGACCGATGAAACACCAGCCGGCGGCTTCGAAACACCAGCGATCTTCGCCGAACGTCGAGCGGTACGCCTTCAGGCTTTGTTCGGTGACCGGTGGCTTCGGAGCCGGGCCGACCGCGGTCGGGTTGTCGCCGATGTCGTGATTGCCCGGCAGATAGCGGCAGGCGACGGGAAGCGCGTCATGCAGGGTTCGGGCAAATTCGAGATCGTCGCGTTCTGTCGGTCCATCGAAGGAGACGTCGCCGCTGTTGAGGACGAGATCCGGCCGCCTGGCATCGATGTATTCGCTCACCCGATGAAAGTTGTCGATCAGCGACGTCATGCGGCGGGCAAGATGGGTGTCGGAAATCTGGGTCAGGCGAAATTCGGGCATTCAAACTCCTCCGGCGCCATTATACGTCGGCCGGAAGTCGGAATCATGAAATAGGTAAGAAAAGCAAGCCTGCTGCAATTTCCATTTCATCGGTCTCATCCTTCGAGACACCGCAAAAGCGGGCTCCTCACAGGATGAGTCGCAGACCTCATGGTGAGGCGCGCGTCTTCGCGCGTCTGCCGCTAAGGCAATGACTGAGCATGAACGCGCTCAAAAGGCGTTCCACGAGAACCGAGAACGGTTGAAAGCTTACGGCTGGCCCGCGAAACTGAGCAAACGAAGGCCGAGTGAGTTAGGTACGCAGCGGTTTTGATTTTTGGTGGCGTGTGGTTGGCATTGTCCGAGTCTGAGGCTGCGATGGCCCAGCGCGGCCGTTGGATGAAACTTGTTGCCCCGGACCGGTCAACGAATCGTTGTAGTGACGTTGGTGACCGCCTGTACCGGCGAATCTTTCAGACAATGCCGAGCAGCTTCGATTTCCGCGTCGGTAGCTCCTTTGCTCCGCGCCCATGTCTCAGCGGCGGGAGCCGAATACTTTGCGACGTAAAGCCGAACAACGGCACAGGACATGCGACGAAGTCCACCGGCCTCTGCCTGCGGAACGATTCCCAAACAAATCGCGGCGACACACATCCAACGTGTCCACATGGCCGGTTCCCTCTATTTCCAAATTTAACGGTATCACCGGCAGGAAGTTCCGTTGACCGGAATCGAAAATCCGTGAATCCGATGGCACCGGCCCCGGTCAGGAACGATCTTCAATTTCGCGACTTCTTAAAGCGTGCCACGTCCCCCCGATGGCACGTCCCCAAGACGGCCTCAGCTTGCCCCCGCGCTGGGGCCGTTCCCCTTGATGCTACCGGACGATTAAATGAAAGAGGCCGCCAACTGAGGCCCTTAATTCTTTGAGCCTAGCTCGCCGTTGAAGCGTGGCGGTGATGGGCGAGAGCCTAATTCGTCTTATGTCCGGTGGTCGACTAAATTTAAATTAAGCCGTTGAGGGTCGAAACAGGCCAGTACCCCAAGACGCATGAGAACGCTTCGCCAATCGGTCCGTGTGCGTGCCGTTCGTTATGCTGGGCGGGGCGGTTACCGAGCCGGGAGCGGCGGTCGCCGGGGGGCCTCCTGTGAAAAAGGAAACCGACGACCGCCTGAGCCATCGCCGTCATGACTCGACGATGGCCTGCATTGTCAATGCCGACCAAGGCTGGTGAGTTCCGAGACAGCCGGGCGCACGGGAACGCTTCGCGAACCAGTCTGAACCGCCGACACGACCCTGATATATATAGAGAGCGCAACAAGGTTTTTTCTGAGGAACCTATGCGGTACCTATTTGAAAATCTAAGGTATCAAAAATCGCCAAAACCCTTTGAAATATGGGGTTGCCGAGCCTAAAGCACGCGATAGCGGATCGCAAAGGCGTCGTTCAGCGGGTTGGGCGGCGGTTCGGCCGCATCGGGAGAGCCGACGCGATCGGCGAGGTGCCACGGACCGAACTGATCGGAGCGGCTTGGGTTTGCCGCCAGCCGCAGTTTGAACTGGCGAAGGGGCTGACCCGGCTGCTTCAGAATCACAATCCGGTCGGTGGTGCGAAAATCGAGGGCCACCGACCCCCTGAGCACGCGGTGGCCGTCATCGCCTGGCGCCAATTCGCGCTCGATCTGGGCGAGCCTCTGGTTCCGGTCGGTGTGCAATTCGACCTGGGTATCGGCCACCGCGGTCGCGGCGGCCTTCGGCAGGCGAATTTCAAACTCGACCTCGGGTTTCGACGGGTTCATGCCGAGATAGGCAAGCGCGGCATGCCGCAAGTCGTGGGCCACGAAGGCGAGCAGCCCGAGCACCACGACAGCGGCAAGCCCGTGCCTGGCGATGTCGCGGACGGTGCGATATCCACTGCGAAAATACGCGATCAGAATGATGGCAACGGCCAGCGCGGCTGCGATGCCGGCCGCGCCGGACATCAGGATGCCGGACCAGCTGCCCGGACTATCGTCGATCGACAGGCTCTCGGTGATCGCCCTAAAAAACGCGATCACGGGTTGGGCAAATCCGGCCCAATCGGCCACGCCATTGGAGGAAATCAGGTTCATCACAATATCTCGCGGGTGCGTTGAAATAGATTCGAGACTGAAAACAGGGAACCGCTGCCATTTGGTCACCGGAACGCGGCTTGTGGTTCAACGCCGGTCTGGATTTCTGGGATTTGCGGGATTTCCGGGATTTATTGTCACGGGCGGGCGCGGTCGGTATAGCGGGGGCTCGCGCGCGGGGACGCGGGAAGACTTGCGGGAGAATTCCAATGTCCATTCAAGCGGTTTTGCTGCCGGTCTTTGTTCTCGTGGGCCTCACCTTCGGGCTGCTGCTGTGGACGAGCGGAGCGCGCCGGGGCGCGGCCGCCGGTGGCGACGCCAAGGTCCGGGACATCGAGATGCCGCTGCTGTTCTATATCCTGATCGCGCTGGCGCTCCCGATCCGCCATGCCGATCTGGTGATCGTGCTGTTGTCATGGGTTTTCGTGGTCACGCGTTTTGCCCATGCCGGGATTTTCGTGACCTCCAACAACGTCCAGCAGGGCTCGATGGCGTGGTTTGCCAGCGTGCTGGTGCTGTTCGCGATGTGGCTGTATTTCGCGCTGAAGATCCTGCTCCTTATCTGAGTGCGCGTCCCACGCTCGAACCGAAAGCTTTGAATGACTCCCGCAGCGCGGCTGTCCGCGGCCATCGAACTGATCGACACCATCGACACCCAGCGCGTTCCCGCGGCGAAGGCGCTGAAGGAATGGGGCACCGCGCATCGCTATGCCGGCTCGGGCGATCGCGCCGCGATTTCCGGCCTGATCTGGGACGTGCTGCGCCGGCGCGCATCGAGCGCATGGATCATGGACGAGGATACGCCGCGCGCCCGTGTGCTCGGCATGCTCCGGCTCGAACGCCATCTCGATGCCGATGCGATCGCGGCATTATGTGACGGCAGCCGTTTCGCGCCCGAGCCGTTGACGGATCGCGAACGCGCGGCGCTGGTTTCGCGATCGCTTGCCGATGCGCCGCCACATATCGCGGGCGATTATCCGGAATGGCTCGATGGATATCTGGCGGAAGCCTTCGGCGACGACCGCGTCGCCGAGGCTGCCGCGATGGCGAGCCGCGCGCCGCTCGATTTGCGCGTCAATACCCTCAAGGCCAAGCGCGAGAAGGTGCTGGGATCGACCGCGCATCTCGGCACCATGCCGACGCCGTGGTCGCCGATCGGCCTGCGGATCGAGCTTGGCGCCGACGCGCGCAACCCCGGCATTCACGCCGAGGAGGATTTCATCAAGGGCGCCGTCGAGGTGCAGGACGAAGGCTCGCAGCTCGCTGCATTGTTGTCGGCGGCGAAACCGGGCGAGCAGGTGATCGATCTCTGCGCCGGCGCCGGCGGCAAGACCCTGGCGCTGGCGGCGATGATGCAGGGCAAGGGCCGGCTGATCGCGACCGACCATGACAAGCGGCAGCTCGCGCCGATCTATGAACGGCTGTCCCGCGCCGGCGTGCATAATTGCGACGTGCGGACGCCGAAGGGGCCGAACGATACATTGAGCGACATCCATGCTTCCGCCGATCTGGTGCTGATCGATGCGCCCTGCACGGGAACCGGCACCTGGCGGCGCAATCCGGATGCCAAATGGCGGATGCGCCCGGGTGCGCTGGAGGTGCGGCTGAAAGATCAGGTCACAGTGCTGGATCGCGCCGCCGCATTGACAAAACCGGGCGGGCGGATCGCCTATATCACCTGCTCGGTGCTGCCGCCGGAAAACGGCGAGCAAATCCGCAGCTTTGTTGCCCGCCATCCGGATTTCGCCGTGGTGCCGCCAGCGCAGCCCGCGGCCGTGCTGTGGGACAAGGCGGAGGATTTCATCGCCGCCACCCTGCAATCGCCGGAGGGGCTGTTGATGACCCCGCGCCGCACCGGAACCGACGGGTTTTTCGTGTCGATGCTGAAAAGGCAGGCCGCGTCCTGAGCCGGGGCAGTAAAAGCTGCCTTTTTCGTCATCGCGAGCGAAGCGAAGCAATCCAGCTTCTTGCTGGCGCAGGACTGGATTGCTTCGTCGCAAGTGCTCCTCGCAATGACGAAAGGAAGTTCTTCCCCAACAAGCCCGGCCATGACGGGTCTTGAGGGGTTGCGACCCTCCTTTGGGTCGCGTAATTGCTTGCCATGACCCCAGCCCAGCCTATCAGCGAGTCGGCGCCCTCCGTGGCCTCGGCCACTTCCGTGGCATCGGCGCACGACAAGATTCTGATCGTCGATTTCGGCAGCCAGGTGACGCAACTGATCGCGCGCCGGGTGCGCGAGGAGGGCGTCTATTCCGAGATCGTGCCGTTCCAGAAGGCCGAAGCCGCGTTCACGCAGATGAAGCCGAAGGCGGTGATCCTCTCCGGCGGTCCGGAATCGGTCCATGAGGAAGGCTCGCCGCGCGCGCCGCAGGCGATTTTCGACTCCGGTGTGCCGGTGCTCGGCATCTGCTACGGCCAGATGACCATGGCGGCCCAGCTCGGCGGCGATGTCGAAGGCGGGCACGCCAGAGAATTCGGCCGCGCCGATGTCGAGGTCAAGGCCGAAAGCCGGCTGTTCGATTCCACTTGGGGCATGGGTGAAAAGCATCCGGTCTGGATGAGCCATGGCGACCGCATCACCAGAATGCCGCCGGGTTTTGTCGTCGCCGGCGTTTCCGCGAACGCGCCGTTCGCCGTGATCCAGGACGAGACGCGGAAATATTACGGGCTGATGTTCCATCCTGAAGTAGTGCACACCCCCGATGGCGCCAAGCTGATCCGCAATTTCGTCCGCAAGGTCGCAGGATTAACCGGCGACTGGACCATGCGCGCGTTCCGCGAGGAAGCGATCGAGAAGATCCGCGCCCAGGTAGGCTCGGGCAGGGTGATCTGCGGCCTGTCCGGCGGCGTCGACTCCGCCGTCGCCGCGGTGCTGATCCACGAGGCGATCGGCGATCAGCTCACTTGCGTGTTCGTCGATCACGGCCTGTTGCGCAAGGACGAAGGCAAGACCGTGGTCGACCTGTTCCGTCACCACTACAACATTCCGCTGGTGCATGTGGATGCGTCGAAGCAATTTTTGGGCGAACTCGCCGGGGTTACCGACCCCGAACAGAAGCGCAAGACCATCGGACGCCTGTTCATCGACGTGTTCGATGTGGAAGCAAAGAAGATTGGTGGCGCTGAATTTCTGGCGCAGGGCACGCTCTATCCCGATGTGATCGAGAGCGTGTCGTTCACCGGCGGCCCGTCGGTGACCATCAAGTCGCACCACAATGTCGGGGGCTTGCCCGCGCGCATGAACATGAAGCTGGTCGAGCCGTTGCGCGAATTGTTCAAGGACGAGGTGCGGGTGCTGGGCCGCGAACTCGGCCTGCCGGAGATCTTTGTTGGCCGGCATCCGTTTCCGGGACCGGGGCTGGCGATCCGCTGCCCCGGCGAGATCACGCCGGAGAAGCTTGAGATTTTGCGCAACGCCGACGCCGTCTATATCGACCAGATCCGCAAGGCCGGTCTCTACGACCATATCTGGCAGGCATTCGCGGTGTTGCTACCGGTGAAAACCGTCGGCGTGATGGGCGACGGGCGGACCTATGAGTATGTGGTCGGCCTGCGCGCGGTGACCTCGACCGACGGCATGACCGCGGATTTCTATTCCTTCGAGATGAAATTCCTCGGCGAGACCGCGACCCGCATCATCAACGAGGTCAAGGGCGTCAACCGCGTGGTCTACGACATCACCTCAAAGCCGCCGGGCACGATCGAGTGGGAGTGAAGGGGGCGTAGTTCTGGATACTGTGGGATGTCTTGGCGTGCGGGTGCGTATTTCGCCTTATCGATTGCCGCCGATAATCGCCATCAACAAGGAGCAACCCCAAGTTCCACACCGTGGGATACTTGATTAGGCTAGTAAGGGGAATTGGGACCATTTTAGACATTCGCCTGCTTGGGTTCCGCTTCGTCGTTGAGCGAACGGTGATCTATGTATCGACAGGCGCAAACGTTCGGACCACTTCATATGCTCCCGGCTCGAACTCGGCTATCGAGAGCACCTCTTCGAAGAAAGCACGTAGACCAGGATCCTCTCGCATTGCCTGATATTCAGAAACGCTCTGCCACTGTGCATACATGGTGACTCTTGTGCCGTCGATACTCCGGTGAAGAATGGCGGAGATGAAGCCGTTCGCTTGCCGTACGAATACATTTGTTGCGTTGGTCAGGATATCTACGAGCCGCTGCTGATTGGCGGGGGAGACGGTAAAGACGTTTGTCAATACAATCACTTCTGCCTCACCGAGGACGAATGATGTGCGACATTGAATTGACTGATCTTACGTCCGCTGCAGCAGCAGGGTTGTGAGCTCATCAGGCATGTCGAGCATCACATCATGCCCGCATGCAAGCTCCTCCCGCCACCAGTCGCGCTCTGCCGCCCGAGCGTAAAACTGGCCGAAAGGACTGTCAAAGCCAGTCGCCAGAATGTATCCGATGTTGGCGATGTCGTCGCAGGCGCCGCTGATCCGCGCCGGCGCTGCAAAGCTGGACAGCGGATGCATTGTACACTGACGGTCTACCCAGGAGGCGTCTGCCGCATTGACCCCGAAGAACGACGCCGACCTCGGCGGAACTCTCCAGCCGTCGCCATGGGCCATCGCCAGTTTCCGGTCGCTCTCGCCATTGTCGGGCAGGTAGTCGAACAGAGTTTTGCCGTTCTCGGGAACGAAGGCGTCGAGATAAACGAGCGAGCGAATCCGGTCCGGCATCCGGTCGGCGACATGGCGTACGACCATACCGCCGTAAGAGTGTCCGACCAGGACGACGTCGCGCAGGTCCTCCCAAATGATGAGATTGGCCACATCCGCGATATGGGTGTCGAGGTCGACGTCGCGGCTCAGGAGATGGGAGCGTTCTCCGACACCCGTTAGCGTCGGTGTGAACACCTGATGCCCCCTGGCGCCAGCAGACGGCGCACGCGCGCCCAGCACCAGCTACCATGCCATGCGCCGTGGACGAGAACGTAATCGGTCATTGCGTAGTACTCCTTGTGACGTTTAGCCGGCGGGCTTTTCAGTGACTGTCGATGTGAAGAGGGCTCCGACTGGAGACGTTCTGCCACCGTAAAGAGACAAATGGCCAATCGGTTTGGCGATTTGCGAGACTGATCCGGCGCGGGCCGCGGCGCTCCGAGTTTTGTCAGCGCTCGTTTTGGCCAGACTCACGGTCAGTTCAGCCCATGATGCATGTCGAACTGAGATCGGAGCGATCCAGAACAAGTTTACCCGCGTCGACATAATGCCTTTGCTGCACCGCTGCGTGCTGCGCGGCGACATGGAGATCGCGCAGGCGGCGTTGCAGAGGCGAGGTCTCATAAAGTGCGCTGCCGCCGCCCAAAGCGAAGCATGTATCCGCTACGCGAACGCAGGTCGTCGCGAGCCATATCCCGGCCTGAGTGCCTTGCATTAAGAGCGAATTGTCCTTGAGCGTGCCGTTAAGCGCGTGCTTCCAATGGTTCTCCGCCTGGATTCGAAGAAACGCCCGCGCCGCCCTGACGTCGGCCACGACGCGGCCGAGTTCGCCCTGGAAGAATTCCGACTCCCGCATCGGCCTGGGTGCTCGAAACTGTCGTCGGCCGGTGTTGGCGTGGGCAATGAGATCGTCAAGGGCACCTTCCGCCATACCGACCGTGAAAGCACCGTGCAATAGCGGCAGGATTTGCGGAACGGCTTTGTAAAGCGGGCCGGGCAGGCAGGGCGTCGCGTCGGGGTAGTCGAAGAAGTTCGCCGCTGGGACGGCGGCATCCTCAAGTGCGATGTGGTTGCTGCCGGTACCCTTAAGTCCAGCGACGTGCCACGTGTCTTCGATGCGCCAGTCACGCGCTGGCAGCACGAAGCCCCGAATCAATGGCGGACCGTCTTCGCCAGCCGGCCCCGGAACTGGCTTCCCGCGCTCAGTCATGACACACAACGCGACAAGCCAGTCAGCGTGCAGGCACCCGCTGGCGAATGGCCAGCGTCCATTGACCCGCCAGCCTGTCCCTGAGGCCTCCGCTGTCCCGGCGGGCTGGCTCGAACCTGCAATGACCATCGGGCCGTTTCCGCAGATCCGCTCATACGTTTCCCGCGGCAGCGAGGCCGTGATAGCGCTGCTCCCGCTCGCGATCATCGCGGTCCAACCGATGGAGCCATCGATTCTACTGAGCGCTCCAATCACCTCCAGCGCCGATGGCAGATCGAGTCCCAGGCCGCCGTGGCTCCGTGGCACAAATATGCGTAAGGCACCGATCGCTTTCAGCTGTTCCACGAGATCGAGCGGGATCCTCCGCTCGGATTCCATCTCCGCCACGTGAGCGATGATAGCCGGCGCGAGACCCCGGATATCGGCGAGTAGGCGCTCAGTCGCCGCGCGCGAGGACGAAGTGGATGCCTCCGCCTGATTCTGAAGATACATGGTGTTTCTCACTCTGTTGACAGTAGATTTCTCTAATATCCGCCTTGCAAAGTATGACGCCGTTTGGGAACGAGGTTACAATTGCAATAATGCGTACCGGTCCACTCCTGTTTGGGCTCGGAGACCAAACGGTATGTTCATTGGCTGTCATGCCCCGGCGTGATGCCGATTGGCTCCGCCTCCTTCGCGTCGGGTACTTCGCGACGCAGGGTCTGCATCTACCATTGACCGGCGTGAGCGCCGCCGTCGACGTGCAGAGTCTCACCCGTGACGAAGCCCGCTGTCTCGAGGTAGAGCACGGCTTCGACGATTTCCTCGATCGCGCCCATACGGCCCATTGGGTGGAGCGTCGCGAGAAAGTCGTGGGTTTCGGGCGCGTGCATCGGGGTCTTGATGATGCCGGGGGACACCGCATTCACGCGGATACCCTTGCCGGCGTATTCGATCGCCAGCGACCGGGTGACGGCGTCGAGGCCACCCTTGGTCAGAGCCGCCAGCGCAGAGGGCACCGCCGTCATTGGTTGGTCGACCAGGCTCGTCGTTATGTTGACGATATGACCGCCACCCTGCCGCGGCATCGCCGTCGCCGCGCGTTGCGACAGGCGAAAGGATCCCGCGAGGTTCACTCCAACCACCATCGCGAAATCGGCTTCGGAATAGTCGACGAATTGCTTCGACAGGAAGATGCCGGCGTTGTTCACCAGCGTATCGACGCGGCCGAAACGATCGATCGCCGCGCCGACGATACGGCTGGCGGTTTCGGGGTCGGCTATGTCACCCGCGACCGTCAGAAGGTCGCGCGAAGGGCTGGGCTCGATCGTCCGGGAATTGGCCACGACGCAATAGCCCCGGTCCAAGAACTCCTTGACCAAACCCGCGCCTATCCCTCGCGACGCTCCCGAGATCAAGACGACTTTGCGTTCTTCTCTCATGTCAACTTTCTTTTCCGCTGATTGCCGGTCAGGCCTGCTTCTCGGCAATGGTTGCCAATGAAGAACATCGGCGCGACAGCCGCCGCCCGTCTCCATAAGTGCGTTCATCGTGAAGCGCCTTCAGGAGATGGAGCGATAGCGCTCGGCCGCGTGGGTTTGCATGAAATTGGGAAGCATCGCTTGTCGCGCGGCTTCGAGGGCGATCCATTGGCCAGCGTCGGGCAGCGGCGGGATCGTCACGGTTTCGCGCCGGTCGAAACCGATGAGCGCCGCATCCACGAGTTCCTCGGTCTCCATGGCTGCCGGCAAAGCATTCACATCGCGTCCGGAGCGCTCCCAGTATTCGGTGCGGGTGGCAGAGGGAAGCACGGCCTGGACAAAGACGCCTTTGGGGCCGATCTCAAGATTCAGGCCCTGACTAAGGAGCAGGACGAAGGCCTTCGTTGCACCATAGACGGTCATGCCGAATTCGGGCGCGAGCCCCAGGATCGATCCAAGGTTGACGATGGCGCCTTCGCCGACCTGCGCGAGACGTGGCGCGATTGCGCTGGCGAGCCGGGTCAAGGCCGTAACGTTGAGGCTGATGAGGTTGCCTACCTCGTCGGGGGTTTGGTCCAGGAAACCGCCCTGGAGTGTGGCTCCTGCGTTGTTCACGAGAATGCCGATCCGCGCATCGCTCCTCAGCCGCGCCTCGACACTGGCGAGATCCGCCGGTTTGGTCAGGTCGGCCACCAGGACATCGATCGCGACTTTGGTCTCGGCACGCAACCGTGCGGCCAAAGCGTTCAGTCGGGCGCCGTCGCGTGCCACCAGCACGAGGTCGTGACCGCGGTGGGCGAAACGGTCGGCATAGACGGCGCCCATTCCCGTGGAAGCGCCGGTGATGAGGACGATCGGTCTCAAGCTCATTGAACGGAACTCCTGTTTGTCGTAATCATGATGCGCATCATTATTAGCTAAACATGATAGCCATCATGTTTGTTGTCAAGGCCGATATGGAGAGAGTGATGAAAGTGAGTCGGGAGCAGGTAGCGGAGAACCGGCGGACGATCCTGGAAGCCGCGAGTCGGCTGTTCCGGGAGCGCGGATTTGAGGCCGTCACCGTCGCGGAGATCATGAAGGCGGCCGGGCTCACCCACGGCGGCTTCTACGGCTACTTCAAGTCCAAGGACGAACTCATCGCCGCCGCGCTCGCCGAAGCGATCACGCGGAGCACGACAGGGCCGTTAGGCGACCTGACGACGTATGCGGCTGAATATCTGGCGCGGACCCATCGCGACGATCTGGCGGGCGGATGTCCCACCGCCGCCTTGGCCGCGGAGTCGATCCGTCAGACCCGTGGCGCGCGTGGGGAGATGACGACGGGCCTGAAACAGCAGATTGAACGCCTCAGTCGAGTCGCCCCAGGCGGGAATCCGGCTCAGAAGCGCCGAACGGCGATCGGCAGCTGGGCGGCGATGGTCGGGGCGATGATCNTGGCGCGAGCGAGCGATGACCCCGCGCTCTCCGATGAGGTGCTCGATCAAACGCGAGCCTGGCTGGAGGCCCAGGCCAAAGATCGCGGGCAGCGCAATCCACGGGTCGGCTCGACCAAGGTTCGCCGCCGAAGCTGACGGTCTTTTTTCGATCAGGCCAGTGAAATCGCTTTCTCGAAGTCTCTGAAAATCGACCGATTGATCTCGATTGTCGTTGAAGCAGGAAATTTTTTTGAGCAGCCAGATTTCCATTCGAAATCAAAAGCGAAAAACTCTGACGGTATGTTTTGACGGTGCTTCGCCGTGAGTGGAAATCGGTTGTGATGGTAATTCAACCCGTTACGATCACTTCAAATCATTGAGTGGGAGTGAGGGGTATAAAGGCTGGCCATATCGTGGGATCGAGTAGTTTCGGCGGGTGTCTTTCTCGTCGTTAGTTAATTCAAACACGGCGCATTTTCGCGTAAATTGCCCCAGTTTGAGCTACGTCATGGTGATGATCATCGAAACTTGGGTAAGCTAATTTTCATAGCTTCAGAAAGTGTTCGATGAGAATGAAAAGTTCCGCCCTGTCGCGCGTTTTCGCAACCAGTCTGGCGGCGGTGATCGCCACCGCACCTTCGCTAGCGCTCGCCTGTACGCGGCTGGTATATCTCGGCGCCAAGAGTCAGGTCATCACTGCGCGCTCGATGGATTGGCGATTTGAGATGCCCACCAATCTCTGGATTTTCCCGAGAGGCATGGTGCGTAGCGGAGAGGCCGGGCCGAACTCGCTGCAATGGAAATCCAAATATGGCAGCGTAGTTGCTTCCGCTTATGAGGTTTCGACGTCGGACGGCATGAA
>JGI24140J50213_10000463_pt1 | contig 18955 bp, 23 predicted proteins | sample BarGraIncu00222A_FD_50213 | JGI IMG/M metagenome (IMG submission 50213)
GCTCGGCCAGATGGACAGCCATCCCCCGGGAGGGTGCGCCGCAGGACGAATGCACGGCCGTTCGACTGCAACGCCCGCGTGTGATCGCGACCTCCTGGTCCTGCCTCGTGGTCCTGCTCGACCTTGAAACCGGAAGCGAGATTGCCCGCACGTTCACCAAGTAGTCGAGCTGAACCTCCGCTGTCGCCGACGANTGGGGCGTTGTTGAGGGCATGCCTGTAAAGCCGCANGCGGAACGCNNTCATGGCGCTCGCGCCTGGTAGATCCCGCGACGGTTGCCGACCGCGACTGGATCTTGACGGAACATTCCTCGGTCCGCTCAANCCAGTNAGGCCCCGCTCCTACGCCGACACGTCCTGCATGACCGTCAGATCCACGAACTCCCGGGGGCCGTCGAGAATCTCGGCCAACGCTGCTTGTGCAGGTTTCAGCCCCTCAAGGCGTCGCGGATCCTGCTCGCGGGCACGGGCTTTCTCCTCACTTTCGAAGACGACCAAGACGTAGACCTGACTCGGGTCGCTCTGATCCCTCATGGCCATGGTCCGAAGCAGACCCGAACCTGGTTGTTCCAATGCCTGTAGCTGCTCGAACACGCCGGCCAGAGCCTGTTCCGTCTCCGGCTTCACACGGATCTTCATCAACTGTGCCCACATACCAGGGACCCTCCCTTTCCGATCGATGCGACTGTGAAGAACACTNTTCGGATGACGAGCGTGCAAGCCACCTGCCACAGCCCGAGTGCGAACGCAGCAGAAGCGACGACCAATGGCGATGTCGCCACCTTGGGTGGCCCGAGTCATCTGAGGCCGAGGGTACCGCCGAGCGCGAAGGAGGAACAGGCTCACCGACCTGGCGCGGCAGGCGAACCGAGTGCCGGCCCGAGCGGTTGTGACAGATCAAAGCAGCCGTGACGGATGCGACTGGCCACCATCGCTTCTGATCTTCCACCAGCCGTGCTCTTCGTCAACGGGCCGTCACGAGCTGACAAGGGTCAACGTGTCGACCTGCGCAAAGCGGGGGCCAGCGACTTCAGCGAAGCCATTTGGGGTCAGGGTGCTGCGTGCCCGGGTGATCAACCTGGTACGGGTCCGCCGCGCAACGGGGTGGGCCGTTCGGCGCGTCTGACCAATGACCTGCTCACCTCGGCCAGAGGAGAGGACGGCGCCGAACAGACCCGAGCAGATCGGCTCGACGCCGCTCCGGGCAGCTATCTCGAAGCAGAATGCGAGGACCTGGGGACGTGGGCGTGAGATGTCCTCTCGAGCTGAGCGTGCTTGGTTCGCGGCCCGCCGTGTTGTCAGGGCCTTGCTCACCGGTCCTGACCGGCACCAGCATCGTCTGGCGGTGGTCGCATCGACACCACCAGGATGTGCAGGCTCAGGGTCAGGACCCAGAGCGGGAACACCAGCTGCGTCAGCTTGGGGGCGGGCGGGGTGATGATCAGCGCGACGGCGCACAAGACCCCCATGACGGACAGCCACCGGGGCACGAGCTGGGTTCGCAGACCAACCGTGGTGACNGAGAGCGTGAAGACCGCNGCCATCCGGGCTCCGAACGTGCCGAGCAGCGTAGCGGCCAGGACCATTGCCATCCGCAGCGTGTCTGTGGAGATGTGGGGCGACTGCGAGTAGATGAACAGGGCGCTGCCCAGCACCGCAGCCGCCGTGAACAGGATGCCCACCAACAGCAGACCCGACCCGAGGAAGACGGTCGCGAAAAACTTGTCCTCGCGGTCGCCGAGGCGGTTGCGGATGACCCCGATGAACCACAGGAACGCGATGCCCGCGAAAGGGATCAGGTTGATCGCGAAGGTCACCAAACTGCGGTTGGAGGCGTTAGTAATCCATGTACCTGCGCGGACGGGGTCCCGTGGGATTGCCGATGACATCATGACGATGACAGTCCCCAGCATCAGCGCGAACAGGATCCCGGCGATGGCTGCGGACTTCGGCGCTCGCACTTCGCCGGCTATTGCCGCCGGATCGGTGTGGGGGAATACGGAAGGGCCGGTCAACGGCATGTCGTCAGCCATCGTCCCCCTCCGTCCCCCTGACCCGCGTGCGTCACCGCGTGGCGCTGACCTTTCCCGGTCCGTGAGCTAACGATAGGCGTCCCAGGTGCCGACGGGCACCCCCCGGACTGATCTCGCCCAGGTGACGAAGGGCTCGGCGGCGCGACACTGGGCGAGCCGTCGTGCGTGATCGAAGCACCCCACGCGGTAGGCCTCCTCGGCTCCCAGAGCGCTCACGTCGCCATCACCGGTGACGCACCGGTGACCGGTCGCCATCTTCCTTTGATACCGGAGGTCGAAACCGCCCGGCCTCCGGAGGGAGCGGCATAGGTAGGCACGCGTTGGCGGGGTTCGGGCGCCCGAGGCAACGCAAGTGCGGGGGGCCGATCTTCGAGTCCGGCGGACCTGTTTGTGACCATGCGCTCGGCTAGCCTGAGACGGTGGCACAGATGGTCGATTCACTGATCATCGGGGCGTCGGCGGCGGGCCTCGCCACCGCGGCCTGCCTGAAGCAGTCAGGCCAAACGTTCGAGATCCTTGAGGCAAGTGAGGTCGTCGGGCAGGCGTGGCGTCAGCAGTATGACCGGCTGCACCTGCACACCCCCGAAGTCTGCGTCCTTCCTGCCCGGTCTGGCCATGCCGTCGCGCTGGCCGCGATACCCCGCTCGCGATCAGGTGGTGGAGTACCTGGAGCGCTACTGCGCGCACCACCGGCTCGTACCCCGATTTGGGCGGAAAGTGACCCGGCTCGAGCGCAGGGACGATCAGTGGATCGCCTCGACCGTCCGCGACCAGTGGCAGACACGCAACGTGGTGATTGCCACCGGAGCCAACCGCCAGCCGGTTCGCCCGACCTGGCCGGGACTCGACTCCTTCCGAGGGCAGGTCATGCACTCCAGCCAGTACCGGAACGGCGACCCGTGGAAGGGCAGGCCGGTACTGGTCGTCGGCTTCGGCAACTCAGCATGCGAGCAGGCAATTGACTTGGTGGAGCGGGGCTCGCAGGCTCACCTGTCGGTTCGCTCCGCGGTTAACGTCATCCCACGGGACATCTTCGGGATCGTCCCGGTGCTTCAGCTGGGCATCGTCATGCAGCACGTGCCGCCCGCCGTCGCTGACGCCCTTGCGTGGCCGATGATTCGCGCCACCATCGGCGACATCCGCAAGGTCGGCCTGCGCAAGCTTCCCTATGGGCCTAATACGCAGATTGCTCGGGACCGTCACATTCCCCTGCTGGACATCGGGACAATGAACCACCTTCGGGCCGGGAGCATCGGCCTTCACGCAGAGATTGCGCAGTTCACCCAGGACGGCGTGGTGTTCACCGACGGCGAGACTCTGGCTGTCGATGCAGTCGTGCTCGCAACCGGTTACCGCCCCGCCCTTGAGCAGTTCCTCGTCCCGTGGCGCGACGTATGCGACGACAAAGGCGTTCCGTTGACGTCCGGCGGCCCGACCGCTGTGCCGGGGCTCTACTTCTGCGGTCAGTTCGTCTCTCCCGCAGGGATGCTGCGCGAGATCAGGATCGAGGCAGCCAGGATCGCGTCACACCTGGCACGCGGCTGAGCAAGCGCGAAGTCCGTGGCTGGGCGGTTGGCCGGTGAGCGCCCCCAGATGCAGGAGCGCGATGGGTGATGTTGGCTCCGACGATGTGCTCGCACCCCTGATGTGCTGACTGGCCTCACGACATCAAGCCGATCGCCTGCATCGCGGCGTCCAGCCGGGGCGAGGCGAACGCGGTGGCTCGGTCGCGGCCGGCGTCGAGCAGGTTGTCTACTCTGCCTGGGTCCGCCACCAGTGCCCAGTACCGGTGTTGCACGGGCTCGAGCAGGGCCACGACTGCATCCGCGGTGTCTGCCTTGAGATCCCCATAGGACGTATAGCGTGCCGCTGCGTCGGCAGGCGGTGTGCCGGTGCATGCAGCGAGAATCTCCAGCAGGTTGGTGACTCCGGGTTTGGCCACCGCATCGTGGCGGACCTCGCCGTCGGAGTCCGTGACCGCTCGCATGACCTTGCGGCGCAGGACATCCGGACTGTCGAGCATGCGCAGGACCCCGCCGGCATCGTCGGGATCGGATTTGTTCATCTTCGCCGCGGGGGTCAGCAGGTCCCGCACGCGCCCCGTGGCGCCCGCGCGCTGGAGCTCGGGTACGACAAACGTCTGGCCGTAGCTGCGGTTGAACCGGATCGCCAGGTCCCGTGCCAGCTCCACATGCTGGTCCTGGTCGCCGCCGACGGGAACCCGATCGGCGCCGTACAGCAGGATATCGGCGGCCATCAGACACGGGTAGGTGAACAGCGAAGCCCGGGTCATCGGCTTGCCCCGTCCCTTCTCTTTGTACTGCACCATCCGGCCCAGCTCACCGACATAGGCGGTGCACTCCAGGAGATAGGCCAGCTGGGCGTGCGCGGGCACAGCCGACTGGATGAAGACCGAGTCCTGCGCCAGGCCCGATGCCAGCAACAGAACTGCCGTTTCGCGGGTCAGGGTCGCGAGCCGCACCGGATCATGCCTGGTCGTCATGGCGTGCAGGTCCGCCACGAAGAAGAACCCGGGTTCCTCCCGGTGTTCGGCAAAGCGACGCAAGGCCCCGAGGTAGTTGCCCAGGGTCAGTCGGCCGGAAGGAGTGATGCCGGAGACGGCTGTCACGTGNGTTGCCTTTCGATGAGGCCCCGCCGAACCGCTGGCCCCAACGAGAAAAGGCCGCCTCGACGAGGCGGCCTGGGCTGGGTGCGCAACAGGATGGACCGCCGATCAGGCGGGCCACGACCTCATGCTCACGGTGGTGCTCACACAGAAAATATAGCGCACCCCCACACGTCGGCACCCCTCGTCGCGCCCTCCTGCCCGACAACGCCGATCAGGACCATTTGTTCGATCTCGCCGGCACGTCCGATGCCACCCCGCCGGAGGTAAGGCCCGCTTCGAGGCGCGGGGTGCGGGGTGCGAGGCGCGAGTCGATGGTCGCTAGTCGATGAGCGCGTGTCGATGCGCGACGGTTCGCCAGGGGCTAGGTTGGCCGCGAGAGCGAGCAAAGGGAACCCTCTGCGCCGAAGGTGATGACTCACATGACGACCCTTGAGGACGTGGCCCAACTGGGCGCGAAGGAACACGGCCTTGCCGTGATCTCGACGTTGCGNGCTGACGGCACGATTCAGTCATCGGTGGTCAATGCCGGCGTGATGCGCCATCCCTTGGCCGAGCAGACGGTCCTGGCGTTTGTCTCCTACGGAAAGGTCAAGCTGGCCAACCTGCGTGTTCGCCCGCACCTGACCGCAACGTTCCGGTCGGGGTGGCAGTGGGTGGCGGTGGAGGGCCACGCCCAACTCATCGGACCCGATGATCCTCACCCCGAGATCGACACTGAGCGGCTGCGACTGCTGTTGCGTGAGGCGTTCGCAGCGGCCGGCGGTCGCCATGACAACTGGGAGGAATACGACCGGGTCATGGTGGAGCAGCGCCGCACCCTGGTCCTGATCGAGCCGGTGAGGATCTACAGCAACTGATCGCCACCTCGTGGAGACCGCGATCGGGCTCCTTCATCCGGGATAGCCATCCCCGGCGGCAGAATGACCTGCGTGTCTGGGTTCCCGTTGACCGCAGGGCCATCGGCCGACCCAACGATCTGGGCAACAGCGGTCAACGGCGCCTGGGCTGGAATGGTCGCCGCCGAGCCTGACGTCCGCCGCGGGGTCCGGGGAGCAACGGTGGTCGAGCTGCTCCTGGATCACCGCTGTCGGGGCTTGGGGTACGGGCGCCACCTGAGCACTCTGCTGGCCAAAGCGCTACCGATGCCCGACGAAGAATGCCTCATGGGCACCATTCACGCCGACAATATCCCCGCATACCGTTCGGCCCTGGGGGCGGGCCGGGTCGACGTCGGCGGCGAGATCCTCATCCCGCTCTGAGTGCACGCACAAGGTGATCTGGTGTGCAACGAACCTGCCCCTTCTCGTCGGGCAGGTGCGGTGCCGGCGGTGTCGCCCCGGCGGCGCCCCGAGTCAAACCACGCGCCCAACAGACTAGGGGGCGCCGATATTCGTCGCCTACTGGAGCNCGCCCCCTTGGGGCACAATGAAATGACCATCAGAGGGCTTCTCTCCACAGATACGGGCAGGGGTTNCCCGTGAAGGAAAGGGGGGTGCGCTGTTTCCCCGTTCCGCGGCTCCCTTGCGTGTGGGCTGGCCCTGGGCTGGGCCGTGGGCGTGCTGGGCGTGGCGGGCTGCACGGCGGACGGCGGGGCGAACCCGCCGGCATCCAGCGGAACCGGTAGCGCCGGGGCGGAGCTGTCGTGGTCCGTCGTGCGACTACCTTCTGGAGTTCAGCCCCTGACCCTGACGTCGACGGGTAACCGGCTGCTGGTCGGCGCACTGGCCACCAGTACCCCACCTGTGCCCCGGATGCTTGTTCTCGACTCGGCCGGGAAGGCCAGCGAGGTGCGCCTGCGGCCGCACAGCGGGTACGCCTTCGAGGCCCGGCGGCAGTCCGTGACCTCGGACGGCTCCCACGTCATCGCCATCGGGTCCGCGAGCGGCGGCGCCCACTTCAACAGCCGGTGGACGACATGGAGCGGCACGACCGCGGGTGTTCAGGAGCTGTCGCAGAGCTTCGACACGTTCGGGGGGTGGGGTGCCGGCGACCTCGTTGCTGCGGTCGTCACGTCGGCCGGGAAGGCGATCGTCGGCACCTGGGGCGGTGCGAAGGCAGGCCTCGATGGTGCNGTGTGGCTCTCATCTGGCCCGGTCTGGACCAGGCAGGATCCCGCGGGGACGGCGCTTCAGAGCACACCCGAGCTGCTGGTGGGACCACGGTCAGCGGTGGCCGACGGGGCGGGCATCCTGGTCGCGGGCTCGGCGCTGNGCCTCGCGCCCGGTTCGGTCACTCAGCATGCGGCGCTGTGGCGCTCGAGGGTGCTGAACTCGCAGTGGCGTCGTCTAGACCTGCCAGCGCCGGGCACGTCCAGCGAGGCCGTGTCCGCGCGCTGCGCCGGCGACCAATGCTTCATTGCCGGACGGGTCGATGGCTCTCTGGCGATGTGGGACGTCATCGGCGACACCGCCACCCGGCTGCCGGGTCTGCCGGCGGTCGCCGTGGGGGACAGCGACCCGCTGCCAGTCCCGCTGATCATCGGCGGGCACCTCGTGCAGGTCGCCGCGACGCACGGGCACGTGATCACCCTCACCCGGGTCGGGCCTTCGTGGTCGGTGTCCGGCGGGCCGCCCGGCATGCCCCAGACGGCGGCACTGGCGGGCGGCCACCTCTACGTCACCGTCAATCACGGACCAGGGACGGCGGCCATGCTCTGGTCGGCCGGCGCCCAGGCCTGGCACTGACCGGACGAGCGCTCTGCAGCCGCAGCAGCGTTCAGAAATATGGTTGCGCTCCCGTTCCCCGAGTCCCAGACCACGAGAAACGGACCCCGGATGCGAAGTTCCCAGACCTTGTCACACATCGCTGCCGTAGGGGCTGGCATCGTGTCCGCCCTGGCGGTGGCGATGACAGCGACGCCNGCCACGAGTAGAGACATGACAGGGACCGTGTGGGCCGTTCTCGGTNAGGGGCACCGGCGCGACCTGCTCGACCTCCTGCGCGAGCGTCCCCGCGTGGTCAGCGAGCTCGTCGAGGCCCTTTATCTGAGCCAGCCCACCGTGTCCAAGCATCTGAGAGTGCTGGGGGAGGCTGGCTTCGTGCGGGTTGCACCCGAGGGGCAGCGGCGCATCTACGCCATCGACGCAACGCCACTGGCCGAGCTCGACGCCTGGCTCGGGCCGTACCGGGCGCTCTGGAACGCCAGCCTTGATGCACTCTCACGCCGGCTGGACACCAACGCGCCACCTCGACCCGGGGCGCACGTCGCCGCGCCGCCCGCGAAGAAGGAGACCTGATGGACCTCACCTTCGACCTCGGCAGCCTCGTCGACGTCCACGACCGGCCGGCAGTGCGCTTTGAGCGCATGTACGCCCATTCCCTTGACCGCCTCTGGAGGACCATCACGGATCTGGGAGAGCTCGCGCACTGGTTCCCCGCTCCACAGGTCAGCATCGAGCCGTGGCTGGGCGGCACGATCNCCTTCGGCGGCGATCCGTACACCGACGATGCGGCCGGCGCCGTCATCGCCTGGGAGCCACCGACGTGGCTGTCGTTCAGCTGGGGCCCAGACGTGCTGCACTTCCACCTCGAGGCACTGGACGCAACGACCTGCCGCCTGTTCCTGCCTGACGTGCTCGAAGGCCGCGATGCCGCTGCACGCAACGCCGGCGGATGGCTTGGGTGCCTTGGCGAGCTGGCAAAGGCCCTGGCCGGGAACCCGGGTCAGGGTCCGCACGGCGATGCCGTGGGCGCGCCCCGGCGCCAAGCCGACGAGGCCCACGTTGCGGCCGGCCTGCCCTACGACGACCAGATCCCCGAGCGTGAAGGACGGGCTCCACCGACAGCCCCTGGGTGCGGCGCCGGAGCCGAAGGCCCGACCGTCCCCGTTCGTTGCACAGGTGACCTGACAGGAACGGTGTGCGCAGCTCCGGCAGGGCTTTCGGGTGGTGCTTGTACTCTCTGGGCTACCAAAGTTCTAGTCCCAGAATCCCTACACTTTTCGCCTCTGATCACCGACCCTGTCACTACAGAACGCATGCGACGTTGTCGGTGTGGAGGCTGTCATGGGGTCCAAGTATCCGGGGTACTTTGTTTTTCTGCCGCCCGACGGCATCACGGAGCTGCGCGTCCACGGTGTGTCGGGAACACCGCCCGAGGCGATGCTTCAGCAGTCAGCGGTGAAGCTGGTATCCGGTGATACCACCGCAGGGTTCTATCGACCGGTGTGGGAGGCCGAGCCGAAACCCGATCCTGGCGNAGCGCGACCGGCGCCGCTGGAGGCCTACTGCTGGGGTGGACTCACCTCAGGGAGATCGACGCGTGCTCTGTGGCTGCTTCTGCTTCCGTTCATGCTGGTCAACGTGGCGCACTTCATGACGCCGCGTTCACGACTGCTCGACGCGGTCAAGAATGACCCGAAGGCCACGAAGAGGCGGGGACTGCTTCGCGGCTTCAGCGAGGCCGTTCAGCGACTGCTGGCGCTCACGCTCACGGTGACTCTTGTGCTGGCCGTCAACGCCGTGACCATGGATCTGGTCGGCTGGCAGTGCGCCCGCAACGGCACCCAGTGTTCGCTGACTGGCTGGGCGAGCTTCCTGAGCGGGTCCTGGCTCAGTGGCCCCGGCACCCGGCTGGCGGTTACGGCACTGGTTCCCCTTGGCGTGGTCGCGCTGCTGTGGAGACTGGGCCACCAGACCTGGCTGGTGACCGAGGCGACCAAGGTGAAGAGCGAGCCCGCCAAGGATCAGGAGAACTGGGCCAGCGAGCTGGAGGACCGACGGTTCTGGAACGGCGAGCACCCCGTCGCCCGGCTGCGCGCCGCACATGTTGTCGCCGGCTTCTCATGCGTCGGGCTCTTTCTCAGCGTCCCGCTCATGTCCCCGAGCGCCGCAGGTGTCAGCGCGATCTGGTCATCCAGCCAGTGGGCCCTGCCCTGGGGCTGGCTCCCGACGCTGGCGACGTGGCTGTTCCTTCTCATGCTCGCCGTGAGCGGCCTCGCCGTGGTGTTCCCGAGCATCTCGAGTCGGGAAATCATCGAACCAGCTCTCTCGACCTCCGCAACGCGCAGGTCGAGGGCAGCCAAGGCCTCCGAAACAGCACAGACCTCAGGAACAGCGCAGGGCGCCGAGACCACGGCGGGCTCCTCCACCTGGCGTGCGGGTGCTCCGTGGGTGGCCGTGGCGCTCGCGACGCTGGCGTGGGTCTTCGCCGTGACCAACGGCTTCGGGAGCGACAGGTTGTCGCCGACCCGGGGCCGCTCCACCCTGCCGTGGCTTGACGGGATGATCTTGTGGCAGTTCTATCTTCAGGCCCTGCTCATGGCCCTGCTCTTCCTGGCCTGCGTCATCTCGGCCCACGTGGGGAGCTCGCCAGGCTCTGAGCCAACCGAGAAGCCAGCGTGGTCCGGCCTGGCGCAGCCGGTGGTTGCCGGGATGGGCTGGCTGCTCCTGTCCGGGGTCGCGGCCGCAGTCACGCTGCGCGTGTCTCATCTGCTGGGTACGCCGGCGGCCACCGAAGCCCTTCCCGGCCGGCCTACCTCGGGCACGCTGTTGGTGCCCGCCCACCTCTACTGGGCCTCGGCCGTGGCCGCGATCCTGGTGTTGGCCCTGCTGGCGGCCATGATTATCGCGCTGGCTCCGGTTGTCAGCGGGCGCCTGGGCGCACGAGACGGCCGTCACGCCAGGTTGGCCAAGCAGGTCGAGAACACGTACCACGTGGAGGCCGGCGCCGACCCTGTTGTCAACGCCCGGATCGGTGAGATCGTCACCATCTGGCGCCGCGCCGGCGCGGGGGAGTCGGCCCTGAACGGCATGGCTGCGTACGCGATCTTCGCGGGCGCCGTCATCGTGGTCGCAGTCGTCTGGGCGGGACTGGCTCCGAGCTGGCTGGTCACACCTGTTTCGGGCCATGCGCCAGAGCTTGTGCGGGGAGGCCTGGTCACCCTGGGTAGCTGGCTGGCCATTGGAGCGGTGTTCGTGCTCCTCTACGTGGGCCGCCAGGCGTACAGCAATCCGGGCTTCCGCAGGACGATCGGAATGATGTGGGATATCGGGTCTTTCTGGCCCCGCGCGAGTCACCCCCTGGCGCCCCCGTGCTACGCCGAGCGCACCGTTCCCAACCTCAGCCTTCGGATCGACCACCTCAGCGCCACCCAGCCCGAGAACCACGGCAACGGCGGCGGCCGGGTCATTCTTTCCTGCCACTCCCAGGGCACCGTGATCGGAGCTGCCACGGTGGCCTCCCTGTCCCGGGAGTCGGCAGGCGCGGTGATGCTGCTGACCTATGGCTGCCCGCTCACGCGCCTTTACGCACGATTCTTCCCGGCATACTTCAGCAGGAAATGCCGCGAGCGGATCGGCGAACTGCTCACCGCCGAGTCCACGGAACCTACCTCGCGGTGGCCGTGGATCAACCTCTACCGACCCAGTGACCCCATCGGCTCCTTTGTCTTCGTCGACACGTCGCCTGCCGGCGCTGACACCGCCGACGTCGGCCAGCCGTCAGCGGGGGGCACTCGCAGTCCCGTCGAGGAGGTTGACCGGTATGTCGCTGATCCTGACTTTGACAAGCCGGCCGGCGATCCGTGCTACCCGCTGCCCCTGGGACATTCGGACTACTGGGTCGACGAGGCATTCCTGGGCGCACTGCGAGAACTGGAGAGGGCGCGTCCGGCGAAGGTGACCGCCTCGGACCTCCAGGCAAAGTGGGGACTGGCTCACTAGGCGCCGCGAGCCGTGCTCGCAACGGACGCGCGAGGCCCAGGTGACACGATCGCTGCCCGGGCCGCCGCGACGACGACACCGGACAGCAGGGCGCTCAGGGCGATCATCGCGCGTGGCAACCAGGGTCAGCAGCCAGGTCGACGCCTGGCGCCACCGGCTTGGGGGTCATCGGCCGGAACGCCACCATGGGCAGCTGGTAGGCCAGCCGGCGCCGTGCAGCGTCGGAACCGTCGAAGCGCCCCTGCCCAAGATGGCCCAGGACCGCACGCACCAGCGGGCGCACCAGGATGTTGGCCCTCTCGTAGTCGGCGAGGACCCCCATGGCCTCCTCGGGCCCCAGAAGGCGGTAGCTGCCGGCGAAGAACGAGTGCCCGATGCTCACCTCGAGCTGATCGTTGGCCGCGATGTTGCGCAGCCAGCCCGTGGTCGGGCCGGATCCGGACATGGCGACGGCTTCGCCGGTCTTGGGGTCATAGCGCAGTACCTGCAGAACGGTCCAGCGCAGACGTCCGCTCCGGCGGCCCCGGTGAGTCAGCTGCAGTACGCGATGACCCAGAACCCACCCCCATCCGTGCCGGTACAAATGCTGCGGTACCTCAAGAACACGTAACAACCACACGGACATGGCACCCAGTATCCTCGCTCGCGTCGCCCCGGAAGGTGGGGAGCGTGGGGTCAGGCGGGCGCTGACGTACCGCGCCGATCCCTGGGCGTGCCCTCTGGCCCGGTGGCCCTCCGCTGCACTGTCAGGGTCGGCACGGGTTGCCCCGGGCGAAACCGCTTCCTGGCAGTCGAGTGGCTGCCTGCCCCTGGCCGGTTCGAGTGTTTCGAGCAGTGCTGCCCGGCCGTTGCCAGGCGGGGCCGACGGTATCGTGCGTTGGCCACGAAACGGGCAGCTGTGGATCGTGGTCCGACACCGCTACTCGGCGTATCCATCGAGCAGTTCGCGGGAGTCCATCTCCTCCAGCTCCCCTCGCGAGTACTCCGCAGAGAACTCCGCCTGTGCTTGGGTGGTGGTGCTGTTGGGGCTGGGTGCTGTGCTTTCCTGCATTGCCTTGCTCATGATCGCTTTTCCTTGTGTCTGGGTGATCGGTCACCGCTGGTTCAACTCCTGATTCCACCTTCTTCGGGCGCAGCACCGGGGGGAAGCCACCCAAGGTGCGGTATTGACCCACCCTTGGCGTTAATGCCTGTGCCGAGGGCATGGACGGCGGACCGCCCAGAGGGCATGCTCGGAAGTGGGAGGACAACATGTCCAAGGTTGCCTGGGCGCAGGAAGTCGGTGCGGGCCCGGAGCACGATGAGGCGTACCTCGCGCTGCGTAGCCCGGCGGGGCAGGAGCAGCGCTGGTCGCTGCCGGCAGCGGGCGGGCCTGTGACGATCGGCCGGGCGACCTCGGCCGATGTCTGCCTCAGCCAGGACAGCCAGGTGTCGCGGGTGCACGCCGTCCTGGACCGGGTCGCAGGCCTGTGGACGATCGTGGACGATGGACTGTCGCGCAACGGGACTTTTCTGAACGGTCGCAGGCTGGCCCATCGCGCGACGTTGCGCGACCGCGACAAGGTCAGGATGGGTAGGACGGTCCTGACGTTCTGTGCCCCGCCACAGACCTCCACCCTGCAGACGGTTGCCGGCGACATGCTGCCGGCGGTCACGCGCCTGACGCAGGCGCAGCGATCGATCCTGGTCGCGCTCTGTCGGCCCTGCCAGGACGCTCATCATCCCTACGCCGGCCCGGCGAGCAACCAGGAGATCGCCCAGGAGCTTTTCCTGAGCCTGGATGCCGTCAAGACCCACCTGCGCGTGCTCTTTCACAAGTTCGGCATCGAGGATCTCGCACAGAACCAGAAGCGGGCCCGACTGGCCGAGATCGCCCTGGAGCTGGGGCTCGTGGTTGATACCCAGCGCTAGCGACGCCTCTCCTNCGCACGCTCATCGCGACCGAGCGCGGCGCCGGCTGGCCTACCGGTTTCCGTCGGCGCGCGATCGCCGTTGCCGGTCTGCTGGTTGACCTGCGTTGGGAGCCGGAGTGTCGCCGGGCGGGGACGGGGTGGCCCGCCGGACTCACGCCGGGTCGTCGAGCAGGTGAACCAGGCGGTCGATCAGTGGTCGCTGACCCTTGACCAGCTTCACCCGGGCGACTTCCAGTGGGAACCAGCCGGCCTTGTCGATCTCCGGAAAAAGCTTCGCCTGTCCCGAGCCCGGAGGCCACTGGAGTTCGAAGGTGTTGCTGACTGCGCCAGCCGCGTCGAAGTCCGCCTCGCCCGCCCACGCGCTGACCAGCTTCCCGCCGGACTGCCTCAGGCTGCCCAGGTCGCGGTACACCACCGAAGGAGGTGGCGAGCCCAGCTCCTCCCCGAACTCCCTCCTGGCCGCAGCCAGCGGGTCTTCGTCGCCGAGCGTGTACTCCCCCTTGGGTATCGACCAGGCGGCATCGTCCTTGCGCGCCCAGAACGGGCCACCCATGTGTCCGAGAAGCACCTCCAGGACGATCTCGTCGTTGTGGTGGGTGCGGCGGTAGAGCAGCAGACCCGCACTGTGTTTGGCAGCCATGCGACCAGCATGCCCGTCGGCAGGCCGTGGGCTGCAGTGGGCTCCCCGTCCGGGCCGACCAGACAGGGGGACCGACGAGGTCCCCTCCGCGAAAAGAATCGCAACCACATGGTTCGCGCCCTTGTCGGGAGAAGACAGGAGCAAATACGCTTCCTGAAATGGTCGGCGCCACCGCCGGCCCACCCACCAAGGAGGCACGATGCCCACCGTGATCGGCTACCACGATGTCCTGGACAAGGATCATTGGCTCGCCTCGCCGAAGCGCGAAGAGGTCTTCGGCCCCCTCGGCGTCACCAATATCCGGACATTCGTCAACCCACAGAACCCCACCAAGGTGGCCGTGCTCATGGACGTTGCCGACCTGGATGCTCTCATGGGCGCGATGCAGTCTCCGGAAATGGCCGATGCGATGGTCTATGACGGCGTGGTGGGCGAAACCCTGGTAATTCTCGTCGAGGCGTAGCTTCTGCTGGCACGGCCTGCCCAAGAAGCCGGGTTGCCGATGCTCGGCGCCGGTTTGGGCCTGGACGCAGCGTTGTCAACGAAACCCCACGCGCAGAGAACAAGGAGCAGCAATGACCACACGTGACAGTGCCCCGATCGGATCGCCGTGCTGGACCGATCTGTGGACCTCTGATGTCGAGGGCAGCCGCACGTTCTATGCGGAGCTGTTCGGGTGGGAAGCACAGGAGCCCAGCCCGGAGTTCGGCGGGTACTTCATGTTCACCCGCAACGGCGTTCCGGTCGCGGGGGCGATGGGTGCCATGGGCGATATGGTTCCCGACAACCTCTGGAAGATCTACCTGGCCACCGACGACATCGCCAAGACCCTGGAGACGGCCCAGGCCAGGGGGGCGCAGGTCATCTCCCCGGCGATGCCGGTCGCGAACCTCGGTATTCAGGCGACGCTCACCGATCCGACAGGTGCTCACCACGGGGCCTGGCAGCCGGTGACCTTCCCGGGGTTCACCGTCCTGAGTGAACAGGGATTCCCGAGCTGGTTCGAGCTGCACACCCGCGACTATGCGGGCGCGGTCGCCTTCTACCGCACCGTGTACCACTGGGAAACCACGACCATGGGCGACACTGACGAGTTCCGTTACACCACCATGCGCGATCCTTCGGGCAGCGGTGACCTGGCCGGGATCATGGATGCCCGAGCCTTCCTGCCCGCCTCAGCACCAGCTCAGTGGTCGGTCTACTGGCACGTCGACCAGATCGATGCCTGCGTGGACCAGGTGAAAGCACTCGGTGGCTCAGTGGTGAGCGAACCCCAGGACACTCCGTTCGGCCGGTTGGCCACCGTCCTGGACCCGGCCGGTGCTCCGTTCAAGCTGCGCACCTACCCGTAGGCCGAACTGCAGGTCCGCCCACGGCACGAGGCCCGGCCTGACCCTCTTCTGCCCCACGAGGCCGGCGGGGACCCGACTCCGCCTTCCCCGTCAGCTGCCGGGTGTTGCTCGGGCAGGGTTCGCCTGGCTCAAGGGCCACGCGCCTCGGTCTCTCACCTTGCCGCCTCTTNCCCAGCTGGCCACGGGACGGAGCCGGTCGGCCGCCGACAGCGGGTCGCTAGCGGAAACGGTCACTCTCGACCCGGAAAGGTGAGGCCGGGAAGACGCCGAGCACCAGCAGCTCGCGAGAGAAGAAGGCCAGCTCCTCAAAGGCGCGCGCCAGCGCAGGGTCATCGGGGTGGCCGTCGACCTCGGCGTAGAACTGCGTCGCGGTGAACGCCCCGTCGACCATGTACGACTCGAGCTTGGTCATGTTCACGGCGTTGGTAGCGAACCCTCCCAGAGCCTTGTACAGCGCCGCGGGCAGGTTGCGGACGCGGAAGACGAAGCTGGTGACGATGTGGGGCCCCGGTGGGGGACGGAGCTCCTCGCGGGCCAGGACGACGAAGCGGGTGGCATTGTGCGGCTCGTCCTCGACGTCAGCCTTGAGCACCTGCAGGCCGTAGATATCTGCGGCGAGCGCCGGCGCCAAGGACGCCTGGGCCGGGTCGCCCGCTTCCGCGACCTCGCGGGCCGAGCCGGCCGTGTCCCCTGCGACGATCGGCGTCAGGGCCAGCTTGCGGATGATCTTGCGGCACTGGCCCAGGGCCTGGATGTGGCTTCGCACCGAACGCAGGTCTGCCAGGTGCGTACCCGGCACCCCCAGGAGTGCGAAGCTGATTGGCAGGAAGTGCTCACCGACGATGTGCAGTCCAGAGGTGGGCAGCAGGTAGTGGATATCGGAGACCCTTCCTGCCGTCGAGTTCTCGATGGGAATCATGGCGAGCTCGGCAGTGGAGTCAGTGACCGCGGCGAAGGTTTCCTCGAACGTGGCGCAGGCCAGCGGGACGTAGTCTGGTCGTGCCTGTTCGCAGGCGATCTGGGAGTTGGCGCCGGGCTCGCCCTGGTAGGCGATGCGGCGCGACGTGGGGGTCGGGTGCACGGCGAACAGACTACTCAGTTGGGCCGGACCTGGCTCGGCGCGGCCAGGGACCGGCGCCGGTCATCATGAGCAACCTCGGCGCAGCCTGTACGCGGGCCAGCGGCCGGCGGGTTTCCTCAGGCCTCTTTGGGTGAGGGCCCAAAGCGATTCGAGCCCGGGCTGGAGTCCAGGCACAGGAACACGATCAGAATGATGGCGCCGACTATCGGGATGAACGAGATCAGGTAGAACCATCCGCTGCGATCCGTGTCGTGCAGCCGGCGGACGGCCACGGCTAGTCCTGGCAGGAACAGGCCGATGCCCGCCAGATCCGCGAGGATGGCGCCGGCGCCCACGGACCGGCCAAGCAGACTCGCGAACACGTACACGATGAGCACGGACAGCGCGAACCACCAGTACTCCGAACGGCGCGCGCGACCCGAGAAGTCGACGTACTTGGTCAGGCACGTCCTGACCGCCTCCGGTATCGACATCGTGTTCTGTGCGGGCTGGGAGTAGTGCTGGACCGGGTACGCCGTGGCCGGTGGCGGGTCCTGCTGCTGGGCGAGTTGGGTGGTCCAGGTGGAGCCGTCCCAGTACCGCAGTTGGCTCGGGTTGGACGGGTCGGGATACCAGCCCGGCTCGGGCTGGGGTGTGGTCGGTGTGGTCACGGGGTCCTCGCTGTGGTCTAGCGGTGATGGGCCGCCTTCAATCAAAGTCGGACACGGCGCGGGTTAGCCTTGCCGAACGCGGACGATTTCGCCCTGCCGATGTCAGTCAGTGCTTCTGGGTCCATCGCTCTCGGCCGAACATTCGACCAAAACGGTCGTGCAGCGAGGTGCCGCTGTCCTGTAAGGCATCCGCTGTGAACGTGTCGTTTCCCGAGGGAGCAGGCAGCGCGGCCGCCTGCTCATCGCTCAGGGTGCAGCGTACGTAGGCGGTGGTGATTTCGCCGATTTGATCGCGGTCGACGAATCGCAAGCCGGCGGAGGTGGCGACGACGATGCCGTCGAACAGATCCTCCTCGGGGATCTGAAGAACATGTTCGACGGTGCCGAACTGTTTCCCTGACTGCGCCAGCAGAGGAACCCCTTGGTCTAGGGCGGAATAGGCGATCGGTTCGGCGTCCTCAGACACGTCCAGTCCCTTCGTGTCGCTGGGTAATGGCTACAGCGCCAGCACGCAACTCACACTACCTCGACTGCTGGTCTGTGGGAGGTTTGCCCACCACGGCTGGCCCGCCAGAATCCACCTCTGCGATGTCTCGATGGCGATGGTGTGGCTCGCTGCCCCCAGGAACCAGACCGGCAGGGTGATCAGCGACATGGTTCACGTTGGTCCTGCCCCCCGGCCAGACGGTGATCGACCGGCCGAGCGGCCCGTCAGGGGCCCCGGCGAGGGCGACCTGACAGGCTCCTAGACGGTGGGGTTGCCCGCGCTCCTGCGAAATCGCTGCGGTCTCACCAGCCGATCGGCGAGCAGAGATGGGACGCTGAACGAGACAGACTTATCGCTGCGAGAGAGCTCCTGGGGAGACCCGATGACGAAGATCACCGATGAGCAGATGAGGGCTCAGATGGCGACCACCCGCTCCTACGCCGTGGTGATCCTGCGACGGGGACCCAAGCGCAACACCGATGGCGTCGACGCCGTCATCTGGGAACATGGCCGGCGGAACTTCGCCCTGCGGGCCGATGGGCTCCTGTCGATCGTCTGCCCCGTGCGTGACGGCAGCGACGTCTGCGGCATCGGTATCTTCAACGTCGACCCGAAGGAGGCGGCGTCCATCATGGACGGCGATCCCGGGGTCAAGGCGGGCGTGTTCGTCTACGAAGTCCATCCCGCCCGAAGCTTCCCCGGGGATGCTCTTGCGCCCTGACCGCTGCCTTGCCGGGGGTCGAGTTCGCGATTCGGCGGCCAACCCTGGCGGTGACGTTCTGGGACGGGCCACGACCCCTCGTGGCGAACCCGGCAGCCATACGCGCGCTGGCCGAGCCTGACGTGCGCCCGTCTGCTGGCATCGGGCGGGGGTTGTCAGGGCGCCGGGGGTAGAGAACGATGCGCAGTATGGCATCGGTGGATGCCACTGCCCACTGGTCAGTCGCCCGGCCCCAAGCGGGGCTTCGCCCCGTCCGGGGTGGTCGGCAGATGGAAGGATCGACAAAGGGAGGTCAACCCATGATCGGAAGCACGATGGTTGTTGCCACGGTGCCTGTGGCCGACTTGGACCGGGCCAAAGCCTTCTATGGCCAGGCACTCGGACTGGACTTGCTCTGGGAGAACCCGGCCTCGGCCCGTTTCCGCTGCGGGGACAGCAGCGAGCTGTCGGTCTTCAAGCGACCGGCGCTGACCACCGAACACACCCTTGCCCACTTCGAGGTGGCCGACATCGAGGCCGTGGTCCGCGAGCTTGAGGACCAGGGCGTCGAGTTCATCGACTACGCAGACGGGCCGATCAAGACCACCGGGCACATCGCCCAGCTGGGTCCCGCTCGTGCGGCTTGGTTCCATGACCCCGACGGAAACACCCTGGGCCTGCGACAGGGCTGATCGGCAGGGCTTGGTCGGCCTTCGTTACCGGGCACCGATCTCGCGAAGGGAAACGGCAGCCGGTTCGCGCCGCTGCCGAGCATCGCCGGTGGTGTCATCAACCTTCGCTGGCCGCTG
>JGI24140J50213_10000464_pt1 | contig 18951 bp, 15 predicted proteins | sample BarGraIncu00222A_FD_50213 | JGI IMG/M metagenome (IMG submission 50213)
GGATCCAGTCCAGGCGGCTGGATCGTCGCCGACCGTTGTGGGAGGTCTACCTGATCGAAGGTCTTGCCGGTGGCCGCTTCGCCGTGGTGACCAAGGCCCACCAGGCTCTTGTCGACGGGATCAACGCCCTCGATATCGCTGATGTGATCGTTGACCGCGAGTCGGGCAGTGAGGTGCCCGCCACCAAGACATGGCACCCTGCCCGTGAACCTAGCGATGCGGAGCTCATCGCCTCGGCGTTCGTGGATGCTGTGAGCCGNCCCAGCCAGATCATCGACAACGTGCGTGGTGCCATCACTGACGTCAAAGCGGTTGGTCGGCCGGTGTTCTCAGCAGTCGGCGCGCTGGTCTCGACGGTCGCCAGAACCGCCGTCCGCCCGGCTCCGGTCAGCCCTCTGAACACCGAGATCGGTGAGGCGAGGCGCTACGTCATCGTGGGCACGGATCTGGCCGACTTCCGAACTGTGCGTAGCCGGCTCGCGTTGGGCCACTACGCCGACGAGGTAACAATCAATGACGTCGTCCTGGCAACCATCTCCGGAGCCCTGCGGTCCTGGCTGCTGACACGTGGCGAAGCGGTGCACAACGCGACAACGGTTCGCGCGATGGTTCCCATCAGTGTGTACGACACCGACGAGGCCGACCCCGATGCCCCTGGCCGCCCGGGTGACAAAGTCACCGCGTGTTTCGTGGATCTGCCGGTGGGGGAGCCGACTGCCTCCATGCGGCTGCACCAGATCGCGTTTTCTATGCGCCAGCAGATAGAAGGTGGGCATGCCGTTGGCGCCGACTCCCTGGCAGGCCTGGCTGGTTTCGCCTCACCGACGCTTCACTCGCTGGGAGTTCGACTGGGCAGCGCCATGTCCCGCAGGCTGTTCAACCTGATCATCACCAACGTTCCCGGACCGCAACAACCCCTTTATGTCGGCAATGCCCGGATGCTGTCCGCCTACCCAGTGGTGCCTCTGGCTCGTGGGCAGGCAGTATCGATCGGTCTGACGTCCTACGACGGTGGCGTGTACTTCGGATTGAACGGTGACCGTGACGCCATGCCCGACCTGGATCTCCTCGGGCAGTGCCTGGTCGACTCTCTGGCCGACCTGGTCGAGATCAGGGACGCGCGCGGATGAGCGGGGGCACCCGGCGGGGCCTGGTGCTCGGAGGTGGCGGAGTCCTCGGCGCGGCGTGGATGGTCGGGGCTCTTCAGGCGCTCCAGGACGAGATCGGCGTCGATGCGCGCGACTTCGATGCCTACGTCGGTACCTCCGCGGGGTCGATCCTGACCGCATTGCTGGGCGCCGGGGTGAGTGTCGCCGACCTGGTCAACCATCAGCGCGGGGACCAGTTCGAGTCAGGTCGGCTGGCTGGCTTTCACTTTGACTACGCTGAGGCCGCCGGCGGCGACCGACCGACCCGTTCGCGTCCGGGTCTGGGCTCTCGGGAGCTGCTGATTCACAATGCGCGACAGCTGCATCAGCTGCCACCCACTGCAGTCCTCTCCGCATTCCTGCCCGAGGGCCGGGGCAACCTCGACGCGGTTGGAGCGCTGATCTCCCATGTGGTCCCTGATGGCTGGGTCGCCCGCGACGGCGTGACCATCGTCGCTCTCGACTACGACACCGGCGAGCGAGTCCCGTTCGGGCGCCGTGGGGTGTGCTCGGCCACCCTTTCTGAGGCGGTCATGGCTTCATGTGCGATCCCCGGGTGGTACCAACCTGTGCGGATCGGCGACCACCGTTTTATCGACGGGGGTGCCTGGTCCTCCACGAACCTCGATCTTCTGGCGGGTGAGGGTCTGGACGAGGTCTTCGTCCTGGCACCACAAGCGAGCTTCGACGCTGATACGCCTACCCAGTGGGCGACTCGCCTGGAGCGACAGTGGCGCAGCCGGGTAACCCGCAGGGTCGTTCGGGAGGCGAGCACCGTTCATCGCCGCGGCACGGAGGTCACCATCCTTGGCCCCGGGCGCGAAGACCTCGAGGCCATGGGGGGCAACCTGATGGACCTGTCCCGGCGGCCGGCAGTTATCGAGACCTCGCTGCGTACCTCTGTGCTCGCTTTGCGCGAACCTGATCCACTTCCTGCCCGCCACACGAACGAAGGGAGCCGCCCCACCATGACACGCATCTACATACCACTGAACGCCTCGGGTCTGCGCAGCCTGAGCGCCGACGGGGCCATCCAGGGAGCGCCGTTGCCTGCCCACGCCGTAACCCAGGCCATGCGGGATTCCACCCCGAACGCCGCTGAGGACGAGTGGGAGTATGCCGCCCTGAACGATGCCGCCCAGACCTCCGCGGCGTTGCTCACCCCTGGCGAGAGTCGTCGCCTCGTGGCTGCCGCTGATGTGTCCTCTGACCTGGTGGGTCCAGCCGAACCCGGGGACTCCGAGGTCGAGTCTGCGGTGTCGATCTCAGGGTCTGTTGTCCTGAAACGAATTGCGTCCTTGCACGTGGGCGAAGACGACTCCGACGACGGCGACTTGCTGTGGTACGACGTGACCGAGCTGCCCGTCGTTCTTGCCCTCCTGTGATGCGTGACACGATGGGCGGCGACCTCAACGTCGAGAGACCACTAGGAGATGTTCGTCGTAATGGATGCCGTTACCCAGGTTCCCGCACCAGTCAACGAGCCGGTTCTGGACTATGCGCCCGGCAGTCCCGAACGTGCTGAGCTGCAGGCAGCTCTGGCCGAGCTGGGCAGTAGCCGCATGGATCTGCCGCACGTCATCGGTGGCAAGCGCGTCACCGGCACCGGCAAGAAGATTGACGTGCGCCCGCCGCACGCCCACCACACGGTCCTCGGAACGATGCGCGAGGCAACCGCGGCGGAGGCTGAAGCTGCGGTAGAGGCCGCGATGGCAGCAGCACCAGCCTGGCGCGCCCTGTCCTTCGACGACCGAGCTGCCATCATCCTCAAGGCTGCCGACCTGCTCGCCGGGCCATGGCGAGCCAGGATTGTCGCGGCAACGATGCTGGGCCAGTCCAAGACCTGCTATCAGGGTGAGATCGACGCTGCCTGTGAGCTGATCGACTTCTGGCGCTTCAACGTCCACTTCGCCCGCCAGATTCTGGCCGACCAGCCCGCCGCGAACTCCAAAGGCATCTGGAACCGTGTCGACTACCGATCCCTTGAGGGTTTCGTCTATGCCATCACGCCGTTCAACTTCACTGCCATCGCCGGCAACCTGCCCACCGCCCCTGCACTGATGGGCAATACCGTGGTTTGGAAGCCCTCGTCGAGCCAGCAGCTCGCCGCCCAGCTGACCATGGAGCTGCTCGAGGAAGCCGGGATGCCTCCCGGGGTCATCAACATGGTGACCGGTCACGGCGTGAACGTCTCCAAGGTGACCCTTAGCTCGCCCGACCTGGCGGGCATCCACTTCACCGGCTCGACCCCCTTGTTCCAGTCCCTATGGCAGCAGGTGGGTGCCAACCTGAAGAACTACAAGACCTACCCCCGCCTGGTGGGCGAGACCGGTGGCAAGGACTTCATTGTCGCCCACCCCTCCGCCGACCCGGATGTGTTGCGCACCGCAATGATTCGCGGTGCATTCGAGTATCAGGGTCAGAAGTGTTCCGCGGCCTCGCGCGCCTACGTGCCTGCCAGCCTCTGGAAGGTCATCAAGGCCGACCTCGCCCGGATCACCAACAGCCTCGGCCAGGGCGACGTCAGTGACATGTCCAACTTCATGGGCGCAGTCATCGACGAGCGCGCATTCGCTAAGCACCGCGACCTGATCGACAAAGCTCACGCTGACAAGGGCATCAAGGTGGTGGCCGGTGGTACCTATGACGACTCGGTTGGCTACTTCGTGCGCCCGACGGTCCTGCAGATCGATGACCCTGCCCACGAGGTCTTCAGTACTGAGTACTTCGGCCCCATCCTGGCTGTGCACGTCTACGCTGACCGCGACTACGACAAGATGCTTGACCAGATGGAGTCAGCGGCGCCCTACGCTCTGACCGGGTCGATCATTGCCCAAGACCGCGGCGCCATCGCTGACGCCCAGGAGCGGCTGCGTTTTGCTGCCGGCAACTTCTACATCAACGACAAGCCCACGGGCGCGGTCGTGGGTCAGCAGCCGTTCGGGGGCGGCCGCGCGTCGGGCACCAACGACAAGGCCGGGTCAATGCAGAACCTCTTGCGCTGGACCAGCGCGCGCTCCATCAAGGAGACGTTCGTGCCAGCAAAGACACATGAGTACCCGCACATGGGCTGACCCGACTCAGGGCGGCGCAGGCGGCACCACGAAGTGAAGGTTCCGAGTCAGGGCTAACGTTCGGCACCTTCGCTTCTTGGCCTTCAGGGGGATTCAGCGCTCGAGCCAGGCTGTGCCAGTTCTGCTCTCCACTCTGATCGCGCCTCGGATTGCCGGTGCCGCTGCCTGCTCGATCTTGGGGCCGAGCAAGGGGATCCTGGCCTTCAGGTTGCCCTCGATCGTCTCCACGCAGCCCTGCCCGCCGATGGCGAGCGACAGCGTCCCGTCCAGACCCACGGGTGCGCCCGCTATCTCTACGGTGAGCCGGCCGTGCCGCACTCCGTCAGCGCCGAGCGGGCCCCAGTCCTGGGTCTCAGTCACGACCAGAGTCTCACCGACCATGCCCTTCACGAACGAAGGGAAGCCATCTGACGGCATGTCACGGGTGCTCAAGATGATGGTTCGCCCGTTGGTCGTGCTGATGGACACCGTGTGCCGCCGAGCTCCTGTTGCTGCGCACTTGTGGTTCTGGAAGTCCTCGTCGGCAAGCATGGCGAAGACTTCGTCGGGGGTTGCGGCGTAGTCGATCACGGCGCTGATCTTCATCGGATTTCTCCTAGGGTGGAAATCCGGTCGCCTCGGGCCGGGAGGAAACCCTTCCGCGTGTGGGTGCCAGGGGATGTGTTCAGGTCTGTTGGGCGATAACCAAGCCCGGCACTGTTGGCCAGTACCAGCGTCAAACCGCGGCAGGGCATGCCGTGCCAGCGCGTGGAGACGTGGGAGTTTTGGCCCTGTCTGCGAAGCGCGAACCTGCACACGTTGCCTCCGGGTGAGCGGTGGGAATCCTGGTCATTCATGGCCGGGAGGATGTCAAGGTCACAATCTATGTCGACGGGGTCAGGACAGCGCAAAGGAGCTTTGACGCCGCGGCCGTGTATCTTCCGGGCGCCGTGAAACCTACGTCGGCCTGGTTGACTCCCCTTCCCATGCCGCGAGCTCATCGGGAGTGTCGAACCGGCAGGGCTTCAGGTTGGGTGGTCGCCGGTGTCGCGGGCGCCAGGCTGCACGCGGGTCGCTTGGCCGCGGCGATGGGTGGGTTCGGTCGAGGCCGCCCGCGACGAGCAGCGTCGACTCTCGTGGGTGCTGTGCAGACATGCGAAAGGCTGACGACGGCGGGTAGCAGCGACCGCGAAGTGACCCGAGCCAAGGTTCAGTGACGGGCGTCCAGGGGGATGACCCGCTCGATCCTGACTTCCACACAGCGATAGGCTCGACGGGTGCACAAAGGCGTGCATCACGGCATACCTTTGGTAAGGATCTCAGCCATGTCGGCGTTGCTTGAACAGTCTCGTTCTCAGGTCATCCATTCCGCAGCGGAGCTGGCACTTCGGGCCGGCGGTGAGAGACTCGACTCCTTCTTGGGGTTCTACTACCGGCATATGGCTACCGAAGACCTCTTGGCTCGCCGTCCCGAGGACCTGCTGGGCGCGGCTCTGTCCCACAGAGACCTGGCGATGAGCCGTCCGGTGGGCACAGCCAACGTGCGTGTCTTCACCCCCACGGTGGAGGAAGACGGCTGGTCCTGCGGCCATACGGTCATCGAGATCGTCACCGACGACATGCAGTTCCTCGTGGACTCCGTGATCTCCGAGCTCTCACGCCAGGACCGGGCCGTTCATCTGGTCGTCCACCCCCAGCTCGTGGTGCGTCGTGACGCGGTCGGTCAGCTGCAGGAGATCCTCGACGTGGATGCGCTGAACGCCAAGGCGCTCAAAGACGCTGAGTTCGGTGCGGGGATTGAGTCCTGGATGCATGTCGAGATCGATCGCCAGGGGGGCGAAGCTGAGCAGCAGGCGTTGACGAAGGGTCTGCAGCGCGTTCTCTCGGATGTGCGTGAGTCGGTCGAGGACTGGCCCAAGATGCAGCGTGACTGCCAGCAGATCGCCGCCGACCTGGAGAGTGACCCACCCAAGGCCGTGGATCCCGAGGAGGTCGAACAGGCCCGACGCCTGTTGTCCTGGCTGGCCGACGACCATTTCACCTTTCTTGGTTATCGCGAGTACACCCTGGGCAGCGACGATGGCGAGGACGTTCTGCGTGCCATCCCCGGTACCGGTCTTGGTCTCCTGCGCTACGACCAGCCTCACTCCGGCAGCTTTGGGCGGCTCAGTCCCGAAGGGCGGGTCAAGGCTCGGGAGCCTCATCTCTTGATCCTCACCAAGGCCAACGCACGCGCTACCGTGCACCGTTCGTCGCATCTGGACTACGTGGGCATCAAGGTGTTTGACGCAGGCGGTGAGGTCACTGGCGAGAGGCGCTTCCTGGGGCTGTTCACGGCCAGCGCCTATAACGAGTCGGTGCTGCGCGTTCCCATCATCAACACCAAGATTCACAAGGTTCTGGAGACCAGCGGATTCACCGCCGACAGTCATTCGGGCAAGGACCTGCTCGAGATTCTGGAGACCTATCCGCGCGACGAGCTGTTCCAGACCTCCGCAGAGGATCTGTACGAGATCGCGACCGAGGTGCTGCATCTGCAAGAGCGCCGCAAGAGCCAGCTGTTCCTGCGCGCGGACGAGTACGGCCGGTTCGTGTCGTGTCTGATCTACATCCCGCGCGACCGCTATACCACGGCCGTCCGACTGAAGATGGAGTCGATTCTGCGCAGCGCGTTTCACGGGTCGAGCGTGGACTACACCACGCGAGTGTCCGAGTCGGTGCTGGCTCGCCTGCACTTCGTAGTTCGGGTCGCGCCGGACGAGGTGATCCCGGTGGTCGATGAGAAGGACCTGCAACAGCGCCTGATTGAGGCAACCAGAACATGGGACGAGGACCTTAGTGAGGTCGCTCGTGTCGAGTACGGCGAAGAGGCAGGGGCGCGCCTGATCGGGCTCTACGGCAAGGCTTTCCCTGAGGCCTATAAGGAGGACTTCAGCCCACGGGTTGGCGTCGTGGACCTACGCCAGTTCGAACTCCTGGATAACAAGGACGCAACTCGCCTGAACCTGTATCACGAGCCGGGGAGCCCCTCTGCGGAACGTCGTTTCAAGCTGTACCGTCGGGGCCGCCTTTCGCTGACCGCAGTCCTGCCGTTGTTCACCCATTTCGGCATCGAGGTCATCGACGAGCACCCCTACCAGATCGACCGCGCTGACGGGGTCGTGGTGTACGTCTACGACTTCGGGCTCAAGGGCTCGAGCCCGGACGCCTGGGTGGGCAGCCGCCGCGAGGGTCTGCGGGAGCTGTTCCAGAACGCTTTCTCAGCGGTGTGGGAAGGCCGTGCCGAAAGCGACGGTTTCAACGCGCTTGTCCTGGGTGGCGAGCTGACCTGGCGTCAGGTCGTGATCCTGCGAGCCGTTGCCAAGTACCTTCGTCAGACCGGGTCGACCTTCAGCCAGGCATATGTCGAAGCCACGTTGGTTGCGAACGTCTCGATCGCCGCACAGCTGGTCCTGCTGTTCGAGGCCAGGCTTGACCCTGCCCACCCGGCCGCGCTGTCCGGGACGGACGCCACCAATGACAGCGGACGAGAGGCCGCGGAAGCACAGATCGTCGAGGCGATCACCGGCGCCCTGGAGAATGTCGCCAGCCTGGACCACGACCGCATCATCCGGGGCTTCCTGGGCGTTATCCGCGCCACGGTTCGTACGAACTACTACCAGCGGGTAGCCAAGGTGGGCGAACCCGCCTCAGGTGGTGACGCGGGATACAAGTCGTATCTGTCCATCAAGCTTGACCCGCAGAAGGTCCCGGATCTGCCGGCGCCGCGACCGATGTACGAGATCTGGGTCTACAGTCCTCGCGTCGAGGGAGTGCACCTGCGCTTTGGTCAGGTTGCCCGCGGCGGCCTTCGCTGGAGTGACCGGCGGGAGGACTTCCGCACGGAAGTCCTCGGGTTGGGCAAGGCCCAGATGGTCAAGAATGCGGTCATCGTGCCGACCGGATCAAAGGGCGGGTTCTTCCCCAAGGCGCTGCCTGACCCCAGTGTCGACCGAGACGCCTGGCTGGCAGAAGGCATCGCGTCCTACAAACTGTTCATCTCGGGCCTGCTGGACGTCACCGACAACCGCATCGGTAAGGAGGTTGTCCCCCCCGACTCAGTCGTNCGTCACGATGCGGACGACTCCTACCTGGTCGTGGCAGCGGACAAGGGGACCGCGACGTTCTCCGACATCGCNAATGGGGTTGCTCAGTCCTACGGGTACTGGCTCGATGACGCATTCGCCTCGGGGGGTTCGGCGGGATACGACCACAAGGTCATGGGCATCACGGCTCGCGGGGCCTGGGAGTCGGTCAAGCGACACTTCCGCGAGATCGGGGTCGACGTCCAGAGCACTGACTTCACCGTTGTGGGTGTCGGGGACATGTCAGGTGACGTGTTCGGAAACGGCATGCTGCTGTCCAAACACATCCGGCTGGTCGCGGCGTTCGATCATCGTCACATCTTCCTGGACCCCAACCCGGTTGCGGCCACATCGTTCCTGGAACGCCAGAGGCTGTTCGAGCTGCCCCGGTCATCGTGGGCGGACTACGACAGGTCCTTGATCAGCGAGGGCGGGTCCGTCATCGCGAGGTCAGCCAAGTCGGTGCGGATCAGCGGCCCCGTTGCGACGGCGTTGGGTCTTCCCCCNGNCACCAAGGCGATGACGCCGGCTCAGCTGATGAAGTCCATCCTGGCGGCTCCGGTCGACCTGCTCTGGAGCGGCGGCATCGGCACCTACGTCAAGGCATCCTTCGAGGTGAACAGTGACGTCGGTGACCGCGCGAACGACGCCATTCGCATCGACGGAAGTACCCTGCGCGCCACCGTGGTCGGCGAGGGCGGCAACCTCGGCTGCACACAGCTTGGACGGATCGAGGCCTCTTTGGCGGGTGTGCACGTCAATACCGACGCCATCGACAACTCTGCTGGGGTGGACACCTCCGACCACGAGGTAAACATCAAGATCCTGCTCACAGCCATGACGCGCGACGGTGACATGACGTTGAAGCAGCGCAACGCGCTGCTCGCCTCGATGACCGAAGACATCGCACGTCAGGTGTTGCGCGACAACTACGAGCAGAACGCTCTGCTCGGAAATGCCCGCGCTCAGGAGCACGCGATGCTGCCGGTTCATCGGCGGCTCATTCACTGGCTGGCGGAACGGGGCGACCTCGACCCCGCGCTGGAGTTCCTGCCCAGCGACGCCGAGATCGAGCGCCGTCATGATGCCGGCCTGGGCCTGACAAGCCCGGAGTTCTCGGTGCTGGTGGCGTACGCCAAGCTGGCACTGAAGAAGGACCTTCTCAGTAGTGCTCTGCCCGACGAACCGTGGTTCCAGGCAACGCTGACCAAGTACTTCCCGAACCCCATCCGTGAGCATTACCAGGACAAGCTCGCTGCCCACCCCCTGCGCCGCGAGATCATCACCAATGCTGTGGTCAACTCGATGGTCAACCGCGGCGGCATGACGTTCGCGTTCCGTGCTTCGGAGGAGACCGGCGCCACAGCCGAGCAGGTGACGCGCGCTTTCGTCGTCTGCCGCGAGGTATTCGACATGGTCGGTTACGTCGGCAGCGTCGAACAGCTTGACAACGTCGTGTCCACCGAGACGCAGACGGCCCTGTACCTCGAGTTCCGCCGGCTGCTGGATCGGGCCGTGCGATGGTTCCTGGTGAACCGCCCGTCAACCATCAACGTCGCCGCGGAGGTTGAGCGGTTCAGCAAGGTGGTCGCCGAGCTGGGCCCGCAGATGTCCACGCTTTTGCAGGGTGCTGAACGCAAGCGTCTCGAAGTCCGGGTCAAGGAGCTCGAGAAGCAGGGCGCGCCGAAGGAGATGGCACTTCGTACCGCGACGTTGCTCGATCAGTTCTCGCTGCTGGACATCGTTGAGATTAGTGTCGACACCGAGCGTGAGTCTGCCGAGGTTGCGCCGGTGTACTTCGCCACCTCCGAGCAGTTCGGCATCGACGTGATGCTCACACGGGTGACCAAGCTGCCCCGCGACGACCGGTGGGACTCGTTGGCTCGGGGNGCGTTGCGCTACGACCTGTATGCGGTGCTGAAGGCCCTCACCACCTCGGTGCTGGACAGCAGCACCTCCGACATGGCACCCAAGGAGCGCACCCTGGCCTGGTCGGAGACCAACGCTGAGTCTCTTGCGCGGGCCAATGCGGCGCTGGCTGGAATTCAGCGACTGGATAACCCTGGGATCTCTGCACTCTCGGTGGCCCTGCGGATCTTGCGTGGAGTCATCCGCAGCGGATCGGCGACCATCTGAGCGGGTAGAAGAAGGAGCCACGGTTAGCCCGACTACGCTNAAGGCTGTGCCAACTCTGAACGACGTGCTTCGCGAGCAGACTGATCTGGATGCTGCCGACGTCGAGTGGCTGCATCTGCTGCTGGGGGACTGGCAGCTGTTGTCGGACCTGTCCTTTGCGGACCTGGTCCTGTGGGTTCCGGCGGCCGCGGGCAGGTGGTACGCATCGGCCCATGTCCGACCTACCACCGGGCCAATGGTGTTCTTCGACGACGTTGTGGGGCGACTCGTGGACCGGGGGCGCCGACCACTTCTGGACCAGGCCTTCAACGAACTGCGGATCGTGCGAGGACGCGACCCGGAATGGCGTGACGACACGCCCATTCGTGAGGAAGCCATTCCCGTCGTCAGCGAGGGACGCGCCCTGGCCGTGCTGACCCGACATACCAACCTGGCCACACTGCGTACCCCCAGCCGTCTTGAGCTGACCTATCTGGCCAGCGCGGACGCGCTGGCCAGGATGATCGCGGCAGGGGAGTTTCCCACGATGGGGGCTCCGACAGGCCAACGTCGCGGTGCGCCCCGGGTCGGCGACGGTGTGATTCGCCTGGACGCTGACGGGACCGTAAACTACGCCAGTCCGAATGCGGTGTCGGCCATTCACCGTCTCGGGCATGTGGGTGATGTCTCCGGTACATCACTGATTCGGATCGCCACGGAGGTCATGCGTGATGAAGAACTGGTGGACGAGAGGCTCGCGCTGGTCGTGACAGGGCGTGCGCCCTGGCGCACCGAGGTGGAGTCGCGTGGCGCCAGCGTCTCCCTGCGCGCGATCCCGCTGACGGAGGCAGGCCAGCGGACCGGCGCGATCCTGTTGCTGCGTGACGTCAGCGAGCTCCGCCGCCGGGAGCGTGAGCTGCTCACAAGGGACGCGACCATCCGTGAGATTCACCATCGGGTCAAGAACAACCTGCAGACGGTGGCGGCCTTGTTGCGAATGCAGGCACGCAGGACCCCAGATGTTCAGGCCCGCGCTGCGCTCGATGAGGCGGTGCGACGGGTGGGCACCATCGCCCTGGTCCACGAGACCCTGAGTCAGGCTTTCGACGAGACGGTCGACTTCGATGAGATTGTGGCTCGAGGGCTCGCGGACATGGTCGAGGTCGCGACTCGTGAAGTGCCGGTCCGCGCCGAGCGCAGCGGGTCCTTCGGTCGGTTGCGTGCCGAGGACGCCACGGCGCTGGCGATGGTGGTCACTGAGCTGGTGCACAACGCGATCAAGCATGGGCTGGCTCACACCGGTGGAGTCGTCAGCGTCGGTGCTGCGCGCAGCCGCGACGATCAAGACGAGCTGTTGACAGTAACGGTCACCGACGACGGGTCAGGCCTGCCGACGGGGTTCGACCCAGCGGCGTCGAGCCTGGGAACCCAGATTGTCACGTCTCTCGTGCAGGAGCTTCGCGGACGGATCACCTGGAGCAGCGCGAAGCCGCACGGAACCACTGTGCGGTTCGTCGCGCGGCTTCGGTCGATCAAGTCCGTCGAATCCGTCAAGGACGGGGCCTAGGTCAGCCGGCGCGACGGGCCCGGGCATTGCGGCGTTTGAGGGCGCGGCGCTCGTCCTCGGACAGGCCACCCCAGACTCCGGCGTCCTGGCCGGATTCGATGGCCCATTTCAGGCAGGTCTCAACGACCTCACAACGTCGGCAGACGGCTTTGGCTTCTTCTATCTGGAGAAGCGCGGGGCCGGTGTTTCCGATCGGGAAAAACAGCTCGGGGTCCTCGTCCAGGCAGGCAGCGCGGTTGCGCCAAGTCATCAGATTGGACTCCTTGAATCAGNGGTGTGGGGGATCAGCATCGTGCGAGTCAGGTCATCAGCGCATCAGCNCATCGGCGTTGCTGCTGCTGCGGTTGTGCAGGCTTCTGCCGATAACACAGACCCCTGACCATACNGTCCAACGTCTAAGCATGAGAATCGTACTCACTTACCGTCATGGGCGCGCGTCGAATGCGAACAGCAGACGGGACATGCACCTGAAACACCTTGCTCGCCCCAGTGTCCCAAGTCTCACAGATCAACTCACGTTCTGAGTAGGGATTCTCGATGTTCTGGGGCGTACATCTTGACAAGTTTGTCACATACGTCAAGGGCTCGGAGATCCTCATGCTTGCCTGGGTCGAATGTCAGAGCCGTCAGAGCCCCGAAGAGGTGGTTGTCCCTGCACCATGGAGCCGGGTTCGATGACGGGACAACGAGTTCGACCGGATCGAGGCGGCCAGCGCAGGGACCGCCCCCCGGCCCGGCGTTCCCAGGCCCGGGGGTAGCTGAATGACGCGGCCGTAGACCCGGGGCTCTTTGGCGACCTTCCAGCCGAGGCAATGCGTCCACGAAGGCTCTGCGGGTTTGCCATGGTACTGGTTGGTCAGACCCGGGTTGGCCGGTGGGAGCCGCACTCACCACCAAGCGGTGAATCGCGCCGGTGCCTGCCCTACTCCCGGGGCCCGGTGGTGATGGCCGATCAGGTGGCCGATCACGTGGCAGACCTTCCTCGGATTTGGCGGCTTCGTAGCACTCGTGGCAAGGTTCGCCAGCATGAGCGATATGGGCGAAACAGACACTCTCAGACAAGACGGGCAGCGACCAGCAGCCCAGCGACAGGATCTGGTGCCCGACAGATCTTGGCACAGTGACCCACCAGCGCTCGACCTGGGCAGGTACCCGGACGGGGCCGCGAAAACACTCGTCACGAGCCGCCGGGGGCCCGGCCATAGTGACAACCCGAACCACGGCCGCGGCTACCTCGACAAGGGTCTGGCATGAGCAGCGTCTCACCGTCGCCAGCGGTCGAGCTCATTACCTGTCAGCCGTGGTGCGAACACGGCGACGGACACCCTAATCAGCGGCTGCGCGAGGACCAGTGGTGCTTTGGGGTCGAGCACCGGGTGCATCTGTCGACCGAGCCGACGATGCTGATGGCTGACGGGAGCACAGAGCAGCAGCACCTCAACACTTACCTGTTGCGCCAAGCTGATGACACTGCGCCCCGCGTGTTCATCGGCCACGACGACGGTTTCGGCAAATCGGCCACCTTAGACGAGGCGAGGCGGTTTGCCCTGGAGATTCTCGCGCGAGTCGACGGGCACGAGGTCTGACCATCACCTGAACCTGTAGCGCTCCCGGCCCACGGCCAGTGCTGGCTGGGAGGACGGCCTCCGGCGGCGTTCGGGGTGCCACCCTTGCGCCCCTGAGCCGAGTTCGCCCCCGCTGGCCATGGCTGCCTGCGAGTTGCANTGTGCACCAAGGCCATCACGGGCCACTCAGGGAGGCCAGTGCTGTCGTGCCGGTCGCGGCACCCGCCGGCCGTCCTGACCTGCGCAGACAATGGGGGCCAATGGCCCCTAGGCGGCTCTGTGCGACGGGCATCCACGCGACCCTGGGCGTTGGCTCTCGCGTGAAACGGGTGGCGGTCGGTGCCGGGTCCTCGGGCTGCACACCGCCGGCCGCGACGTGGCTTCGATGCCGGGTCGACAGCGCAACCGGCGGCGCTCATGGGGTGAAGCTGCGTGCACGGTCAGTACTGCGCCAGCGGTCGCGTAGTCTCAGTGCTGATGGCTGTTGACTTTGTACTTGAGCTCAAGGACCTGCGCGCGACCATGGAGTCTGTGCGGCAGGTGACCGATCTGGACTCTTTACGCACCAAGATCACCGAGCTTGAGGAGCAGTCCGGGGCGCCCGACCTGTGGGATGACCCGGAGACCGCACAGGAGGTCACCAGCCGCCTGTCACGGGCGAATTCTGAGCTCGAGCGGATCACCGGCCTAGACAACCGCATCGACGACCTCGAGCTCATGGTCCAGCTCGGTACCGAAGAGGCCGATGCCGACACGATGACAGACGCTGAGACGGAGCTAGCCAGCCTGAAGAAGGCGGTTGGTGAGCTAGAAGTCCAGACTCTGCTCAACGGCGAGTGGGACAAGCGTGAGGCCGTGATATCGATCCGCTCTGGTGCCGGCGGTGTCGACGCAGCCGACTTCGCTGAGATGCTCATGCGGATGTACCTCCGCTGGGCTGAGCGGCACGGCTACCCTGTTGCGGTACTTGACACTTCTTATGCGGAGGAGGCCGGGCTGAAGTCGGCCACCTTCGAGGTCAAGGTTCCTTACGCGTACGGCACGCTCGCTGTCGAGGCCGGCACCCATCGCCTCGTGCGCATCTCACCCTTCGACAACCAGGGTCGCCGGCAGACCTCCTTTGCTGCGGTGGAGGTCATTCCCCTGATCGAGCCCACGGACAGTATCGAGATCCCGGACAACGACATCAAGGTCGATGTCTTCCGCTCCAGCGGCCCCGGTGGCCAGTCGGTCAACACCACGGACTCGGCTGTCCGGATGACTCACCTGCCTACCGGGATCGTCGTGTCGATGCAGAACGAGAAGTCTCAGATCCAGAACCGGGCAGCGGCCCTGCGCGTCCTGAAGTCCCGGCTGCTGCTGCAGCGTCAGGCCGAGGAGCACGCACAGAAGAAGGCTTTGGCCGGAGACGTCAAGGCAAGCTGGGGCGACCAGATGCGTTCCTATGTACTGAACCCCTACCAGATGGTCAAGGACCTACGCACCGAGTACGAGGTCGGCAATACCAGCGGCGTGTTCGACGGCGATATCGACGGCTTCATCGAGGCCGGTATCCGCTGGAAGCGAAGCGCCGAGCGCGACGAGGCATAAAGGCCGCAACGCCGCAGGACCGACAGTCCCGGTATCCCCGCTCGAGCCGTCGTAGGCTGGTTTACACCTGCGGCGCCGGTCTTGGGCCGCAGCAGTCCCCAGCTTTCCGGGGCCGGTCCTGAACCCGCGCTGCAGAGGTGAAAGACACCCCATGATTCGCTTCGAAAACGTCACCAAGCTCTATCGGCGCACCAGCCAGCCGGCGCTGGCAGGGATCTCCCTGGAGGTCACGCGTGCTGAGTTCGTGTTCGTCGTGGGTCAGTCCGGTTCGGGCAAGTCCACGATGCTGCGTCTGATCCTGTGCGAAGAGTCAGCGACCTCGGGAAACGTGCTCGTGGCTGGCCGTGAGCTGTCCACCCTCCCGAGACGCAAGGTGCCGCAATTGCGCCGCGAGATAGGCACGGTATTCCAGGACTTTCGGCTGCTGCCCAACAAGAACGTCTTCCAGAACGTCGCCTTTGCCCTGCAGGTGCTGGGCAAGTCGCGGCGGACAATCAGTGCGGTCGTGCCTGAAGCCCTTGAGATGGTGGGCCTGGCCGACAAGGCGAAGAGGCTCCCGCACCAGCTTTCCGGAGGTGAGCAGCAACGGGTGGCGATAGCACGGGCCTTCGTCAACAAGCCGTTGATTCTTCTGGCGGACGAGCCCACGGGAAACCTTGACCCGACCACCAGCCTGGAGATCGTCCGCCTGCTGGACCGGATCAACCGCACCGGCACGACGATTGTCATGGCCACTCACGACAACGGGATCGTCGATCAGCTGCACAAACGGGTTGTCGAACTCGACGCAGGCGAGCTCGTCCGCGACCAGATGCGCGGCGCGTACGGAGCCAGTGCCCGAGCCACAGCCCAAGGGTGGTAGGGCACATGCGACTGCCTTTCATCCTCAGCGAGATCTGGGTTGCCCTCCGACGGAACCTTTCCATGTCGGTCTCGGTCACGCTCGTCACGATGGTGGCGGTGCTGTTCCTCGGACTCGGTATCTTGACCCAGCGGCAGGTCGGCACGATGAAGGACTACTGGTACGACCGAGTCCAGGTCTCGATTTTTCTCTGCACCGCCAACTCAGACCTGCCGAACTGCTCGACCGGTGCGGTCACCGACTCCCAGCGCGCCGCAATTCTCAGTCAGCTTGACGCGATGAAGCCGCTGGTCAAGAACATCTACCCCGAGTCGCAGCAACAGGCCTACGACCGTCTCAAGGCGCAGTACCAAGACAGCTCGGCCTACCGTGACATCACGCCCGCCCAGATGCCCGAGAGCTTTCGGGTGCAACTGTCAGACCCGGCCCAGTACGCGGTGCTCACCAGCGCCTTTACCGGCGCGCCCGGGGTAGGTGACGTTCAGGACCAGCACCGCGTCCTTGACCCTCTCTTCAACGTCCTGAGGGATCTGTCCCTGGGCACGCTGGCACTGGCGGCCTTGATGGTGTTGTGCTCGGTCCTGCTCGTGGCTACGACGATTCGCCAGACGGCCTTCAGCCGTCGCCGTGAGACGGGCATCATGCGCCTGGTCGGGGCTTCCGCGTTCAACATTGAGCTGCCATTCATTCTGGAGACGTCGATCGCCACAGTTGCCGGCTCGGTCTTGGCGATCGGTGTCCTGTGGGCGATGGTGCGATACGGCATGAGCTACCTGGGGAGCAGACTGCCGATCACCCTCATCACCACGGCTGACCTCTGGCTCGTCACGCCCTGGCTGGTGGGGGCGGCTGCCGCCGGAGCGAGTCTGACGGCGTGGCTCTCGCTGCGGCGCTATCTGAACGTCTGACACATGCACCACCGGCGAGGGAGCTTTCCTTTTCGACGTCTGAGGTCAGGATCGGTGGGTGGCACCTTCGGACACACCTTTGGGCTCCGTGCCAAATGCTCTGGCCGGCCCGAGTGGGCGTGATAACACTAAACTGTGAAGGGAGCCCGAAGCGTCTCACGAGCCGTGCGCCGTCGCATGACGATGCGAATAGTAGGTCTCGGGACCGTCCTCGCTACAGTTATCAGTCTCGGACTTATGCCTGCCAGCTCGGCCGACACCTCGGGGGACAAGAAGAAGGTCGATGCCAACATCGCTCAGCTGAGCACGGCTATTGAGGGCACCTCACAGGACCTCGCCACCGCGGTACAGAACCTCCACCGAACGCAGGGACTGCTGCCCGGCGCCCGGCAGGCATTCACCGCCGCCCTCGCAGCACGGGTCGTGGCTGATCGTGACAACCAGACGATGGCTACGGCCCTTGCTGTTGCTAAGGAACATGAGGCCAAGGTCGCGGACACGCTGCGGGCCGGTGCCCGCGATAGCCAGGCTGTTCAGAATCAGGTGGCTAACCTGGTGCGCAACGAGTATCAGCAGGGCGGGGTCTCCACCTTGTCGATCGCGCTCCAGGCCACCAGCCCTCAGGCCTTGACCGATGCGCTCATGACGATGGACACAGTCATGCAGGTCCGTCGCGACACGTTACGTGCACTGGACACGACGCGGGCGCAGGACCTGGCGATCCAGTCTCACCTGGATGCCGTGCGCCTTCAGGTGGCGCAGTTGAAGGTCCTGTCCGATGTCGGCCTGCTCAGGGCCAAGACGGCTGCCCGGTCTGCGGCGAGGGCCAAGACCAACCTCGACCTGTTGGCTGCCACCCAGGCGGAGTATGAGGCAACGGTTGCCACCAAGAAGGCCACCGAGATCACGAACCTGCACAAGATGCAGGCGGAGTCGGACTCCTTGATGAGACAGCTCGCAGCCCGCGCCCAGGCGGCTCGCTCTGCGGGGGCCGGTGCGGTACCGAATGCGCCGCGTGGCTCCGGCAGCGGATTCCTGAGCTACCCGCTCAACGCACCTGTGTCCCAGGAATTTCGTCCGCGCGGTGATCCCCTGGGCTATCACCCCGGCATCGACTTCGCCGCCAACTGTGGCTCGCCGGTCTACGCTGCGGCGGCCGGCGACGTCATCCTGGCCACGCCAGAGTCCATGTCGGGCGGCTATGGCAACCGGCTGGTCATTGACCATGGCCTTCAGCGCGGGGTGGACCTGACCACGACCTATAACCACCTGACCAGCTTTGTGGTCACCTCCGGACCTGTGGCCCGGGGCCAGGTTGTCGCGTACTCGGGTACGACCGGCTTCTCGACTGGCTGTCACCTGCACTTCGAGACCCGTGAGGACGGTACCCCGGTCAACCCGCGCCTCTGGTTATGACTCAGCAGGTAGCGTTGGGCCCGCAGTCGCGCAGCACCACTGGATCGGCCAAGACGGCTGACTCACGCCCGCGACACGCACAAGACCTGACGAAGGGAAGACGAAGGTGGCCAAGGAGAAGGGTCTGAAGGTCGTTGCGCGCAACCGCAAGGCCTATCACGACTACCTCATCGAGGACACCTTCGAGGCTGGCATGGTCCTGAGCGGCACCGAGGTCAAGGCGCTGCGGGCGGGCCGGGCCTCGCTGGTCGATGGCTACGCGACGGTGCGCAATGGAGAGATCTGGCTCGAGGGAGTTCACATCCCTGAGTACACCGAGGCCACCTGGAACAACCACACACCTCGCCGTCGGCGCAAGCTGCTGCTGAACAAGGCGGAGATCGTCAAGCTGGTCCAGAAGGACAAGGAGAGCGGTTACACCATCGTGCCCTTGTCGCTGTACTTCAAGGACGGTTATGCCAAGGTCGAAATCGCCCTGGCCAAGGGCAAGCGCACCTACGACAAGCGGCAGACGCTGCGAGCACAGCAGGACGAGCGCGAGGCTCAACGGGCGGTCTCAGCTCGACGCCGCAGGTGACCACGTCCGCACAGGCAACAGCGGGG
>JGI24140J50213_10000465_pt1 | contig 18912 bp, 18 predicted proteins | sample BarGraIncu00222A_FD_50213 | JGI IMG/M metagenome (IMG submission 50213)
CCCGCTTGTAGACGCCGGTGATGGATTTGATTTCGGCGCGGTGGCGCCCGAACACCTTCTCCATCGCGTCGGAAATCTCGCCGACTGTGGCCTTGGCGCGCGCGGCATCGATCGCCAGCGCCAGAAGGTTGCCGTTGCCTTCGCCGGCGCTTCGGGTCAACGCCGCCAGCGCCTCGTCGACGTCCTTCTGGTTGCGCTCTTTCCTGAGCCGCGACAGCTTGTCGATCTGCAGCCGGCGCACGGTGGAGTTTTCCACCTTCAGCACGTCGATCGGGGCTTCGCTGACCGGCTTGTATTTGTTGACGCCGATCACTGCCTGCTTGCCGGCGTCGATCCTGGCCTGGGTCTTGGCGGAGGCTTCCTCGATTCTCAGCTTGGGAACGCCGGCCTCGATCGCCTTCGCCATGCCGCCGAGCGCCTCGACCTCCTGGATATGGCCCCAGGCCTTCGCTGCGAGATCGTGCGTCAGCCGCTCGACATAATACGACCCGCCCCAGGGATCGATGATGCGGTTGGTGCCGCTCTCCTGCTGCAGGAACAGTTGCGTGTTGCGCGCGATTCGGGCCGAGAAATCCGTCGGCAGCGCCAGCGCCTCGTCGAGCGCATTGGTGTGCAGCGATTGGGTATGGCCTTGCGTTGCCGCCATCGCCTCGATGGTGGTGCGCATCACATTGTTGTAGACGTCCTGCGCGGTCAGCGACCAGCCCGAGGTCTGGCAGTGGGTACGCAGGCTCAACGAGCGCGGGTCCTTCGGGTTGAACTGCGTCAAGAGCTTGGCCCACAGCAGCCGCGCCGCGCGCATCTTGGCGACTTCCATGAAGAAGTTCATGCCGATCGCCCAGAAGAACGACAGCCGCGGCGCGAAGCGATCGACGTCGAGACCGGCGGCCAGCCCTGCGCGCAGATATTCGACACCGTCCGCCAGCGTGTAGGCGAGCTCCAGGTCCTGCGTCGCGCCGGCTTCCTGCATGTGATAGCCGGAGATGGAGATGGAGTTGTATTTCGGCATCTTCTGCGAGGTGTACGCAAAAATGTCGGAGATAATCCGCATCGAGGGCGCCGGCGGATAGATGTAAGTATTGCGCACCATGAACTCTTTCAGAATGTCGTTCTGAATGGTCCCCGACAGCTTTTCCGGCGGCACGCCCTGTTCCTCGGCAGCGGCAACGAACAGCGCCAGAATCGGCAGCACCGCGCCGTTCATGGTCATCGACACGCTCATCTGGTCGAGCGGAATGCCCGAGAATAGCGTGCGCATGTCGTAGATGGAGTCGATCGCCACGCCTGCCATGCCGACGTCACCAGTGACGCGCGGGTGGTCGGAGTCGTAGCCGCGGTGGGTAGCGAGATCGAACGCGACCGAGAGGCCTTTTTGCCCGGCGGCGAGATTGCGGCGGTAGAACGCGTTGGAATCCTCCGCCGTGGAGAAGCCGGCATATTGCCTGACGGTCCAGGGCTGGTTGACATACATGGTGGGGTAGGGGCCACGCAGATAGGGCGCGATGCCCGGCCATGTATCGAGGAAATCGATGCCTTCGAGATCGCTTTCCGAATAGCCGGATTTGACCAGGATGCCTTCGGGCGTGAGCCAAGGCGCGGCGCTGCCGGCCATTTCTGCGCGGGCGGTCTTTTCAAATGCGATATTCGCAAAGTTCGGTATGCGGCTCATTCTACCAGCCTCGTTCGTCATGGCCGGACCTGTTCCGGCCATCCACGTCTTGTTTTCTCAGAAAGACGTGGATACCCGGGCCAAGCCCGGGCATGACGGGTTCAATGACGAGAATATCATAGCGCTTTACGATCGTCATTCCACCGCCCCTTTGTCTCAATCATGGTCCGGATGCTGGTGACTGACGATGCCGTTGAGCTTGTCCGATCCATAATTCTGCAGCGTGGTCTGGCTCGGGAGATTGGCGATCGCGACCACCCAGCCGAGCCGGGATTCGGTGCCGAACTGCTGGATCGGCACCATCCGATCGGGGCGGTCGAACGCACCGGTGAGGATCTCGATCCGGGGGCCATCGATGCGGCGAAAGCTGAGGGGCGTGCCGCAAGCAGCGCAGAAATCGCGCTCGGCGATGGAGGAGGAGCGGAACGCCGCCGGCTTGCCGCGGGTCCAGGCGAAATCGCCGCGTTCGATGTCGGCGAAAGACGCGAACGGTGCGCCGGTCGCTTTCTGGCACATCCGGCAGTGACAAATGCTGACCTTTACCGGTGCCGCCGACAGCGCAAAACGCACCGCGCCGCATTGGCAGCCGCCGGTCAGAACGGGTTTGGTCTCCGAGGTCATGTTCACTCCGTCAGCCGATAGGCTTCCTGCAGTGCCGCCAGCGCATCGCCGCCGGCGAAGATGAAATCGTTAACGCCCGCGGCACGGAGCGCCGGTTCCTGTTCGCCCGGCCGGCCTGCCAGATAGATATGTCTGGCACCGGCGGCTTGAAGGGCCGTGGCCGCCGCCGTCGCCTGCGCCGCATAGACCTTGTCCGAAGAGCACAGGCAGATCAGCGTCGCGCCGGAGGCCTTGAAGGCGACGGCTAGCTTCGCCGGATCGGTAAATCCCTCGGTATCGATGGCCTCGATCCCGCCGGTCTCGAAGAAGCTCTTGGCAAAGGTCGCGCGCGCGGTGAAATCGGCAGGCGTGCCGAGATTGGCGAGAAACACTTTTGGCCGTGCGCCGGTCTGTTTCACAATTTGATCCGAGCGGTCGCGCAAACGTTCGAACGGCGCCGCCAGCCGCATCGGCGGCAGCGGATCGAATTTGATCTTGGCTTCGCCATAGGGCGCAAGCGCAGCCGGCTTTGCATCCAGCACGGCGACGTGAGCCTCATGCAGGTTGGGGAACTCGCTGGCGCCGGTCAGGACTTCCTTGCGCCGGGCGATGTTGGTTTCGCGTAGCGTACGGGTCGCCGCGACCCTGCGCTGAATCAGGTTTTGCTCGAGGGCGGCAAACACGCCGCCGGCTTTCTCGATTTCCTGAAACAGCGACCACGCCGCCTCGCCAAGCTGTTGTGTCAGGGTTTCGATGCCGCCGCAGCCGGCGGCTGGATCCGACACCTTGGCGAGGTTCGATTCCTCCAGCAGCACCAGTTGCGTGTTGCGCGCCGCGCGCCGCGCGAATGCATCTGGCAATCCCAGCGCCAGGGTATGCGGCAGCACGGTGATGGTGTTGGCACCGCCGAGACCGGCAGAGAACGTCGCGCCGGTCGCGCGCAGCATGTTCACATAAGGGTCGCGTTGGGTCAGCATCCGCCATGCGGTATCGGCTGATATCAACAACGGCTTCGGCGCGAGGCCGCAACTTTGTTCGACTTTCGCCCACAACAATCGCAGCGCGCGGAACTTCGCCATGGTCAGGAACTGATCAGCGTCGGCGCTGAGCCGCGCATAGACCATGCTCCGGGCTTCATCCAAAGCTATACCGGCGCCCTCCAGCGCGCGCAGATAGGCGACGCCGGTCGCCAGCACGAAGGCCAGTTCCTGCACCTCCGATCCGCCGGCATCATGGATCACCCGTCCATCGGCAACGGTGAACGGGCCCTTGAAGCCCATCGCGGCGAGACTTTTGACCGCGCCGGTGACTGCCGGCGCGATCTCGGCCCAGGCATAGGGACTTGATCCCCAGACTGCGCAGGCCCCGATCGGATCGAGACCGAAGCGGATATCGCTGCCCGCCGGGGCGACGCCCTTGCGCTTGATGTATTCGGCGATGTGGCTGGCCGCCATCCGTGACTGCGGACCGATCTGGAGGTCGATGGCAATCCCGGCATCGACGAAGACGCCGTCGAGAACCTGCTCGATCGCCTCCGGTGAGGGATCCAGTCCGAAGCCATAGGCACCATTGGCGCCGGCGAAAATCAGCGTCAGCCCGTTGGCGCCGTTTTCGAGGTCGTGCAATGCCTGCGCATTGGCTATCGCCGCATCCGGATGATCGATCCGCTGCATGATCTGCCAGGGCGCCGCGGCGGGCCGGCCGGCGATCGGTGCGGCATCGTGCGCGCGCTGATAGATCGGCTCGATCTTCAGGCCGTCATAGGTCTTGCCGACCAGCTTCTCGAACGGCGCGCCCTTCAGCACACCATCGACCAGCTTGCGCCAGTCGTCATAGGTCGCCGGCGCGAAATCCGCCGCCAGCCGCAGGTCATCGGTCATAGATGTCATTCACCAGGTCGTCCCCAGAAGCCGCTCGTGTTGTTGGCTGGAAATTGCCACGTGCCGACCGCCAAGCCAAACAGTTGTTTCGGTCCCTTTTGATCAGCCGAGATCGGGCAATCGCACGATTCCCAAGGTGGGGAGCTGCGCCAGCGCGGCCGCAACCCTGCGTCCCGCTATCAGACGGTCGGGCGCGATCTCCGCGAGCGGCACCAGTACGAAGGCGCGTTCGAACAACCGGGGATGCGGCAGCGTCAGTTCCGGCTTGTCGATCGTCACGTCGTCATAGGCGATCAGGTCGAGGTCCAGGGTACGTGGACCCCAGCGCGTTTCATTGGCCCGGTCGCGGCCGAACTTCTTTTCGATTCTGTGGAGCGTGAACAGCAGCGCGTGGGGGTCGAGGCTGGTTTCGATCTCGATGCAGGCATTGGTGAAACGGGCTTGCTGCTCGTCACCCCATGGCGGGGTCGCGTAATCGGACGAACGTGCCAGCAATGCTGCCTGCGTCATGCCGCAGATATTGGCGATCGCTCGCTCGAACGTCGCGCGGACGTCGCCGACATTGCCGCCAAGCGCGATCAGGACGTCAGCCATGAGAGGGTGGTTGCCGGGTGCGCGTCAGGATGATGCCGACATCGTCGAAAATCGCGGCGATCGGGGCGTGCGGCTTGTGGACGGTCACCTTGATGGCGTTGACGCGCGGAAACGCGCTCAGTACGGCGTCGGCCACGGCGCCGGCGGCGCGCTCCAGCAGTTTATAATTGGCATTCTTGAAGGCTGCCGTCGCGGTCGCGACCACGTTGGAATAGGACACCGTGTCGGCAAGGCGGTCGGTGCGCGAGGATTCCGACAGATCGGCGGCGAGTTCGAGATCGATCACGAAGCGTTGCCCAACCTCGGTCTCATGTTCCATGACGCCGTGGCGGGCATGGATGACGACGCCGGTGATGAAAATCGTATCGGTCATCGGTTGCCCTCGATCGCCGCGGCCACGCCCAGCGCCTGTACGGTTTCCGACACATCATGGGTCCGGATGATCCGGGCGCCGCCTTGCGCCGCCACTAGATGAGCCGCGATCGAGCCGCCAAGGCGTTGATGCGGCTCCGACGGGGTGACCGTGCTGATGAAACGCTTGCGCGACGCGCCGACCAGCAAGGGCAGGCCGAATACGCTGATTTCATGGAGCCGGGCCAGCGCCGTCATGCTCTGTTCGGAGGTCTTGCCAAAACCGATGCCGGGGTCGAGCACGAGGTTGCCGCGCGAAATACCCGCTCTGTCAGCGATGTCGAGCGAGCGGGAAAAAAAGTCGACGATATCCCTGATGATGTCGATGCTAGCGTCGACCTGGTCGCGGTTGTGCATGATAATGACAGGCGAATTGCGCGCGGCCACCAGCTTCGCCATGTCGGGATCGCGCTGCAGGCCCCATACGTCATTGGCGATGGCTGCACCGCTATCGAGCGCCCATCCGACGACGGCCGATTTCATGCTGTCGATCGACACGGGAACCCCGAGGGCCACGACCCCGGCCAGTATCGGCTGCAGGCGCTTCATCTCTTCATCGGCCGAGACCGGCTGGGCGCCATAGGGCCGGGTGGATTCGGCGCCGATGTCGATGATATCGGCGCCCTCGGCGATCATCCGCCGGGCTTGCGCCATCGCGCGTTCCGGCGCGATAAATTGCCCGCCATCGGAGAAGGAATCCGGCGTCACATTCAGGATGCCCATCACTGCGGGGCGCGGCCGGGACAGCAGGGCCCGCAACACCGGATGACCGGCCGGGGCAGCGGCTGGAACGGGTCTGGACGTGATCGCGATCATGCGGGTCGCTTTGCGCGGTCCGTGCATGGGAGTCAAGATGTTGGGGGCGCCGGTCTGAGCGCTGGCTGAGCCGTCGCTCGCCGTTGAACGCTTCCAGGTTGAGCGCTTCTAATAGGTAATTTTGGGCGGAAGCTTGCGGGCCTGCGCAATCAGTTGCTCGACTGCCTTTTCCGAAGGCAATACACGGACCAGCTTGCGCTTGGTATTTACCTCTTTCATGTTCTGCGCCAGCCGCGCCGGGTTGCGGAGCGCGAGTTCGCGAACCGTGGTGACGCCGGCGGCGCGCACCAGCCCGACCTTGGCCTTGCCCATGCCGGGAATCCGCATGTAGTCGGACACATTGGCCCATTCGAGCAATTGCTGCTCGCTGATGCCGGTCTTCGCTGCGAGCGCCTTGCGTCCCTTGACGGTACGGGCGGCCTCAAGCAGTCCTTCGGTGGTGCGGATGCCAACGGATTTGAGTTTCGAAGCGGTGAAGGCGGTCAGGCCATCAATCTCGGAGATTGGATATGTCATGGTGCTCGATATGAAAAAGGTGCTTAAGCGAATTGATTGAGGCCCGGCGTCCCTGCGACGATCTCGCCCATCCGATCCGCTCCGATTTTGTCTCGGCCGAACCTGAAAAGTTCACGGGCGACGTTCTGAATCTCGCTTATGCCCAAACCAAGCCCCATCAGCTTGGTGCCGAGCGCCATCAGGCCGCCGCCCATCAGTCTGCCAAGGCCGCCGCCATTGCTGGAGGCTGCGATCGCGGCCTCCGCGCCCGGAATATTGTCGATCAGGGATTGAACTTTTTCGGCGGGGCCTTCGTTGCGGAGGAAACCCAGGATGATGCCGATCGTTTTTTCAGCGACAGCATTATCGATACCGGCCTTTGCGACCAGTCGCCCTATCAATTCGTCCATTTGCCCCGCCCCAACCGGTTGCTTGCCGGATACCGTTTGTGAATTTCATCTTGATCTTGCGCGAAACGAATTACAAGCGATGAGCGCATTCGCAGGCGTGATTCATATTCAATCGCGCGCGAGTGTTGCACCAATGCAAGCGTTAGCCGAAGATTCACGGCAAATTGTCCAACACCCGTGCCTTCTGCCGCGTTGGGGACAAAGCATCGGGAGCAGGGCGGGGGGTGCTGCAAGATACGTTAGCATCGTTCACCCGGTTTCAATCGGATGGCAAGATGCGGTATGATCGTGATGCTGAAACCCTTGATGCGCGCGAAGAGGCGATGCAATGGCTACGTCCGGTGACAAGTTGGCCGATACCGCGGAGAAGATTTTTATCGGAAAGGGGGATCAGCCGGCCTGGATGACGCTCGCGCTTGGAAATCGCCACGGTCTTGTCACCGGCGCCACCGGAACCGGGAAAACCGTCTCGCTGCAGGTGATGGCTGAGGGATTTTCGCGCGCGGGAGTTCCAGTGTTCGCGGCCGATATCAAGGGAGACCTTTCAGGCATCTCCGAAGTTGGGGAACCCAAGGATTTTATCGTCAAGCGGGCCGGCGATATGGGCCTGACCTTTCAGCCCGACCAGTTTTCGACAGTTTTTTGGGACGTGTTCGGCGAGCAGGGGCATCCGGTGCGCGCCACCGTCTCGGAAATGGGCCCGCTGCTGCTGTCGCGAATGATGGATCTGAACGAGGTCCAGGAAGGCGTGCTCAACATCGCGTTCAGGGTGGCCGACGAGCAGGGGTTGTTGCTGCTGGACATGAAGGATCTGCGGGCGATCCTGTCTTTCATCGCAGAACATGCTGCCGAACTGACCACGCAATACGGAAACGTCTCCAAACAAACGGTGGGAACCATCCAGCGCCAGCTCCTGGTCCTGGAAAATCAGGGCGGCTCCAAGTTTTTCGGTGAGCCGGCGCTGGCGCTGAAGGATTTCATGCGCACCGACCGCGACGGCCGGGGCATGGTCAACATCCTGGTGGCCGACAAGCTGATGCAGAGCCCCCAACTGTACGCGACCTTCCTGCTGTGGATGCTGTCCGAACTGTTCGAGGAACTGCCGGAGGTCGGCGACCCGCCGAAACCCAAGCTCGTGTTCTTCTTCGACGAGGCGCATCTGTTGTTCAACGATGCGCCCAAGCCGCTGATGGATAAAATCGAGCAGGTGGTCAGGCTGATACGCTCGAAAGGCGTCGGGGTTTATTTCGTGACGCAAAATCCGATCGACGTCCCCGACAAGGTGCTCGGCCAGCTGGGCAACCGCGTGCAGCACGCCCTGAGGGCCTTCACCCCGCGTGACCAGAAGGCCGTCATGGCGGCGGCGCAGACGTTCCGGCCCAATCCGAAGCTCGACACCGCCAAGGTCATTATGGAATTGGGCAAGGGCGAAGCGCTGGTTTCGTTCCTGGAAGGCAACGGCACGCCCGCAATGGTCGAGCGCGTCATGATCCGGCCGCCGTCGGCCCGGATTGGACCGATCACGCCCGAGGAACGCAAGGCGATCATGGACATGAGCCCGGTGAAGGGCAAATACGACACCACGATCGATTCCGAATCCGCTTATGAGGTGCTGCAGAAGCGCGTGGCCGGATCCGCGCCGGCCGCGGGCGGCGGGGGGATTCTCGCACAGATCGGTGCGATCGTCGGTACGATTTTCGGAACCGGCGTACGGCGCGGCAAGATGTCGACCGGTCAGGTCATCGCACGGAGCGTCACGCGTTCGGTCACCAACCAGGTGGTCGGCGGGGTCGTCGCCGACCTCGGCAAATCGGTAGGCGGCTCGATCGGCGGTTCGGTTGGCCGCGCCCTGGTCCGCGGCGCGCTTGGCGGCCTGCTGCGACGATAGTGTTGCCGGTCCATCGTTGCGAGCACCGCTCGAATAACACCAACTGACCCAGGGAAAATTGGAATGTCCAGCGCGCCGCAACTACAACCAGTCCTCGATCGCATCGATGCCGATTTCGATAACAGCCTCGAGCGGTTGTTTGCCCTGCTGCGGATCAAGTCGATCTCGGCCGACCCGGCCTTTGCCGCAGACTGCAAGGCGGCCGCCGAGCATCTGGCCAGGGATATCGCAACACTCGGTTTCGCCACCGACGTCAGGCCGACCGCCGGTCACCCGGCGATCGTCGCCAAAATCAACGGCGGCGGTCGAGATCACGGGCGGCCGCATGTGCTGTTCTACGGTCACTATGATGTGCAGCCGGTCGATCCGCTCAATCTTTGGCATCGACCGCCATTCGAGCCGGCGATTGCCAACCATGCCGACGGACGAAAGATCATCGTCGCCCGCGGCGCCGAGGACGACAAAGGCCAGTTGATGACTTTCGTCGAGGCCTGCCGGGCCTGGAAATCGGTGACCGGGTCATTGCCGGTCGACGTCACCATCGTCATCGAGGGCGAAGAAGAGGTCGGATCGAAGAATTTCGTTCCGTTTCTCGAAGCCAACAAGCAGGACCTCAAGGCCGACTTCGCATTGGTCTGCGACACCGGCATGTGGGACTCGAATACGCCGGCGATCACGACGTCGCTGCGCGGGCTGGTTTATGACGAGGTACGGATCAAGGCCGCCAGCCGCGATCTGCATTCCGGGATCTTCGGTGGCGGCGCGCAAAACCCGATCCGGGTGCTGACCCGCATTCTCGGCGGCCTTCATGATGACGATGGCCGCATCACGATCCCCGGTTTCTATGATGGCGTGAAGGATCTGCCTGCCGATATCCTGGCGCAGCTCTCGAAGCTCGACCTCACGGCTGACTCCTTTCTCAAGCCGATCGGTCTTTCGCTCCCCGCCGGCGAGAAGGGCCGCCTGCTGATCGAACAGGTCTCGTCGCGCCCGACCTGCGACATCAACGGCATCATCGGCGGCTATACCGGAGAGGGTTCAAAGACTGTTATCCCGGCGCAAGCCTCCGCGAAGGTCTCGTTCCGGCTGGTGGAAGGCCAAGAGCCCGACAAGATCCGCAAGGCGTTCCGCGATTATGTCACCGCGCGGCTGCCCGGGGATTGCAGCGCCGAATTTACCGACCATTCCAGCGCACCCGCCATCGCGCTCGACTGGAACATGAAACCGCTCGCCGCCGCCCGGCGCGCGTTGACCGACGAATGGGGCAAGGAGGCGCTCTTGATCGGCTCAGGCGCATCGATTCCGATCGTCGCCGATTTCAAGCGCACCCTCGGCCTCGACACCGTGTTGGTGGGGTTCGGTCTGGAAGACGACAACATCCATTCTCCGAACGAGAAGTACGACCTCAAGAGCTTTCACAAGGGCATTCGTTCGTGGGCGCGAATTCTCGCCGCCTTCGCGGACGCGCCGCGTTGAGGCAAGTGCTCTAGGTACCGGTTCGTGCTTCAAAAAATGAAAACGCCGCCCGGAATTGGGCGGCGTTTTGGCAGGAAGTGCAGAGGTTGTTGGCAGTGAACCTACACCGAATTCCCGAAATTTCAATCCTTGTAGCTGGGATCGAGTCGGTCGAGTTTGCGCAGCAAGGGCGGCCAAACGAGGTTGGTCGAGCGCAGTTCGGCGCGATCGGGATTGGCGAATAACACTTCGTTCTTGTCGATCACCGCCTGTTCGACCGGATAGGCGGTCGGGCCCAGCATGCGGGTACGCACCTGCATGGTGCAGGCCCGTTCCAGATGGAACATGCGCTCGAACGCAGACGCGACCGAGCGGCCGACCGTCAGCGTGCCGTGATTGCGCAGCAACATGTGGTTCTTGTTGCCGAGGTCTCGTTGCAGGCGCGGCCGCTCGTCATGGTCAAGCGCGACACCCTCATAATCGTGATAGGCGAGATCGTGGGTGACGAAATGAGCCGTCTGGTTCAGCGGCAGCAGCCCTTCCAGGCAGCTCGCCACCGCGGTGCCGTCGGGCGTATGCAGATGCAGCACGCAGCCGGCGTCCTCGCGCACTTCGTGGATCGCCGAGTGGATGATAAAGCCGGCCGGGTTGATGCTGAACTCGCTTTTGGTGAGCTGGTTGCCGTCGAGGTCGACCTTGACCAGGCTGGATGCCGTGATTTCGTCGAACATCAGGCCGTAGGGGTTGATCAGGAAATGATGCTCAGGTCCCGGCACCCGCGCCGAGATGTGGGTGTCGACCAGATCGTCCCAGCCATAATGCGCGATCAGGCGATAGCAGGCGGCGAGATTGACCCGCTGGTTCCATTCGGCTTCCGTCATTTCCGACGGCACTTCCTTCAGGCGAGCTTCCGCTGGTGACATGACCGGTTTCTCCGAGCTGTTTGTTCTCAACAAAAGATTAGCCCTGCGGCGGGTTCGCAGCAAGGCGCAGGGCTGGTGTGGCAGTTATGCCAAAGCGACGCGGTATCTGCTTCACGGTGCCGGAATGGCCAGCAGGCTGGAAATGCTGCGCCCGCGGATATCGTAAACGCGGGCGAACACCACGTCATCGCGCTTGATTTCCACCATCACCGGCGCGAGCAGGCCCTTGCAGTAGAATTCACCGAGCGTCATCGCGAAATCGGCGGCGTGACTGTCCCAGCCGATGGTGAAATCCGGGCCGAGTGCGACCTGTGCGGGGCGTTGCGGACCGCATACCGCGACCTTCCATTTGCGTCCCTGTGGCGGCACTTCCTGCCGTTCGTCGAGTTGCTCGCGCAGGCCGTCGGACGCTTGTTTGAACGCCAGGCCCCAGTAATCCAGCATGAACAGGTCGTCAGCCCCGCGCACTGTGCCGGCAATATTGTTGAAGTGGGTGTATTCGTAAGGGTGCAGCCGGATCATTTCGCCGAGCGGCAACAACAGGCCGAACGAGAAAACGGCGACCGCGGCGGGTTGCCAGTGGCGGCGATACTGCTTGAGCCAGTTCATTCCCCACGCGAATGCGGTTCCTGCGAGCACCGTCATCGGCGGGATCACAAAGATGAAATGGCGAATGCCATTGTAGAGCGCCGGACGCTTCAGCATCGCAATCACCAGCGGCAGCGTTGCCGCCAGCGTCACGATCAGCAGGATGGTCTTGCGGCGTGCCGGGACATCGCCGCGCGCCAGCGCCACGAGCGTGCCAAGAGTGCCGGCGATGGAAAGACCAAGCAGCACTTCGGGAAGCTGCAGTGCGAACAGGATCGGCAGATAGGACCAGGGCATGTCCGGCACCGACACCAGCGCGCCTTCGAACATTTCCTTCCAGGGCTTCTCGAAGAACTGGGAGAAATAACTGAGGGCCCCGAACGGATTGCCCGGCTCCATGATCGACCACGGCCAGATCAGGCCCATGATGAGGTAGCCGAGAATCAGGCTGGGCAGCAGGCTATAGGCGACATGGATGAGGCGCCTGGCGGCTTCACGCGCGCCCTGGCTGTGGACCTCCGCCACCAACAGCGGCACAAAGCCGGCCAGGGCGTAGATCAGGCCAAGGCCGCCCAGGATGCGCGAGCCGATCGAAAGGCCGGCGCCAAGACCGACGATCAGGATGGTCCGCGGCGAGGGCGAGGAGTATTCCTCGGCCAGACGGACAAGGCCCAATATCAGGATCACCATCGCAACCGCGAATGGCGCGTCCTTCGGATTCATGAACATGTGCCCGTAGAAGGTGGGGCACAGCGCCAGCAGCAGCAGTGCCGCCAGTCCGGCGAGCGGGCCGCCGACACGCCGGCCCAGCCGCCATGTCACGGCAAGCCCGATCATGCCGACGATGGCGCCGAGCAGGCGGCGCGTCTCGAACAGTTCGAGCGGGATGACCTTGTGCAGGAGCGCTGCCGCCATGTCGAAGCCGCCGCCATACATGTAGAGATTGGCGAACGATAGCGCGGCGGTATCCTTGAAACCGGAGCCGTACATACGCAGCAGAAGATCGGCATATTCGGCGTGGGTGTAGTCGTCCCAGCCCAACCCATAGTCGCGAAAGGTAAGGCTTGCGATCAAGCCGACCGCAACCAGCACCACGATCGCGAGGTCATCGCTGGTCCTTTCCACCGAGCGCCGCAAGGGCGTAACGATGGTCGATGTCGTGATAGCTGACATGGCTATGGTAACCCGGCGTTCCCTCTGGCCCAGCGTTGGCGCTTTTGGGCCTTGTTCCCCGGCGTCCATATAGCGCAGTTCTATTTCCAAGTAATTCGGAATTGTGGCGTAAATTCCCCCGATGCGCCGCAACAATCCCGACAAGGTAAAGGTCTCATCCCGGCATGGCACTTCACGCTAACACGGTACAAGGACTATATTCCTTGGCGGGCGATGTCATGTTGCCGCGGACGACGCCTGCAATTGCTGGTTGGCGGCACGCGCAATATGACGGTATCGTAGCATTGGCCGCTGTGAGCCTTTCGGGCGAGGCCGGGGGGTGATTTCGATGATGGTTGTGCTGTTGATCGCCGGGATTGGCATTTTGTTGGCTGGTCTCCTGGGGATCGGATTTGGAATTCCAGTCAAGGAATTCAGCTTCGGCAATACCCTGATCGTTACCGGTGCGGTTGCGGCTTGCACCGGCATGATCATGCTTAGTCTTTGGGCGATCGTTCGGGAGTTGAGGAACCTCGCGCTGCAGCTTGGATCGGGTGTTGCGACAACATCGCGCGCGGACACTCCCCGGCGGTCGGCAGCCGGAAGCGCCGCGTCGCGCGATCAGGCCCAGGAAAGCGACGGTTTCCCGTTCAGCCACGACCGGCCCGCCGAGGCAAGCGCAGGCGATACCGAACCGGCAGCGTCGCAACCCGCGCTGTCGCCGGCGCCGTGGCAGGACGAGGCCGCGTCGCGCGAACGCCAGCGCAATGATCCGCCCCCCCTGCCGCCGGCAGCCGAAGCCGCGCCGGCCGTCAAACCGCGCCGCAACCTGTTGTTTTCTTCGTCATCGCGGAAGGAACGCGAGCGTGCCGAGGCGCGAACGACCGATCCGTCCGCGGCTGATCTTCGCACCCCTACGCCTGCCGCGCCGCCGCCGCTCAAATCGAGCGAGGTCCCGCCGCCGTTGACATTCGACGACGCCTGGCCGCAGTCGGAGCGCTCGCGGGCCGCTGATGCGCCATCGCAGCGGCGCGGCGGCCGCGCACCCTCGACGTTTACCGAGCCGAGCGCTGGCGCTGCCGGCGCAGATCGCTATTCGCCGGTTGCGCGGAACGAGGAACATCCGCCGGTCACGGTTCTCAAATCCGGCGTCGTCGATGGCATGGCCTACTCATTATATTCGGATGGCTCGATCGAGGCCCAAATGCCTGAAGGCATGATGCGGTTCGCTTCGATCGATGAATTGCGCGCGCATCTCGACCAGCGTCCATAAGCGGGCTCCATTTCCGGCGAACCGGCTTCTAAAATAAGGCATCGTTGTTCTTGTCACGTCGGCGTCAATCCGCTCATATCTGGCAGTAATGGATCGGTCCGCGAAGCGTATTGGCACAGCGGCATATTGTTCGATCCGCAAGGTTCCTGCGTGGTTACGATCTTCGAAGGGTTCAGGCCATGAACGACGCCGCCGGCAAGAATTTCATCGACCTGACCGCGAGCATCGTGTCGGCCTATCTCAGCAACAACCCGACACCGGCTTCCGAAATTCCGGCCCTGATCAGCCAGATTCATGCGGCCTTGCTGCGGGTCTCGGGAGGACGAATCGAGACGCCGCTGGAACCGGCCAAACCCGCGGTTTCGGTCAAAAAATCGATGACCCCCGACTACCTGATATGTCTCGAGGACGGCAAGCGATTCAAATCGCTGAAACGCCACCTGCGGACGCAATACAACATGACGCCGGAGCAATACCGGGACAAATGGGGCCTTCCGGCCGACTATCCGATGGTGGCGCCGAATTACGCGGTGGCACGCTCGCAGCTTGCCAAGAAAATGGGACTTGGCCAGCAGCAGCGGCGGCGAAAATAGCTCGAAATATTCCCGACNAAGCGCCGTCGCGGGCGGCGAGCCGACTATCAGGAGGCGGCGGCAAGCGCCGCGCGGGCATCGGCGCGAATCCGATCGACCATGGCGCGCAGGCCGTTGGAGCGCTGCGGGGTCAGATGTTCGCGAAAGCCGAATTCGTCGAACACCGCGATCGCATCGGCAGAAAGGATCTGCCGCGGCGTATGACCGGAATACAGCGTCAGCAGGATTGCGATCAGCCCGCGCACGATATGCGCATCGCTGTCGCCAAGATAATTCAGCACGGGCTCGCCGGCGTCACGGCGGTCGATCTGCTTGGAGAGCCAGACCTGGCTGGCGCAGCCCTGCACCTTGTTGACCGAGGAATGCTCGGCTTCCGGCATCGGAGCCAGCGTACGGCCGAGTTCGATGACGTACCGATAGCGGTCGTCCCAATCCTCCAGCAGCGCAAAATTATCCCTGATTTCGTCGATCGTCATCATGTCCCGCGTTCAAGCCCTGAGGCCATATATAGGACCGCTGGCGATCGAAAGCGATATGATCGAACGGAAAATGGCGCCGGTTTGGAGCGTTTTCGAGCGAAGTGGATACCGGTTCGCGTGAAGAAAACGCGTCAAAATAAGAGATTGAGACTCCGTTCCGATTTAATCGGAGCGGAGGCTCCAGGCTTCAATTGGCGGTCATGGCGGCGGGACGGCATGCCACTCCGCCACAAGGTCATCCGGCGTCAGCGTGTCGCGCGGCGCGACTTCGGCAAGCGAAGGGTCTGCATTCTCGACGCCGCCGATCGAGCCGGTGTGTTCGGACAAACGCTTGTCGGTGATGATTTGATAGAGCTTGCGCGCGCCGGCCTGGGCGCGCTGGCCGATCACAGTCGCGGCCTGGCCGCCGACTTCACACGCCGCCGGCTGGCGTTTGCAAAACTGACTCATGTCCGAGACGGCCGCGGTCGCGGCGGACACGGCTTCGGACGCCCCGACCTGCGGCGACTTTTCCGATTCAGGCGTCTTGTCTCTTGGCAACAGCACGAGCACCAGCCCGAGCCAGAATGCCATGCGAAGCAGAAAAAACATCTCGCGACCCCGGCCGTCCTTCTTGATCCCGTTGCGGTTGATCTCGTGCAACCGGTCCTGACTAACAGCCGTCGATAAATCGCAAGTGTTTGCATTGAACTTAATTCGCCGAAAATTTGCGAAAAATCCGACTGATTTGATTCGGTGTAAATTTTCGATTGATGGCGGCTTTCGCTGTCGCTCGGGCTCATCCACCATTTCGAAACCATACCCGGTCCGTCCTGGAAACCCGACGTTCACCATCTGCGCTGAATGAGCCGTCTTTGGACCTACAAAAACCTCGCAATGACCGGGTCTTTGACCGCAGGCCCGGGCGCCTTAGCGTTCGCTTAATTTCGCTCTGACACGGTGGCGCAACGATAAAGGGAGCGTTCCGGCGCGTCTGTTTGACGAACAACCGAGGCGCAAAAGCTGTGGCAGTTTTGAATATCATCCGCGATTGTCTCGATGCGCTGCTGCATCCATCAGCGCGATATGATGCGTTGACCCGCGCACGGCATCGCGCATTCATCGCGCCGCGGCTGCTCGGAAGCCTGGTGGCTTTCGCGGCATTCCCGGTCTACCTGGCGCTGCGCGGCGCGCCGACCGCCCTTGAGGTCGCAGCGTTCACCTGGCTGATCGCTCCCATTCTGCTGTCGTGGTTTCTGTCGCATACCGGCCGCTACGAAGGCGCGCATGTCCTGTCGTCGCTGGCGATGGCGGGTATGGTCATGACGCTGGCAATGAAAACCGGTGGCATCGAGTCCTTTGCCGCGATCTGGCTGGTCGTTGTTCCGCTTGAAGCCGCACTCTCGGCATCGCGCCGCGTGGTCGTATTCGCGTCCGTCCTGGCGCTGGCGTGCGCGGCGCTGCTGATCGCTCTCGGGCATTTCGACCTGTTGCCGGCATCGGATTCGATCGCGGCCTTGCGCGGGGCCCTGACGGCCTTCGGTGTAACGTCGGCGACGGTCTACGCCATCGGGCTCGCATTCGGCGCGGACTCGCTGGCCCGCATCAGCGTGTCGTTGCTCAATGTCGAGGAAGATCGATACCACCTGCTGGCGCGGAACATGAGCGACGTGATTTCGCGCCATCGCCGCAACGGCGCGGTGCAGTTCATTTCGCCCGCGGCGGAGACGATGCTGGGAACGCCGGCAACGCGGNTGCTGGGGCACGGTCTGTTCGATCGCGTCCATGTCGCCGATCGTCCGGCCTATCTCACGGCTCTCTCGGACGCGGCGCGCGACGGCGAGGCGCGCAGCGTGGAGTTTCGCCTCAAACGGGATGCGGCGCGCGGTGGCGAGCGCGGTCAGAACAATACGGGCGATTTCATCTGGGTAGAGATGCGTTGCCGGCCGCTCGAGCCGGCGTCGCAGACGGCGGCGCCCGAATTCGAGGTCGTCGCTGTCATGCGCGATGTTACCGGCCGGAAAATCCAGGAACAGGCGCTCGACCTGGCGCGCACCGCCGCCGAGCAGGCGGACGCGGCCAAGACCCGCTTTCTCGCCACCATGAGTCATGAACTGCGCACGCCGCTCAACGCCATCATCGGTTTCTCCGAAATGATCGTTCAGGAAGATGCGTTGATGCTGGACGCGGCGCGCCGCAAGGAATACGCCCAGCTGATCAACGATTCCGGACAGCATCTGCTGTCGGTGGTCAACGGCATCCTCGACATGTCCAAGATGGAAACCGGCAATTTCGAAATTTCGCCGGAGCCGTTCGCGCCGCGTGCGGCATTGCTCAATTGCTGCAACCTGCTCGCGTTGAAGGCCCGGGAGAGCGGGATCGACCTTGTGACCCGCGCGCCTGAGGATCTGCCCTTCATGAACGGCGATCCGCGCGCGTTCAAGCAGATCGTGCTGAACCTCGTCTCCAATGCCATCAAGTTCACCGAGCGCGGCGGCATGGTGACGGTTTCCGCCGGGGTCGATGGCTCGCGGCTGGTGCTTGGCGTCACCGATACCGGCGTCGGCATCGCGGCCGACGATCTCAAGCGGATCGGCGACCCTTTCTTCCAGGCCGGCAAGACCTATCAGCGGCGGCACGAAGGCACAGGCCTTGGACTGTCGATCGTCAAGAGCCTGATCGGCTTGCATGCCGGCGAGATCACCGTGCAAAGCAAGATCAATGAAGGCACCACCGTAACCGTCGCGTTGCCGCTGGCGTTTACGCCGCCGGTGCCGCAGCCATCCAGCAATATCGCAACGCTGACGCCGGCGTTGCGATCCGGACCGCCAAACCAGCCTCATCAGGTGAAGAAAAGTGCCTAGACACGTTGCGAAGGATGACGACATGCCGCGCCGCCGCCGCGGCGCCCGTGCGGTTGCCGTTGAAGCGGAAGCCGAGCGCGGCCTGGCGATGCGCATCCTGCTTCATAGCCCGAAAGACCTGGTGGCGGGCGTGCTGGCGTTCGCTGCGGTCAGCGCAATCATCGCCAACGCGCTGTTCCTGCAGGCGGGGCACCATCCGTCGCCGATGTTCGGCTCGGTCGTTGCGGTTCCGGCAGCCGGATTGGCGCCAGCCAGTCCGTTGCCGCGTCCGCGACCGGTTGAGCTCGCAACCAAGCCCGCCGACAACTCATCGCCGGAATCCAAACTTGTTGAGTCCAAGGCTGCCGAGTCCAAACCTGCCGAGCTCAAGCCGGTCGAGATCAAACCTGCCGAGCTGAAAGCCGCCGAACCCAAATCTGCCGATCCGCTCGCCAATCTGGTCAAGGCCACCGCCGCCACGCCGGTGACGGCCAATGTTCCGCGGCCACCGGCGCCGATTCCAACTGCTGCTCAGGGCGCGCGCCGCGTGGCGGCGGTGCAGCGTGTGCTCACGGAATATGGCTATGGCCAGCTGAAGCCGACCGGCACGATCGGTTCAGACACCCAGGCGGCGATCCAGAAGTTCGAGCGGGAGCGCAAGCTCCCGTTGACCGGGCAGATGTCCGATCGGCTGGTGCGCGACCTTTCGGCCATGACCGGCCACCCGATCGACTAGATCTCTTTCCGGCTCCTCCCAACGCAACGCGATAGACGCAATGTATTATCGGGCGCGCGTTTCGCACGACCCGGTGGGAATTAGATTTGCGATGACAGTGCATTTGATTGACTTGAACATTAAGTACT
>JGI24140J50213_10000466_pt1 | contig 18906 bp, 14 predicted proteins | sample BarGraIncu00222A_FD_50213 | JGI IMG/M metagenome (IMG submission 50213)
GAACATGGAGAGTATTCGGGATTAAAGAAAATGGCACCATCACAACTTGAAATAGTTGCAAAAGAAATTTCACCGGGTCATATTGAAGTTACTTTAACGAACCCTGCTGATGCCCCAGTAGCTTTTTTCAATCGTTTATCTTTAGTCGATCCACAAACTAATGATCGCTTATTACCGGTCTTTTACAGCAATAACTATGTGTCTGTTTTACCCGGAGAACATAAAACCATCTTTATCGATTTTGATCCCCTTCAATATCAAAAACTCCCAGGGGTAAGAATTAGCGGTTGGAATTTAAATGAGCGAACATATAATATTTACTAATTTTACAATCTCAAAGTCACTTTATAAAAACGACTATTTATGACAGACAGAAGAACTTTTGTTAAAACCGCTGGTCTTGCAGTTGCAGGATTAGCATTAGGAATGAAGGGATATTCCACATCATTATTTTCCACAGTGGATTTCACCTCACTGCGACCGATTTTAAAAAATAGAAAATTTACAAGTAGAGCTGTTGAAGAGACAATCACAACGGTCAAGAAGGCTATTGCCGATCCCGAATTGGCTTGGTTGTTCGAAAACTGTTTTCCAAACACGCTGGATACTACAGTAAATTTCAAAATGATAGATGGCAAACCGGATACATTTGTGATTACTGGTGACATCAATGCCATGTGGTTGCGTGATTCCACAGCCCAAGTATGGCCATACCTCTCTCTGACCAAGGGTGATACTGAACTGAGGCAACTCATTGCTGGAGTCATAAACCGCCAGATGAAATGCATCCAGATCGATCCATATGCCAACGCTTTCAATGATGGCCCCGGACATTCAGAATGGCTGACAGACGAAACCACAATGAAGCCAGAGCTGCACGAACGCAAATATGAAATCGATTCCTTGTGTTATCCTGTCCGCCTTTCCTATGGATATTGGAAGACAACAGGCGATACCTCTGTTTTTGATGAGAACTGGGTAAAAGCAATGAAGTTGGTCTATAAGACATTCATCGAACAACAACGCAAAGAAGGGCATGGACCTTATAAATTCGGTCGTAAGACAGCTTGGCAACTGGATACATTACCGGGTGGAGGTTACGGAAACCCAGTTAAGCCGGTTGGACTGATCTGTTCGATGTTCCGTCCGAGTGATGATGCAACGACCTTTCCATTCCTGATTCCTTCAAATTACTTTGCAGTTGTTTCATTAAATCAACTCAATGAAATATTTACAACAGTCATAAAAGACAATGAGTTTGCCAACAAATGCAAGCAGTTAGCTTTCGAGGTTGAAAATGCTATTAAGAAATATGCCATCACTACCCATCTTACTTTTGGTCCGATGCTGGCTTATGAAGTAGATGGTTTTGGTAATCAGCTCTTCATGGACGATGCCAATGTACCCAGCTTGCTTGCTTTGCCTTACCTGGGAGCATTCAAGCCAAATGACCCTTTATATCTCAATACACGAAGGTTTGCCCTAAGTGAAAGCAACCCTTACTTCTTCAAAGGAAAGGCCGCAAATGGCGTCGGAGGCCCTCATTCGGGCATGAATATGATCTGGCCACTCTCCTTCACCATGAAAGCACTCACCAGCACCAGTGACCAGGAGATTACAGACTGTATCCACACCCTTAAATCAACCCATGCCGGGACAGGTTTTATGCATGAATCATTCTTTAAAGATGACGCCACTCAATTTACCCGCAAATGGTTTGCATGGGCCAACACCTTGTTTGGCGAAATGATCCTCAAAGTTTATCACGAACGTCCACACCTGCTAAAACAAATGTTTTAATATTAAACCATACATTTAATTAAATTGTTTATTATTTTGAATAACAGAATTTAATATTATAAATAATATGATTATTGTTGAAGCCTGTGTCAATTCTGTAGCTTCTGCTATTGAAGCAGAAAAAGGAGGCGCCTATCGGGTTGAACTCTGTGACAATCTCTATGAAGGAGGGACAACACCAAGTGCTGCTGCGATTATCATGACTGCTCAAAGCATTGGGATTGATCTTCATGTTCTTATTCGTCCAAGAGGTGGTGATTTCCTCTATACTGATCTTGAGTTTGAAGTGATGAAACGCGACATCGCTTTTTGCAAGGAAAATGGCGTAAAGGGTGTTGTGCTGGGTGTCTTAACGGAATTTGCAGAAGTTGATATAAAAAGAACTCTTGAATTGGTTAAAGCCGCATCACCGATGTCTGTTACATTTCACAGAGCTTTCGACATGGCAATAAATCCAATTAAATCGCTTGAAGATGTGATATCCGCAGGATGCCATCGGATACTCACATCCGGTCTTTCAAACAAAGTAACAAACGGACAAGAAATCATTAGAATGCTGGTAAAGAAAGCAAACGGAAGATTAATCATTATGGCAGGTAGCGGGATCAATCATGAGAATGCAGAAGAGTTAGTTAAGTATACCGGTGTTACCGAAATACATGCCTCTGCCCGATCATCCTATCCAAGCAAAATGTTATACAGGAAACAGAATTTATACCTGGGAGGCTTGCCCGAAATACCTGAATTCGAAATTTCACTAACAGATTCTAACAAAATAAAACTTATTGTTCAATCAGTAAGTGAGTATTAAATTTCTTATTTTCAATGATATTACAGTAATAAAACTATCGACAATGAAGAAACTCAGTCTGTTTTTTATCGCGATGATGTTATTTCCGTTCGTATTTGCACAACATCTGATCAACGATGCAGCATATCGTCAAAAAGTACATCTTCAGTTTTTGAAGAGGCAGACAGAGATGTCTTCATCTAAAAATAAGCCTTTCGCCATTTTTCAACAACATCTTACCATTGAACAACGTGAAGCTATGGAGTTTCTCTATGCCTATATGCCGCTCAATGATTTGGCCGATTACGATGGCTCTTTCTTTCTGAATCAGGTCAATGCCTCTCTCGAAGCAAAGAAGACTTTCAGTTGGGGAAAAACCATACCCGATGACATTTTTCGTCACTTTGTTCTCCCCTACCGGGTTAACAATGAAAATCTTGATTCGGCAAGGACCTTGTTTCTCAAAGAGATAAAAAACAGAGTCATCAACATGTCAATTAAAGATGCTGCGCTTGAGGTAAACCACTGGTGTCATGAAAAGATGACCTACAGGGGATCTGATGAACGCACTTCTGCCCCTTTGGCATCTCTGAGAACTTCATTTGGACGATGTGGAGAGGAATCCACGTTTACCGTAACTGCACTCCGGTCTGTTGGAATCCCTGCCCGCCAATGCTATACACCTCGTTGGGCACATAGTGATGACAATCATGCCTGGGTCGAAGTTTTTGTCGATGGCAAATGGTCTTTTATGGGTGCCTGCGAACCCGATGCCGATCTCAATATGGGTTGGTTTGCCGGTCCTTCCAAACGTTGCATGATGGTCCATACCAATGTCTTTGGCGACTACAAAGGCACGGAAGAGATCAATCAGAAAGAACCCTGGTTCAGCAAGATCAATATCCTTTCGAATTATGCCCCTGTCAAGAAACTCATGGTTAAAGTGATCGATGCTGAAAAGAAGCCTGTAAAGAATGCACGCGTCGACTTTGGACTTTACAATTATGCAGAATTTTATACAATTGCCTTCAAGATGACCAACTTAAAAGGTATGGCATCTTTGATTACAGGTTATGGTGATCTCATGGTATGGGCAACAGATGGCAAGCGATATGGCTATCATAAAGTCACCGTTGAAAATACAGATACACTGACGATTACATTGAATCAAACCGGTAAAAAGGAATACACCGAGGACTTTGATCTGGTTGTTCCTATCGAAAGAGCTGTTGCCGATGCGGGAACTGCCAACAAAGAGATCAATGCTGCCCGACTGAAACAGGAAGACGTCATCCGCACTGCATATATGAACACCTTTATGCAACCCGAACAAGCAGGTATACTGGCAAGCAAGCTTAATCTCAATGCAGACAGCGTAAAAAAGATCATTGCCAAGAGCTATGGCAACTATCCTGAAATCACTGATTATCTTGAGCAGGGAACCACGAAATACCATAACATTCTGACTCTTCCATTGCTCAATGTAATCTCTGAAAAGGATCTCAGGGACACTCCTGCTTCGATTTTGCTTGATCATTTAACAAATGCAGCAAGAGTAATACCTTTAGAATCATTGTCCCCGCAACAATATGCCCAGTATATTCTCTCACCCAGGATTGCAAATGAAATTTTATCCCCATGGAGAGGATTTCTCTTAATCAATATGGAAAATGAGCTGACAGGAAGTGTTCCGGTCACTCCGGCTGCAATCAAATCATGGATTCAGAAAAACATTAAGATCAAGGAAACCGAAAACTATTACGATGTCCCTATCACTCCTGCAGGTATATATAACCTGAGACAGGCAGACCCACAGAGCCGGAACATCTTTTTTGTTGCAGTATGTCGTACTTTTGGAATCGCTTCACAGATCGAAGCATCTACAGGAATTCCACAATATCTGAATAAAGGAAAATGGATCGATGTGACTTTCGGGGAAACAGGCAATAAAGATGCTCTCAGGGGTAAGCTTCAGATTGAAAACTCATCAACTAATACCATAAAACCCGAATATTATACCCACTTTACAATTGGTCGATTACAGGATGGTAAATTTGTTTCCCTTGATTTTGAGTACAGTGACGAAATGAAATCACTACCAACAACAATCAGTCTCATCCCGGGTTATTACAGAATGGTAACAGGAAACCGCATGAACAACGGCAATGTACTGGCACGGACTACTTACTTCAATATTGAACCGGGTACTACTGTCAAAAAGGTTGTCGAGCTGCGTCCTTTGATCATGAAACCTGAAGTGATGGGCACAATTGACATGAATCTTTCTTTCACTACACTGGACAATAAAAAGGTCTCATTCAAAGAACTGGCCGGTGACAAGGGAATGGTCCTTTCACTGCTTGATCCCCTGAGCGAACCCAGTCGTCATGTGATGGTTGATATTCCTTTGCTGAAAGAGTCTTTCGAGAAATGGAATGGTGGTATGGCATATCTGGTGCCTGAAGAGAAATATTCAACAGCTTTTGCAACAGAGAACTATCCTAATCTACCTAACCAGAAAATCTTTGGAAAAGATGTAAACCATCTATTGGTAAATGCAATTCTTAAAGCTTCTAAAATCAATTTTGCCAACAACTTTCCACTCATTACAGTCATTACACCAAAAGGCGAGATCATCTTCCTTTCACAGGGCTACAGGATTGGCATAGGTGAAAATCTGATCAAAACAATCCAAATGATGACAAACCCAAAATAATGATTTTATTGTAATCAATCATATGTTGGTTCTTAAACCCTGCAGGTGTGAAATGATTATAGCACTGATCTAATTTATGTTGGACATTTTTTCTATAATCATTTCATGCCTTCGGCATTTTCATCGACACTGAAGAATCTTCTTTATTTGATATCTTTTAATAAGGGTCTTTTTCTGTGATCATTTTCAATTATAATCTGGCTTCATATTTCATTATAGCAGCCCTGACTAAAACAGGAAACACTTCAGTCAATTTTTCGATACTCCCGGAATATTTTTTGGATACTCCCGGGATCACTCCCATATTACTTAAAAGCCATTTAGAGACAACTGGTATATACTCCTCTCCTGTAGCGTACAATTAGCGTACCCTTAGCGTACCTGTTCCGTACCCTATAGACGCTACATGTACGCTACAGGTACGCTACGGGTACGCTACAGGTACGCTACACCACTCGAGTATCTACCAGTTATTGGGGAGGTGTTTACCCCTCATATGGGAGTCATCCTTTCATGATCTTTTGTTGATCATTTCAGATTCTTTTCATTGTTTTTTTGATTTTAATCGCATTATTTTTGAAAATGCTCGCTTGTACTTTCAAAAATCAATTTATGAAGTCCGAAATGCATATAAATGATCATTAAAACATCTACAAATCAGGAATTTATATCTTTTCACTCCATGCTTGTGTTAGCGCCTTCAGGAAATAGTTGCTGTCCTGAGCACCGGAAACCGTATATTTGGTATCGATCAGAAAGAAAGGCACTCCCCTGACCCCGATCTGGCGTGCTTCATGGAAATCATGTTTTACTTCATCCAGATATTGATCACTTTCCAGCAGTTTTGTCAATTGCTCTTTCTGTAAACCAATCTCCTCCCCCAGCCTTGTGAGTGTTGATCGGTCCTGGATGTTTACTCCTTCGGTAAAATAAGCTTTGAAGAGACGTTCTTCCGCTTCATCCTGCAATCCATTCTGCAAAGCCAGATGAAGAAGACGGTGCGCATCCAGTGTATTGGCCGGTTTCACCCTGTCAAAATTCATCTCGAGCCCTTCTCTGACTGAACTTGCAACAATACCGGCAGTCATTTCTTTTACATCTTCTGGATCATAGCCCTTATAATCAATAAGATATTGAATCATTGTCCTGTCTGCTTCAAAACTGACAGCAGGATCAAGCTGAAAACTATGCCAGATGACTTCAACTTCTTCTCTGTTTTCAAATTTATTTAAGGCGTTTTCGAATTTTCGTTTACCCAAATAACAATACGGGCAGGCAATATCACTCCAGATTTCTACTTTCATTTTTCTCGATTAATAAAATTAAACTGAATTTCAGTATTTTAAATTTCACAATGTGCTTTAGTCGCCGCTTATGAAAAACAGGTAACAGATCTTAACCCTGATTGTTTAAATCAGAATAAGCCTTCAAAAATAACCAAAACAAATGCAATGCAAAGTTTATATAAAAACTTAATGCAGCAAGCATCTGCCGTTTCTCAGTTATTATTATCTTAGCCAATGATTTTCCGATGCTTATTTCAATAAAAAAACAGTTCATGAAAACACTGCCCTCAATGCTCTTAAAAGCATTTGTATCGATGATTTTGATTGCACAAATCACTTCAAACACAACTGCTCAGACACTAAAACAAATTGAATCAAAACGAGTTACTTTATCAAATGGATGGAGCCTCACTCCTATAGGTGAACAGATCCGTTTAGGCGATCTGCCGCTTAATATTGCTGTCTCATCTTCAAAGAAACTACTGGCCGTCACCAATAATGGTCAAAGCGATCAGTCGGTCCAGTTGATTGATGCCGTGAACCACCGCGTTCTCGACTCTGTTCCAATGGCAAAATCATGGCTGGGTCTGGCCTTTTCGTCTGATGAAAAGTCACTCTATGCTTCCGGTGGTTTCGATAATATTATTGTGCATTTTGCAATTAAAAACAATAAACTGGTCCCTACAGATACCATCGTCCTGGGCAAAAAATGGCCTGTTGCCATTGGCGTGACAGGGATTGCTGTTGACGACAAACACAATCTATTGTATGCCGTCACCAAGGAATCCAATTCACTGTATGTTGCAGACCTCAAAACCCATAAAGTAACCGGTCAATTTCCATTAGGTGGCGAGGGATACACCTGTATTCTTTCTCCGGATAACAATACACTCTATGTTTCATGCTGGGGATGCAGTAAAGTTGAACTTTTTGATACCCGCAAACAACAGATTACAGGATCAGTTACTGTTGGCAGCAATCCCAACGATATGTGCCTCTCTTCAAATGGTGCATTCCTTTATGTAGCCAATAGTAATGACAATTCGGTTTCTGTGATTGATCTGAAGAAACGTCAGGTCATCGAAACACTGAATGCTGCTCTCTTTCCCAATTCTCTAACTGGATCTACCACAAACGGTGTGGCACTCAGTGAAGACAACAAAACACTTTATATTGCCAACGCCGACAATAACTGTCTGGCAGTATTCAATGTAGAAAAACCGGGAAGCAGCCTCAGTAAAGGATTTATTCCGGTTGGGTGGTATCCCACTTGCGTAAGAGTTGTTGGAAAGACCCTCTTTGTATCAAATGGCAAGGGGCTTACTTCACTTCCAAACCCCGGTGGACCCAATCCTATCAGTAAAGCCGAAACGGTTGAATACCAAAAAGGCGCCAAAGTAAAATCAAACAGAGAACAATATATTGCCGGACTTTTGAGAGGTGCTTTGAGTATATTCACTATCCCCACTGACGAACAATTAGCAGTTTATTCACAGGCTGTCTATCAAAACACCCCCTATTCCAAAGAAAAAGAGACTTTAGCAGACGGAAAAGAGGGAAATCCTATTCCAAGTAAGGTTGGAGACATTTCTCCCATAAAATATGTGTTCTATATCATCAAGGAAAACCGCACCTATGATCAGATCCTTGGAGATATTCCCGAGGGCAATGGTGACAAAAAACTGGTTTTGTTTGGTGACAAGGTCACACCAAATCAACATGCGATTTCACGTGAGTTTGTTTTGCTCGACAATTTCTATTCAGATGGAGAGGTCAGTGCCGATGGTCACAACTGGTGCATGGGAGCCTATGCCACAGATTTCCTTGAAAAGACATGGCCTACATCCTATGGCAGCCGTGGAGGCCCTTACGATGCTGAAGGAAATCGTGATGTAGCAAACAACAAGAATGGCTTCCTGTGGGACTTCTGCAAACGATTTGGCGTAACCTATCGCACTTATGGTGAGTTCATGGAAGGAACCAAACCAAATTTGCCTGTTTTAAAGGATCATTTCTGTGGAACCTACACCAGTTGGAATCAGAGAGTAATGGATACCACCCGTTTCAAACAATGGAAACATGACTTCGATTCTCTACTCAGTATCAATAAATTACCACAGTTCAATTCGCTGAGATTTATCAACGACCACACTGAAGGAACGCGTATAGGCCGCCCTACACCATTTGCTGCAGTAGCAGATAATGACCTGGCAGTAGGTCTCTTTGTTGATTACCTGAGCAAGAGTCCGGTCTGGAATCAATGCGCTGTCTTCGTTGTTGAAGATGATGCACAGAATGGTCCGGATCACGTTGATGCGCACCGCACTACAGCTTATGTTGCCGGTGGAATGGTCAGAAACAGCTTTGTGGATCATACCCCCTATTCTACATCCTCAATGATCAGAACCATTGAGCTGATTTTGGGATTGCCTCCGATGAGTCAATATGATGCAGCAGCTACACCGATGTGGAGATGTTTCTCGGAAACAGCAAACCATGCCGGATTTCAGGCACGTCCTACTAATATCGATTTGAAAGAAAAGAACGTTGCCGTTACACAATGGTCTCGCAAGAGCGACAAGATGGACTTCAGCGTTGAAGACCGTGCACCGGAACAGGTATTGAATAAAGTCCTCTGGGTTGCCGTCAATGGTGAAAACATCGCCATGCCTTCTCCAGTCCGCGCAGCATTTGTAGCTAATAGTTCAAAAGGTGATGATGATTAAATATATATCTTGATTAACCATCATGCCTCATGCAAAACCATTTCATAAAACAGGTACCTTTGCACCCTCTTAAAAACAGGAAATGATATCAGTTGATGGGCTTACAGTAGAGTTTTCAGGAACAACACTTTTTAAAGATATATCGTTTGCAATAAACGAAAAAGACCGTATTGCCCTGATGGGCAAGAACGGGGCCGGTAAATCGACCCTGCTCAAGATAATTGCCGGTGTCAGAGGGTCTAACAGTGGCCGGGTCTCTGCACCCAAAGATGCTATAATAGCCTATTTACCCCAACATCTGATCACCGAAAACAATCGGACAGTCTTCGATGAAGCGGCTCAGGCCTTTGCTCATATCTATGAAATGGAACGTGAGATCGAAGCATTGAACAATCAACTTTCGTCACGTACTGACTACGAATCTCCCGAATATTACGCGTTGATAGAAGAAGTTTCGACCCTGAGCGAGAAGTATTACTCGATAGAAGAGACCAATTTCGATGGTGAGGTTGAAAAGATCCTGCTTGGACTTGGTTTTGTCCGTGAAGATTTCACCCGCTCTACAAGCGAATTCAGTGGTGGATGGCGCATGCGGATTGAGCTGGCAAAGATCCTGCTTCAGAAGCCCGATCTGATCCTGCTCGACGAACCGACCAATCACCTTGACATCGAATCAGTCATGTGGCTCGAGGATTTCCTGATCACCAGCGCCAAGGCTGTCATCGTGATTTCTCACGACAAGGCTTTTATCGATAATATCACTACCCGCACCATCGAAATCACCATGGGGCGCATTTATGATTACAAGGTCAATTATTCCACATATCTCGAACTCCGTCAGGAGAGAAGAAATCAGCAGCTCAGACAGTTCGAGGATCAGAAGAAAATGATTAATGATAACCAACTTTTCATCGATCGGTTTAAAGGAACCTATTCTAAAGCTACTCAGGTTCAGTCGCGTATCAAGATGCTGGAAAAGATGGAAGTTGTCGATGTTGATGAGGAAGACACTTCGGCACTCAAATTGAGATTCCCTCCTGCTCCCCGATCCGGCAGCTATCCTGTCACTGTTGAAGGTTTGTCGAAGAATTACGGAGATCACAATGTATTTAAGAATGCCCACTTCACCATAGAACGTGGAGAACGCGTTGCCTTTGTTGGTAAAAATGGCGAGGGAAAGTCAACCATGGTGAAAGCCATCATGGGCGAGATCGATTTTGAAGGCACAATGGCACTGGGTCACAATATCCTGATTGGTTATTTTGCACAAAATGAAGCTTCATTGCTTGATGAAGAGAAAACCGTATTCCAGACCATTGATGATGTAGCCGTTGGAGACATCCGAACCAAGATCAGGGATATCCTGGGAGCGTTTATGTTTGGCGGCGACAACTCTGCCAAGAAAGTCAAGGTGCTTTCGGGAGGAGAACGGACACGTCTTTCTATGATCAAGCTATTGCTCGAACCGGTCAACCTGTTGATTCTCGATGAGCCTACCAACCATTTGGATATAAAGACAAAAGAGATCCTGAAGAGCGCCTTGAAAGATTATGATGGCACCCTGATCCTTGTTTCTCATGACCGTGATTTCCTGGATGGGTTGGTCACAAAGGTCTATGAGTTTGGCAACAAGAAAGTCAAGGAACACCTGGAAGATATCAAAGGCTTCCTCGAGAAGAAGAAGATGGAAAACCTGCGTGAATTGGAACGGAACAACCAGAAATAAAATATCGAAGTCTTATATAAAAAAAGGTCTAACTTTTCAGCAAGACCTTTTTTCATTTAGGGCATTACAATAACTAAATTATTAATTGCCAATTCTATTATTTACATATGATGACGATGATATTCACCATGATGTCTTTTAATGAAATTAACCGTTAGTATCTGATATAGAACTGCATTCGTAGTACTATTGATTACTATTGTACCATTTGTTTTTACTGCACTATCCAATTGAGCAGGAGTTATTCCAACAAACAATTGATCAAGATATATCTGAACTACTCCTGAGAATGCACTGGTAGTAGTTGAAGTAATCGTATCGTTCTTTAATTCGGTTTTTATCAATACCGGTTCGAAAACTTTAAATACGACAGGGGTTACAACATTGGCACTATTGGTATAATTTCCCATAAGGTTAAATACAGGAACCGTGTCATTATTGTTTCTGGTAGAAGCAATTCTTAATTCAATTTCATCATAGAACCCGGGCTGTAAAGTTAGCTGTCCAAAATCAGCTGTGGCATTTAGGAGATCAACTACTTTTGGCCCGTTCCAATTGTATTCAATACTAACAGAGTCGTGTGCTTTGTTACTCGATTTAAGTTCAGCATCAAAACTAAATTTGGAAACCAACAACTTGGCAGATGTTATCTGTACCAATGATGTTGCTGATAAAGACTTCAGTGTTGTAGAAGTCACTGGAAGATTGAAACTAGGGTTTAGCGCCTGAACCGATAGTCCCATAACTGGTGTAGAATTATTATTTGATGCATCTTTCTTACAACCTGTAATTGCCATTACTGACATTACCGCGCCAATCATTAAAAGATTTATTCTTTTCATAAATTCGAGGTATTAATAGATTAATTGTTAGGAGATTTAGTCATTTATTATTTGACAATATCTATACCATAAACAAGTAATCCTATACTTGTATTTCCCTATAAATCATAATTAGTTGTTAATTTTTTCCATTTAATATGTAACAAGCTATCTGATAGCAGCATCATATTCTTATAAACCACCAACTGGAACATTATAAGTCTTCAATCCTCAGAAACAAGAAGTAACCTACTCTACTTTAAACAAGTATCAAAAACAAAATGAGATGAATATTTGTTAAACAATGAAACCCTCAAACATGGAAGAGCACATTGTCAGAATATTCAGCATCGAATATGTAACACATGATGTCAGAAGATACAAGGTAGAAAAACCTGCCGGATACACTTTCATTCCAGGACAGGCAACAGAAGTGTCCATTAATTCCCCAAAGTGGAAAGATGAGAAGAGACCATTTACTTTTACCTGTTTGACTACAGACCCTTTTCTGGAGTTTACTATCAAATCGTATGCTTCTCATAAGGGTGTAACCAATGAACTGTACAATCTTGAAGAGGGGGCCGAACTGATTATCAGGGATGTATGGGGAACTATTAACTATACAAAGCCGGGTGTCTTTATTGCTGCAGGGGCTGGAATCACCCCATTTATTGCCATATTACGCCACCTGAGTAAAATAGAATTAATAGCGGGAAACAGCCTGATTTATGCGAATAAGACTTCAAAGGATATCATATTGAAAGATGAACTGAAAACGATGTTGGTTGATCAATTTACCAATTCCCTTTCCCGCGAAAAGAATGATATGTATGATAACCGCAGAATCGATAAGGCCTATCTGATGGAGAAGATCACCAATTTCAACCAGCCCTTCTATGTTTGCGGTCCTGATCAGTTTGTTACCGATATCCACCAAACCCTCCTTGACCTGGGTGCCAATGTAGATACTGTGATTATTGAAAAATAAATTAATGGAGTCTATAGTCCCGGAGGGACGTCATGATTGTAACACTCATCAGGTAACATTCTTAGCCCCGTAAGGGTGACATAATAAACGACTTCTAAACCGTCTGGAAATTCAAAATAGTCTTATAAACCCGCGCTTTAATCTCATCGGGTGTGGGGGTTAACTCCAAAGCACTAAAAGTCCCGTTGTCCACATCAATCCTTTCAAATACCATCAGATACAAATTGAAAATGATTTCCAGACTTAGCCTGTATCTCGGTTCCAGCAAAGGTGCAATCCTGTCCAACACCTCCCAGGTCTTCTTCCTGTAGACATCCGCCAGTAAATAATACTCCCTGATCAACTCCCTGAACCCTAGTGGAATATTCCCACCTAATGCTATCTTCCTGAGCGCCTCCCTGTTCAATCCATACTTTTCAACCAGGTCATCTGCAAAGTAATTCAAATTATTGCATTGATCCTTTTCGAAATCCCTGATGATATGTACCAGGTAACTAAACACGGCACACGGTGTTGAAACCTCTTTTAGATCAAAAGCAGGCTCAATATACTGCCCATCCTCTTCCTTAAGACTGCATAAATGGACAAATATAGATGCCGGAGCCACAGTTGCCCCTTCTGAATATTCAAGGAAAGACTGCATCGTTGGAAAGCCATCGTTGTGGATATCGTAAATCATCGACTTTGCAAAGACCTCCATGGGCCACAGTGGAATCTGAAACTTATGTACAGTATCGATCAATTCTTTCTGTAATGGGTGCTCATCCGGAGTACAACTGAATGAATTGATCCACTTCTCAACCTCAGCTTTAAACAAACCTTTTTCCTCATCCGAAATGAATACATGATCCGACTTATGGTTGTCGATCAGATCATCAATGGCCCGCATAAACTTATAACAGGTCTTGGCCGAATCATAACGCTCATCATCCCAAAATCTTGCAGCAATCAATATATTGGGATGATCTAAAATCTTCTCAAAAGGAATCGAATTGAAAGTCTCAATAAACGAATCAGTCAAAGGGCTCATCTGTAAGGTATTCATTTCAATAATATTAGTTCAAATTCATTCAATAACACATTAATTATTTTCTTTCAGAATCCGTTCCGAAGTCAGTTTGGCTGACATCAGTACCAGCGGGACACCATTACCCGGATGCGTACTCCCTCCGACAAAATAGAGATTCCTGTAACGCCGGTGACGGTTATGTGGTCGGAAATACCCCATCTGGAAGATCCGATGGCTAAGACTGCCAAAAACAGCGCCTCTCGACACATTATAGACAATCCTCCATGTCTGGGGAAGATAACAGATCTCAAACTTGATATGCGCTTCAATATCTTCCAACCCAAGCTCCTGCAGCCGATTGATTACAGAGACCCTGGCCGAGGTTTTCAGCTTAATCCAGTCATGATTATGTTTAGGGTCAAGATGGCCGGCAGGGATCACCACAGATAATGTATCCTGACCTTTTGGGGCTGCCTGCAGATCTGACCTGCAAGGAGCACAGATATAAAAGTTGGGATGTGCTGCAAAAGCCTTTTCCTCGAAAATCTTATCCATGCTCGACTTGTATCCTTCTGAAAAGAAGACACTGTGATGCCCCAACTCAGGATAAACCTTATCCAGCCCCCAGTGAAATACCATTGCCGAGCAGGCATAACTCATCTTATCCAGTTTCCACGACATGCGTTTATCGGGAAGTAAATCACGATAGACATAAGGCAGGTCAGCATTGGCAACGATCACATTAGCACTTAATTTCGTCCCATTATTTAAAACAATACCTGTTGCCCGATGATCATCTACCACGATCCTAGATACCGATGAGTGATAATTAAATTCCACCCCCATTTCAGTAGCTGTGGATACCAGCTTTTCAACAATGCTGTACATTCCACCCCTGATAGAAAACGAACCCTCTTTCATCTCGGCAGCAGACAACATCGAGAACAAGGCCGGTGACTCAAAAGGACTTTGCCCTATATAGATATTTTGAAACGTAAAGGCCATCTGCAGATGAGGATGGCTGAAGTATTTCTTTATAAAGTAGCTGTGTTTGAGATAGGTCTTGAGTTTAACTAAGAGTAAAGTATTTTTTAGTGTTATAAAGTCCGTTATTTTGAAGAAATTCCTTCCGATCAGCTCTTTCATTGAGCTTTTGAAAAAAGTATAACCCAGCTTATTGTATTGCTGCAACCTCTTAAAACTCCCCTTTTCCAGCTCTTCCATCTGAGGCCGCATGACCTCTTCATCCGAAGAGAATGCAAGCTGAGTCCCGTTGGCATAATACAATGTGTACATGGTATCCAGAGGGGCTATATCGAAGTTCTCCTCCAGCTTTAACCCCAATGATGCCAATACATCCCTATAAACTGAAGGCATGAGCAACATAGTAGCTCCCAGATCAAACCGGTGTCCCTCCCTGATGGTCTGTCCGCATCTTCCCCCCGGAGAAGTATTCTTTTCATAGATTCGCACATCATAACCATTTCGGGCCAGATAAATGGCTGTAGCTATTCCACCAATTCCCGCCCCAATAATAATCGCGGACTTTTTATCACTCATATCAGCAATAACTTATACTGAATACATACGTTGTAGGGTCACAAATAAATCGTAACCTTTACAAACTAGACGCAACCGTTTATATTAAGTTACAACTATAATCAGAAATATTTAATGTTGATCTCTATGGATTTTGAAGTTGATTTCAGATCGAACTTTGCATCGTCAAAGGTTGGAGGTCCCATACGGCCTTTGGGATTGTTTGAGGCGCCAAATCCCTCTTTTGGAATACCAATGAAATTAGTATCCATCTTGTTATTCGAATTTTCATCATGCAATACGCTCAATGCATAAGTTCCAAAAGGCAAGTCAGGGAACTCTAATGTTGCCTGATTTCCTTTGATCGGGCTCCGCAATATTTTGTAGGCCTGATCATATTTTCCCGGAAAGCCTTTTGCGGTGTTGAATACAGAGACACAGGTAAGACCTTTGTCACTTCTGAATCCAATCAGTTTTACGGTCAACAGACCCTTGTTTGCTGTGGTCTGACACATCACAACCGCAATCATGCCCATAAGCAGAATCGAAGTTAGAATGAGTTTTTTCATAGCTCAAAAATTAAATATAAAATGTAGGTTGCAATCTAAGTAACGTGGTCCCTCAGAAACCATGCCTTATAGAAATCCCCCTACAAAACCTTCAACATCATTAAATGCTTCCTTAAATTTTCAGGCGAGTCAAACTGAATGGTTTTAAACCCAATCTTTTTGGCAGCTTGAATATTATGGTAGTTATCATCAATAAAAATACAACTTTCAGGATCGATATTGTATCTTTTTATTAAAATATTATAGATTACAGGAAAAGGCTTTACCGCCTTCTCATCTCCTGAAACGACAATTCCGTCAAGACTTCTCAGAAACTCAAACTGTTTAAATACGATCGGGAATGTATCCGCCCCCCAGTTTGTCAATCCATAGACAGGGAAGCCCTTTGCCTGGATCCCTTTTAGTATTTCAACCGTTCCGGTGATCGGACCACCTATCATTTCAGACCAGCGGGTTTCATACATGGCAATCTTATCACAATATTCAGGAAACTTCATCTGGAGTTCAGGGATTGTTTCTGAGAAGGGAAACCCTTCATCCTGAAGCATGTTCCATTCTTCCGAACAAACATTTTCCAGAAACCATTCCATATCGGCTTTATCTTCAAAAACCTTTTTATATAAATATCTACGATCCCAATCGATCAATACACCACCAAAGTCAAAGACTATTGTTTTAATTACTCTACTCATTTTTAAAATTTAGATTCATATAGAAAAGACCGGCTCTTTTGAAGCCGGTCTCATTCGCTTTGATTCACTTATTACTGCTTTACCGACTATAAAACTAATAAATGACCGTATTATTGTTCAAATGTTGAAAAAAAAGGATAAAGGTTAAAGTGTCAAGGTTAAAGTGCAAAGTGTGAAGGTTAAACTTTACACTTTATACTTATTCTTTACACATTGAACCTTATATTCAACAAATCCCCATCAGCCACCACATAATTCTTTCCTTCAACAAACAACTTACCATGTTCGCGGCAGGCAAGTTCTGTCTTATAATGAACGAAATCAGCATACTTGATCACCTCTGCTCTGATATAACCCCTTTCGAGATCACTGTGGATTACTCCGGCAGCCTGTGGAGCCGTCATCCCATTATGGATGGTCCATGCATGGATTTCCTTGGGTCCAACCGTAAAGAACGACATCAGATTCAGGATCTTATAAGCCGACCTCACCAACCTGTCAACACCCGGTTCAGTCAATCCAGCATCTTCCAAAAAGATCTTCCTGTCTTCCGGATCTTCCAAAGCTGCTATTTCAGCCTCCAGTTGTCCGGCAACAATCAGCACCTGCATATTTTCATCTTTAACAGCTTCAATAACCCTTTTAACATAGCTGTTACCCTCAATGGCAGACTTCTCATCCACATTGCAGACATAAATAACCGGCTTGTCGGAAAGTAGAAACATATCTGCAATCCATCTCCTGTCCTCTTCCGAAGCCATGAGTGTACGCATAGGTTTAAAGTCTTCAAGGTGTTTCGTGAAATGCGTCAATACCTCCATCCCTTTCTTAGCATCCTTATCACCAACCTTGGCCTGTTTCTCCAGCTTGGCAATCTTGCGTTCTATCAAACCCAGGTCACGCACCTGCAGTTCAAGATCCACAATTTCTTTATCTCTTACCGGATCTACACTTCCCTCGGGATGAGGCAATGTAGGGTCATCAAAACAACGCAATACATGAATAATGGCATCAGTCTGCTGGATCTCGGCCAGGAATTTATTACCGCCACTCTCCATTCCACCTTTGGTCAGGCCAGGAATATCAACAATATCCACTGTCACAGGAACAATTTTATGAGAGTTGACCAGATCATATAATATCTGTAAACGTGGATCCGGCACATTAACCTGTCCCAGATTGGATTTGGTAGCACTGAATTCATAACCCGAAGCCTGTGCCTTAGTATTTGAAATACAGTTAAACAAAGTTGTTTTTCCGGATTTGGATAACCCGATTATTCCACACTTAAGTCCCATAGAAATAGTATAATTTTATGCAAAGATAAGACAAAGCCGGTTAAATATTTCTATGGATGACTATCATACAGACTTTTCATTATTTTTGCAGCTGATAATACCGTTCAACCCTTACAATCCAACTATAATTATCACACTACAATGAAAAAACAATTACTGGTATTCATTTTTCTGACAGTCTGTTGCATGCCTTCATGGCTCTCCGCCCAGACCGTTAAGAAGCCCCTGACCCCTGCTGTCTACGATAACTGGAAGTCTATTGAAGCTTCAACGCTCAGTAACAATGGCCGTTATGCAGCCTACGAGGTCAACGCCCAACAAGGCGATGGCAGACTCAACTACTTTGACCTGCAAACCAACAAACACGACTCTGTCAACCATGCAGGCGGTATCCTCTTCTCCCCAAACAACAACTATTTTCTTGCAAGGGTCAAGATGAGCTATGCCGATCAGCGCAAAAAGAAACTGGCCAAGAAAGACAAAGAGATCAAGGACACCCTGCTCCTCCATGTCTTCGACGGCAAAGAGAAGAAATTCGCCAAAGTCAAGACTTTCCGCGTTGCCGAAAAGGAATCCAACTGGTTTGCTATGTGGCTTGAACAAGATGCCAAAAAGGATTCTGTTAAAAAAGGTGACTCTTTGAACAAAAGTTTAACCAGAAGGACAGCCCCACAAAGACCTGATAGCACCAGGAAGTCAGCTTCCAAGGCCCCTAAACATAAATCAGAAGTCGTCAAGACCGATCTTGGCGAGCTGGTCATCTCCAACCCGATCACCGCTAAAGAATACCGGTTCAAGGATGTCAAGGATTACGACCTCTCCAGAAACGGACAAATCTTCACGGCTGTACGTGCCTGGGGTGATGTCAACGACTCGACAGAGATTTTATCCTTCAACACCATCACCGAAAAGCAGATCACGATTTATAACGGCCCCGGTTATGTCA
>JGI24140J50213_10000470_pt1 | contig 18831 bp, 19 predicted proteins | sample BarGraIncu00222A_FD_50213 | JGI IMG/M metagenome (IMG submission 50213)
CGCCGGCGCCGGCGAGGATCAGGAAGGAGCGGCGGGTCGTGCGTTTCATCAGGGTTTCCTTCGGGCCGAGGCTACAGGGGCAGGCCGACGTAATTCTCGGCCAGCGCTGTCGACGCAGCCTCCGAGTGGACGAGGTAGTCGAGCTCGGCGGCCTGCATCTTCTGGCCGAACGCGCCCGTTTCCGGGAACTTGTGCATCAGCGAGGTGAACCACCACGAGAAGCGCTCGGCGCGCCAGACGCGGCGCAGGCACCGCGCCGAATAGTCGTCGAGCCCGGCGTCGCTCAGCTCGGCGTAGTGCTCCGCGAGCGCGCGGGCCAGCAGGCCGACGTCTCCGGCGGCGAGGTTGAGTCCCTTGGCGCCTGTCGGCGGGACGATATGCGCCGCGTCGCCGGCGAGAAAGAGCCGGCCGAAGCGCATCGGCTCGGCGACGAAGCTGCGCAGGGGCGCGATGCTCTTCTCGATCGACGGCCCGGTGACGAGCGCCGCTGCCGCCGCGCCGTCGAGGCGGGCCCGCAGCTCGGCCCAGAAGGCGTCGTCGCTCCAGCGCTCGGCGTGGTCGTCGAGCGCGCACTGAACGTAGTAGCGGCTGCGCGTCGCCGAGCGCATGCTGCACAGGGCGAAACCGCGCTCGTGGTTCGAATAGATGAGCTCGTGCGAGACCGGCGGCGTCTCCGAGAGGACGCCGAGCCAGCCGAAGGGATAGACGCGTTCGAAGTTCCGCAGCGCGTTGCCGGGGACGCTCTGCCGGCTGATGCCGTGATAGCCGTCGCAGCCGGCGATGAAGTCGCAGCGCAACTCGTGCGCGGTGCCGTCCTTGACGTAGTGCAGCGCGGGATGGGTGCCGTCGAAGCCCAGCGGCTTCACGTCGGCGGCCTCGTAGACGCTCGGCAGGCCGGCCGCGGCGCGCAGCTGCATCAGGTCGCGCGTCACTTCGGTCTGGCCGTAGATCGTGACCTGCTTGCCGCCGGTCAGCCGATGCATGTCGATGCGATGCCGCGCGCCGCCGAAGCACAGCTCGATGCCCCCGTGCGGCAGGCCTTCGGCGTGCAGGCGCGTCGCCGCGCCCGCGGCCTCGAGCAGGTCGACCGTTACCTGCTCGAGCACGCCGGCGCGGATCCGCCCGAGCACGTACTCGGGGCTGCGCTGCTCGACGATCACCGTCTCGATTCCCGCCTTGGCGAGGAGGGCGCCGAGCAGCAATCCGGCGGGCCCTGCACCGATGATGGCGACCTGCGTCGTCGACGACTTCGTGGTCATGGCCCGGTCGTCTCGGGGTCGCGGGAGTGCCAGAGCGCGAGCAGCTGCGCTTCGCGCTCGCGCGTCAGCTTGCCCTTGCGGCGCGCGTCGTCGGCGGCCGGGACGCCCTCGTCGATGACGGAGGCGACCGTCTGCTCGAGCGGCCGGGTCACCAGCCGGGTCCGTTCGGCGTGCTCGATCTCGACGCGCGAATGGCCATGGTGCTCGCTGTCGCTCGAGGGCAGCCAAAGCGGCAGCTCGGTCCACGGCGTCACGCCATGCTCGAGGAGAAAGCTCTCGGCGACCGGGGTGACCTGCAGCGCCGGCGCGCCGCGCCGGGCCGCCTCGTCTTCGCATGCCGCGACCAGGTCGCTCCAGGCGCACGACGGCCCGCGTGCCGGGCCGGTGCCGTTGAACGCGCCGCGCTCGCCGCGCTCGAGCAGGCGGACGATCCAGGCGCCGAGGTCGCGGACGTCGATGAACTGCAGCGGCTCGTCGTCGCCGAGGTCGGGCACGAGCATCTCGCCGCCCTGCATCGCCCGCCACGGCCAGTAGCTGAAGCGGCCGCTGCGGTCGCCGGGGCCGACGATGAGGCCGGGCCGGACGATGAGCGCGTGCTCGCCGAAGACGGCGCGGACCTCGGCTTCGCACGCCGCCTTCTGCGCGCCGTAGTGAGAGAGGTCGCGGTCGTCCGGGGCGACGCGCGAAAAATCGGCGAGCGGGTCGATCTCGCGTACCGGCGCATGCCGGAACGACGCATACGCCGAGATGCTGGAGACGAAGCAATAGCTCTTGACGACGCCGCGCAGCGCCTCGGCGCTCTTCTTCACCTCGGCCGGCACGTAGCCGCAGGTGTCCACGACGACGTCGAAGCGCTTGCCGTCGAGGCGGCCCAGGTCGACGTCGCGGTCGCCGCTGATCGCCTCGACGCCGGGCGGCCATTCGCTGCGGGCTCGGCCGCGGTTGAAGACCGTCAGCTCGTGGCCGCGATCGAGCGCCGAGCTCAACACCTGTGCGCCGAGAAAGACGCCACCGCCGATGATCAGGATGTGCATGGCGCAAGTGTGCCCGGGCCCGGCCGGCAGCGATACAGCGCCGCCTCGGGCGCCCGGCTGCGGTAGGCTCGCCGCGTCGCAGCTGATTCGAGCCGTCCATGCCCGCGTCGTCGCCGTTCCCGTCCGATCCGCTCGCCGCGCCCGGCCTCGTGCTCTTCGCCGACCTGCGCGTCGAGGTCGGCGCGCCGATCGAGATCGGCGCCGTTGCCGCCGGCTTTCGCCGCGTCATACCGATCGTCGGCGGATCGTGCGTGGCGCGCGACTGGGTCGCCCGCGTCCTGCCGGGCGGAGCCGACTTCCAGCTCATCGCCAGTCCGACCCTGGCACGCCTAGAGGCCCGGTACGTGCTCGAGACCGAGGCCGGCGAGCGCATCTACGTGCACAACGAGGCGCTTCGCAGCGCCGCGCCGGAGGTCATGGACAGGCTGGTTCGCGGCGAAGCGGTCGATCCGGCCGACGTCTACTTCCGCTGCGTGCCGCGCTTCGAGTGCGCGGCGCCGCGCCTGGCCTGGATCGGCGAGCGCGTCTTCCTCGGCACGGGGTTGCGCCGGCCGAGCGAAGTCCTGATGCGATTCTTCGAGGTGAGCTGAGTCCAGCCCTCTGCCGCCCAGACTCCTACGCGCGACGCCGTCCGTGCGAAATGTCACGTGGCGTCGCGACTCAAGCCGCTGCGCCGACTGCCGATAACTCGCTATCCGCGCCTGCCCTTTGCTCGCGCAGTGACTTGCAATGTCCCCACGTTCGCTTCGTTCTCGGCCCCCTCGAGGGGCGCGCANTGCCGATCGGGCAGGAGGGCGGACACGGCCATGAAGGCGGCGACCCACGACACCCCGGCGATCGACGTCCAGGCGCTGCGCGTCGGGATGTTCGTGCACCTCGACGTGGGCTGGATGTCGCACCCGTTTCCCCTCAGCAGCTTTCGCATCACCTCGCCGGCGCAGGTGGCGACGATCCGCTCGCTCGGGCTGGCCCGCGTCCGCTGGAGCCCGCAGCAGAGCGAGGTGGCGGCCGACCCGGTCGCCGAGCCGGCGCTGCCGACCCCGTCGCGTGCCGCGGCGAACGATGCCGACGGCGCCGCCGCCGACAGCGATGTCGCGGCCCTCGACGAGCCGCAGACGGCTCCCGGCGCTCTCGACGCGCCGGCTGCGTCGCCCGAGGAGCAGGCGCGCGCCGAGCGGCGGCGCCGCCTCGACGCGCAGCGCGAGGCGCAGCAGGTCTGCGAGCGGCAGTACGGCGAGGCCGCGCGCGCCTGCCGGCAGACGATCGAGCTCATCCCGGGGCGGCCGCGCGAAGCCCGGGCGCAGGCCGAGGCGCTGACGCGTGCCCTCGTCGACAAGATGATCGGCGACCGGGAGCTCTGCATCCGCATGCTCGGCGAGGGCAGCGCCGACAAGGCGTCGATGCACGCGATGAACGTCGGTCTCATCTCGCTGCTGATGGGCCGCTGCTTCGGCTTCGCCGCCGACGAGATGGAGGACCTCGGCGTCGGCGCGATGCTGCACGACATCGGCAAGCTCGACCTGCCGGCGCGTATGCGCTATCGCGAAGACAATTTTTCGCCCAGCGAAGTCCGCGTCTACGAAGAGCACGTCGAGCTCGGCGGGGTCCAGGCCCGGCGCATGGGGCTGAGCCCGGGGGCGACGGCGGTCATCGCGCAACATCACGAGCACGCCGACGGCAGCGGCTTCCCGGCGCAGCTCAACAGCGACCGCATGACGATGGCGGCGCGCATCGTCGCTCTCGTCAACCGCTACGACAACCTGTGCAATCCGCGCCTGCCGGCCCGGGCGATGACCCCGCACGAATCGCTCTCGCTGCTGTTCGCGCAGGGGCGCAGCAAGTTCGACACCTCGATCCTGGGCGCCTTCATCAAGATGATGGGCGTCTATCCGCCCGGCTCGGTCGTGCAGCTGACCGACGATCGCTACGGCCTCGTCGTCTCCGTCAACTCGACCCGCCCGCTCAAGCCGAACGTCCTGGTCCACGACGCCGGCGTGGCTCGCGAGGAGGCACTGATCCTCGATCTCGAGCTCAACGCCGGCCTGGGCATCCGGCGCAGCATCAAGCCGCAGCAATTGCCGCCGACGGTGCTCGAGGTTCTCGCGCCGTGCCCGCGCGTCGCCTACTTCTTCGAGCCGGCGACGGTCGAGGTGCAGGAATGAGCCCCGGCGCCGGGCCGCTCCAGGGTGCAGCAGCATGAACAATCCGCTGCCGGTCGACCGGTTCAGCGCCGCCGACGCAGCGCGGCGGACCTGGCCGCAGCTCATCGAGTCGATGCTCGAGGCGGTCTGCCTCGTCGAGCCGGAAGGGCTGCGTATCGTCGCCGCCAACGAGGCGGCCGGGCACCTGCTCGGGCTCGCGCCGGCGGAACTGGTCGGCCGCGACATGCACGAGCTGGCGGCGACGCCCGAGGACGAATGCTTCTGGCGCGAGGTTGCCGAAGGCGCCGGCGCCGGGATCGTTTCCGAAAGCTACGTCTGCCGGCCGGGAGCCGAACCGGTGCCGGTGCTGCGCCGCGTCAGCCGCGTCGAGCCGGCGCCGCAGACGGCGCTCTACGTCGTCGCCCTGCACGACCGCAGCGCCGAGGTCGCGGCGCGGCGCGGCGTCGAGGCGGCGCAGGCCGAGTTGCAGGCGACGCTCGAATCGGTGAGCGACGGGGTGCTCGTCTGCGACCTGGCCGGCCACATCAGCAACTTCAACCGGCGCTTCGCGGCGATCTGGGACGTTCCCGAGGAAATGCTCCTGCTCCACGCCGACGACGAGATTTTCGAATGGATGCGCACGCAGGTCGCCGACCCGCGCGAATACTCGCGCCGCCTCGCCGAGATCGAGGCGGCGACGCTGCTGCAGGCGACCGACCGCCTCGAGCTGCGCTCGGGGAGCATCGTCGAGCGCGTCACCGGGCCGCAGCGCAGCCGCGGCCGGCCGATCGGCCGCGTCTATACCTACCGGGATACTCGCTGATCCTGCCGGGCCTCTGAATAGGTTCTAAAGTTCGGAGTTCGACAAGGACCCGAACCGATGTCTGCGATTGCCGGAGCGCTCGAGCAGCGACTCGAGAAACTGACCCTGCCGCTTGCAGTCGTCCTGCCCGGCGGCAGGCGCATCGGTCCGGCCGGCGCTGCCGTCACCGTTCGCCTGAACGAGCTCGGGCCGCTCACCCACATCCTCACCGGCCAGGTCGGCAAGGTCGGCGAAGACTATGTCGAGGGCCGCCTCGAATTCGACGGCGGCATGCGCGAGCTGATGGCGATCGGCGGCGAGCTGATGCCGGGCGATCCGACCGACGCGAGCGCCGTCGGGCCGACCCCGCTCGGCTGGGTGCGCCAGCTCGTCCACCTGGCGCGCTCGCGCGCCCTGCACCGGCCCGAGGTCGACGCGCGCCAGGTCCAGTTCCACTACGACGTCTCCGACGACTTCTACGCGCTCTGGCTCGACCCGAAGCGCGTCTATTCGTGCGCCTACTACCGCGACGGCGCCATGTCGCTCGCCAAGGCGCAGGAGGCCAAGCTCGAGCACATCTGCGCCAAGCTGATGCTCCGCGACGGCGAGCGCTTCCTCGACATCGGCGCCGGCTGGGGCGGCCTGCTCCTGTGGGCCGCCGAGCACTACGGCGTGCGCGCCCGCGGCATCACGCTGAGCCGCAACCAGCACGCGTACGTGAACCGGCTGATCGACGAACGGGGCCTGCGCGGCCGCGTCGCCATGGACCTGCTCGACTACCGCGACCTTCCGGAAGGCGAGCCCTACGACAAGATCGCCTCGGTCGGCATGTTCGAGCACGTCGGCCGGGCCCAGTTGCCGAACTACTTCGCGAAGATCTTTCGCCTGCTCCGGCCGGGCGGGCTCTTCCTCAACCACGGCATCACTTCCGGGGGTACGCACAACCACCAGCTCGGCGCCGGCCTCGGCGACTTCATGGAGCGCTACATCTTCCCGGGCGGCGAGCTGCTCCACGTCTCGCACGTGCTCGAGGTGACGAGCGAATCGGGGCTCGAGGCGGTCGANATCGAGAACCTGCGCCCGCACTACGGCAAGACGCTGTGGGCCTGGAGCGACGCCCTCGAGGCGCAGCTCGACGCCGCGCGCAAGCTCACCTCCGAGACCGTCGTTCGCGCCTACCGTCTCTATCTCGCGGGCAGCGCCGTCGCCTTCGAGCGCGCCTGGATCTCGCTGCACCAGATCCTGTGCGCGCGGCGCACCGGCGACCCCGCGGACGGGTCGTTGACCGGGGCACAATCGGCGTTTCCCTTCAACCGCGGCTACATGTACCCGCCGCGCTAGGGCCCCAAGCGCCACGCGTTCAAGTCGAGAGTCGATGCACTACGTCTTCAGGTCGAAAGCCGATGCCGATCTGCTCATGATGGCCCCGGTCGGCGACGAGCTCCTGCGCATCGTCGGCAAGGAGCCGGCGCCGAAGGGGATCATTGCCGCCGCCGCGCTGCCGGCGGCGGTGCGGGCGATCGAACGGGCCATCGCCGCCGAGGCCGCGGTGGCGCGCCCGGCCCAACAGGGCCAGGACGACGAAGTCGACGAGGACGGCCGCCCCGGCCAGCGCATCGGCCTGCATCAGCGCGCCTGGCCGATGCTCGAAATGATGCGGCGCTCGATCGCCGAGCAGGCCGACATCGTGTGGGGCGTCTGAGGAAGACGCACCGTCATTCCGAGCGAAGCGAAGGATCTCGTCGTTCGCGTTGCCGGGATTCTTCGCTGCGCTCAAAATGACAAGGGAGATCGTGCAATGAAGCTCTGGAGCGATAGCTGGGCCAACGGCGAGCGCATCCCTTCGCGCTATGCGGCCGGCCGTCTCGACACGCCCGACGGCGTCACCTTCTCGGACAACCTGAGCCCGCATCTGGCGTGGAGCGAGCTGCCCGCGGGGACGAAGTCGCTGGCCTTGATCTGCCACGACTTCGACGTGCCGAGTCGCGGCGACGACGTCAACCAGGCCGGGCGCGAGATCCCCGCCGACCTGCCGCGCGTCGACTTCTTCCACTGGGTGCTCGCCGACCTGCCGGCGAACGCGAGCGGTATCGGCGAGGCGGCGTTCAGCCGCGGCTTCACGCCGCGCGGCAAGCCGGGCCCGGCGGTCACGGCGCCGGGGTTCGGCGCGGCCCGGCACGGTCTCAACGACTACACGGGCTGGTTCGCCGGCGACGCGGCGATGGCCGGCGACTACTACGGCTACGACGGGCCGTTCCCGCCGTGGAACGATTCGCTAGTCCACCACTATGTCTTCACGCTCTACGCGCTCGACGTGGCGCGTGCGCCGGTCGAGGGCCGCTTCAGCGGCGCCGACCTGCGCCGCGCGATCCATCCGCACGTGCTCGGCGAAGCGACGCATTCGGGCACCTACACGCTGAACCGGCGCCTGCGATGACCGACGCGCACGACGCGCAAGTGACACGCGTCGTCGCCATCCGCCACGGCGAGACGGTGTGGAACGCCGGGATGCGGATGCAGGGACAGCTCGACACGGCGCTGAGCGAGCGCGGGCGCTGGCAGGCCGAGCGCGTCGCCGAGGCGCTCGCGGCCGAGGGCATCGAAGCGATCTACGCCAGCGACCTGGTGCGCGCCTTCGACACGGCGCAGGCGCTCGCGCGGCGCCTGGGCCTCGACGTCCGTGCCGATGCCGACTTGCGCGAGCGCAGCTTCGGCATCTTCCAGGGCTTCACCTATGCCGAGATCGACGCGCGCTGGCCCACCGACGCGGCGCGCTGGCGCCGCCACGATCCGGATTTCGGCCCCGAGCAAGGCGAGACCCTGCGCGCCTTCGACGCCCGTGCCGTCGCCGCCGCGACCCGCCTCGCCGCGGGCCAGGCCGGAAGGACGATCGCGCTCGTCACGCACGGCGGCGTGCTCGATTGCCTCTACCGCGCGGCATGCGGCATCGACCTCGGCGCGCCGCGCACCTGGGAGCTCGGCAACGCGTCGGTGAACCGGCTGCTCTACACGCCGCGCGGCTTCACGCTCGTCGGCTGGAGCGACAACGCGCACCTCGAGGGCGAGATGGCGCTCGACGATGCTGCTGCGGCCGGCGTCGCCGCGACGGCGGCGACGACGGCGCAGCGATGAACCGCGGCTTCCCGGCGGCACGCGATCAGGCCACGCCGGAGCAGACGGCGACGACCATCGAGACGCAGACGATGCAGAAGCAGACGCTGACCAGCCCAGTGGCGACGTCGTCGTAGAAAGTCTTCATGGCGGGATCCTTTTCGCTGTTTCGGCTGAGTCGAACCATTCGCTCAGGCCTGCCGCCAGTCTCTGAAAAAAGCGCGCTCGCGCCGAGTGAGCAAGGCGCAGCGCGGCAGTGACATCGAGCACACGCGCGCGCGCGGCGTGCGCCGGTACCCCTGTGCTAAGGTGCGCGCCACCTCAATTTCACGAGACCCGCATGCAGCATCTCCTGGCGCGACTTCCGCTGGCGAGCTTCGTGCTGCTCGCCGGATTTCTCGTCATCACCGTGCTGCGCGTCGGCAACGACACGACGACCCAGATGGTCCTCAGCTCGCTCGTGATGTTCGCCTTCAGCTGGGTCAGCGCGACGCATCTGCTCGGCGCGCGTGCGGCGCTCAAGTTCACGGCCATCGCCCTGGCCATCGGCTGGTTCGCCGAGCAGATGGGCGCCTCGCGCGGCTGGTTCTTCGGCGTCTACACCTACACCGACGTGCTCGGGCCGAAGCTCGGAGTCGTCCCGGTCGTGATCCCGAACTCGGAGCGCGAAGGAGCGCCGCGCAGACCAGCGAAGAGGCGGCCGCTTGCTACCCCGATCGAGGCGCTCTGGCCCTGCGCCGCCAGGCCTCGATGCAGGGCGCGCGCGGCGTGCACCGAACGCTCGGCGTCGTTGCTGTAGCTGCTTCCGGCGATCCCCCAGGCGGCGACGACGACGAGCTTGCCCTTGTCGTCGACGAGGCACTGCACGACGCTGCCGCCGAGCTCGTAGACGCTGCGCTGCATCGCCTCGACCGCGCCCTGCAAGGCCGCGAGATCGCGCGGCGCCGGCACGGTCGCGAAGAGGACGGCGGCGAAGCGCAGCTCGGCGTGCCAGCCGTGCGGGCTCGCGTGGACGCGCTCGACCACGTGGCGCGGCACGAACGGCAGGAGCATCGCCTCGGTNGGCTCGGCCTCGGCCGGCCCCGGTCCGGCAGGCAACGGCGGCGGCGTCACCTCGTCGATGGCGAAGGCCCCGCCGGGCAGGACCGTGCCGTTGCAGTCGGGACCGAGCATCGCGAAGGCCTGCGCCGAGAGCACGACCTGGCCCGGGNCGACGGCTTCGGCCTCGGCGACCTGGGCGAGCGCGTCGCCGCCGAGGATCGCCTCCCAGCGGCCTTGCACGCCGCCGAGGATCGCGGTGTAGAGCTCGCCGGCGCCGACGCCGATGCGCAGGCTGAGCGGCACGTTGGCGGCTTCCTCGAGCTCGGGGATCAGGGCGCGCAGGCGCAGTGCCGCCGCCGCCGCGGCGAGGACGGCGGCGCGCGTGTCGTCCGCGGCGAGCCAGCACGCGATCGTCGCGTCGCCGGCGAACTTGTAGACCTCGCCGCCGCCTTCTTCGACGATGGCGACGATCCGCTCGAAGCAGCGGTTGAGGATCGCCTGCATCTCCTCGATGCCGGCCTGGCCGCTGCGCGCCTTGCGCTCGGACAGCGCCGTGAAGCCGGCGATGTCGGCAACGAACAAGGCGCCGCGCAGCCCCCCGGTCAGGTCGGGCGCGAGCGCGCTCGCACCGGCGGCCAGGCGCCGGGCGAACTGCGGTACGTAAGGATGGAACGGGCTCATCGTCGCGCCCCGCGCCGAAGCGGGTGCGCGAATCTACCGCAGCGTGCCCCGGCTTTACAGCACGCCTTCGCCCAACATCTGCGCCACGACCCGCAGCGCCAGGGCCGGCTTGGCCGCGGCTTCGGGCTCGGCACTCAGAGCGTCCTGCCGGCCGTCGTCGGACAGCCAGGTCAGGCGTTCGCCTTGCAGCTGCACGCGGTAACTCCCTTCGCGCTCGTGCCGGCGCAGGAAGCTCGCGACCCGCCGCGCCAGTGTCGCGCTATGGATCACGATGCCGGCTTCGGTGTTGAGGCGATCCGAGCGGGCGTCCATGTTCATCGAGCCGACGAAGGTGCTTTCGCCGTCGACGACGGCCAGCTTGGTATGCAGCCGGCCGAGCGAGGCACCGCGACCCGAGCTGCCGAAAGGCGCCTGCGCCTCGACCGGCGACGCCGCCGTCGGCATCAGCTCGTGCAGCTCGACGCCCTCGCTCAGCAGCGACTCGCGATGCCGCGCGTAGCCGTAGTGGACGAGCGGCTCGTCGGTCGTCGCCAGCGAGTTGGTCAGCACCGAAACGCCGACGTCGCGGGCGCGCATCTGCGCCAGGGCCTGCAGCGCCGGCTCGCCGGGGACGAAGTACGGCGACGCGAGCAGGACCTGCGATTGCGCCGAGCCGAGCAGCGCGAGATGGGCCGGTGCGACGATCGTCGCGTCGGCGTCGCCGAGCGCCTTCCGCGGCGCGTCGGCGTAGACCTCGGCCGCCGCGGGCTCGAGCTCGAGGCGGCCCGCCGACAGCTCGGTGGCGATTGTCGCTTTGGTCGGTGCCGTGACCGGCGCGGCGGCAACTTGCGCGTCGAAGGCCCGCGCCGACGGCGCGTCCACGACGAGGCTGGCGATCGGATAGACGACGTCGCTGTTCCAGTAGCGGTCGAAGACCTTGGCCAGCTCGCGCACCACCGGCCCGGCCGACAGGACGTCCATGTCGATGAAGTTGGCGGCGCCGCTGCGATCGAAATACTCGTCGGCGATGTTCCTCCCGCCGGTCACGGCGAAGCTGCCGTCGGCGATGAACAGCTTGTTGTGCATGCGGTGGTTGATGCGCGAGAACTGGTGCATCGACAGGACGATGCGCCGGGCGAAACCGCCCTGGCGAACCGGCAGCGGGTTGAACATGCGCACCGCGACGTTGTCGTGCGCCGCCAGGCCGGCGAAGAGCTCGTCCTGGCCGGTCGCGTACAGGTCGTCGACGAGGATGCGGACGCGCACGCCGCGCGCCGCCGCGGCCTGCAGCTCGCGCAGGAACTCGCGGCCGCTGCCGTCGCTGGCAATCAGGTAGTACTGGACGTCGAGCGTCTTCTCGGCGCTGCGGATCAGGGCGATGCGCGCGTCGAAGGCCTGGGCGCCGTCGGGCAGCAGGCGAAAGCCGGAGAGCTCGCGGTCGCCTCCGGACGTCGAGGCGGCGGCGATCTTCGCCAGCCCGGTGTCGGCGACGTCGCTGCGCGCGTACGAAACTGGCCGCTCGACGTGTTGCGGCAGGACGGCGCATCCGCCCAGCGCCACGGCGACCATCAGCGTGACGGCGCGGCTCCAGGAATAGCCGACCAGGCAGGCGAAGCCGGCGGCGCCGAACACGGCGATCGTGCGCGAGGCGGCCGCCAACTGCGCGAGCAGTCGGGAGAAGCTGGCCGTGTGCTTGCTCATGGCGGTCGGTCGGTGTGGATGCGGGCCGCCTCAGACGGCGCCGGCGAAGACGACGACCAGGCTCGAGAGGGCGGCGATGGCGCAGGTGACGGAGACCAGGACGGTGGCGAGATCGCAGGAGAAGGTCTTCATGGCACGATCCTCTTTCGGCGGGGCGCTGACTCGAACGATTCGCTTCAGGCTGGCCGCCAGTCTCCGCAAAGCCCGCCCCGGCGCCGAGTGAACACGGCACGGTGGGCGAGTGACATTGGTCACAGCGGCAAGCCGGATCGATAATTCCCTCATGAATACGGCCTTTGCCGGGCAGAGGCGGACGGCTTGAACGAAGATCGATTGCCCGCCTCGCTGCTCGAGGCCTTGTCGGCGCACGGCAATGCCCGGCCGTTCCGCGCCAACACAGTCCTCATCCACGAGGGCGACGTCGGCGATTCGCTCTACATCGTCCTGGCCGGGCGCCTGCGCGTCTACGCCAGCTCGGAGGAGGGGCGCGACGTCGTCCTCTCGGAGCATGGCCCGGGCGAGTACGTCGGCGAGCTGTCGCTCGACGGGCGGGCGCGCTCGGCCTCGGTGAAGACGCTCGAAGCGTCGACCTGCTGCGTCGTTCAGGGCGTCGATTTGCGCGGCTTTCTCGCCGAGCACCCCGACTTCGCGCTGCACCTGTCGCAAAAGCTCACGCGCATGGTCCGTCGCCTCACCGAGCAGGTGAAGAGCCTGGCGCTGCAGGACGTCTACGGGCGCATGGTGCGCGTCCTGATGGAGCTCTCGGACGAGGCCGGCGGCGAACGCGTGGTGCGCGAGAAGCTGACGCAGCAGGACATCGCCGAGCGCGTCGGCTCGTCGCGCGAAATGGTCAACCGGGTGCTGAAGGACCTGACGACCGGCGGCTACGTCGCGGTGCGCGACGGTCGCTACGTCATCCTGCGCAAGCTGCCGGCGGCGCGCTAGCTAGCGCCGGGTTGGCAGGCGCAAGGCGGCCGTCACCAGGCGTCGACGTAGCGGCCGCCACCGGCCACCGGCGCCGCCGACTCGAGCCCGCGCAGCAGCCAGGCGCGCGTCTCGGCCGGGTCGATCACGGCGTCGATCTCGAGCGTCTGCGCCATCTGGATCGCCGAGCCGTTGGCGTATTGCTCGGCAACGAGGCGCTCGAACAGCGCGTCGCGCTCGAGCCCGGCGGGGGCGGCTTCGAGCTCGCGCCGGAAGCCCAGCTTGACCGCGCCTTCGAGGCCCATCGCGCCGAACTCGGCGCTCGGCCAGGCGACGGTGAAGAGCGGCGCGTCGAAGCCGCCCGCCGCCATCGCCTGGGCACCGAGTCCGTAGCCCTTGCGCAGGACGACGGTGAAGTAGGGCACGCGCAGATGCGCCGCGACGACGAACATGCGGCAGGCGTGGCGGACCTGGGCGCGCGCCTCGACCTCGGGGCCGACCATGAAGCCCGGCGTGTCGCACAGGGCAACGATCGGCAGGCCGTGCGCGTCGCACAGCTGCATGAAGCGCGCCGCCTTGTCGGCAGCGTCGGCATCGATGGCGCCGCCGAGGTGGCGCGGATCGTTGGCGACGAGGCCGAGCGGCCGGCCTCCGATGCGAGCCAGCGCCGTGACGATGCCGCGCCCGAAGCCTGCGCGCAGCTCGAGCAACGATTCGTGGTCGACGAGGCCGCTGGCGACGGCACGCACGTCGTAGCTGCGCAGGCGGTTCTCCGGGACGGCGTGGCGGAGTGCCCGCGGGTCGGCGCTGCCGGCGTCGGCGATGCGCCCCTGGAAGTAGCCGAGGTAGCGCTTCGCCGCGGCGACCGCGGCGGCCTCATCGGCGACCAGGATGTCGATGACGCCGTTGCCGGCCTGCACCGCGCTCGGCCCGATCTGCTCGGGAGCGTAGCGGCCGAGGCCGCCGCCTTCGATCATCGCCGGGCCGCTCATGCCGATGTTGCTCGCCGCGGTGGCGATGATCGTGTCGGCGCAGCCGAGCAGGGCGGCGTTGCCGGCGAAGCACCGGCCGTGCACGATGCCGAGCACCGGGACGCGGCCGGACAGCGCGGCGAAGCCGCTGAAGGTGTGGTTGTCGAGGCCGGCGACGATCGGCATGTCCGTGTCGCCCGGGCGCCCGCCGCCGCCTTCGGCGAAGAGGACCAGCGGCAGGCGCTGCCGCGTGGCGATGCCGAGCATGCGGTCGGTCTTCTGGTGGTTGCGCATGCCCTGCGTTCCGGCCAGCACCGTGTAGTCGTAGGCCATCACGACGCAGCGCGAGCGCTCGGCGCCGAAGCGATCGGCGTTGACGCTGCCGATCCCCGTCACCATGCCGTCGGCCGGCGTGTTCGCGATCAGGTCGTCGAGGCTGCGCCGGCGCGTCTGCGCGGCGACGGCTAGGGCGCCGTACTCGATGAAGTTGCCGGGGTCGCGGTCGAGGTCGCACAGGTCGGCGATGTTCTCGCGCGCCGTGCGCGCGCCGCTCGCGTGGCGGCGCGCGACGGCGGCGGTGCGATTCGCGTCGAGGGTGAAGGCGTGGCGATCGACGACGCGCTGCAGGTCCGGGCGGATCGCGTCGAGGTCGGCGAGCTCGTCGGCCACCGCGATCGCGGCGCCGGCGTCGGCCGGATCGAGCGCGACCAGCGCTTGCCCTTCGGCGACGACGTCGCCGACGCCGACGAAACTGGCGGCGACGCGACCTGCCGCGGGCGCGTCGAGCACGTGCTCCATCTTCATCGCTTCAAGGACGGCAATCGGAGCGCCGGCGTCGATCGGCGCCCCGGTCTCGGCCTCGACGTGGACGACGCGGCCGGTCATCGGCGCGCGCACGACGATCGCTCCAGCTGCTTCGAGGCGGAGGGCTTCGCTTTCGCCGTGCGCAACCGTCGGCGCGGCGGGACCGGTCGGCGCGGCCGCGCCGGGCTCGCTGGTTGAGAACGCGGCGGCCGCTTCGAGCAGCTGCGCCAGGTGGTCCTCGACGAAGCGCGTGTCGACGTTCTGGCGCTCGAACTCGGGGCGCGCGGCGATCGCGCGCAGCAAGCCGAGGTTGGTCGCCAGGCCGTCGACGCCACACTCGGCGAGGGCGCGCCGCGAGCGGCGGACGACGGCGGCGAAGTCGTCTCCGCTCGCGTGCACGACGAGCTTGGCGAGCAGCGTTTCGTAGCGGGGCGAAGGCGCGTAGCCGATGAAGGCTTGCGTGTCGACGCGCAGGCCCGGCCCGCTCGGCAGGTCGAGGCGCTCGACGCGGCCCTTGGCCGGGCGCGTCGTTCCGTCGGCGCTGGTCCGTTCGGCGTTGATCCGCCACTGCACGGCGAAGCCGCGCTGCCGGGCGCTTTGTCCGGGCGCGAGGTCGAAGTTCGCCAGCGACGCGCCGGCCGCGATCGCCAGCTGCATCTGCACCAGGTCCAGCCCGGTCACGGCCTCGGTCACCGTGTGCTCGACCTGCAGGCGGGGATTCGCCTCGATGAAAACCCAGGGCAGTGCGCCCGCGCTGGCGTCGACGAGGAACTCGAAGGTCCCGAGATTGCGGTATCGCAGCTGCGCCGCCATGCGCAGCGCCGCTGCCGTGATCGCCGCGCGCAGTCCGGCCGGGAGCGACGGCGAAGGCGCGATCTCGACCAGTTTCTGGAAGCGCCGCTGCAGCGTGCACTCGCGCTCGCCGAGGCTGGCGACGTCGCTGCCGTCGCCGACAACCTGTACCTCGACATGGCGGGCGTGCGGCAGCAGCCGTTCGACGTAGACGGCGTCGCTGCCGAACGCGGCGCGCGCTTCCGAGCGGCAACGCTCCCAGGCGCCGGCGAGCTCGGCGCGCTCGCGCACAGCGCGCATGCCGCGCCCGCCGCCGCCGGCGACCGCCTTCACGACGACGCCCTCGGCGCCGTGCTCGCGCTGCGCGTCGAAGAACGCCAACGCTGCGTCGGGCGAGACTGCGCCTGCTGCTGCCGGCAGGACGGCAACGCCGCATTCGACCGCCAGCGCGCGGGCTTGGACCTTGTCGCCGAGGAGCGCGAGCTGCGCCGGGGTCGGGCCGACGAAGACGAGGCCGGCGTCCAGGCAGGCGCTCGCGAACGCCGCGTTCTCGCTCAGGAAGCCGTAGCCGGGATGGACCGCGTCGCAGCCGGTCTGGCGCGCCAGCGCGACGATGCGCGCGATGTCGAGCCAGGCCGCGGGGCCGCTTCCTCCGAGCGCGACGGCGCGCGTGGCGAGCCCGAGGTGCAGCGCCGCGGGATCGTCGTCGTCATGGAGAGCGACGCTTTCGATGCCTGCGTCGGCGGCGGCGCGGACGAGGCGCACGGCGATCTCGCCGCGATTGGCGATCAAGAGGCGACGGATCACGGGCAAACGCTCAGAGGACAAACCCCGATTCTGGGGCGCGTGGGCGCCGCAACGCGACCGGCGCTGTCTAGACTGCCCGTCCTGCACGCTGAAGAGCGTTCAGCCGCCTGAACACGCGTTTGCGCGCTTCGCCCCTCGAACCGATGGATCTGCATTTGCCCCGTCGCCCCGTCGTCCCGGTCCGGCCGCTCGCCCTGGCGACCCGGACGCCGGCGCGTGCCAAGGCGCTCGTTCCTTCCGTGTCGCGCGCGCTCGCCCTGCTCGAGCGGCTCGCCCTCGAGCGCGAGCCGATGAGCCTGGCCCGTCTCGCGAGCGACCTCGAGCTACCGAAGAGCAGCGTGCACGGCCTCTGCAGCACGCTCGTCTCCTTCGGCTACCTGCGCCGGCAGAGCGACGGCGCGTTTCTCATCGGCCCGCGCGTCATGGGCCTGGCGGAGGCCTTCGTCTCGGGAACCGACGTGGCGCAGGAGTTCAACGCCCTCTGGGCCGACCGGCGCAGCGCACCCGAGGAAACGATCGTCCTGTCGGTGCTCTCCGGCGGCGAGGCGCTCTACGTCGCGGTGCGCAACAGCCCCCGGCCGCTCGGCCTGGCCTTCAACGTCGGGATGCGCCTGCCGGCGCACCTGTCGGGCAGCGGCAAGGCGATGCTGGCGCAACTGCCCGCCGACGAGGTGGTGCGGCGACTCGCCGGCAACCTGCGCGTTCGCCTGACCCACAAGGGCCCGCGCAACCTCGAGGCGCTGAACAAGGAGCTCGCCCTGACGCGGCGGCGCGGCTACAGCATCGACGACGAATGCGTGCGCGAGGGCGTCTATTCCTTCGGCGCGCCGGTGTTCGACGCGGCCGGAGGCGTCGCCGCCGCCGTCTCGGTCTGCATCAACAAGGCTCTGCTCGGCGCCGACCGCGGCGCCCGCCATCGCGAGGCCGCAATCGACGTGGCGCGCGCACTCACCGAGCGCATCGGCGGCAACGCGGCGCGGCCGGCGGCCAGGCGGGCGGCGTGAGCGATCTGATCCTCGAGACGAAGGCCTTGACGAAGGAGTTCAAGGGCTTCGTCGCCGTCGACCAGGTCGACCTGCGCGTGCGGCGCGGCACGATCCACGCCCTGATCGGACCGAACGGCGCCGGCAAGACGACGTGCTTCAACCTGCTGACCAAGTTTCTCGTTCCGACCTCGGGGCACATCCTCTTCGAAGGCAGCGACATCACGGCCGACAAGCCCGCGGCGATCGCGCGGCGCGGCATCGTCCGCTCGTTCCAGATCTCGGCCGTGTTCGCGCATCTCTCGGTGCTCGAGAACGTCCGGGTCGCCCTGCAGAGAAAGCTCGGCACGTCGTTCCATTTCTGGAAGCCCGAGTCGTCGCTGCAGCGGCTCGACGCCGAAGCGCTGGCGCTGCTGCGCGAAGTCGACCTGGAGGCCTACGCGGCCATTCCAGCGGTNGAGCTGAGCTACGGCAGGAAGCGCGCCCTCGAGATCGCGACGACGCTGGCGATGAACCCGACGCTGATGCTCCTCGACGAGCCGACGCAGGGCATGGGGCTGGAAGACGTCGATCGGATCCGCGCCCTCATCAAGAAGGTCGCGGCGAGCCGCACCGTGCTGATGGTCGAGCACAACATGAGCGTGGTCGCGAGCATCGCCGACACGATCACCGTGCTCGCCCGCGGCGCGACGCTCGCCGAAGGCCCGTACGCCGAGGTCGCGAAGAACCCGGCCGTGATCGAGGCCTACATGGGCAGCGCGCAGACCGAGCTCGCCGGAGCGCACGGATGATGAGCCCCCACGCTCACTTCGTTCGCTGCCCCCCGAGGGGGCGCGCGCCCTCCTTGGAAGCGGCCCGGCGGAGGGCGCGATGAGCGCCGTGCGTTTTCTCGAGATCAGCGGCCTGCACGGCTGGTACGGCGAGTCGCACGTGCTGCACGGCGTCGACTTCCACGTCGACGAAGGCGAGGTCGTGACGCTGCTCGGCAGGAACGGCGCCGGCCGCACGAGCACGCTGCGCGCGATCATGGGCCTGATCGGCTCGCGCAAGGGCTCGATCAAGATCAAGGGCACCGAGACGGTCGGCATGGCGACGCACCGCATCGCCCGTCTCGGCATCGGCTACTGCCCCGAGGAGCGCGGCATCTTCTCGTCGCTCTCGGCCGAGGAGAACCTCATGCTGCCGCCCACGCTCGGCAAGGACGGGATGAGCGTCGAGCAGATCTACGCCATGTTTCCCAACCTCCAGGAGCGCGCCTCGAGCCAGGGCACGCGCCTGTCCGGTGGCGAGCAGCAGATGCTCGCCGTCGCCCGCATCCTGCGCACCGGCGCGCGGGTTCTCCTGCTCGACGAGATCTCCGAAGGCCTGGCGCCGGTCATCGTGCAGAAGCTCGGCGAAGTCGTTCGCGGCCTGCGGCAGCAGGGCTACACGATTGTCATGGTCGAGCAGAACTTCCGCTTCGCCGCGCCGCTGGCCGACCGCTTCCTGGTCATGGAGCATGGCCAGGTCATCCAGCATTTCACCCAGGCCGAGCTGCCTTCGCGGATGGAGCGGCTGCACGAGTACCTGGGCGTGTAAGGTCAGGTCCTTTTTCTGCCGTACGCACAACCCTTTTCTCAACCTCTCTCAGGAGACCGTCATGAAACTGAAACAACTCGCCGCCGCCTGCACGGTGGCGCTGGCCTCGATGTTCGGCGCGGCCACGACCGCGCAGGCCCAGATCTCGGGCGACGTGATCAGGATCGGCATCATCACCGACATGTCCAGCCTGTACGCCGACATCGACGGCGCGGCCGGCGTC